>Ga0082212_10000198_pt1 | contig 89399 bp, 69 predicted proteins | sample TergutNt197P3_FD_71548 | JGI IMG/M metagenome (GOLD analysis project Ga0082212, IMG submission 71548) | Neocapritermes taracua P3 segment gut microbial communities from Petit-Saut dam, French Guiana - Nt197 P3 | ecosystem: Host-associated > Arthropoda: Insects > Digestive system > Gut ...
GACGAGACAACTAAGGGCTATTATAAAAAGTGACTACCAGAGGTGCTTTCGTCAGTGGCAGGAGGGCTGGAATAAGTTCATACAAGCACAAGGACACTATTTTGAAGGAGACAAGACCAACTAGCCAGTAAGTCTACTCATTCTCTCACAAAAAAATCAGTCCCGGTATTAAATGATCAGCCCACGTATAAGTTCCACTGTTCCCATGACTGAAGGAAAAGCTGTGTGTAAATCCTACTGGTGTAAGAATCAGGATCCTTGAACATCCATCTCAATGGGCAGATAGAGCTTTAGCAAACGTCACTCATACATCCAGTCTAAACGTTTTGCAGGATGCAGCTACCTGAGTTCCAGAGACATCTTGTCGATGAGAGTAATCTCGCAGTGTGGCGTGTCGCGGACAGTTCATATGAAACCCAGTCAAATATCAATATAATGGGACTCCGACTTGGTTAATGATGTTCTGCACATTTGGAAAACATACTAACAAAACCAGGAGGGTGTAATGTCTACCAAAAACTAAATAGGATTTGGAAGATGCACACAGAGTTTTCATTTACTTTCATACGGGTTTTACGCGCTTCTTTCGGTTGCTGGTCGCAGTTCTGCCTGACTTAGGCAATCAAGCCAATACACATTTCTTACAGGTCGTACCAGAGAATACGAAGGTAATCAGTTTACAAGAGCGATTACAGCGATCTGAGACGATTCGTTGATTCGCTGCCGGAGGAAATCAAGCGTCAGGCGCGCGCTCCGCAGCAAAAGACGCGCGACATCGAAAGAGGATAAGGAGGGCTGCCTATACGAGATTATTCACCCGCTGAGTCGGGTAACTGTACTTTAACAAATGAATATTGACGGAGGTCGCGACACTGCATGGCAAAGAAAAAAGACAACGGGATTCCCAAGAAAGAAATCGAATCACTCGCCCGGCTACTTCTTCCCGGAATACAGAAGTATTTCGAGAGCGAAGATGGTAAGCGGGCGTTTGAAGAATGGAAAGAAAAACAGGCGCAAGCCGAAAAGGAGACTATGTAGAAAAATGGGGTGAGCAATCTCCGCAAGGATTCTGCTCGCCCTATCCTATTAAAACGATTTGTTAAGAACCATTGCCCATCAGTAAAATCCGAATAATTAAGAATAGTGGCTCTGATTATAATGGTTTTTTTAGTGATGTGAGTGCATTATACCAGAAATACGGATACATAATGCCTAATATCGAACCACTTGTTAACAGAAATATAACGCCATAAAAGAATAAACAAGAAAACAAAATATTGGCTATAGGCTTGACAATGGTTTGAGAAGGTGTTATTATCCTTTTCAAGGAGTTGATACAGTATGGCAAAAAAAGAAGTTAAGCGCGAAAGAAGTGTAGCTTACCCTTATGCTTCATGGAGTGATTGCTTGGATTTTATTAAGCAAATTGATTCATTTAAAGCATCACAAGTGTCTTATGACGAAGCTGCAAGAAAATGGGGTGTGTCAGTTCAAGCTCCTTCTTTTAAGGCGAAGCTCTCTGCATCAAGACAATTCGGACTCATTGAAACCTCTGGTAATGTTATTTCACTCTCCAGTTATGCTAAGAAATTGCTATATCCAACAGGCAATGATGAACCACAAATAACGCTCGAATGTTTTGCTAATCCTCCTTTATACTCCAAGTTGATTGGAGTATATAACGGAAAGGCTTTGCCAACAGAGACTGTTCTAAGTAATGTCATGATGAATGATTATGCTATAGCTCGAAACGCCAAAGATGCTGCTGCGAAGTTCTTCGTTACTAATGCTACTGAAATGGGCTTTGTTCGTGCGGGTGTGTTGGATTATAGTCTTAACGAAGATGCAAAGAACAAGAACTACTCTTTTGAAATCATGACGGAAGTAATAGATGAAAAATCACCGCTCGTTAAATCGGATTATGATGTCAAGCCTATAGTAAAAACATTTTCAGAGAACGAAAATGACTACATTACCCAAATTATACCAACCGAAAGTGGTAAAGTAGCTAGAATGATGATACCTCTAGACGTGACCGAAGATGATTTATGGTTAATTAGAGATACACTAGATTTAGTAATGAAGCGAAAGTTTAGAATTAATGTAGATTAGATAGTTCAGTCGATTAGTGGGATTACCTAAATGAATAAAGTTATAGCAAACAAACTGAAACGAGGACTATTCTATGCGTCCAAAACTAACGATTCCCGCACAAATAAAAGATATGATAGATGCTGGAATAACTTTTAATGTTGTTCACGAAAACGAAGCTAAAAGATTTCTTCAGAACAATACATATTACTTTAGAATTAAAGCTTATGCAAAAAACTACGAGAAGTATTCAGCACCAGAAAAGATCGGACAATATATAAACCTCGACTTTGCATACCTTAAAGAACTCTCCACAATTGACGCTTATTTGAGAAGAATCATTTTGATCATGACATTGGATCTTGAACACTTTTTAAAAGCAAAGATGCTAGCTGATTTCCAAAAAGTGGATGAAGACGGTTATGATATTGTGCAAGAACTATTTAAGATGCGACCGGATCTCCAAGTAGATATCGAAAGAAAGGCTAATACATCAACTTGTAATGAATTAATAAAAAAGTATAGAGATGAGTGGGCAATCTGGAATATAGTAGAGGTAATGTCTCTCGGTCAGTTTTTTGATCTTTACGGACTGTTTTACTTGCGAAATAAATTTGACAACTCCTTTACAAATTTGCTACTCCCAGTAAACATGATTCGAAACGCGGCGGCTCACAACAATTGTCTAATAAATCGATTGCGGCCACCATATTCGAGAGTCATCATCCCTTGTCGAGAGGTAAAGCATGAATTAACTGAACGAGTTAGACTGTCACAAAAATCTTCAGATAAAAGGCTTATTCACCCAGCAATTCATGATTTTGCAGCACTTTTATTTCTCTACAGTCGGGTAGTACCAGATACTACACGAGAGCATATTTACAACGAACTTAAGGTGTTGTTCAATAATAGAATGCTAAAACACAAAGAATATTTCGAAAAAAATGAAGTAATAAAATCGAGCTATAATTATGTAGTGGATATTGTTAACTTTTATGTTTCACTGTAGTTTTCTGTTGACAAATGGTGTATTAGTGTTATAGACTAAGTGCGCTGAACAAAAACTGCTTGCGGTTTTATGGGAATCGGTGCCTGTCTCCGGTTCCCTTTTTTGGTAAAATGATATTAATATCCTTGACGTAATACAACGCACTGTGTTATCATCGGTTTTGTTGGAAATACAGCAGCATTCCAACGCTTTTACCAAGACTCAAAAGTTCGCCTATGTTAAGGCGTGGGTCACCACCCCCACTGAATCTTTGATTCAGCGGGGACCCCTTTTGGTAATTAACATCCTCGGGCGGCAAAGCCGCCCTGCGGGAACTCAGCTTCGCTGAGATTCACGGCGGACCCCCGCCGAACGATAAGTTCGCTTATGTTAAGGCCAGGAGCTTAGTGGTCTGCAGCACTTGGGGCGCTTCTGAAAAGTTGCAGCGTGTTCGGCACGCTGCAACTCTGCGAATTAAGCATGTTAGTTAAATCACAACTACTACTGCTGCATTATCAACAACACGCACTGGAGCTAATACTATGATCTACAACAATGTTCTGGAAGCTATTGGATACACGCCTCTGATAAGGCTCAACAAAATGACCGGGTCGGAGGACGCCGAGATCCTGGTCAAGTACGAGGGCGTTAACATAGGCGGATCAATAAAAACCAGAACCGCATACAACATGATCAGCGAGGCGGAAAAGAGCGGTCTGATCAACGCAGATACTATCATCGTCGAACCAACAAGCGGAAATCAAGGTATTGGACTTGCCCTTGTGGGCGCGGTGAAGGGGTATCGGGTAGTCATCATTATGCCCGACTCGGTCAGCGTTGAGCGCAGAAAGCTGATTGAGCAGTATGGCGCGAAGGTTATTCTGGTAAAAGATGAGGGCGATATAGGCAAGTGCATTGAGAATTGTCTGAACACCGCGCTAAAGATGGCTGAAGAGGATACGAATGTCTATATCCCGCAGCAGTTCACAAACCCGAATAACCCCTTGGTGCATAAACATTACACCGCTCTGGAGATACTGGAACAAGCCGCGAAACCTATTCACGGGTTTTGTTCCGGAATAGGCACGGGCGGCAGTATTTCCGGAATCGGTGAGATTTTGCAGGCGCTTTATCCTGACATCCTGATATGGGCAGTTGAGCCGGAAAACGCTGCTATTCTTGCCGGCGGCACTATCGGGACCCATATCCAGATGGGTATCGGCGACGGCTTGATTCCGGAAAACCTCAACACAGAGATTTTTTCTGATATTTATATCGTGTCAGACGAACAGGCAATACAAGCCTCAAAGGATCTGGCCAGGCTGGAAGGCTTGCTTTGCGGAATATCAAGCGGGACGAATGTAGCCGCCGCTATTCAGATGGCTAAAAAGCTTGGGAAGGGCAAAACAGTCGTCACAATACTCCCGGACACCGGCGAGCGCTACTTCAGCACGCAGCTTTTTGAGTGATCACTCTGTCTCACTTTTCGCGTCGTTATATCGTTACAGTTCAAGGATGGCTCCGGGAGGCTGCCTTTTTCCTCTCATATATAATCACCGGCAATGAATGTCTGACCTGCCTTCTCTGAGTCTGCTGAAGAATTCGGAGAGCAGCGCGGAGCATTCGTCAGCAAGTATGCCGCCGGTGATTTTTGTTTTGTGCCCGTATGGTTCCATAAACAGGTTTATGATACTTCCGCAGGATCCGGTCTGCTTATCGGTTGTTCCGTAATAAAGATTATCTATTCGTGACATGATTACCGCGCCTGCGCACATGGGGCACGGCTCAAGCGTGACATACATCGAGCATCCTGTCAGCCGCCAGTCTCCCACAACGCTGCACGCCCGGTCGATCGCAGCCATTTCCGCGTGCGCTGCTGCGCTCTTAAGCTCTTCACGGCGGTTTCGCCCTCTTCCGATAATTGCTCCGTCTGCAGCGACTATTACGCAGCCCACCGGTGATTCGCCCGCTGCGCCCGCCTCAATAGCGAGTTCGATGGCCTTTCGCATATAGCTCGCATGGTCTGCCGCGAAGTCCGGGTTTCCAAAGCTGCTGTCTTTTTTCAGCGTTTCGCTGTTCGGCCCGGTAAGGCCACGGTTGCTGTCTTCTTTCCTCATTACTCCCGCCTCGCTTTTGCGTCCAGGATATCCAGCACACGCCGGAAATACCCGGGTAAACCGGCGACTGCTTCCATCGGCTGTTTCGTTGCGGGGTGGAGAAACGCAAGTTTCCCCGCATGCAGGCACTGGCTTGACATACCGAGTTCAGGTTTTTTCCTTCCATATACTGTATCGCCTAATACGGGATGTCCGATATGCGCCATATGTACGCGTATCTGGTGCGTCCTGCCGGTTTCCAGCCTGCATTTTACATATGTATAGCCGCTGAATTCAGTGATTACTTCATAGTGCGTTATTGCAGAGCGCGAGTTTTTATCCGTAACGGCCTGGCGTTTTCTGTCCTGAGGATGCCGCCCGATAGGCGCGTTTACAGTTCCTTCGCTGTTCTTGACTCTTCCGCACACGACAGCGTCATACTGCCTTGTCAGCGTATGTGATGCGAGCTGCCCTGCCAGCGCGATATGTGCGGCGTCGTTTTTAGCGGCTATAACAAGTCCCGATGTGTCTTTGTCTATCCTGTGGACAATTCCGGGTCTTTTTACTCCCCCGATACCTGACAGAGTCCCGCCGCAGTGGCTGAGCAGGGCGTTGACCAGAGTGCCGTCCGGATGACCGGGCGCCGGATGCACGACCATCCCCCGCGGTTTATCTACAATGATAAGGTCATCGTCTTCGTAGACTATATCCAGCGGAATCTCCTGCGCTACTGCAGCAGGATCACGGGGCGGCTCTTGCGCTACTGTGAACACTTCGCCTTCTAATACTTTGTGATTTTTGCGCGCAGGAAATCCGTTAAGCGTCACATTTCCTGATGCAATAAGCTTCTGCGCAGCGCTTCTGGATAGCCCGTCAATATTTGCGGCGAGGAAAATATCTAGTCTTTCCCCGCCGTCTTTGCATATTAATTCTGTTATTATCAAAGCGTTTCTTCTTCGTCAATATCGCCGCCGCGTTCGCTGTCCTCGTAATCGTCGCCGTATCCGCCGCCGCGTTCATCGTCTTCGTAATCGTCGTAGTCGCCGCCGCCGCTTTCGCCGTCTTCGTAATCGTCGTAGTCGCCGCCGCTGCTTTCGTCGTCTTCGTAATCGCCGTAATCGCCGCTGCTGCGTTCGCTGTCTTCGTGATCGTCACCGAAATTACTGACATAATCTGTTACGCTGTCGTTTCCGTATACCTTATCTGCAACGTACTCATCAAACTCATCTCCGCCGCTTTCGTCGTCTTCAAATCCATACTCGCGAAGCAGCTTGTCCACATCATCATCATAGGAGTCCGCCCCTGATAGATCCGATTCAAGCGCCTCAAGTTCTTCCAGGAGAACTGACGCGTCCCTAAGCCGCTCAGGCGTGAGTAAAGGCCCGGCAGAAGACCCGGACGGCGCTTTGATCCCACCCGGCGTTTCCTGTTTCCCACGTTCCGCTCCGGCTGCGGAGAATAAATCTTCGGCTGTGAAGGGAGGCGTATCTGTTTCAAACGGCGACAATGCGTGTCTTGTCTGTCTGATCGATTCCTGGTCAACGGGCGCCATCGGTCTCAGATATGGCTTTGGTCCCGGAATCTGAACATCGACGCTATCAATGTCAGCATCGTCATATCTGTTTCCGCTGTCGGCGTCTCCTGCATCAGCATAACCGGAACCGGCATAGTCATAATCACCCGCATCATCAGAGTCATAATCATAATCGCTCAAGTAGTCAACATCGGTCTGACCATCTTCTTCAGCATACGCATCGGTGTGCGCAGCATTGAGCGTGTCTTCCTTTTTTCCCGCGGACTTAAACGAAGTCACAATGAAGAAAATCAGAAATGTGAGCCCGCCGAGCGTGATGAAAATGTCAGCGATGTTGAACACCGCAAAATTCATGAACTGGAACTCAAACATATCGACCACCTCGCCGATGAAAACCCGGTCGATAAAGTTACCGACCGCGCCCCCCAGCACCGCAGCCAGTCCGAGAGTTCCCCAAAAACCTTCATTATACCTCAGCAGGATGGCAATCAGGATGATCACGCATACGAACATAATGGCGGCAAGGACCCAGCGCCCGCCTATGTATATACTTAACGCCGCATTGGGATTTTGCACATATGTGATCCCGATAAGCCCGGGAATAAGGGTTTTCTGCTCATAGAGCGCCATTGTGATCGTTATATACCGCTTGAACAACTGATCAAGAACTACGACCAGCGCAGAAAAAACAAAGCAAAGCATTATATAACCGTTCCTTCCTTCAGCCCCTCAATAACAGCAAGGCATCTAGGGCATAGTTCCGGATGTTCAGCGTTTTTGCCGACGTCTTTGTCATGGTTCCAGCAACGGATGCATTTTGGCATTTCACTCGCTCTGACGATGATGGTCACTCCCGGGAACTCTGTACCCATATATCCGCCTGCTGCTGCGACACCGCTGCCGACCGCTGCGTTTGCACCGCTTCCGGCTGCTGCGTTTGCACCGCTTCCGGCTGCTGCGACACCGCTTCCGGCTGCTGCGTTTACACCGCTTCCGGCCGTTGTGTCACCGCTCGCGCCTGCGCTCTCAGTACTGTTTCCTTCTCCGCTGCCGCAGCCTGCCTTTACGACTTCAACAGCCGAGACTATGAACAATGCTCTCAGATCCTGTTCTTCGATCGCGGTAAATTCTGAAGCGGCTTCATTATCCAAATACAAGGTTATCTCGGCGTCAAGCGGCTTTCCGATGATCTTCTCCGTGCGGGCAATTTCAAGCGCCTTGTTCACATCGGTACGAAGGCGGAGCAGCTTGTCCCACATTTCCCCGCGATCCGGCGTCAATGTATATTTCCTATCGGGTAGCGGCATAGCATTGAAGAGAACGCTTACTCCGTCCGCGCTGTCGTCATGCGGCATCATCGCCCATATTTCCTCTGTTGTGAAAGCGAGGATGGGCGCAAGCAGCCTCACAAGCGCGTCGAGGATCAAATACATCACCGTCTGCGCTGAGCGCCTCGATAATCCGTTCGTCTCATCACAGTAAAGCCTGTCCTTGATCACGTCGAGATAGAAGTTCGACATATCGATCGTACAGAAGTTATGGACCGCGTGGTAGATAGTATGGTATTCGTATCTCTCATACGCCGCGTTGACATTACCTATCAGGCGGTCGAGCCTGGCGAGCGCCCAACGGTCTGTTTCCGCCATGTCTTCGACCGATACAAGACTGTTCGAGTCAAACTCGTAGAGATTGCCGAGTATGAACCTGGCTGTGTTGCGTATCTTCAGGTATATATCGGACAACTGCTTCAGTATTTCTTTCGATATACGTCCGTCTGTCCTATAATCTGTAGAGGCTACCCACAGTCTGAGAATATCAGCCCCGTAATCGTTCACGACTTCACCGGACTCCACCGCGTTGCCCAGAGACTTGTGCATCGCTTTTCCCTCGCCGTCGACTGTCCAGCCGTGAGTGATTATCATTTTATATGGCGCGGCTCCGTTAACAGCGATACTTGTGAGCATCGACGACTGGAACCAGCCTCTGTACTGGTCTCCGCCCTCAAGATAGATATCAGAAGGGAAGCTCAGGTCCGAAAAAGCGTTCGACGTGCTCAAGACGCCTGCGTGCGTCGATCCTGAGTCAAACCAGCAGTCAAGCGAATCTGCGCCTTTGCTGAACGCGCCGGCTCCGCAATGAGGGCACGTAAACCCTTCGGGCAGGATATCTTCAGCTTCCATCTCATGCCACGCGTTCGAGCCGCTATTTTTAAACAGTTCCGCAACCGCTTCGATCGACTCGGGCGTACAGACCGGCTGTTCGCATTCACTGCAATAGAACACAGGAATAGGCAGGCCCCAGTGGCGCTGGCGCGATATACACCAGTCAGAACGTTCGACAAGCATGGCTATCATGCGGTCTTTTCCCCACTCCGGTATCCAACGGATACCCTCGCAGGCTTTGACTGCCGTATCTTTCATGGCGTCAACCGAGGCGAACCACTGCTCCGTCGCTCTGAATATGACCGGGTTCTTACAGCGCCAGCAGTGCGGATATGAGTGAACTATCTCCTCGGAAGCAAACAGCGCCCCGCTCGCTTTCATATCGTCTATTATTAAGGCGCCCGCTTTCGAGTAGTACATTCCTGCATACTGCAGCGCATCCTCCGTCATTACGCCATGATAATCGACAGGAGTGACCATCGGGATCTGCGGGTACTTGCGGCAAACGTTGAAATCATCCACACCGTGGCCCGGCGCCGTGTGTACGCAGCCTGTCCCTGTTTCCGTCGTTACATGGTCGCCGAGAATTATCAGCGACTCCCTGTCGTAAAATGGATGTTCCGCCGTCGCGAGTTCAAGCGCGCTGCCCGGCAGCGTTTTCAGGGTTTCAAATTTGCCGATCCCCGCTTTTTGAAACACTTGCTCCGCAAGAGCAGTCGCGAGTATATAGACTTCGCCGCCCGCCCTGCAGACTGAATATTCTATATTTGACCCCAGGCATATCGCGAGGTTGCCCGGCAGCGTCCATGCGGTAGTAGTCCAAATAAGGAAAAATGCGTTTTCCGCGCCCGGGACGCCCTCAAGCGCTCCGCCGGCGTCTTTCACGCGGAACTTTACATAGACGGCTGTACAGGGATCGTCCGCGTACTCGATCTCAGCTTCAGCAAGCGCCGTCTCATCAGTCGGGCACCAGTAAACAGGCTTAAGGCCTTTGTAGATGTATCCTTTTTCATACATCGTTCCGAAAATGCGGACTTCCTCCGACTCAAACAACGGGTCCATCGTCAGGTACGGATTATCCCAATCGCCTATGACTCCCAGCCGTTTGAACTGCTCGCGCTGTCTGTCGACGTATCCCGCGGCAAACTCCCTGCACGCGTTGCGGAACTCAGGGATCGACATGCTCTTCCTGTCCAGCTTGTTCTTCTTGATTATCGCGCTTTCTATCGGCATACCATGGTTATCCCAGCCGGGCGTATACGGCGCGAACCAGCCTGTCATATTCTTGTGGCGGATGATCATATCCTTAATGATTTTGTTCATCGCCGTACCGATATGTACGTCTCCGTTGGAGAACGGCGGGCCGTCATGCAGGATAAACGCGGGCTTACCCGCGTTTTTTTTCATCAAAGTCTCGTAGACTTGCTTTTCATACATCGTTTCCAGCATTTCCGGTTCCCGCTTTGGTAATCCGGCGCGCATCGGAAAGTCGGTTTTCGGCAGGTTTATCGTTGCGTTATAGTCCTGTGGCATATATGTTGATCATACCTTCCTTCGGGAGTATGTTCCCCGGTTCTTTGCTCTTTTGCTTTTCTCTTTTGTTTTAGTCCTGTGCCGAGAAGTTCGCCCCGAATTTCAGATCGTCGAAATCAAACTTCGGCCTCGGCGTCACGCCGTCGTCACCGCCGCCTATGGAAAACGATCTTGTCGGTTCGTTCTCATCGTCATAAGCAACCGGCGCGGCTTTGTCCGTTTTCTCCGCCCGGGCTATGCCGGACGTTCCCGGGTTTACGATCCTGTCAACAGCGTTTCCGATCTGTTCCGCAGTCTCGGCGATCTCGTCGTCACGGGTAGGATGCTTTTCCGGCTTTGCTTCTGTCTCTTGTATCGGATCATCCGCCACCGGCCTTACCACGCGCCGCGCGCTTTCGAGCTTTGTCAGAAAGTCTGAATGCTTGCGCATGATCGTGCGGGAGAGCTCAATGAATTTCGCGGTTTCTCTGGCGGCAATATTCAGCTTGAGTTCCTCGTCTGCGATGTTGTTTGCTATCGAATCAAGCTTTGACTGCACTTCCGCGTCCGCGTTGTTAATGATCTCATCTTTTTTCTTGTTGGCGTCAGACACTACTTCCTCGCCCATGCGCTGCGCAGTCAGCAGGGCCATCCTCATGGCGTCCTCCGTCGAGCGGTATTCCTCTACCTTCTCGACAAGAACTTTGAGTTTCCCTTTAAGGATCGCGTTCTCTTTGTACAGCGCTGTGTAGTCTGCATACACAGCTTCGAGAAAGTCGTCCACTCCTGTCATATCGTATCCGCCGAATACAGCTTTTACAAAGACTTTTTCTGTGATTTCCTGTGGTGTGAGCATTTATTTACAATCCTTTCAGCGTCACAAAATGTCAGACGGCTAACGGCGCCTAAAAATAGAGGCCTTTATCTTCAAGCTCGTCAATCAGATCTCCAAGTAAATCAACGTTATACGGCGTTACGATATATGCGTTGACAGCGACTTTTTTGATTTTGCCATCCTGAGCGTACGCTACTCCGCTGATAAAGTCTATAAGTCTTCGCGCGATATCTTTATTGGTTTGCTCCAGGTTAAGCACAATAGTACGGCGCGAACGAAGATCGTCGGCGATTTTTGCAGCGTCGTCAAATCTGTCGGGCTTATGAAGAACTACTTCCAGCTGCGCTGTAGCGTGGATCCTTGTAACAGGCTTTGTATCGCGGCGCTCTTCATAACCTCCGTAGGAGCTTCTGGCCTGAGCCGTCGTTTTCGGCTCGGGCGGCAGGTCTTCCGACTTCTTTGGCTGAAAATCGTCAAAATCGTCCTCGTCGTCATATGGCCTTGTCAGCTTTTTCAATTCATTAAAAAGTCCCAAATCATGATCCTCCAAATAACCAGAGTTCAATGAGGCCTGCGCCGTGTTCAGACTCTGCCGCCAAAAATCGCTGAGCCTATCCGCACCATGTTAGCGCCGTAACGGATCGCCTCTTTAAAGCTGTCGCTCATGCCCATTGAAAGAAGTTGCATGGAGACATTATCGTATTTTTTGCTTCCCATGTCAATATAAAGGTTAAACATTGCGTCAAAAAAGTTACAATTTCTTTCATTATTTACGAAAACCGGCGGAATTGCCATTAGTCCGAGTACATTTACACCTGACGTCCGCGACGCGTACTCCAGGATATCCTCTGTGTTCTCAGGCAGTACCCCTGATTTTTGCGGTTCCCTGCCGATGTTGATTTCTAGCAAAATATCCTGAACAAGTCCGAGCGCCACCGCTCTTCGCCCGATCGACGCGATCAGCTCCGCCGAGTCAACAGTCTCAATAAGGTCGCATACGCCGACGATCTTGTTTATCTTGTTCGACTGTAGCGTTCCGATATAATGCAGAGGCGCTCCCGAATAAGCCCCCCGGGCATTCTTCTCCAGTAACTCCTGAACGCGGTTTTCACCGACAGCGTCGACGCCGGCTGCTATCGCCAGACGGATCATTTCCGCAGGTTTTGTTTTCGACGCTGCGACAAGGGTGATCTCGCCCGCCGCGCGTCCCGATCTCGCCGCCGCTTCGCCGATCTCGCCGCGTACTCTCCTGATATTCTCAGCGACGTTTATATTATCCATTTATGTCTCCCAATACAGTCAAACTTTCAGTAACAGGTCAGAGGGGCATCCGGGAGACTGCCTTTTTTGAGGCTGATCCTGAAGCAGGAGGCGGCAGCCACTGCACATGTAAGCTACAACATTCGAAGAAGCCTTAAAAACGCATCTCCCGGATACACCTCTGACCTGTAACAACTTTCACCCGACGACCTTCCCGTCAAACAGGTTGTTAGCTTTCACGATCACCGTCGCGCCGGACCGGAGCGGCGTCCCGCTTTCGGCGCCGTCGCGCACAAGATAACTGTCCCCAAACTCGTTTAGTATTTCAACGTTTACTCTTTCCGCGCGCGCTCCCGTCTGCAGATATATGAACGTCATCCCGTTATCGTCGAGATGCATTGCTTCTTTTGGTATCCTGATTCCGGTTACTTCTCTTATAACGACCTCAGCGCCCAGCTCGCGCTGACGCGTCACTTCGTGGATGCCGCGTTCACATGAGAAGATCACAACGCATTTATCATCTTCCCGCCTTCCGATGCTTTCTATACGCATAACCGCCTGTGCGCTGTATGTACCCGTAAAATGCATCGTGATGTTTGCCCCGGGAGAGAGCCTGGCTGCTTCTGCAGAGTCGATGACCGCGGCGTAGTACCACCTGAACCCTGTGATGATCTTTGCAGCGCCTGACAACGGTTCGGCAGCAGCAAACAGTTCAGCAAGCCCGGACGGCCGTAACTCGGCGAGCTTTTCAGGGCTAATGTTTTCAAAGCCGTCTACTGTCTGTGAAAACACGCCGCTTACTGCTGTTCGAATCATCCTCATGCCCTCGCTGATACCTTCGAGCGTCTCAAGCCGCGCCCGCAGCTCCGGCAGCTCATCCTTCGGCGCGCGGTTGCTTGTGAAGATATAAGTATCGATTCTCAATGATATCTCATCCAGCTTGTTCAGATTGCGGCTTTGCACCGCCTTCGACAGTTCGAGTACGCTGTCGTAACTTGCGGACTCTGCTGCGTCCGCGCTGCCTGTCGCTTCGATCTGTGTGATTTTCAGCCTGAGTTCATGGATCTCGCTCGCGGTTTCCAGCGCTTCCCGTCCCGCGTACTCCACCGCTACTGCCTGCCCCGCAGCTACTTTCTCTCCTTCATTCACTATTGGAAGCGTTGCGTCATTCACATCCTGCAACACGATTTCGCTTCTGACTATATAGCCGTGGGCGGAAACAGTGTCTTCGATGGTGTAGCTGAAAGCCGACGCTGTCATATATGTGTTTTGCGTTGCATTATAGATATATACGCATATGTATAGCAGCACTGCAAGAAACAATACCGCGGTAGTGAGTTTGATATAGATGTTACTTTTACGCATTTGCCCCTCCGTTACGGTTCATATGCATTCTCACAACGGACATGCCTTTTTCAAGGTCAGGTTCTTTGTCCCATAATATCCACTTTACGCCCTCATCGCGGCGAAGCCATGTAATCTGCCGCTTCGCGTAATGCCGCGAACGCACCTTTATCATCTGTACGGCTGTTTCCATTGAGTATTCCCCGCGCAGCGCCCCTGTTATCTCTTTATATCCGATAGCCTGCATCGCCGTACAGTCCGGCTTAACGCCCATATCAAGCAGGCTCCGTACCTCGCTCACTAGCCCGTCGCCGAGCATGGCGTCGACCCGCGAGTTGATACGAGCGTATAATGTTTCGCGGTTTTGAAAGTTCAGGGCGAATTTCACCGCATTATATCTGGCGGGAAGCTCCCGCGTTTCGCTGTCATGCTGCGAGATCGTCTTACCTGACATTGCGTGTATTTCCAGCGCTCTGACGATCCGCTTCCTGTCGTTTTCGTGGAGTTTCGCCGCGCGTTCAGGGTCGATTACGCTAAGTTCGCGAAGCATCGACTCTCCGCCTGCGGCGTCGTAACGCTGTTCAAGTTCACTGCGAAGGCCGGCTTGTCCCTGTTGTGAAAACCCGTGTCCCGAAATCAGCGAGTCTATATACAGCCCCGTTCCGCCGACAATGACCGGGAGCCTGTTTCTGCCAAGCGCGTCATCGACACACCGCGAGGCGTCGGCGACATAGCGCGAAACGGAATAATCCTCCAGCGGCGATATAATGCTGAGCATGTGGTGCGGAACCCCGAGCATATCGTCCGCCGCCGTTTTCGCTGTCCCGACGTCCATATTCCTGTATATTTGCATCGAGTCCGCCGATATGACTTCTCCGCCCAGCGTATGCGCGATCAGCGCCCCCAGCGCGCTTTTCCCTGTCGCCGTAGGGCCTGTGACTACAATGCAAAATTGTTCCGCCATATCCAACTCGCTTCGCAAAGCGTCGCAATGCGCCGGAGCGGCGCTATGGACGCTCGGTTAATAAATCCCGTCCGTCCCTGACGGACACCTAACTATGGTTTGAACAGTCACGTGCGCGTGACTGCTTCACTTTCAAACTTTTCTCCTCTTGATTCAGTAAAAAGGGGCTCTTGAAAGCGGCTTAATTACTGCCTCCGCATTACGCATCTGCAGATCGGAATCCCCTGACTGTGGAACTTCAGTTCATAGTCCGTCATTATACCGGAAGGCGCATCTTTATGCAGATCTCTCGTTATTTCCACAAGCTCGAAGCCGCTGAGTGCGAACTCCCGCAGAGAGTATTCAAACAGAGCTTTGTTATCTGTTTTTAAGTGAATCTCACCACCCGGTTCAAGCACGCGCGCGTAGAGTTCCAGAAACCGCCTGTTTGTCAGTCTGCGCTTGACATGCCGGTTTGACGGCCACGGGTCGCAGAAGTTTATATATATCCGCGAGGCTTCGCCATCCGCGAAAAAGTCTGTGAGATTATCGGCGTATGCGTTTAAAAATATAATGTTGCTCAAGTTCGCCGCGACAGCGCGTTCGAGCGCTATGATCATCGCGTCGGCTGACTTCTCCAAAGCTGCAATGAACACGTTCGGTTCTGCTTTTGCCTTCTCTGCAGTGAACCGGCCTTTCCCGCACCCGAGCTCTATATGCAGAGTTTCATACCCGAACTCAACAAGCCACTTGCCGCGAAAACCTTCCGGCGACACGGCAAGCAGATGGGAGCATTTTTCCATTCGCGCCGCAAGGTTTGGTTTTTTTCTGATCCGCATTTTACGATTCTTCTTCGCCGAACATCATTTGCTCAACGAACTGTTCGTTGAAGATAGGGCTTGTGGAAAGCTCTATGTACTCGCAGCTCTTTCTCATACTCTCAAGACGTTCACGCGCATCCGGCGAACACAGCGCGACAGCCGCGCCCTCGCCGGCGGTATTGCCCAGCGTCAGTGTGACCGGGAGGAATACTCCGGGGAAAAGCCCGATTCGCGCCGCGCTGAACTGGTTCATAAAACTGCCGAAACCGCCTGCCAGAACAAACTGTTTGACATCGTCCTGAGTTATCCCGACATGTCGCAGCAGCGTTTGGATCCCGGCTGCGATCGCCGATTTAGCAAGCTGCAGTTTCCGTATATCCGAAGCGGACATATAGACGGACCCGTCATCCGTGAGCATGAAGACATTGGTCTTGTCCACAGTTCCTATTCGCGCCGCTATTTCGTGGCTGATCTCTTCGGGACTCAGCAGACGTCCTGTCTCATCGACCGCTCCCGTTTCGAGCAGGACGGCAAGGGCGTCCAGCAGTCCCGAGCCGCACAGGCCGCGCGGTTTCGTATCTCCGATAATCGAGAGCTTTAGTCCGCCGTCCCATTCCACATGGTTAACGGCGCCGCTTACAGCCGCCATTCCCATTGTTATCTCCGCGCCTTCAAACGCCGGCCCGGCGGCAGTCGCGCAGCAGTAGTACTTGTCGCCCGTTTTGAGCGCAATCTCCCCGTTTGTGCCGATGTCAAGATACACGACAGGGCCTTCCATATCCTCCAGCCCTGCAGCAAGCATTCCGGCTGTAATATCTCCTCCTACGTACGAGTCGATTGCCGGCGCGTAGTATATCAAGGCATCCCCGGCTACAGGCAGATCAGCCTCCGCCGGGATTTCGTTTCCGAAGAGACTGACGGTCGTGAACGGGACTACACCCATTCCGACAGGCGAGTACCCTGCTGCCAGATGTTCCATGATCGTGTTTGCTGCAATCGAAATGTAAATGATATTCTCAGACTGTTCACCGGAGGAAGCGCATGTCTCGAGTATGAGCTTTGCCAGTTGCTCACGAATAAGCCGAGTCAGCGCTTCGTGGCCGTTGTCCGCGCTGTACTGGATGCGGCTGATAACGTCTGCTCCGAAGGGTCTTTGCGCATTGACGCCGCTGGCGGTTGCGAGACGTTCTCCGGTATCCATATCTGTGAGGTGCGCGACTACTGTCGTCGTGCCGATGTCGACGGCGAGGCCGAGCCTGCGCGCTTCCCGCGCGCTGCCTTGCGCGGAGGCGCCGCTGCTTCCCGTGGTGCTGCCTTCCGTGGTACGGCCTTGCGCGGAGGCGCCGCTGCTTCCCGTGGCGCTGCCTTCCGTGGTACGGCTTCCCGTTTCCAGAAGAGAGCCTGCTCCGGCGTCAGCGATCCTCATTTCCATATCATCCGGCAGGTATACATCCATATTGCGGTCGGCACGCGTTTGACAAGCCAGCACTTGCTCGCCGGCAGGCTCAAGCTGCACGAGGCACTTCCCGCATTTACCCTTTCCTCCGCATGGCGCGTCCAGAAAGATTCCCGCTGCACTTATCAGCCCAAGCAGCGTTTCACCGGACGATGCTTCTATTTCGCCTGTCAGCTTGCCTGTGCGATAGATCCTGATTTTATGCGTCATAAAGTCTTGTATCCCTTCTGTCAGATATTAAACATGCTTTTTGTCAGTCCCGGAGGATTTTCTCTGCATTTGCCGCAGGTGCGCGACGGAGCTGCGTGTCCGCTCCCGACGCGCAGCTCCGCGTCAGCCGAGGAGTTCTCCGAAGAGTGACCAAGAGTTGCAATGGGTTATCTTAGCGTTTACGAAACTGCCTATAAAGCCAGTGTCGCCCTTTAGATGCACAAGGCGGCCTCCGTTCGTACGCGCCTTAATAGGGTATCGTTCGTCGTGAGAGTCTACGTCAGCAAGGACGCGTACAGTTTCACCGACGTATTTCATGTGCTTTTCTTCCGAAATAGCGTTTTGTCTGTTGTTAAGCCGGTCAAAACGGATTTGCTTCTCCTCCCGCGTCGACGTGTCTTCCAGCTTCGCGGCAGGCGTTCCGGGACGCATTGAGTAGATAAAGATGAACAGCGAGTCGAAACGCGCTTTCTCCACCAGGCTGAGCGTATCTTCAAACTCCGCGTCTGTCTCTCCCGGAAATCCGACAATGACGTCACTCGTAATTACGATGTCCGGCATGTACTCGCGTGCCGCGGATACTTTTTCCAGGTATTCAGCCTGTGTGTAGCCTCTGTTCATAAGGGTCAGGATGCGGTCATTGCCCGACTGAAACGGCAGATGTATATGCCGCGCTGCCTTCTCGCTTTCAGCCATGGCGCGAAACAGGTCGATCGACGCGTCTTTCGGGTGACTCGTCATGAAACGGATAAGAAATTCGCCCCCGATACCGTTGATCTGCCTTATCAGCGAAGGAAAATCGCTGCCGTTCCCTCCGTCGTATGAGTTTACGTTCTGTCCGAGCAGCGTTATGTCTTTGTAGCCGCCCGCGACTATCTCCCGGGCTTCATTTAGTATCGCTTCCGGTGATCTGCTGCGCTCCCTGCCGCGAACGTGGGGGACAATGCAGTACGAGCAGAAGTTGTCGCAGCCGTACATAACGGGCAGCCATGCCCTTACTTTCATATCGCGGTGCGACGGTATCCCTTCGGCGATAGCGCCGTCCGAATGGTCTGTGCAGAAAACCCGTTTTGAGATACGTGCGGCGCCTTGAGCGCTTTTGATAATGTCCGGACTTGCTGCTGCCGGCGCCGGTGCTGCTGGTGCTGGCGCCGGTGCTGCCGGTGCTGCTGGTGCTGGTGCCGCTGGTGCTGCTGGTGCCGGTGCTGGTGCATTCATCTTATCTGCGGACTCTTGCGCAAAAGACTCAGCCATAAGCAGCTCAAGCGGCGGCAGATCGCCGCCTGCTCTGACGGAACGCCTGTACATAACCGAGTACAGCAGTTCCGGAAAGCGCCACAGCGCGTTCGGAGGAAAAACAAGGTCAACATGCTCATACGAAACGCGAATTTTCTCTACGGTTTCCGGAACACCTGCAAGGCATCCGCATAACACAATTATTTGCGATCGTTTCGCATTTTTTGTGTGTACCAGCGCTCCCACATTACCCAGGACCCTGTTTTCCGCATTCTCTCGAATTGCGCAGGTGTTGATCAATATTATATCGGCAGCGAACTCGTCAGAAGTGAACTCAAAGCCCATCTCACTGAGCATGCCGCGCAGTTTCTCACTGTCCGACTCATTCTGCTGGCAGCCATACGTATCAACATACGCAAGCGCGGTTTTCCCGGCCACATGCCGCTTACTGTACTCGCCGCGTATGCGCAGGGAAATGTCCCTTTGAATTTCAATTTCCCGGTTTGATATCTCCATGCTGTTTCTCCGATGGCGGATATATTATCAGGTTGCTGGTCGTTACAGTTCGGAGGGGTATCCGGGAGACTGCCTTTTTTGAGGCTGATGTTATGGCAGGAAGCGTTAGCCACTGCTCATATACCCTGTAACATTCGTAGAAGCCTCAAAAAAGCATCTCCCGGATACCCCTCCGAGCTGTAACGACTGGTCAGCAGCATTTAGATTAAAATACCATTTTTCACTGGAAAATACAACTTGAATACTATATAATGATTTTTAAGCAGCCGGCGCCCATATAAAGTAATGATGAAGTCGTCTTACTCCCGGTAACGCAGGAACCGCGAAAGATGACGAATTATATCATCTCCGCTTTGCGGATATGACATAATAAAAACACAGTTCTCTGAAGTGAGGGGATTTTAGTTGAAAAGACTTGTCATAGATCTGCGCGTTGTCAGAAACAATCTGCGCGCGATAAAGGACCGCGCAGAGGGTGCGGAAGTCATCGCCGACCTCAGCGCCAACGCGGGGGGGATGGGTCTGCTGCCTGTGGCGCAGTTCCTTCGCGACGAGGGGATAGGAAACTTCGCCGTGTCCGACCCCGCCGACGCTGCGCTTCTGCGCAGAAGCGGCTTCACAAAAGAGCACATCATGATGCTGCGCAGTACGGCGGACCCGAACGAGATCTCAGAGCTCTTATCCCTTGGCGTGATTTGCACGGCTGGTTCATATGACGCCGCTGTAGCGATAAACGGCATTGCGGAGTCTCAGGGAAAGCAGGCCGATATCCAGGTCAAGATAGACACAGGCCTCGGGCGCTACGGTTTCCAGCCCACGGAACTTGACAAAGTAGCCGCGATATATAAATACATGTCAAGCCTGAAAGTCGTCGGGACGTTCACTACATTTTCCGCGTCATGGCGCAGTAAGAAGCGTACGCTGATCCAGCTTGATAAGTTCAACGGCGTGCTTGATAAGCTGATCGGCATGGGTCTTGAACCGGGCGCGGCTCACGCATGCGACTGCGCTGCGCTGTTCAAGTATGAAATCGAGCATATGGACGCCATACGCGTTGATACCGCGCTCTCGGGCAGAATACCGGGTAAACCGATACCGGGGTTATCACGCGTGGGCTACATCGAAGCGGGGCTCGAGGAAGTCGGCTGGTATCCGAAAGGGCATATCATCGGCGCGGAACATGGTTTCGTGACTAAAGCGCCGACGAAAATCGCGATCCTTTCCGTCGGGTACTTCCACGGTTTCGGAGTAGACAGGTATATTGTAGAAAGAAGCCTGCCGGATTTGATAAAGAACCGCCGAAAAAAGGCATATATAAGGATAAACGGGCAGAAGGCGCGCGTCCTCGGCAGCGTCGGCTTGCTGCACACGATGGTCGACGTGACAAAGGTAGATTGCACGGTCGGAGATATCGCGATACTCGACGTCGATCCCGTGAATGTCAAGGGGTTGCATATCGAATACAGATAAGCAAGAGGGAAGAACTTGGCGAGAATATATCAGCTTGATTCGCATGTAGCGAATCTGATTGCGGCGGGCGAGGTCGTTGAGCGGCCTGCGTCCGTCGTTAAGGAATTGATGGAAAACTCCATCGATGCGGGCGCCGGTATTGTTACTGTTGAAATCAAGCAGGGCGGGATGACATACATCCGCGTCACAGACGACGGCTGCGGAATCTCTCCGGAAGACGCAAAAACAGCGTTCCTGCGCCACGCCACAAGCAAGTTGCGCGATGCGCGGGGGCTTGAGGCGATAAGCACGCTCGGTTTCAGGGGCGAAGCGCTTGCGGCGATCGCTTCTGTATCAAGGATAGAGATGCTCACGCGAGAGAGAGGCTCCGGTGAAGGCGTTTCGCTGGCGCTGGAAGCCGGCGATGTTGTGGATATGTCGCCCGCCGGTTGCCCGGAAGGCACAACGATCATTGTGCGGGATCTGTTCTATAACACACCTGCGCGGATGAAATTCATGAAGTCCGACAGGGCAGAAGGTTCAAGCGTCGCCTCTGCCGTGCTGCACTGCGCGTTGTCGCGCCCGGATGTGTCTGTCCGGTTCATTAAGGACGGCAAAACAGAGTTTCATACGCCGGGTGATTCCAGACGGGATTCCTGCATTTACAGCCTGTTCGGACGCGAGTTCGCGGAAGGGTTAATAACGGCTGAAGCCGCTGATGAAGACGTCGCAGTCGAAGGCTTTATATGCACGCCTAACGCAGCGCGCGGTAACAGGAGTTACCAGTTTTTCTTTGTTAATGACCGTTCAATACGTTCGAAGACGCTTCAAGCAGCTCTGGAGCAGGCGTACGCCAACAGGATTTTTTCCGGTAGGTATCCGTCATGCGTGTTGTACATCACAATCAAGCCGGGGAACGTTGATGTTAACGTGCACCCGGCAAAGACCGAGGTTAAGTTCGTATCAGATAAGCAGGTGTTTGACGGGGTATACTACGCAGCGAAGGGCGCACTTGAGCGGCATGCAGAAGTGCGCGGTACGTCTGAGAGGGAAGCCGCCCGGCGCGGTGATGCCGGGCATGGCGCTGCCGGGCAGGATGCCGCAGACCAGGACGCCGCCGGGTACGGCGCGGCCGGGCAGGAAACGGCTGTGCAGAGCACCTCCGCACACGGCGCTGCCGGACAGGAAGCTGCTGCGCAGAGCACCTCCGCACTGAGTGCAGACAGACAGGAAACGGCTGTGCAGAGCACCTCCGCACTGAGTGCAGACAGACAGGAAACGGCTGTGCAGCCGCAGATAGTGTCATCATCTGAGTATGGATCGCAAACCGCCGAGTACGCTCCGGAGAGGACCCTGCCTTCGTTACCGCATATCGAACCTCTGCATAGCCATGTCGATCACACCGTGGATATCCTGCACGACTCCGGCTCCGTAACACCGTTCACAAAATCAGATCTTGCGGCATCAGAAAACTCTCAGCTATCTCAGACGCCTCCGTCATCTCTGTCATCTCTGTCATCTCTGTCATCTCAGACGCCTCAGCCATCTCAGTCATCTCAGACGCCTCAGTCATCTCCGTCATCTCTTTCATCTCTTTCATCAGTTGATAATCTTCAGCAATCTATAGATAAATCTCAGTTCGCAGCGCCTTTTCGCATGATCGGGGAAGCTCTGAACACTTATATCATTGTGGAAAGCAAAGGCAGCGTATGGTTCATCGACAAACACGCGGCGCACGAGCGCAGCCACTTTGATGCGCTGAGAGCTGCTGACTTTGAGCCGATGTCGCAAATGCTGATAACGCCAATAATCTGCCGCCACGGCAGCGAAGACGCCGAAATCCTGCTTGAGAACACCGATATGCTCGATAAACTCGGATTCACGGTCGAAAGCTTCGGCGAAGACTCTGTCGCCGTCAGGCGAATACCAGCGGAAATCGATATAGCGGACATAGAACCCGCATTGTCGGAGATATGCGGGGAGCTAAAGCGAGGAGGAACAGCCGAGCCTGTACGCAGGGACAACATTCTGCGCACAGTCGCGTGCAAAGCGGCTATCAAGTCAGGAAAATCAACAACCGCCCGCGAGCTCCAGGAGCTGGCTGCGCGTGTAATGTCCGGCGAACTCACTCACTGCCCGCATGGGCGGCCCCTCGCCTTCGAAATCACAAAAAGCACCCTTGACCGAAATTTTAAGCGAATTTAGAAGTTTAGTCCGCAGTTATCTGCTACCTTGTCCCATGTGGCTTGTTACTACTATACAAGGAGCTGCAACATGCTGATCATATTCGATCTGGACGGCACGCTGTTTCAGGCTAAACCGGTTATTTTACTTGCGGTACGCAGGCTGCTTCAAGAGCTTTACGTTCCTGTTCCGGAAGAGATGAAAATACTGCAAAACGCACCAAAAGGCGCGCTTCCGATGCTTGAAGCGCTGATCGGCGAGGAAGCCGGCGCCTCACTCGTGCGTTATGAGCAGATCATGCATGATGTGATCCTGGAAACCGGTGAACTTTTTCCGTGCATTCCCGATGTTATGGAGCAGCTTGTGCGGGATGGACATGAGCTTATCGTATGTTCAAACAGTCCCGAAGCGTATGTAAGCCTTGTGCTGGAACACACCGGGATCGCAAAATGGGTGGCCGGGTGTTACAGCTCGGAAGCGTATCCTTCAAAGGCTGCGTTGATAGGGGCTCTCATCGGTGAGACCCACGGAAAAAACATCCCCGCGGTCGTTGTGGGCGACACTCACGGGGATGTTGAAGCTGCGCATGTAAACGGCCTGCCCGCAATCGCCGCCATGTACGGCTACGGAAATGCAGACATGCTTTCGTCGGCGGACGGCTTTGCCCATTCAGCGGGGGAGATTGTAACAGCTTTACGCTCGCCCGGCGTACTTGGAAAGCGTTAGCTTTCGTTAGCTATTGTGTTACTCTTCATTATCATCTTCACCGCTTGCTGCGCCATCAGAAGCGGATACTGAGAACACCGGGTCGGGAAACAGCGAGTCCTGTGGCGCGACGCCGCTCACATACTGCATCTGCCGCCACTGATCTCTCGTAATAAGCAGGGCGCGCGGCTTTGAACCCTCGAACTGCCCGACTATGCCCATCTGCTCCATCTGGTCGACTATCCTGGCGGCGCGCGAGTAACCGAGCTTCAATCTCCGCTGAAGCATGGACACGGACGCCTGCCCTGTTTCAAATATCACGTCCACAGCCTGAGGCAGCAGCTCATCGTAATCGCTGCCGTCGGGCTCGTCTTTTTGCTTGTCTCCGGCTTGTTTTTCTACGGCGGCTTTTTCGATTTCCCCCATGACCTCTTCCGAGTAACGGGATTCGCCTCTGTTTTTGATATATCCTACCACCCTTTCGCGCTCCTCGTCTGAGACCCATGTGCCCTGCACCCTGAACGGCTTCGATGTGCCGACCGGCGCGAAGAGCATGTCGCCGTTGCCGACAAGCTTGTCAGCGTTACCGCCCGCGTCCAGGATTATCCGGGATTCGAGCGCGCTCGAGACTTTCAGTGCGATACGCGACGGGATGTTTGCTTTCATAAGCCCTGTGATGACGTCGGCGCGCGGGCTCTGCGTCGCGATGATAAGATGCACGCCGGCGGCGCGCCCCATTTGCGCGACGCGGCATATTGACTCTTCGACTTCCTTGGCTGCCATCATCATCAGGTCTGCCAGTTCGTCGATCACTACGACGATCTGCGGCAGCGTATCGCGTTCATCGGAGTCCTTAGCGATCAGATTATAGCCCTCGATGTCGCGCGCGTTCGTCTCCGAAAACAGCTTGTATCTCTTCATCATTTCGACGACGGCCCATTGGAGCGCGCCGGAAGCTTTCTTGACGTCCGTCACGACCGGCACCAGCAGATGCGGGATTTCGTTATATACTTTGAACTCAACCATCTTGGGGTCGAGCATGATGAAGCGTACTTCCTCGGGCGTCGCCTTATACAGAATGCTGAGGATGATCGAGTTAAGGCAAACAGATTTCCCGGAGCCGGTCGTACCTGCGACAAGCATGTGCGGCAGCTTGGATATGCTGCCTATAATAGCTTCTCCGGAGATGTCCATACCTATTGCGAACGTGAGTTTTGACTCCGCGTTTTGGAACTCCTTTGATTCTATGATGTCCCTGAGATGAACAGTGCTGATGTTCTTATTCGGGACTTCGATGCCGACAGTCGATATCTTATTCGGCATCGCTGCGATCCGCACGCCGCTCTTCCCGAGCGATAACGCGATGTCGTCAGCAAGGCTTGTAAGCTTGTTCAGCTTAATGCCCGCTTCAAGTTCGGCTTCATATCTTGTCACGGCGGGCCCGCGGGTCGCATTCGATATATTCACGTTCACGCCGAAGCTGCGGAACGCCGCTTCCAGCCGCTCCGAATTTTCGCGTATCTCCCCACCGCCATCCACACGCGCCGCAGGGCTCCCTGAGGATAAAAGTTCCAGCGGAGGGAAGTAGTAGTTCGTCTCCGGGCCGGGCTGCGTTTCCGGTTTTACGCTGCCGCCGGCGCCGGTACTGCTACCGCCGGTCCCGGCGCTGCCCGTATTGCTGCTTCCGGCACTGTTGCTGCCGCTGTTGCTGTCCGCGAGGCTGTCGGCGCTTTCATATTTCTGCGCGTCAAACGGTCGCCTTGCTCCGCTGCTATCAGCTCTGCTTGCGGCGGTGGTTGCAGCGGATATCTCATCAGCGGTCCCGCGTGTCTGAGTATCAGTTCTGCCGCTGCCGGCACTTCCCGCATCCCGGACGCCTGCTTGCCGTAAATCAGCAGGCTGCGCACCGTATGCTGATGCGCCTTCTCCCTGCGCACTGTATCCTGTCGCGCTTTCTCCCTGCGCGCCGTATTCTGCGGCGCTGCCGCCTCCGCCCGGACCGCCTCCGGCCTGATTGTCTCCGTCGGGCCCTTCATAACCTTTCACAGACTCAAACAAGGCGCCGCGAGCAGGCCTGTTCTCCATGAAAGGAATGTCAAGATCTATATCTTCTGTCTCCGCAGCGTTTTCGTTCCCGACCTGTATATCCCCTTTATCCTGGTGACCGCCCTTCTCCGAACCTTCAACACCGGGTTCACGCTTGTTGTTTCCGCTGAAAACGCTCTTTTGGGGATCATATACATACACCGGGGCGTTATCCGCATCTTGCCCGGGCGCCTCTCCTGCAGCTGTCCCGGCTGACCCTCCGGCAGACATGGCTGCAGGGTCCTGAAACTTCCCGGCCGTTGATTGTTCGGAAACGAGCTGATCCGGCGTCTTTACACGGGGCGCGGTCTTAAAGAAATTCTCCCTGGGTCTTCGGAGTTCCGATATCGGGTCCGGTTCAGCTTTTTTTCCAAACGGCGGCTCGTTCTCATCTTCATCGAGCGGTATATCTATCTGCTTTCTGCGTTTCATCGTCATCGGGGCCCTGTAGCGGCTCTCGGCTGCAGCGCGTTCAGGTTCAGGCTCCGGAACGTACTCTATGCGCGCGCGGTTTTTGTACGCGTCCACAAACCCGGCAATTGTCTTGTTAAGCGCAGTAAGCAGTAAAAACAGCGTAAAGCAGACGAACACAATAATTGCGCCAACTTTCGCAAACAGCCATGAGAAAATCACTGCAAGAGATCCGCTTACCGCGCCGCCGGCTTCAATCACCCTGCCGTCGCGCCATAATTTGGACAGCATTGCAAACGATATTTCGTACTCGATCTTACATGCCGCTAAATGCGTCAGCGCGCCTATCGCCACAATTATAAGCAGCGTACTTACGACTCTGAATCTCACCGGGCGCCCCCTGTGGAAGCACAGGATCACGGCGCACCAGAGCAGCACCGGGCTCGTTGCGAAGAACCCGCTGCCAAACAGGCCTTTGACCAGCCCGCCGAAAAGACCTATAAACACCCCGTCCGCGTTCCAGTAGCCTATAAAAGAAAAGACGCCCAGAACAAAGCAGACTGCAGCGCCTATTTCACGCCTGCGCGGTACTTTTCCGCGCGCTGTGCCCGCCGCGCCGGCCGCGTTGCTCCTCTGAGAAGACGCGCGGGAAGATGAACCGCGCCCGCCGTTTCCGGACGCGGGTTTACCGGCGCCTTGAGGCGGACGCGTTGTTTTCTTTTTTACTCCGCTTGATTTGGACGCCCCGGACGCTGTAGATTTTGCGCGGTCAGTCTTTGCCATGTCGTCGTCGCGGACTTCGCCAAGTCTCGCGTGCAACTATCGTGGCACGCTCGCTCGCTCCGTCTGTTGCTATTAACAGACTCCGCTCCTCCTCTCCCGGCGCGAAAAAAGTTCACGCCTTTAACCGGCTTTGCAGGACCATGCGCCGGTCTCTTCGTTAATGCGAAATTACAGCACGAGCGAGAGTATCAGCGTCAGAGCGCCGATCCCCCAGCAGTAATACGCAAAACTGCCGAACTTGCCTTTGTTCATCAGCCTTCGGATGATCTGGATAGCAAAAAACCCGACGACAGCCGCAATGATGAATCCCGCAAGGTAGACAGGGAAGAGAGAAAAGTCCGCTCCTCCCCTGAGCGCCTGATAGAGCGTCACAAGCATCGATCCGATTATCGCGGGAATAGAGAGCAACAGTGAAAACCGTACCGCGAAAGCGCCGGTCAGGCCGCGTGAGAGTCCGACTGTTATCGTCGTCCCGGAACGCGAGAGCCCGGGGATTATTGCGACTGCCTGCGCGATCCCGATGATAATTGCATCGCCGATTGTCATCGACTTTTCTGTCTTGTTCCCTTTTTGAGCAAATCTGTTCGATACAAACAGCAGGCAGCCTGTGACGATAAGGGCAAATCCGATGAATCCTGTATTCCCGAACAGCCTGGACACGCTCTTCATGAATATCACGGCGACAAACATTGGAATCGTACCGACAATCACGAACAGCAGCACCCTTCCGGGCGGCTTAAGCACAACAGGCTCATCCTGATCCGAGTCCGCTCTTTTTCTCAGGTAGTCGATACCGTCTGCGATCATTGCTTTGATCTCGAGCCTGTACACGACACAGATCGATATGAGCGTACCCATATGAAGCAGCACATCGAACAGAAGATTGCTCTCCTCTGAGTAGTCAAGGTTCAACAGGTTTTGAAGTATGGACAGATGGCCTGAGCTCGATATGGGGAGAAATTCCGTTATCCCCTGAACAAGCCCCAAAAACATTGACATGAATACTTTCACTGCATTACCTCCCCGGGCGGCGCCGGAATCTGCTGCATATTATCGGGCAGTTCCTATGCTTCCGCCAGTTCTTGTACTTTCGGTTGCTCGCGTCTTCTGTTGCTTTTGCGTCTTCTGTTGCTTCTGCGTTTCCGTTAGCTTCCTTGCTTAGGCTGCTTCTATGCTTCCGCCAGTTCTTCCAGTTCTTTTGCCATGTCGAGACGCGGGAACACTATATCCCCTTTGTTCACCGCTGTGTTCTTCGGCAGCGCTCCGAATGATGTGACGCTGTCGTATGACGCCAGCCCTCCCGAAACGCCGAGCTGAGTGAATATCTTCCCGCACGCTTCCGGCATAAACGGCTGAAGCAGTACTGTGCAGATGCGAATCGTTTCAATAAGGTTATACAGCACCCGCGCAAGCCGCTGCTTTCGGTGGTCGTCTTTTGCGAGTACCCATGGTTCTGTCTCATCTATGTATTTGTTTGCCCGCGAAACGACTTTGAATATCTCCGAGAGCGCATTCTGGAAAGCAAGCTCCTCCATGTGCTTCTCGTACTCGCGGTGCAGGTCGCCGGCATTCGCGACAAGTTCGCTGTCTTTTGGCCCTGTCTCCTGCGTCCCCGGCAGGAGTCCGTCAAAATACTTCCCGACCATCGAGACGGTACGCGAGACCAGGTTCCCGAGATTGTTCGCAAGATCTGAATTTATCCTGGAAATGAGCAGTTCGTTTGTGAAGTTTCCGTCAGATCCGAAGGGGTACTCGCGCAACAGGAAGAACCGCAGGGCGTCCACGCCATAGCGTTCAGCGAGAACGACGGGGTCCTTTACGTTACCTTTTGAGTTGCTCATTTTGTCGCCGTCGAACAGAAGCCAGCCATGCCCGAACACCTTTTTCGGCAAAGGTAGGTCAAGCGACATGAGCATTGCGGGCCATAGCAGCGAATGGAGCCGTACGATCTCCTTGCCGACGAAGTGGACGTCGCAGGGCCAGTACCGAAGGTCGTCATACTTATCGTTGTACAGCCCCAGCGCGGTCATGTAGTTAAACAGCGCGTCCACCCAAACGTATACTACGTGTCCGGGGTCAAAATCCACCGGTACGCCCCATGTAAAGGATGTGCGCGAGACGCATATGTCCTCCAGTCCCGGTTTCAGGAAGTTGTTCATCATTTCGTTTACGCGGGACGATGGTTCAAGAAAGCCGGGCAGGAGCTCTGTCAGCCTTTCCGCGTATTTTGACTGCCGGAAGAAGTATGCCTCCTCCTCGGCGTATGCGACTTCCCGCCCGCAGTCAGGGCATTTGCCGTCAGCGAGCTGGCTCTCTGTCCAGAAGCTCTCGCAGGGCGTGCAGTAAAGCCCCCTGTAAGCTCCTTTATATATATCGCCTCGCTCATACAACGCCCTGAAAACACGCTGTATGGACAGTTCGTGGTAATCGTCCGTCGTCCGTATAAAGCGGTCATATGAGATGTTCATCAGTTTCCAGAGGTCAAGGATCCCGCCCTCGCCTGTAACAATGTCGTCGACATACTGTTTTGGCGTGACGCCGCAAGCTTTGGCTTTTGACTCGATTTTCTGGCCGTGCTCGTCGGTCCCTGTCAGGAACATGACATCGTAGCCGCGCATTCGTTTATACCTCGCCATTACGTCAGCCGCCACGGTGCAGTATGTATGCCCTATGTGCAGCTTGTCTGACGGGTAATAGATGGGCGTCGTGATGTAGAATGTCCCTTTTGCCATTACGGTTTCTCCTCTCGATAAACTTGATGTTACATTATTGCATACATGCGGAAATCTGCGCTCGCTCGGTCATGGCCAAAGCGCCGTTTGCGGCGCTCCGCAAGCTCGGCCGCGACTCTCGCTTCGCTTGATTATTGCATACATGCGGAAATCTGCGCTCGCTCGGTCATAGCCGAGCAAGCTCGGCTGCGACTCTCGCTTCGCTTGATTATAGCACGGCTTGTCAAATAATGCAATTTTTTGTTACTTATCCTGTTACTTTTTGTTGTCTCATTTTCGGATGTATGGTATGGTATATTGAAAGAGAACTAAATATCCCGGGTTACCAACAGTACTGAAAAGCGGCGGATTCATCCGTGAGGAATGTAAAATCAGGAAGGATGACCATAAATGAAACTGTTTCTGGAATGCCGGATGGGCGCTTCGGGCGATATGATAATGGCGGCGCTCTATGAGTTGCTGCCTGATAAAAAGGCGTTCCGCGAGAGAATGGAGCGGCTCGGTTTGCCGGGTGTCGAACTGGAATACTCCGCATCGACGAAATGCGGGATAACAGGCACGCATATTTCAGTTAAGGTCAGCGGTAATGAAGAACAGAGCGAGGATGTACATGACCACAGCCATGGCGCCGGTGCTGCTGACCACGTTCACGACCACAGCGGCACAGGACACAGCCATGGCGCCGGTGCTGCCAACCACGTTCACGACCACAGCGGCACAGAACACAGCCACAACCACAGCCATAGCGCCGACAACGAAGGCCGCGACCACAGCGCGGACCACATTCACAACGGCGGCAAACGCTACGGGTATAACGAAATACTGGCGATAATCCGGGGGATCAACCTTCCCGACAACATACTCGAAGACGCTCTCGGAGTTTACAAGCTGATAGGAGAAGCAGAGGCTGCGGTCCATGGCGTCCCGCTCGGCGAAATACATCTGCATGAGGTGGGCGCGCTCGACGCAGTCGCAGACGTCATAGGCTGCTGTCTCGCAATGAACATGCTCGGTGTGACGGACGTAACAGCGTCTCCGGTTCATGTGGGTTCAGGTTCTGTGCGCTGCGAACACGGCATACTTCCCGTACCCGCTCCCGCCGCCGCGGAGATTTTAAAAGGCGTGCCAATATACGGCGGAAGTATATCCGGGGAACTGTGCACTCCCACAGGAGCCGCTCTTCTGAAGCGTTTCGTCAGGAAGTTCGGAGACATGCCGCCTATGATAATTTCGCGGATCGGCTGCGGTATGGGTTCAAAAGACTTCGAAGCGGCGAACTGCATTCGAGCCTTTCTGTGCGAAGATGACGCCAAAGGCGGCGGTAACCGCGATGTTGTTTTCGAGATCTCATGCAACCTCGACGATATGACGCCGGAGGCGGTCGGCGCGGCATTTGACGTCCTTCTGGATAATGGCGCTCTTGACGTTTACGCAATGCCGCTGACGATGAAAAAAAACCGCCCCGCGGTCATGCTCTCGTGCCTGTGCGCCGAAAACGACAGGGAAAAGCTTTCGCGGCAGATGCTGCTCCACACCTCAACGCTTGGCGTGAGGATAACACAGTATGACAGGAGTACTTTGACCCGCTCCATTGAGACCATCAGGACAAAGTACGGCGATATCCGAGTAAAGCGCGCTAACGGTTTCGGCGTCGTGAAGTGCAAGCCTGAGTTCGACGACGTACTAGCAGCTTCAAAGCGGCATAAAGCACCGTATTTTGAGGTTTATGAAGCTGCCATGCAGGCAGCCAGCGGACGGTGATCAGACGTCAGGCTCCGGCCACACCGGGCAGCAGGCGGACGGTGATCAGACGTCCAGCTCCAGCCACACCGGGCAGCAGGCGGACGGTGATCAGACGTCCAACTCCAGCCACACCGGGCAGCAGGCGGGCGGTGATCAGACATCCAGCTCCAGCCACACCGGGCAGTGGTCGCTCCCTTGTATCTCCGGGAGGATCCCGGCGTCGACTACCTTGTCCGTCAACCTGTCGGAACCCAAAAAATAGTCGATGCGCCACCCGACGTTTCGCTCGCGCGCTCCTGCCCTGAAGGACCACCATGTATACGCATCGCGCCTGTCCGGATATAAATACCGGAAGAAATCAGTGAATCCCGAGTCCAGCAGTTGAGTCATTTTTCCGCGCTCTTCTATTGTGAAACCTGCGTTGCGCTCGTTGGATTTCGCGTTCTTGATATCTATCTCCTCATGCGCGCAATTCATATCCCCGCAGATCACGACCGGTTTCTTCCTGTCAAGCCCTGCAACATAGGCTCTGAAATCATCCTCCCATACCATACGGTAGGGGAGGCGAAGCAGCCCGTCCTTCGAGTTAGGCACATACACATTGACAAGATAAAAAGAGTCAAGCTCAACTGTAATTACACGGCCTTCATGGTCGTGTTCATCTACTCCAATACCGTATAATACTTCGAGCGGCGGAGCTATTGTGATCACAGCTGTTCCGGAATAGCCTTTCTTGTCGGCGCTCAACCAGTATTCCTGATATCCGCTGAATTCAAAATCAGCCTGCGCTCGTTCCATCTTTGTCTCCTGCAGGCAGAACACATCCGCGCCGAGCTGCTCAAACGCGTCAAAAAAGCCTTTCTTTACGCAAGCTCTCAGCCCGTTAACATTCCATGAAACCAGTTTCATTATTTCTCCAATCCTGTCCGTATATTGCGCCGCTTTCGACGCATTGCGGACAACCCGGTTCTCGCGCAGCGAGGAGTGAAGTGACTAAAGCGAGGAGCGAAATGACCAAAAGGTAAATAGCTGTTCAGTTACCAATGAAAATACAACTACTGTCAGCAGCCATTGTATCACATTTTCTGATAGCAGAGGCGCTTATTATTTCACCTTCGTATTACACAAAAGCCGGAGTCTATAATATAATCGGCTTATCGGGTAATTAACGGAGGAACATATGTTTGTGAAAAAGTGGGGCGGTATCGCTCTGGCCGGTCTGATAGTCGGATTGGCTGCGATTGCTCTCGCGGAATACGGAAATCCTGCTAATATGGCGCTTTGCGTAGCTTGTTTCATCCGCGATACAGCAGGAGCGATAGGCCTGCACCGCGCCGAGACAGTGCAGTACATTCGCCCGGAGATCCCGGGAATCGTCCTTGGGGCCTTTATAATGGGGTTGCTGAGAAAAGAGCATGCCCCGAAAGGCGGATCTTCTCCGTTTACAAGGTTTATTCTCGCTGTTTGCGTTATGGTTGGCGCCCTGATTTTTCTGGGCTGCCCGACGCGCATGGTTTTAAGGATAGCCGGCGGCGACCTGAACGCTGTAATAGGATGCATCGGTTTTGCAGGAGGGATACTGACCGGCATCTTTTTTCTGAACAGAGGCTTTACGCTCAAGCGCAGCTATGACCAGCCGGTTGCGGAAGCATCGGCTGCCCCTCTTATCAGTGTTCTGCTTATGGCTTTACTTATCGCGGCTCCCGCGTTCATTTTCTTCAGTGAAAACGGCCCCGGTTCAATGCATGCTCCGTTGCTTCTCTCACTGGCGGGAGGCTTGATCGCAGGCGCTGCTGCACAACGTTCCAGGCTGTGCTTTGTTGGAGGTATCCGCGACGCGGTCCTTTTCAAAGACTTTCGCATGCTTATCGGGTTCGCCGTGATTCTTGTGACTGTGCTCATCGGGAACATTGCGGCCGGTAACTTCACACTCGGGATCGAAGGTCAGCCTATCGCTCATACCGAGTGGATCTGGAACATTCTGGGATTATACCTTGTCGGGTTCGGTTCCGTTCTTCTGGGGGGATGCCCGCTCAGACAGCTTGTCCTGGCCGGAAGCGGGAACAGCGACGCCGGGATTACAGTGCTGGGGTTTTTTGCCGGCGCTGCGATTTGCCATAATTTCGGTCTTGCGTCGTCAGGCGCAGGAACCACGCAGAATGGCCGGATTGCGTTCGCAGTATGCGCGGCAGTCATTTTTCTTGTCGCAATCGCAAATACAAAGAAGACGTCTTCCCTGAAGCCTGCGTAAAAAGGCCCGCAATCGGTACTCATCTGACAGGGATACATTTTACTAAGGCTCCCGGACGGAATACGGTACATTGGGACGTCTGATCAGTTGAGACGGAGTGGGTGTGTTTCTGATGAAGAAGACTGTGGATGCGCGCGGGTTGTCCTGCCCCGAGCCGGTGCTCAAGCTTAAACAGGTTATCGATGCTGAGAACGAGATCGAGTTGCTTGTAGACAACCGCGCAAGCGTGGAAAACTGCAGCAGGTTTGCCCGTTCAAAGGGCTTTGGCGTGACTATAGAAAGCGGAAACGGTCACTACGCGCTGCTATTGATAAAAGAATGAAAAGCAAGTACAGTCACGCACACGTGACTGTTCGCTCAACAAAAAGGGAATGTGCAAATGGGATATCTGGCGACATTTTACACACACTACGGCGCAATGCGCTTTCACAGGCACTGTGAAAAGCTGGGGATCCCCGCAAAGCTGGCGCCTGTTCCACGCGAACTCAGCGCTTCCTGCGGGGTCTGCGTGTATTTCAGCGCGGCGCAAGCTCCGGCAGCGGAGGACCACGAGGATCTTGAGCTTTGCTACGCGCTGGATACGGACGGCGCCTACAGATTACTGGATATCTATACTCTTTTACCGGGGGAATAATTTCATGAGTGAAAAAAAACTGGGCGCTATCACAGCCTGCGGCGGTTGAACTTCAAAGCTGCCGCATGGTATGCTGCAAAACGCGCTGAAGAAAATCCCGGCCGTCCATGACCCGAACCTTCTTGTCGGGTTTGATACGTCTGACGACGGCGCCGTGTACAAGCTGAACGACGATCTCGCCATAATCAGCACATTGGACTTTTTCCCGCCAATTGTGGACGACCCGTATCTGTTCGGGAAGATAGCCGCCGCAAATGCGCTCAGCGATATCTACGCGATGGGCGGTAAGGTCGTATCCGCGCTGAATATTGTCTGCTTCCCGGAAGATGAAGATCCCGATCTCCTGGGCGAGATCCTGCGCGGCGGCGCGGAGAAGGTCAATGAAGCGGGCGGTATCCTGTGCGGAGGACACTCAATAAGCGATACCGAAATCAAGTATGGTCTCTCTGTGACCGGTGTAGTCCGCCCGGACAAAATCATGTACAACAACCGCTGCGAGCCGGGCGACCGTATCATCCTGACAAAACCGCTCGGCGTAGGGATGATCACAGCCTGTTACAACAGCGGCCACGCATCGGAAGAGAGCTACCTGCAAGCTGTGAACAGTATGCAGACGCTGAATAAACGCGCCTTCGAGATCGCGGAAAAATACCGGCTCCATAGCTGCACAGACGTCACCGGGTTCGGATTTCTGGGGCATCTCAACGAGATGGTCACCACTGATTACTCTATTCATATTAATGCGGATAAAGTCCCGTACATACAAGAGGCTGAAAAGCTGGCCTCAGAATACCTTATCACAGGCGGAGGCGCAAATAACAGAATGTACCTGAAAGACTCCGTTGATCTACGCGGCCTTTCCATGCCTGTCGAAGAGGTTTTATTTGACCCTCAGACGTCGGGGGGGCTTATTTTCAGCGTCCACAAGGACGACGCGGAACCGCTGCTCGATGAGCTTAACAGTCAGGTTCCCGGCTGCCGGATCGTAGGCGAGGTGATCCCCCGCGCTGAACATAATATTGTGGTCACAGTATAACAGGAAGGTACACAACAGTAAGGCGCACAGCGTTGAGTAATGCGCTGTGCGCGTGAGTTAAAAGACGCCGCAAGTGCTGGATGTTCCTGCCTGCGCCGGCCGTTATCGGTGACTGCTATCCTATGCTTGTTCAGGGCCTATCGTGCCGCAACCCATAAATGGGACAAGAACGTCCGGTACGCGGATCGTTCCGCTTTGCTGTTGATATGTTTCTATTATAGCCGCCAGTACTCTCGGAGTAGCAACGCCTGAGCCATTGAGAGTGAAGGCGTATTTTTTTCGCCCGGTATCGTCAACATACTTTGTACCCGCGCGCCTTGCCTGATAATCAGAAAAGTGCCCGACCGAAGACACTTCGAGCCACTTTTTGGCGCCGGGAGCGTATACTTCAATGTCGAAACACCTCGCGTATTTATCACCCATGTCGCCTGTACACAAATCGACAATCCTGTACTGCAGTTCCAGATCGCGTATTATTCTTTCGCAGTCGCTCAGCAAGTCCGGAAGTTCCGAGCTAACCATATGCGGCTCCGTGATTTTCAGCAACTCCACCTTATGGAATTCGTGGAGCCTCTGAAGACCGCGGGTTTCTCTGCCGCCGGCTGAGGTTTCACGCCTGAAAGCCAGTGTGTATCCCATGCGGTACACCGGCAGCTCGCCTTGCGAAAACACTGTACCTGCGAAAGCCGCAGTGAGCGGGACCTCAGCGGTGGGGATCAGCCACAAGTCGTCGTTTGAGCATTTGTACTGCTCCTGTGCGAACCTTGGCAGATGTCCTGTGTACGTGAGCGTTTTCCCCGAAACCAGGTGCGGCGGGAGAATTTCCCGGTACTTGTCTTCGTGCAGCGAGAAGCAATAACTCACAAGCGCGCGCAGCATCTTTGCGCCTTTTCCTATAAACAACCCGAATCCTGAACCTGATATTCTGCCTGCAAGCTCCAAATCCAGAATACCGAGTTTCTCCGCAATTTCCCAGTGAGGCGCGGGATCGGCTACATCGCAATGATGATACCTTGCAGATTGAAAAACGACGTGATTCGCTTCCGGACCTGCGCCGACAGGCGCATCCGGGTCGGGGAGGTTCGGCACGCCGTGTAAAAGCTCGTCCGCTTTTGCTTTCAGCTTTTTCAGTTCTGAATCAAGCTCTGATACACGCTCCCTTAGTCTTCGTTTATCCTCTGCTGTGACGGAAGGGTCGCGGTTCCACTGATTCCGCCGCTTATTCAGCTCGTTCGACTCCGACGTCAGTGAACGTATCCTCAGCAGCAGGTCCGCCACTTCATCAATGACGCCGGCGTCAAAACACTTTTTGCCGAGTTCACGCTTTACGCGATCCTTATCGGATAATATCAGTTTACTGTCTATCATATACACTGACCGTCTTTCTGATTTCAGTTCAGAGGGGTATCCTCTTTCTGCGGTACGGACAAGTAAAAGCGCCTCGCATGGTCGGCGAATGCCTGCTGGATTGGCGATAACCGCATTTCACGGTTGTGCATGAGGTAGATTTGCCTCCTGAACAGCGGGCTGTCCATCTCAACCGCCCTCAAAAGCCCCGCTTTCACAAACATATCAGCCGCTACTTTCGAAATCAGAGAAACCCCCATTCCTCGCGACACCGCGAGCAAGATACTGTGAGCGTCCGAAAAAAACGCCGGAACATGCAAATCCCGCAATTCGACGCCAATCTTCGACAACAGGCGTTCTATCTCCTTTCTGGTTCCTGAGCCGGTCTCGCGCATGATAAACGGAGACCGGAGAATAAACTCAGTAAAAGCGTCTCCGGATAAGTTGCTCTCGTACTCTGCTCCGTTTGGCAGCACGAGTACAAACTCGTCTTCGTAAATCGGGAAAAAAGTAAACCGCGCACTGTCAGGAACTGCTCCTACCGTTCCAAAATCGAAGCGAAAGCTTTTCATCTTCTGCTCAACACGGCTGCTGTCCGCCTGCTCGATTCGAAAAGCGATTTCGGGCCATTGCTCCCTGAATGAAGCGATGATCTCCGGCAGCAAATGCTGCGCGGGAATCGTGGAAGAGATAATGTCGATCATGCCCGATGAGTTCTTGTCTTCGCCTTTGACGCTGCTGACTGCCTGGTCTCGCAGCGCCAGTATCCTGTGTGCATGGAGCAGGAGTTCCTGCCCGGGTTTCGTCAGCGTTACTCCCTTTGTATTGCGTATTAAAAGCTGAAGGCCCAGTTCCTTTTCCAGCGAGATGATCTGCGCGCTGACTGACGGCTGAGAAATAAACTTTTCCTCGGCAGCTTTTGAGAAACTGAGGTTTTTTGCTACGCTGACGAATATCTCAAGCTGTTTAAACTCCATTGTACATGTCACCTGCCACATATCCTGTCAAGCGCGTCAAGCAGGACGTCTACTTCCGCTTCTGTGTTCATATGCCCCGGAGAACAACGCACCACCCCTCGCGGGAAGGTCCCAAGAGTTCTGTGCGCGACCGGCGCGCATTGCAATCCGCAGCGCGTCATAATACCAAACTCTTCGTCCAGCCTTGCGGAGATAACAGCGTTGTCCGTTCCTGAAAAATCAAGCGCCGCAATCGCGCATTTGTACGCGTCGTCTTCAGGTCCGATAATCTTTATTCTATCCAAACTTCGAATCCCATCCGTGAGCCGTCTCAGCAACTGCATTTCTCGCGCGTATATCGCTTCCACACTCGTTGCGCTTATGTAGTCAAGCGCGGCGGAGAGCGCCACGATGCCCGGCAGGTTCAAGGTTCCGGCTTCCAGCCGGTCGGGGAGTTCTGCGGGCATTTCCGTAAGGTGCGAGTAGCTGCCTGTACCGCCGGCGATGAGCGGGGTGATCTCATCTGCGATATGCGGGGGAACGATTAGCCCGCCTACGCCCTGCGCGGATAAAAGGCCCTTGTGCCCTGCAAATGTAAGAATATCGATGCAGTCGCGCTTCATGGAAATGGGAATGACTCCCGCGGTTTGCGCGCTGTCTACAACCAGCAGCGCTCCTTTCCGGCGGCAGATCTCGCCGACGCTCCTTACCGGAAGGATAGCGCCGCAGACATTCGAGGCGTGCGTCATTACGACCAGCCTTGTCTGTGCTGTGATTTTTGCCTCCATATCGGACAGGTCAAGCAGCCCGTCCTTCCCGCATCTTGCCATGTCCACGCGGACGCCATGCCCCTGCAGCTGTACGAGCGGGCGAATGACCGCATTGTGTTCCATTTGAGTCGCAACGACATGGTCGCCCGGGCGAAGTAATCCCTTGAGTATAATGTTCAGAGAATGTGTGACGCCTCCGGTAAAGACGACCTGTCTGCTGTCCGCGCAGTCAAACATCGCGGCGATTTTCTCTCTTGTATCGAAAACAAGACTTGAAATCTCATAAGCGCCGGCATAGGCGCCCCGGCTGATGTTGAAACAGCCGCGATCCAGAATCTCTTTTACGGCGTCTGATACGCCCGGCGCTTTTGGATGCGATGTGCTGCCATTATCAAAATAAATCATGTTTTGACCCAGTTGAGTTTATAAGAGTCTCAGCTCGGATAGAGGCTGATGACGTCTTCGTTTCTCACAAAAATAGTCCAAATCTCACCATAAGCGAATGTTTCAGTTTCATCTTCCACACCCATCTGATAGTCCCGCATAGCTTCGCGGAACATGCCTTCGTGTTCAGAAGGCTCCAGCACTTCTAAAAAGGCGGAAGCAGCCTGCCCCATAAGGAAGTATACTGCGTCGACATGTTCGAGCAGCCGGAAATAACATTGCAGAAGGCAGTCAGTCTCCCTGCCGACAAGGAAAACCGCTTCGTAACCGGGACATTCCATATAGTATAACACGCTGTCCTCATCATCTGCCGCTACTTCGTCCCATAGCTCCGCGTACTCTCTGCGGAACTCGTAGTCTTCCTCGTAGCCTACTATATTATTTACCATGCTGAATATATCATCGATTTTTATTGTGTTTGGTTTAGCTGCGGTATCAGGTAGTTCCGGCGCCATGGATTGCCGGCTGCCGGATGGAGATTGCGTAGCCGCGCCGTCTTTACATCCAATCGGCGTGGTCAACAGAGCTAAAATCAGTATAGTCAGTATTACTTTCCTCAAACCGGTCTCCTCCGAAAATGTCTAATGAGTTGTATAAGGCTGCGGGTCAGGCCTGTGAGAACAGAAATCCTGACCCGCATCAAGCTTTTATTCACATTGCGCGGCGCTGACGCCGAAAAGCGGAAGCTTCGGGCAATCATGCTCCAACCGGACTTCAGATTTCACACCGGTCGAAAACGCCTGCAATTATGAATGTCAGTGAATCCGTTGATTACTCAACAATGTAGAGCTGGCGGATCTGGTCGTTGCCTTTGGTGTCTACGTATACCAGATACGGGCCAACTTCATATGTGCCTGCCGCGTTGTTGCTGATCTGGAACTCTTCCTCGAACACAACGGTGCTCTTGTCGGAATAGTACTCTGTGATCTTGATCGTAAGCAGGTTCTTGTTGCCGTTCTGCTTTGTCACGAATGCTTCCGGAGTGACGGACAGCAACTCGAACACGACGGGGTTCATCGCCCAGGCGCCCCTGCCGCTGACGCGGGTCCTGGTGATGTTGTTGCCGGAGATCTCAGCCGCGTTCAGTACGCCGTTGGTCGCGCGGACCTTGAAGAAGAACTCCCATGTGTCGTTCTTGCGGTCAACAAGGTTCGGATAGGTGAAGTACGTGCCCGCAGCCGGCCTGAGGTTGACTGTGAATGTCCTCGCGTCCGCTCCGCCGGGTACGGCAGTCCACGGAGCTGTCTGGCGGTTGCCGCCATGGATCCAGTTGACCTGATAGCCGGTTATCGGCATTCCGCCGTCGCTGAGAGGCTCTTCCCATGTCAGGACAGCCTGGATCGCAACGCCGTCTTCGTCATAGACATAGTCTACCACAAAGTTTTCCGGCGTGGACGGGACTGTCGCGTCACGGCCGCCCTCTGTCAGAGTAGCGCCGGAAATGAGCTGCGTCTGATAGACCAGAGTCTGCCCGTAGAGCATGAAGCCGCCTACGTTCAGGACGCTGCCGGGGTCTGTGCCGACTACGAGGATATGCGTCGCGCCATAGATGCCGGCGCTGCGGGCTGTCGTGCCGCCGGTAGCATTGTGCGTTGCATACCATTCTCTGACAGCTTCTTTGCTGTTAAGGCCGTAGTCCTCCTGCGCCGCCCACGCTGTTGCGGGCGGGAAGATAACGAAGTTCGCGTTTGTGGAAACATTCTCACGGGAAGATCTTAATGAATCCATGACGCCGTATGATTCGTCTCCGTAACCTGTCATCGATCCGACAAAGCCGAACAGAGTCACGGTGCTCTGATCTTCCTGGAAGCCCATCATCGCGGAGTGGTTCTTCCAGCCTTCGGGGAGATACGCTTCATTTTCCGCAAACGTCAGCAATGTGTGGTCGTACAGACGGCCGGTACGGTTCGTCGTATCGATACGAGGAGTCGTGTTCTGGCCGATATTACGGATGCACATCCTGAACGCGCGGCCGATGAGGTTGTTAGCCGGGTTGGCTGCGCCGGCCCAGCCTGTACCTACGTTGAAGCCAAGCTCGGCTCCCAGCGGGCCGCTGATGACGACGCCCAGATTAAACGGGCCGCCTGACGTCATCGGGTGATACCACATCTTGTCGAATTCCCAGCCTGTTGCATACGCTTCCATGGCGGCGATTATGACCGGCAGATACTCCGGCTTCGCGCCCGCCATTACGGCGTTGATGGCGATTTTCTCTATGGTGATTATGCCGCCGCGCATCTTGAACATGCCGAGAACTTCATTGCGGTCGCGCGTCGTGGCCTGAAGCATTTCTTCGACGAGCTCAGGAGTCGGGACAACCAGCGGGAGGCCGTCGCTGAACTCATGGGCGATAGCGTAGTCGTTGAATGCCTGCGCCGCCGCGCCGTAAGTCGCTCCGGTGAACTCTTTGGTTTCCCAGGCTTTCGCTGCGTTGAACGTCTCCTGAGTGATCGGAGGCGGGTTCGCTTCAGTCTCTGTCAGCGGAGCGAACAGACCCCAAACAGCCTGCTCAAACGGGGTTTTCTCTGCAAGCCAGGCTCTCTCGCCGGTGTACATTGCGCATTTTGCGTAATCGGGATCGATCGGGGTGCTGACGTAAGTTACTTCTCTGTAGTATGCCTGAATCGTTGTATTCTGCGCTGTGGATGACGCGCCGTCGGCTTTCGCCAGCAGTGCTCTTGTGTTGTAGTTACGGTCGAGGACGACCCTGCGTACCTGCGTGAAGCCATTATCTTCCGCAGCCTTGGTGTGTGTTGTTGCGTAAGGTGTGTTTGCTACTACGATAGCGACGCCGCCGCGGGACTCAGTCTCCTTTGCGTGGTAGGAACTCCACCACGTGCAGACGTTTCAATCCGCGACGCCGAATATAACGGCGTCCAGCGGGCGGGCAGTGCCGATGTTACCGCCGCCGAGTTTAGCTGTCGTTGCGGGAATGTTCGTCAGTCCCGCCCATTGGTTATAGTTCGCGTCGGTCTTGTTGTTCCAGGGGCTGGATAAGTCCGTCACGCCGGAGTAGACGACCATCAGACCCGGGAACTCCGCGATAAGCAGTTCGCCCAGCGCTTGAAGCGCCTGAACGTTGTTCGACTTGGAATACGCAGACAAGCCGATAAGCTTACCGTTCAGGTCGAGATTCCCGTCTGCATCATAGAACTTGTCGCGTGATGAGAGGGGAATGTTCGCCTGGATGTCGATGTCCCCAAGCGGGTTCAACGCCACTAACGTAGTGGACGCAGCGCTGGCGGCAGGTACGAAAAATGCTGAAAGCATTATTACCGCCAACAGAATAGAAAACAGTTTTTTCTTCATTCTTTCCTCCATATAAAATACATTCCAGACATAATCCGCCTTTTATTCGGGAGTTGCGGTTCTCCCGGTGTATAAGCTGGTACACGCCGGGCATGCTGCTCATGCTTACGGGTACGCCTGCATTGGATTCGTCATTAATGCGGCGTTTGCGTCCGCCTGATACACCCGGATCTGATAAGGATCCTGTTTTGCCTCTTTTATTCTGGAGTTGTGGTTCTCCCAATGTATCCGAATTATATGTTGAACCCGGTGATATACATGGGTTCAAAGGATACACCCGGGATCCGGAGTCCGTCCGGCTCCGCTTGAGCTTCAATGCTCGATACGACAAGCTTAAGCTTGCGGATACCGTAAAGATCGTATGATCCCATTTTTCAGCCGCGTTTTTGGGGAACGTGGTTAACCCGTTATTCGGCGTGGAAAACACACAGCCGAATCTCCAGATTCCAGTGTACATACCCCCTTTCAAGTAAAATGCTTACGTAAACAGCTTCAGTTTTCACTGCCTGAATCCCGAAAACCGGTTCCTGTTTAGTAACAATCTGGTTTAACTATCAGGTTAAAATATACTGATATGCGCCTGTCTGCCCCACGTCAGCGGAATACTACACCCAACCGCTGTATATTCTGCCGTCAAAATCGTCTATATCGTCGTAGTCTTCTCTGTCGCCCACGTCTTCGTCCTCATACCCGCTATTGTCCGTGCCGCTATCTTCCGGGCTGACGTCCTCCATGCTGAATCTTATCCGCGTGTCGGAGTCAATCATGCGAGTGAGTATCGCGGCTACCTCGGCTCTGCTTATATTCCCGCCGGGGTCGCATTTTCGCGTGGCCTCGTCGCGCCCCTGGACGACGCCGGTACGATATAGCTTGTATATTGCTTCAACGTTCGGATGAGAAGTATCGACGTCCGGAATCATACCGTCCGATACTATGTTCGTCTCACTGAACGCCTCGTCAGGCAGGGCCCGGGAGAAAACCTCCATATACATCGACCTCGTGACAGGGGCGTCCCATTCCTGATCCGCATCGATAATGCCGTGCTTCCTGGCGTATTCTGCGTAGTCCATGTACCACGGGTCGCTGCCGGTCGCAACGATTACGCCCGTCGTATACTTCTGGTGCATGCAAGCCGCCAGTTTCACCGCTTCTGCGTATGTAAGGTTGTCATTTGGCGAGAATCGGGTTTCCGATTTTCCGTTTATCAGCCCCAGCGAGTACGCGTAGACGACGTCATTGTAAAACCAATCGTCCTCGCAGACGTCATCCGTAAACGGGTTGATCAGCGGGTGGACCGCAGAAGCTTTAACTGCGCCGATCCTTATCATTATTGCAGCGGTAGTCGGAGGGGTCGCGCTGTCTTCAACGCGTATCGTAGCTGTCGTCTCGGGGTGCATCGACGCAGAGCGCTGCCCGCTCATTACTCCGTCGGAGCTGACGCGCAGCCAGCCCGGGCCTTCTTCCAGGCTGAATATGTACGGCGCCTGTCCTCCGCTGATTGCGCCCGAAAAGTTTATAGGTGAAATAACGGCGCCGGCTTCGCCTGATTTGACGTCGAAGGACGGGCTTCTTGCGAATCTGACGCCTTTCCCATTGACCGCGCCTATCTTTATAGTGATAGCCGCCGTCGCCGGTGGAGAGCTGCTGTCTGTAACAATTATTACGGCGGTAGTTTCAGACTGCGCAGTATCCGGCCTTGTACCGCTCAGAACTCCAAGCGTGCCTATCTTCAGCCAGGAGGGGCCGCTCTCTATGCGGTATTTGTACGGCCTGGTACCGCCGCTCACACCGTCGGAGATATTCGTCGCCTTGATAGAGGCGCCCGCGTCGCCTTCCGGGATGTTGTACATGGTTTTGAATTCAAATGTCAGCGCATTTGCGGACACCGCGCCGACGCTCAACGAGATAAGCTTTGTATCCGCAATGGGTTTCGTGCTGTCGCGCAGTATTATCTCAAGAGAAGTCGCGGCTTGCGGCGTGTCCGGCCGCGTCCCGTAGATCCTCCCCGCCGGGTTGACGATTATCCACGAAGGGCCGCTTACCTTCTGGAATGTATACGGGCGCGTACCGCCGGCGACGCCTTCCGACAGGTCTATTTCAACTGCTGTGTCGTACCTTCCCGGAGGAATATCGAAGTATGAGCTGTACGTGAACGCAAGCTGGCCCACAGTCAATATGAGGATCTCTATTGAATCTGTCGCCGGCGGGTCCGCGCTGTCCGTGACCTTTATGATTGCGGTGGTTGCTTTCTGCATCGTCGACGGGCGCATCCCGCTTACTGTCCCCGACTCGCTCACTTTAAGCCAGTCGGGGCCTTTCGTTTTCGTGAATGTGTAAGGCGTGACGCCTCCCGAAACGCTCCCCGACACGTCAAACGGTTTTATTTCCGCGTTTAGATCGCCTGCCGGTATGGTGTACTCCGTCATGTGTTCAAAGATCAGTTCTTCAAAATCTTCGGCTGATAAGACCGCGCCGACGCTGATAGTGATTTCAGCGGAGGCTGCAGGCTCGGCGCTGTCAACCACTCTGACGACGGCTTCCGTCTCCTCCTGTTTATCTGTTGGCCTTGTCCCGCTGACAGCCCCGGACTCGCTGACGTCCAGCCACCGGGGGCCGCTGACCATGCTGAACGTATATGGCGGCGTTCCGCCCGAAACCCCGTCTGCGACGCTGAACTCCGTGACGGCAGCGCCCAAAAGGCCGGGGCGTACGGTGTAGCTCATTATGGTAACAGTCAGAGCGTCCGGGTCCGGCTCAGCGATACTCTGAGGCGTGAACTTATACTGCTCATCGTCCCAAACGCCGGTGAACCCGATCACGGCGCTTTCGTCGATCATTTGATTATGCCGGCAGTCAAGCGAGCCAAGCGCCGCGCATCCTGTCACGTCGACGGACGTGAGAATGTTGTCGTTGCAGTGCATTTCCAGGAGCATGGCGAGACCTGACGCGTTGATAAACGTAAGATTGTTATTGTTGCAATGGAGCTCCTCCAGCATCTCAAGCGCGGATACATCGAGGCTGCCGGTCAGCTCTTTGAAGTTTATGATCAGGCAGACTACGCGCTTTTCGCCGCCGGCGCCGTCATCCCAGATTATCCCTTCGTTCCAGCTTTCTGGTATGCCGCTCTCTGCGACGGCAACGTCCCATTCAAGATTATTGCTGATGATGATATCGTTTATGGCCGCGACGTCAGACGCGCTGTATATCGCACACTCGCCTTCATCTTCAATGTTTCCGTCATCGGGATCAGATTCAACCCCTCCGCCGGCGGGCTCCGGCTCGCTTGCTCGCGCATATGGCGGGAACGGCGTCAAAAAGAGCGCCGCAAGGCCAAGAGTAAGGCTTGCGGTGATGAGTATTGCGATAATCGAAGCAGCAGGGCGCGTTAATACCCTTTTCAAAAAAACACATCCAGTCATCGGTTTCACAACGCGCACGGAATATTCGCTCGTAAGTAATGTGCGCATATATGCCCGGAAAGGAGATTTCCGCTCAACTGTCGGTCCTTATTAATCCGCATTATTACCGGAACGCTGTAACCTTCCGGCCGGCAGGAACTCAATTTGCCGCGCCCTTAGTGTTGACCGGTATTACCTCTTTCAAGCAAAAAGGCTCAAAAAAATCTGAACAGCTTTCAATTATGCAGATTGAAAACTGCTGTGACTATGTGTATTTATTAATATACTTATTAGTCTATTTATCATAAAAACGACTATAATAACGATTATAACGTTAAAGCGTGTGTTTGTCTATTGCACAAAGCGCGGAATCCACATTTTTGTGTACTATTTCGAAAAACATCGGTGTTTCTGTGCATGATCACTGAAAAACTAAGTCAACACTGCAATGGTCTAAATGTGTAAAAACTCACACTTATATGCTACAAAAGCTTGATTTTACTTGAAATAAAGTTTTAAAAGTGTTAAATTTCTGCTCAAGCTCTATCTCTAATAACATACGGGCTTTTTTATGCTTTATCACCAAAATCGATCCGCCGGGTTGGGATACCCTTGCCCGGCTTTTTTACTTTAGCGTACAAAAAAAATAACAGACTGCCATGTTTGGACGTTGACGTTAATTTGCGCATCTGATACAATCATGGCATAAGAAGCCTTGGAACTGCCGCTGATACATCCGGCGCATAATTTCGGCGGCAACTTCAACGGCGTTTCGTTAAACAGCATATGGGGGTGGATCCGGCCTGGTGGCTGGCCCGGACTTCAAATCCGGCCGTGAGGCGGTGCGTGCCGTCTCAGGTGTGTTCGATTCGCACACATCCCCGCCAGAAAATGATTGCCTTGATCTTTTGAAACGAAAGCTCAAGGCAATCTGCGACATATCCTGATCGCATCTCCGGGAATTATCCCGGGGCGCCGCAAGTCCGGGAGGCTAGGGTTGACGGGATTCAGGTTACAGTTCAGAGGGGTATCCGGGAGATGCTTTTTTGAGGCTTCTACGAATGTTCCGGGGTATATGAGCAGAGGCTATCGCCTCCTGCTATGAGATCAGCCTCAAAAAAGGCAGTCTTCCGGATACCCCTCTGAACTGCAGCGACTTCAGCCCTGAGGATTTCCCTTAACAGATGGAGGTTACGCGCGTGAAACATATCGTGCTTGGCACAGCCGGTCATGTAGACCATGGCAAAACTACGCTTGTTCATTACCTGACAGGTCATAATACTGACAGGCTCAAGGATGAGATATCCCGCGGGATATCGATCGAACTTGGTTTTGCGCCGTTTACTCTCCCGGACGGGCAGCTCGTCGGCATCGTCGACGTTCCGGGACACGAGCGCTTCGTGCGGAACATGCTTACGGGCGCGACCGGTATAGATATGGTGCTGTTCGTTATCGCCGCGGACGAGGGCGTTATGCCTCAGACGCGCGAGCATATGGACATACTGCGTCTGCTCGGCGTCAGCCGCGGCGTCGTAGTGCTGACAAAAATCGATATGGCTGACGAGGAATGGCTTGAGTTGGTCCGCGCCGACGTGAGCGATTATCTGGATGGGACGCCGCTTCGCGACGCGCCGGTAATGGAAGTCTCCTCAGTGACAGGGCAGGGTATGCCGGCTCTTATCGAAACTATAATGCTGCTTTGCAGGGAAGTCCCCGAACGCGCTTCAGCGGGGATATGCCGCCTTGCGATCGACCGCGTTTTCACAATGGCGGGGTTCGGCACCGTTGTCACCGGGACGCTGTGGAGCGGCAGCATCAGGCAGGGCGACGCCCTCGAACTGCTGCCTGCAAATAAGCAGGCGCGTGTGCGCTCGCTTCAGGTACACGGTGAAAAACGCGAAGTCGCCTACGCGGGAGAACGCGTTGCAGTAAACCTCACCGGTGTTGAGAAATCGTTTGTCGAACGCGGGAGCTGGCTTGCCACTCCGGGCGCGCTGCGCGAGAATCGCCGCATCGACGTCAGGCTGGGACTGCTGCCCGGTGCGCCCGACATGGCACAGCATGCCCGCGTCCACGTCCATCACGGCACGACCGAAGCCCTTGCCCGCGTAAAGCTTCTTGACAGAGCTGTTCTGACGCCGGATGATGAATGCTTCGCCCAACTGGAGTTGGAAACTCCTCTGTCCGCTCTGCCTGGCGACAGAGTGGTACTCCGGTTCTACTCCCCGATGTTCACCATTGGCGGAGGCACAGTGCTGGACGCGGCTGCGCTGAAGTATAAACGAAAGTCAATCGACGACGGCCTCTCAAGGCTGGAAGCGATTCAGAGCGGGGATCCGAAGCAGATCCTGTCCGCAACGATGACGCGCGACGGGACAATGATGCAACTTGCCGGTATTGCTTCATACCTTCAGATAGCAGATACTGAAGCTGACGCCCTTGTCAGAGAAATGGTGAACGATGGAACTATGCTGGAGCTGCAGGACGGCTTTTACTACACCGCGGCTTCTATGGAGAAGCTGCGCGGCAGGATTTTGCCCTGGCTTGACGAGTATTTTTCCAAATGGCCGATGCGTTTCGGAGTTCAGAAAAAAGAGATTGCCCAGTCGCATTTCCCGAAGATGGAGCAGCGGCAGCAGCGGGCGCTGTTCCAGTACATGGGCGGCGCAGGCGCTTTTGAGCAGGACGACAGGATGATATGGCCGGCAGGCTGGACTCCCGTAGTCAGCACGGGACAGGCGGCTTTCATCTCGGAGATCCGCTCGCTGTATAATGAGACCCCGTTTTCACCGCCATTGTGGTCTGATGCAGTCTCGAAAGTGAGCATCCCCGCCAAAGAACAGGGCGAGTTTCTGCAGTGGTTCCTGCGCAGCGGCGAGATGATTAGGCTCTCAGACGACGTGATATACGCGAACGTAGCGCTTGCCGATGCGGAAACACTGCTTCGGGAGAAGTTCCCGGAAGGCTTCACTCTGGCGGAAGCTCGCGACATGCTGGAAACCACAAGGAAGTATGCGCAGCAGATCGGCGAGTATTTCGATCTGATAAAGGTCACGTACTGGGATGGAGAAAAGCATTTCTGGCGTGAATGATTTCAGGCATTACGGATATCAGCCTTATGAAGGAGAGCAGCGCAACAATGGATATCAGCCTTATAAGTCAAATACCGAATATGAACAGCATTTTGCAGCACCCGCGCTTTGAATCATCAGAAAGAGCGCGTGTGAAGCACGCTGCGCAAAGCTTTCTGGATGAACTGCGGGCCGGCATACTATCCGGCGCGGTTCAGGAGATACCGTCTCCGGACGAATGCGCGAAGCGCGTGCTTGATATGATAGTGGTTGAGAGTGCGCTGCATCTGCGCGGAGTTATAAACGCCACCGGAGTCGTACTGCACACAAATCTAGGCAGGGCGCCGCTTGGCGATCATATATTAAGCGAAGCAACGGACGTATTCCGCGGTTACAGTAATCTCGAGTATGATTTGGAGACAGGTCAGCGCGGAAGCAGATACTCGCATGTGGAGGATATCATATGCGAGCTGACAGGCGCCGAAGCCGCAATGGTCGTTAACAACAACGCAGCCGCGCTGTTCCTTGCGCTTGCAGCTCTGGCGAAAGGCAAACGCGTCGCGGTTTCACGCGGCGAACTTGTTGAGATAGGCGGATCGTTCAGGATTCCGGAAATCATGGAAAACAGCGGCGCGGAGCTTGTCGAAGTGGGCACGACAAACAAAACGCGGCTTCGTGACTATACCGAAGCCGCTGACGGTAGGAGCGCTGAGATTCTGTTGAAAGTCCACACCAGTAATTATGAAATTGTCGGATTTACCGAGTCAGTATCAGTGGCTGAACTTGCGTCGTTCGGCAGGCAGCGCGGGTTGCCGGTTCTCTACGATATGGGCTCATGTTTCCTTATCCCCCCCGGCCTTCCCGGTCTCAGCGCAGGAGAAACAGCTGCAGACGCGATAAGCAGCGGCGCGGATCTGATCTGTTTTTCCGGCGATAAGCTCATAGGTTCAGCCCAGGCGGGGATAGTTGCAGGAAAGGCCGAGTACATTGCTGCAATGAGGAAGTTCCCCCTTGCGCGAATGGTCCGACCCGATAAGCTGACGCTGTCTGTTCTTGAGGCTACGCTCCGCATGTACAAGTACCCGGATGAGGCAAGGCGAAAGATCCCCGCCTTTGCTATGCTGACCGAGGAGCCTGATATGCTGAAGAAGCGCGCGGAGGCTCTGGCTTTGCGCATACGGCAGGCGCTTTCATCCCGTGACGACGCAGTGAGTGACGCCGCAGTAAGTGACGCCGCAGTAAGTGACGCCGCAACAAGGGACGCCGCAGCAAGTGACGCAGCAGTGAGTGACGCAGCAGCCCGGGACGCCGCAGTGAGTGATGCCGCAGCCCGTGGCGCAGCAGTGAGTGACGCCGTGGCTTGGGACGTCAGCGTCTGCGAGACGGAAGATGAAGCAGGCGGCGGTTCACTGCCCAACGTACAGCTTCCCGGCTGGGGAGTCCGGCTGAGCCCCGCTCCCGGCTGCATGTCCGTCAGTAAGCTTGAGCAGCGGCTCAGAAGCGGCAGCGATCCTGTTATTATCCGCATTCACGACGGGAATGCGATCATCTCCCCGCGCACTCTGCTTCCGGGTGATGATGACAGGCTGATCGAGGCGCTCCGCGCTGCCGCAAACGAGGCATAGGAAGCGTTAAGCCAGGTAAAGCAAAACGCAGGCGTTGGATGAAAGCGCCGGATCCGGCGTCATTCAAAGCCTGCGTCATGTTTTTTCCCGGTAGCTATTCAGGGTTACTATTCAGGGTTACTATTCAGGACCTTGCGCTCAGAAGACGTTATTCTCACCGGTCCTGAGAAGGTGTCTGAATAGATACTTTACATGTATGTGAAAAAAGTTCGTTTGCTTTCAGCTTTACTTGTTAATCAGACTCGCGATATAGCCTGCGCCAAAGCCGTTGTCTATGTTTACGACGCTTACATTGCCGGCGCACGAGTTGAGCATTGACAGCAGTGCCGATAGCCCGCTGAAGTTGGCGCCGTACCCCACGCTGGTCGGTACGGCGATAACCGGACACGCTACAAGCCCTCCCACTACCGTGGCGAGGGCGCCTTCCATTCCGGCGACCGCAATGACGACTTTCGCGCTCATGATTACGTCCAGACTGTTCAGCAGCCTGTGTAAGCCTGCGACGCCGACGTCATACAGCCGCTCTACTTTATTTCCGAGTGTCTCTGCAGTGAGCGCGGCTTCCTCCGCGACAGGAAGGTCGCTTGTGCCCGCAGCCGCGACCACGATCAACCCTCGCGGCGCTTCCGCGCGCTCACGCATGCACAGGCCGATACGCGACATGGGGTCGTAATCAACATCAAACGCTTTTCCGACTTCAGCTGCTTTTTCAGGCGATAGCCGCGTTATCATAATGTTCTTCTGTCCGTTTTTAACCATTACAGAAACTATACCGCCGATCTGCTCCGCTGTCTTCCCCTCGCCGTAGATCACCTCACTGACGCCGTGCCGAAGCCCTCTGTGGTGGTCAATTTTCGCGTATCCGACGTCCTCGAACGGCTGCGTTTTTAATTTGAGCAGCGCTTCCTCCGGCGTCAATTTTCCGTCTTTCACGCTGTTGAGCATCGCCAGTATATTATCCTGTTCCATGTATACAACCATTCCTTACTTCACCGGGAGGCCCGGGTGGAATACCGGTCAAACGCGTAAGTGTCCGGCTTCTGCATGCGTTCTTGTGGTCTCCTGATACGCAGTTGATCATCCTGCCCCAACCGGCTTTTTTCTCCGTATCTAGTCGCGGGGCGTCATATCCATCACAACACTCTCAAAATCATGCTCAAGCGCTGCCAGGATTTGCGCGCGCTTTTCGGCGGCGCCTTTCCACTGTTCCGCGCGCATCTGGACCTTCGCCCCTGAAGGCGGAGTTAGCCGTACACGGAAATCCGTGAAGCCCATATCAAAAAGCGCGTTCTCGGCGTGTTCGATCTTCTCAAGCGTCTGCCCGGTTATCGCAGTTCCCGCAGGAATACGCGTCGCGAGGCATGCATACGCCGGCTTATCGTGCGTAAACAATCCGGCTTCTTTTGACAGTTTCCTTATCATGTCCTTCGTCAAACCGCATTCGCGAAGAGGCGAGCGAACACCAAGCTCACGCAAGGCTCCTGTCCCCGCTCTGTCAGCTTCGTCGTCATCGTAATTCGTCCCGTCGCAAAGGACAGCGAATCCGTCGGCGCGGGCAAGCTCCAGCAGCCTTGTCATTATCGTTTTCTTGCAGTAGTAACAGCGATCCGGCGGATTCTCCGCAATCGAAGCGCAACTGAGAATATCCATTCTCTCAACTATAAGCGGTACGCCAAGCGAGTCAGCAAGGCGTACCGCGTCATCGTATTCAAACTGCGGCTGAAACTGTGATTTGACGTAGTATGCGCGGACCTCACGGAGCATCGGCGCGCTGTCTTTGTGCGCCGTATTATCGCTGCGTTGCGCCGTATTATCACTGCGTTGCGGCATTGCATCCTCACAACGCCCTGCTTCTTCGATACTATGGGAATCCGCGTACCGCTTTGCAGCATACAAGAGGTATGACGAGTCCACTCCGCCCGAAAACGCGACCGCTATGCGCGGGTTTGCCTCAAAGAATTCATCAAGTTTCATATACACGCCACTCAAAACACAAGTCGCTCCAAGATATACGCAGCAAGCTCATCAATCGGTATACGTTCCTGCTGCATTGAGTCCCTTTCGCGTACAGTTACGCACTTGTCGCCTTCTGACTCAAAATCATATGTAACGCAAAACGGCGTGCCAATCTCATCCTGCCGCCTGTAGCGCTTGCCTATCGAACCGCTGTCGTCATAATCCGTCATAAAGCTCTTCCGCAGCGATGCATATATTGCCTCCGCAGCCGGGGCAAGCTTCTTCGACAGCGGAAACACCGCGCACTTGTACGGCGCCAGCGCCGGGTGCAGGCGCAGTACGGTGCGGACGTCGTTTTTCTCTTCGTCGATGACTTCCTCGTCATATGCATCCACGAGGAACGCAAGCGACATCCTGTCCGGGCCCAGCGCAGGTTCAACGACATATGGGATATACTTCTCGTCGCTCTCCTGATCATAATACTCCATGTTCTCACCCGAAGCGTTCTGGTGAGCTGTGAGGTCAAAGTTCGTACGCGAGGCTACGCCCCAGAGCTCTCCCCATCCGAAGGGGAACAGGAACTCAAAGTCTGTGGTCGCGTTCGAGTAATGCGAGAGCTCTTCCTTATCGTGGTCGCGCGCTCGCAGCGACTCTTCACGCAGTCCCAGCGACGTCAGCCAGTCATGGCAGAATGTGCGCCAGTAATCGAACCAGTCAAGCTCGGTGCCCGGTTTGCAGAAGAACTCCATTTCCATCTGCTCGAACTCGCGGGTGCGGAAGATGAAGTTCCCGGGAGTTATTTCATTTCGGAACGATTTCCCTATCTGAGCGACGCCGAACGGTATCTTGCGTCTTGTCGTGCGCTGTACATTCTTGAAGTTGATGAAAATCCCCTGAGCGGTTTCCGGGCGCAGATACAGTTCTGTGGAACTGTCTTCCGTGACGCCCTGATACGTTTTGAACATCATGTTGAACTTTCGCACATCGGTGAAATCGTGCCCGCCGCATTCAGGGCACGCGATTGCGTGTTCGCGGATGTAATCCATCAGGCCGTCGTCATCCAGCGTAGCAGGGTTGACGTCCGTGACGCCGCTTGACCAACACCAGTCTTCGATCAGCTTATCGGCGCGATGGCGCATTTTACACGATTTGCAGTCTATGAGCGGGTCGTTGAAATTGACGACGTGGCCGGACGCCTCCCATACTCTGGGGTTAAGCAGAATAGAGCTGTCAAGCCCTACGTTATATGGGTTTTCCTGCACAAACTTCTGCCACCACGCGCGCTTTACGTTATTTTTCAACTCAACTCCCAGCGGGCCATAGTCCCAGGAGTTGGCAAGCCCTCCGTATATTTCGCTGCCGGCAAACACAAACCCTCTGCCTTTGCACAGCGCGGTGATTTTCTCCATTGTCTTTTCAGTGTTAACCATTCAATTCATTCTCCAGTCACTTTCTGTTGCGCCCTGTTTAGATGTACTGCGCCGTATTTCTCAGCAGCAACAGGCCTCTGCGATGATGCAGCTTAGCCGTCATCATCTCTTCATTTGCCTTTGCGCGAACAATATGCGCAAATTATCCCCGCTTGCATAGGTCAGGGACTCCTTGCGCAACATACTAAACAAGAACAGCCTCAATGTCAATTAATTCTCAGAGTGAATACAAACTTTGTGACTCCGTCCGCGCTTGTTACATAGACGTTCTCATTATGTTTATCCAGAATGGTCTTAACAATGTACAGTCCGAGGCCCACTCCTTCGCGGTCTGCGCTTCTGGATTTATCAGCCTTTTGGAACCTGTCGAATATGTCCGGCAGTTCATCCTCCGGGATCGTCTCCCCCTTGTTCTCAACAGAGATATACGCTCGCCCGCCCTGCTTCCACAGTTCAAGATTTATCGCTTCGCCCGGATCCGAGAACTTGATCGCGTTATCGAGCAGATTATATACCACCCGCATTATTGAATCGCTGTCACCGCGCGTGAAAACCGGTTCTTCAGGCAGCTCCGCGCTAATATCGAGCTGCTTTTGCTCAATTTTTCCGTTGAGGTTCAAAAGTGTCAGTCTAATAACTTCTGATATGTCAAATGAGTTGTGCAGAATATCCTCCGCGTCGGCAGACTGCAGCTTTGACATATCCAGCATACTGTTTACAAGCCTTGAAGCGCGCTTTGTCTCCGACGATATTATGCTTAGGTATCTGGCTTCGCTTTCGAGGGGAATCGTCCCGTCCAGGATCCCGTCGGCAAACCCCGCTATCACCGTCATTGGAGTCTTAAGCTCATGTGATATGTTCGCGATGAAATCACGCCGCAGCGTCTCTGACTTCTCAAGCGAATCGGCCATGGCGTTGAAGGCTTGGGTAAGCTGCCCGATTTCGTCTATCCTGCCTGTGTTTTCTACTCTTGTCGAGAAATCGCCGCGCGCGAACCTGCGCGCAGCCCCCGCCATTTCATTTAAAGGTTCCGCCAGTTTTTTAGTGGTCAGGTACGATATAACGAATGTCAGCGTCATAACATTGAGCGCAATAAGCGCGAACGCGCCGGAGAATTGCCTCCATGCCATCCTGAACGCTCCAAGATCGCTCGAGACAAAAAGGTATCCGAAGATGAACTTTTCACCGTTTATCGTAATAGAAAGCGGAGCGCCTGTCACTTGACGGCGCTCAGGGTATATCTGGCCCAGCGTTGACATATTGATCGAAAAACCGCTTTCCGCAGCAGCGGAAAGAACTGTCTGCGGGACCACTTTGCCCAGTTGCTTTAAGTCCCTCTCCGAGCACGCGCTGACAACTCCGTCGGTGTTTGTGATCATCAGGTCAAATCCCGATACCCCAGAGACGAAGGACAGCCACATCCTCATGTTCAGATCGCCCGGTTCGATGCCGTAGTCAATATACTGCGTCGTGATATACCGCGCAGTGTGCTGGAGCGTTGACGACATTGTGGATTTTCTCTCCGCAGTCGACAGTCTGTAGCTCCAGGCTGTGGATAACCCGCCCAGTATGATGAAACTAATCAGCACTATCAGCGCGGTGGCAAGGAAATTCCGGATGTAAATACTCTTCTTCATATGTCAGATTATATCAGATTACAGACTCGAACTTATAGCCTACGCCCCACACTGTTTTCAGCGACCACTTATCGCTGACGTTCTCAAGCTTTTCGCGCAGCCTCTTTATATGCACGTCCACGGTTCGGGAGTCTCCGAAATAATCGAATCCCCATACTTCATCGAGCAACTGATTTCGTGTATAGACTCTGTTCGGCGACGACGCGAGGTGAAACAGGAGTTCCATCTCTTTGGGCGGCGCTTCGACTTTCTTCCCTGAGACGAGCAGCTCAAATGACTCCATATCGATCACCAGATTATCGAATACAAGCCTTCTGCTCTCCGGACCGCCGCTCATATCCGCTCTGCGCATTACCGCGTGGACGCGCGCTATAAGCTCGCTGGCTTCGAACGGTTTGACGAGATAGTCGTCGGCGCCCATTTCGAGCCCCTTGACCTTGTCAATGGTCTCGCCTTTGGCGGTGAGCATAATTACAGGCACGTTGGATGCTGCGCGAATCTCGCGGCAGACGCCCCAGCCGTCAAGTATAGGCAGCATGATATCAAGCAGCACAAGATCAGGCTTGAAGCGCTCAAACTCCGTCGTTCCCGCCGCTCCGTTCACGGCAATTGCGCATTCGAAGCCGTCCTTCTCAAGATACAGGCGGAGCAGTTCAGCGATATTGCCGTCATCCTCAACGATAAGAGCTTTTTTCTTCATAGTTATATCATTCCTTCCGCTTCCCGGGAGTTGTGTACTGCAGCCTCAGAAGCAGGGGCAGTGTCCGGTTTGAAAGATTTTTCTGTTAGTGCTCTTTGATTGCCGGAGCTTATATTTTCCGCTTCCCGGTGGCTTCGCTTCAAATGGAAAAAACAGGATATACCGAAAGCATAATAAGCGTTTTCAGTATATCCTGAGTATACCTGTTTTTTGCCTCAACGGCAAGGCGTCAGTGGTAAACAAACTGTGAATTGAACGGCATTCGTCACAGTTGCATAGGGGTGTCCGGGAGATGCTTTTTAAGGCTTCTACGAATGTTTCAGGGTATATGAGCAGTGGCTACCGCCTCTCTGCTTAAAGAGCTGAAGCTCTCTCAACCAGCCTTAAAAAAGGCAGTCTCCCGGACACCCCTCTGCAACTGTAACTGGCTTTAAGCGCTACGGAAGGTATCGTACCGGGTTTACATTCGTACCGTTAATTATGACCTCGAAGTGCAAATGGACTCCGCTTGCGCTCCCGGTCATCCCCATGCCGGCTATTACCTGCCCCCGGCTGACCATGTCGCCCGCGTTTGCATACAGCGAGTTACAGTGCGCATAGAGCGTTACGACGCCCGGCTCGTGCATTATGCGGATCACTTTTCCAAATTTCCCGTCATAACCCGAGAAGATTACCTCACCTGCGCTCGCGGCATAGATCTCGTTGTTCCTGCTCCCGCTGATATCAATGCCCTTGTGGTTTGTGGAACCTATCGTCGCTGTACGGTATCCGTACCAGGACGATACCGGACCGTCTGCAGGCCAGATCAGGTCCCCGTCCCAGTCTATCTGCGCTTCCGCCCGCAAGGCCGTGCTGAGAGGTATGTTGTTTACCGTGAGCTTTGTCGCGCGGCTCTGCTGTTTGACTGCTGTCTCGCGGACCGCGTGTGTGTCTGCGCCTGCATCCGCGTCTGCATCCGCGTGTGTGTCTGCATCTGTGTCTGCATCCGCGTCTGCACCCGCAGCGGCGTCCGCGACGGTGAACAGCGATGGGTCCGCGACGGCGTACTGTGATGCTTCCGCAGAATCGCCGGCTTCCGGAATTGCTGCCGGAAAAACAAGAAAGTTTGCCTGCAAGGGCGATGCGCCTACGCCGACTCCGCCTGCCTTAAGGACATCCGAGGAAGTGGGAGTCCCGGTATCCGCGAGCCCCATGCCTGCATAAGCGCCGCCTGCTTCAAGAGTATCTGCAGCAGCGAAGGCGCCGGTATCCGCGAGCGCCGCGCCTGTATAAGCGCCGCCTGCTTCATATACAGTTTCGCTAAATGCAGCTTGTCTATACGTGGAGCTGAAAAGAGCCTCTTCCCTTAACGCAAGCCTGTCGTACGCAAGCCCTCTGCCAAAATACGCAGTACCGAACACGAGCACTGTGAAAATGAATACAACACATGCTGCGCCTGCGGTAGAAGCTCCGCGATTGAAAGCATATCGGGTCAGCGACTTTCCTCCGGCAAGCATGCGCAGGTTTCCAAGGCTGAACTGCTTCTTGAAAACCCCTGCATATCCGGAAGAGACCGAAAACACCTTATCGACTCGCTTCATCCACCTCACCAGAAACAAGTAATACTCAAACCTGATACTGTCAAACAGGTAGAGTACGCCCGATTCGGCCTTTTTCCCGGATCCGCGGTTTTTGCGGGATATGTTTACGCGGTTTCCGTTTGATTTACTCTTTTTACTCATTCCGCTCATTTTTTCGCTCATTCTTCACTTTGCTCATACTATATCCGAATCTGTAAGCGTTCGTAACAGTCTCTTTCGTGATTGTGATAAGTTGGAAACTAATGGTTACATTTACACACAATATGTATAATATATTGTAATAATTTGTTTGTCAAGTAATTTTTTGTGCCTAAATTGTAATATTTTTGTTACAATACGCGGGCGGTGACATATACGATTTAGACAGACCGCGCCGGCGGCTGCATAATTCCGCAACCACCGGCGCACTCATAAGATGCATGTGATCCTCAGTCTTCGTGGTGTTCTATACTGCTTAATCGTAACTCCTTGGTTATTGTTGCTACAATGTTACAGTTACACTCCTTGATCCTTACTCCTCCGGTTCCGCAATCACGCCTCTGACGGGCTGCGTCCATACGTCCGGATCAAACAGCAAACCTTTTGTCTCCTGTGCAGCCTTTAGGTCTTCATATATCTGAAGCCTCTGCTTATACACAGTTCCTTCCTGGCTTACATCCGTGCGCGACCACCAGGCGTAGCCGTCCATGTAGTTGTCAGTCGCCTCTTCCCATGATGAGAACAAGCTCTGGAGTCTCTGCGCTATCGCCTCCACAAGTATGTATACCTCTTCGAGTTCGAGATACCCCGCAAGATATCCCCAGCCGGCAAGGTGGCTCATGCGGAACCAATCCCAGGCTTTTACGCCTTTATCTCCCCACTTTTCGCTTAGGGCTTTTACGAGCCGCCACATGTATACATCCGTGGGGCTGGATATCGAAAGACGATACTCAAAGTCTTCATCGCTTAATGAGTTAGCCACAAACGCATCGTACGCGAAACCCTCGGCGTGTCCGTTATCGATCATCGAATAGATCGTCGAAATCAGGTCGACCCTGTCGTCGCAGCCCCAGGAACCTGAAAGAGTCCTCCGCGCAGAGGCTGCGTTATCAACGGAGCGGTAGTTCATCCCGATGCAGTACGGATCGTTCTTGTCGTACGCCGCAAGTATAGCCCCGCACCCGAGCATCCACGCTTTAATATTGCTGTCCTCATACGCAAAGCTCATGTCGTCGGTGATAGTGACGATCCTCTCATCATTTTCCCATCCGACTTTCTGCGCAAGCTGCTCCGCCACGAAGCGGACCGGCAGAAACGTACGGTCGTTGATTATCCTCGGGGCGACGTCCAGTTTGATGCTCTCTCCGTTGACAGTCGCATACTCATTATCGATGAACAGGACAATTTCCTTGTACGCCCGCCTGATGGTCACCGATCTTTCGTCGTTGTTCCAGTCAACAGCAGCCCCAAGCGTCTGAGCTATGACGCTGATCGGCACAAGCGTGCGGTCATCGACAATGCGCGGCGCGACGTCTGTTGTGATCTGCCTGCCGTCGATGAAGATGCGTATCTCCTGCTGTGACGCTAACGTCGTGGTGTTAGCAAGGTTTGCAGCCGGCGCCGCGGTATTGGTTAAGTTCACCACAGGCAAAGCCGCGCCGATAGCCGGCGCCGCTGGTGAAGCCGCATTGGCCTGGTTCGCCGCAGGCATAAGCGTCAATGCGAAGACTGTCAGTAACAACGCTGCAATTATGTGTTTTTTCATTATTATGAATCTCCTCACTCTTCGTTGAATTCTTTGAATGATACCTGGATTATGAACTCTCTCACTAATATATGCAAGCATGTTTTCATTGATTATCCGCTGTATGCACTCTTTAGCAGTGACAGTTTTCATTGGCTTTGACAGGACAATATAAGGTTCGTAATGTGATGACAGCCGGCGTCAGACTCCGGGAGGCAGATGCCGGACATCGTGCGCGGCAGTTATCTTTGCGATATATCCGGACTCATCGAGAAGCATCTCCGCAACCGGAATATTCTTATGCATCAGCGTATACTCCATGTTTGCCGCCTCCTCTCAGGTTTCTTCATATTTTGGCAGGGATGCTGCAGTGATGCAAGGAGTTCTTGACGCGCGCGTTCGTGACGTGCGCGTTAACATCGCCGGGCTTTGTGCATTATCGGTCGGGATGATACCTCATACGATGCGCGCGCGAGTGCTTGTGAGTGCGCGCGGCGTGTTCGCGCGGCGTGTTGATAAGGCTTATATCTGCCTGCTCCCGCGCTCCGTGTGAGCGCTTGTGAGTACGCAGGACGCGTTAATCACGCTTTGCATTAAACCCGGCGCTGCGCCGGTCGATCTCCATCTGCAGTTCCTCTGCAAGGTATCCGTCGCTCCTGCAGTGCATATCGGAAATGCCTTCGCGGACATAGGTATACAGATTTGAGCGATAGAATAAGTCAAACGACTTGCGGATCGGAACATCGTACATCTCCGCATATGTCTTTATAACTCCGGCGCATTTATGGCCGACAAGCGTGCGGTTAGCTATCATGTGATCCTCCAAACTCTTCTGGCCCGCCAGTGCGGGAAATGCAGTTCCCGAGGCTCCACGTTACATCAGCTTCTCCGGTGAACCGTGGGATATTTTTAGCTCATAGTTTCACTTCACTTCAGCGGCTCCGGTGAATAGCAGATAATCATTGATCAAATGCTGAGTTTTAAGGCAGACCTGTAAATTCGGTTTATCATACCTAAGGCGCCCGACAGCCTCATCAGCGTTGATCAGTCCGTCATAATACAGTTGGAGAGTATCAAACACCTTGTCGTTTGCGACGCCTCCGATTACCATATCGAGCTCACTGTCAACGGCTTGTCCCAAGCGGCAAGCTGTTATGAATCTTAGCCATGCTGTGTTGTACTCTGTAAAATCCAAGACTCGAATACCAGCCTTGTGATAGTCATCAGCCTCAAGCAAAAAATCATACTCTGAAACGACTGCCATACCTTGATCCCTTTGGAAGCGTTTTGCCCATCTCTTTGCCTGTTCTAAAATTGGCGTCGTGTAGAAGCCTCTTCCAAAATCTGTTCTCAGTCTCGAAAAAGACAGGTCCGGTCTTTCTATGGCTTTATACGAACCATGGTAAAGCTTCATGATGCGACCCCTCGTTTTTTCATGAGCTCGACGAGTTCACGGACTATGTATTCTTTCCCCTGCGTATGCAGTGCGTCATAGCCTGGCACAATGTAGCTATCCAGAATATCGCTCTCATCTGTGAGAAGCTTGTATACAGCGTCCCCAGTTAACTCAAGCTCATCAGCAAGCGCTTCGATGCAGAACATAGCGAAGAATAATTGCTCCGGCGTCATTTCCGGTATTTCGTTCATTTCAATACTTTTATCTGTGTTGTTGTTCACTAAATCCACCCCTCATGCTCCTGCAATATGCTATCACATCAGCCGATAATCATCAACGGTGAAATGCTGATTAAACCCAAAGCTACTGCGCTACATTATGCCCAGATTTTCCTTTAGGATTTTATGTAGCTGAAAATACCGGGCGCGTACTGCACTTCGTCGATAAAAATCGGCGGCGGCGTGATGTTGAAGAAGGTCGAAGGCGCGCTGACTGCGCGGCGTCTTGTCGGCAAGTCGTCCATGGTTACTTTAGGGAGTTCGGGCTTCAAGTTCTCTATCAGCGTAGTTTTCCCGACCTGCCGCGCTCCGGTTACAACAACGGCGCCTTTCATTGCCGCGCGTCTCAGAACAGCGTCCTCGATGTGACGTTTTATATACATTAGGCATACCTCTTATATAGTGTTACATCATGTTAATTTAATATTGCATATTACATTAACGTAATATCGTGGTGATATCAAGAGGTTAATGAACACCTAAATTGACCTATTTGAGATTACCGCTATGTTTCGACTCCATACATTGAGCTGTTACTCAGATTATTAGTTCTCATGCCATTGCAAAGCAAATACTTCAGTGGTATATTCTCTATATCCATCGGCATTGACCCGATCTCAAAGTAGCAATGATACTATAGTCGCTGCGATACTCCGTAAACGCAGCGACAACGATAAGGTTATGTCCGATGCACATATGATCATATAATCACAGGAAGGAGCCGCACATCATGAAAAGGAATAATATTAAGTTATCGAAAATCATCAAGCGTACACTGTCCCTTATTCTTGGTCTGAGCATTATAACGGTACTGCTGCCATTAGCAGCTGTCCCTGCGGAGGCGTTGGAGGATGACGACGAGGACCCGGATACGTTCCTTATTGACGTTGGTCCGGGAAATATAACGGACCTCAAGACTACATATTATGACGGCGAAGCGCTTGATCTCACAGGGCTTGTTGTAATCGGGACATACTCGGATTTCAGCGAAAGGGAGCTGTCAGACTACACAGCCGAGCCTGCTCACGGTACTATACTGCTTTATCCCGAGGGCGAAGAAGGAGAAGTATTACAGCGGGTCCATATAACTTACATGCAAGATGAAACAGAGTATGGTTTTTACATCCAAATATCAGTATATCCCGCACCGGATACCCCTAACCCTATTCTAATTTCAATCGGCCCGGATTATCCCGACAGCTTCAGATTTGAGTATACAGACGGCGAAGCGCTCGATCTCTCAGGGCTCCGGTTATTTGGTACATATTCGGATTTCAGTGAAAGGGAGCTTACGGGCTTCACTACAGACCCTGTGCATGGCACGATTCTGCATTGTCCCGCTGATGAGACAGACGGCGTCATCATTTTGGTTTTCATCAACTACAGTGAAGCAGGCGTGGACTATGGTTTTGATGTTCAATTAACGATCTATCCGCGGAGCACAACCGGTCCTGATACTTCATATCCCCCGGGAAATACTCCACCAGCCGGGGATGATGGTGATGATGATTTGACTGATATTTCTGACGGTCCTACGATACTCGGCGGGCTGTGGGACAACCCGTTCAGCGACGTTTCAATTCTCGACTGGTTCTACGCCGACGTGGGATTTGCATATGAAGCAGGCCTGATGATCGGCACAGACACAGATGATGCTCAGGCTTTGTTCAGTCCGGACGTTTTCACCACGCGCGGCATGGTCGTGACTGTGCTTTACCGCATGTATAGTAATCTTGTTGAACAGGGATATGAACCCGATGATCAGCAGCCCGACGCCGCTATCGGACAGTTTGCAGACGTTCCGGAAGGCGCATACTATTATGACGCTGTGCTCTGGGCTGCTGTCAACGACATTGTGAGAGGCTACGGCGACGGCAGGTTCGGCCCGGATGATAACGTTTCACGTCAGGACCTCGCTGTAATACTGATGCGTTACGCCGCACTTATCAAGCATGAGCTGCCAGAGGCAAGAGAATATCAGGTTTTCGCAGACAATGCTGATATCGGTGAATATGCGCTTGAAGCAGTCGCAGCGCTCTATATGGCGGAGATCATCAACGGCAGGGAAGGCGGCAGTTTCGATCCCAAAGGCCAGGCGACGCGCGCGGAGGTAGCTGCGATGCTGCACAGGTTCTCGTTGACAATGGAAGAGATTGCTGAACAGGCGGAAGGCGCTGAGTCAGTGAACGGTGTGCTGGAGTAGGGCAAAGCAGGGCGTCATGCAAGCGCAGAAGATTGATTTCGCAAGAGGGCGGAAGAAACGATGCTCCGCAGATTATTGATTTACCGCATACTTTATAACGCAACGGGAGGCTTTTCGAAGCGCTAATACAGCTTTGCCTGAATGTATACGCAGGAGTTAACAATGCAAAGCTATACTTTGCAAAAACTCAGAAGGGTGATCGCGAAGTGGACTTCATAATTCAAAAGGACTCAAAGGTGATTGCATGCGAAGTCAAATTCTCCTCGCTGATCACGCCTTCCGATGGTAGGCATCTACGTTGGTTCATTGATCAAGTTGGCAATAGCTGTAACGATGCTGTGATCATTAGCACCGGCTCAGCAGCATATAGACGGTCTGATGGTATCGCAGTCGTCCCCGCCTCCCTGCTCACCGCGTGACTGTTTACTTGCAGCTATCACTAATGACGAATTTTACCTTCGCAGTGTCTATTTGACTTAAGGATCAAATAGCAGTGTTAATCCTCCTAAGCGGAGTATAATATGAGTGTCCAACAGGTACTTCATATCATATATGCGCATCGAGTCACTCACATTAGCGTGTTAACCAAGATTCTGACATCTCCTGGATTCTCCTGGAAATGATTATACAGATCTATGAATCTGGAAAACTCACCCAGAGGCTTATAGTCTTTCTTGTTCTCCTTGATGAACGCCTTAATGAATGGGTCGTTCTTCTGAAACAACAGATTCAATCCAGTGTTGAAATTAATGCCCCTGTAAGAAATGACGCGCGTATACAAATATATACCATCATAAAACCTCTCGCCGCTCAACGCTATGTCGACGAGCGTTAGCTCCTGTCCGGTTATGACGTCCCTGAAATAGGCATAACCTTCGCCAAGATCTGTGCCTGAAACCTCAAACAGCCCCAGCCGCGCGTTCAGCATGCTCACGAGAAACTCAACTTTTTCCGGTTTACGATAACGGTGCTTGTTGATGAACTCCTCGGTCAGACAGCTTATGTTTGGAGCAGTCTTGTAAATCACGGAATCACATAACGCCTGCTGACCCTCGCGTGTTTCAGTGTCGTACTTAATCGTCGATAGCTTTACGGTTCCCCCTGCTCCTGCCGCTTTTGCTTCGTCAGGTATTACATAGTTAGGATCGAGTTTGGGCAAAAACTTCCCATCATAGAAAAGCTCCATCATGCTGCCACAGATTTCGCTATGAAGACTTCTTATTTTCAGATACTCCTTTATATGCGGTTTACGTTTTAGCATCATGCTATGAAAGTTCGTCATCATTTGCTGCAACATGATCTTTGTGTCTTCATCAAGATCTGTGCTCTTGCTGTTGCTGCCGGTTTTGCTTTGATTAATGCCCGGATCCTGTGTTCCTCCATTCTCAGCACGCACGTTACGTCCTGTACTGATCTTACTGTCATCAGTTTGGCGGGTGTTCGTGAGTGGCTTGGGGCGCGGCTGGGTACTCGGTTGGGCACGAGGCTGGGGAAGAGACTGGAGAAGCGGCTGGGAAATCGGCTTGCCGGGCGTTTGGGCTCGCGACTGGAAGGTTGGTTGGGACGGCGATTTGAGGGATGACTGGTCGGTCGGCTTCTCTGAAGCCGGAGTCTCAGGATAACGCCTCTCTTTTAGCATACAGCACTTTTTATATTTCTTTCCGCTCCCGCAGGGACAGGGTTCATTAACACCGACTTTTCTTAACATAGACATATTCTCACCCCATCTGTCCGCATAATGCGAACACCAAACAATAGTTTGAAATTTTTCTCTTCAAACAGATACCCTCCGTCCGCTTATGGCGGGCACAGCATCGTTTGAAACTCAGTTCTAAAGCTTACTCCTCTTATATAATCTTCATAATACTACTGTTACTCAATCAGCGCGCAGCGCTGTGCATGTCGCGTATAATCAAGTTTGCCAGTCCGCGGGCGTCGTCCAGCGCGAAGCGTGGCGTCGGCGTTTCAGCGGATGCTCCAGTTTCTGAGGACGCTCTCGTATCTGTTGAAGCTCCCATTTCTCCGGAAGCCAAATACTCCTCTGCGTCCGTCACGACCGCGAAGCATTCATCCGCCGGAATCGGAAGCGGTTTTCCGGTCGCGCTGCGCATCATGGCGATTTTCGGCCATGCCCCGCTTTTGTAGCCTTCAGTGAGTATGACGTCGACGTCCGTTATCATGCCAAGCAGAGCATCAAGCGATACAGGTCTGTTCTCCATTACCGCAGCCTTGCTTTCCGACGCCACGACCGTGACGTCCGCGCCGGCGCGCGTAAAGCGCCAGCTATCCTTGCCTTCATAATCGATGTCGAACTCGTGCGCGTCGTGCTTGATGACAGCCACTCGAAGTCCGCGCGACTTCAGTTCAACGATGAGTTTTTCCAGCAGCGTCGTCTTTCCAGTGCCTGAGTACGCCACTACAGAGTAAATTGGTATGTTCTTCATTGTTAGTCCTATATGCCCACCAGCGGCGGACACCACACAATGGTTTGAAAACTTGTTTTTCAAACTTGATAACCTATCCGCCATTTGCCGATTCTTCACCGTAAAAAACTTGCTTTCAAGCATTAATCCAATCCGTCCGCCATATCAAGAATCGGGGTGACCGCAACTGGCCGCCCCGACTCTTTGTCTCATTAATTTGCTTAGCTCTTAGCTGCCCTGCGGCTCAAACCAGGTGGTCGGGTTCGTCTTCTCGTCGCGCAGGCAGTTGCGGGTAATGCCGAGTATTTCGCGCGCGTCGTCCGCAGTCGCGATCTCGCGCCCGGCGATCTTTGAAAGCTCCACAGCGCGTTCCACGAGCTGCAGGTTCGTGGCAATAACTCCGCGTGAGTAATAGATGTTGTCTTCGAGCCCGACGCGCAGGCCGTCGCATCCCATTGAAAGCCCGGCTAGCATCATCTCCATGTGACATCTGCCGATACCCGATACGCTCCAAGTGGATCCGGCAGGCATTTTGCTTACCATGAACGCCAGATTCAGTGTTGTCCCGGGCATCGAGCCTCCGACGCCCATGATGAACTGCAGATGCGGCGGCTTGGGTATGCCGTGTTTCTCAACATAGTACATCGCGGAGTCGATGTGGCCGGTGTCAAAAATCTCAAACTCCGGCTTGACGTCCTGCTTGACAACCTCCGCTCCAAGGTAATTTAGGAACCGCGGGCTGTTCTCGAATATATACGAGTTTGCCCAGTTTAGCGTGTTCGGGTCAAACGAGCACATTTCCGGTCGCAGTGCGCTAAGGTGCTGTATCCTCTTATAGTCCTCGTACTCGCCTCCGGAGGTTGTAAGGTTGATTATGATGTCGACGCCCGCTTTTTGCGACTCTCTGCGGATCGCTTCGACGGCAGCGGTGAACTGGACAAGGCTCATCGACTTGTAGCCGATCTCCATCTTTCCGCCCACTTCCTTGTCCTCGCGCACATGGATATGCACTATGGATGCTCCTGCTTTCGCGCATGCAATAGTCTGTTCCGCGATCTCATCGGCGGTGTAGGGCACGGTCGGAGCGTTTTCTTTCTTTGTGCCTGCTCCGCAGACACAGACCTGTATTATTACTTTGTTAGTCTTTGCCATATCTCGGTATCCCTTTCAATCATGCAGTAGTGGCTACACCGGGTCGTCCATGAACTTCATCGCCAGCTTGTAGACTTCGAACAGTTGCTTATCGCGTTTTGCGGCGAGTTCCTGCTTGTCAACTCCTGTATAGTCGTAGAAGCCTTTGCCCGTCTTGAATCCAAGCTCCCCCTTGTCAATATGCTCTTGGAGCGTCTTCGGCATGTCGACTTCCGGCGGCATTGCGTAGCTCTTGTTCTTGTAGTTGTTCGCGGTCATGTCGAGCCCGCCGAAGTCTGCGCGTTTACACAAGCCGAGTACTACGGCGCGCGGTATGAAGCTGGCCTTCACGGCCTTATCGATGTCCTCAGGCGAGCAGTAGCCGTTGTCCAGCAGGTAGAACAGTTCCTGATTCAGGCACATCTGCATCCTGTTTGCAATGTACCCGCGGATGAACTTCTTCATGAGTACTGCTGTCTTCCCGCATTTTTCGAGCAGCGCTACAGTGATATCGGCATACTCCTGCGGCGCTTCCTCGCTCTTGACGACCTCCACGAGCGGGACAAGCTGCGCGGGCGAGTACCAGTGCGCTATTACCGCCTGTTTCAGTCGTCTTTGCGGTATCAGCTCAAAAACGTTCAGCCCCGATGTGTTCGAGGCGATTATCGCATCTTCGCCCACGACCGCGTCGATTTGCTCATACAGCTCAAGTTTCGCGTCCTTGTTCTCGACGATCGTTTCCTGGATGAAGTCCGCTCCGGATATCGCGTCTTCCACTGTCAGCGCGAAGTTCACGCGCGCGTATGTTTCCTCCAGTTTATCCGCCGCGAGCATATCCTCCTCGACAAATGTCTGAAGGCTTTTGTACAGCGTTTCCTTCGCTTTTTCGCGCGTCTGTTCGCTTCGGGTCCACATCGTGACTGCGTATCCGCCCATCGCGTACATCTGCGCTATCCCCGGCCCCATGGTCCCGGCGCCGAGGACAGCGATTTTTTTAATGTCATTAATACTCATCATTATTCTCTAGAAGCTGCCCGGTTCCCAGCAGACGAGGCGGACGAATCCGCCGTCGGCCATTTCGCAGCGGAACGGGAACGCGGCTATCGTCATGCGGCGGCCTGTGACTTCGTCAATGTCGCCTCCGGCGTTCTCGATCGTGATACAGCCATACTGCATGAACTTCCTGTGGCAATACTCATAGTCATTGAATTCGATCCCGGGGTCTTTGCCTGTGGCTTCCATGTATGTGTTATACAGCCACGGCATTTGCTCCTTCAGCGGATAGTGCCACAGCGGGGCGTCGGTGGCCCCCCACGTTCCGGTGATGCCCTTGATCTTCTTCTCAAAGAGCAGCCAGTCGGCGACTTCCGGCCCCATGCCGGGATAGTAGTTAAAGTACTTATCGTTGTTTACGCGCCAGTAGCGGTGGAAGCCTGTGTTGACTACGACCCAGTCGTTCGGCTTGATCTCCAGCCCGTCTTTTTTCGCTGCTTTCTCGAAATGCTCAGGTTTCAGTTCGACCCATACGTCTCCCAAGTCCTTCGCTACTCCGCGCGCCGCATTCCATTTCGCTTCAAACTCGTCATACAGATATGTCATGTCCAGGATGACGCCTGTTCCGATGCAGTGCTCCAGCGGCAGTTCGTCCATACTGTAGCCATAGCGGTCGCGGTCCACTTCTTCCAGATGCATAACGTGGTTCGGCGAATCCATATGCGTCGCGGCGTGCAGCGTGCCTGTGTAAGTCATCGTGCGTTTGTGAAAACGCTCCAGATACTGCCCGCGCGGGAACGACAGGTCGCTCCGTGTGGCGAAAGGCCACAGCGGCGTGTCTACGCCCCACGGCAGGGACAGATCCCATATCTTTGTCATCTTGCTTTTGTCAAGGTAGAATTTGCTCTTGTCTAGCGGCATGTACGCCATTGTTTTCAGCCTCCTTGAATATTTGATATTTTGAATTTTTACTTCACTACTTTATACCTTTACCGATTGTAAAGTCAAGCGTTATTGCTGTTTGGGGTGATTCAGTTACAGTTCAGAGGGGTATCCGGGAGACTGCCTTTTTTGAGGCTGATGTAATAGCAGGAGGCGGTAGCCACTGCTCATATACCCCGGAACATTCGTAGAAGCCTCAAAAAAGCATCTCCCGGATACCCCTCTGGACTGTAACGTGATTCATGTTCGATGTTTCTAAGCCGTATTACTTCCCGACGCCTTTCCGGTCTGACGGAGCGATACTGCATGCAGCGGCGTCACCCGTACCTATCCGCCAAGGATCATCCCGCCGTCGTGATTTGTTATTGTTCCCGTGATCTGGCAGCCCGCGGGGGACGACAAGAACACGCAGAGCGCGCCGATCTCTATGGGTTCTCCGAAGCGGTGCATAGGCATCCCGGTCTTAATTGATTCGTGCGCCTGCGGGGGAAGGTCTTTGTCCAGGTCGGAATGCGTCGGCCCCGGGGCTATTGCGTTTATGCGGATACCGTAGTCGCCGAACTCGACGGCGAGCCCCTGTGTGAGCATGTTTACGCCTGCTTTCGCGACATGGTACGGAATTTTAGGGTGGTGTTTTGTCCCGCCTACGCTTGTGCCTCCGATGGAAGATATGTTGATAATGCTGCCGCCTTTGCCGTACTCAATCATTTTAGGCGCAACTTCGTAGATCATGTGCGCGGGCCCGTTTATATTCGTGTTCATGACGCGGGTCCATTCGCTCAGATCCTTATCTTCCACAAACTTGCCTACAGTTGAGACGCCGGCGTTGTTGACGAGCACGTCCACATGGTCGAATACTTTGTACACTTCGGCGATGGCGCTCTTTACGGATGCGAAATCTCCGGTATCGCACTGAACGCAGAAGCATTTGCCGCCGAACTGCTCAAGGCTCTCGGCAGCCGTTTCGCCGCTTTCCTTGTTGCGGCATAGAATTGCGACATTGGCGCCCGACTGCATGAACGCGGTCGCGATGCCGAGCCCTATCCCGCGGTTCCCTCCCGTTACAATGACGTTGTACCCTTTTACTTCAAATGCGCCTGTCATGTTAGCGATCGGAGCTATTGGAGCTACCATATTCTATCAACCCTTTCATAATATCTAACTATTCATTCACCAAAACATTATTTTTATTTTCACTCCGCATCGTTTGAAACTTGCTTTCAAACTTTATTCCGCGGAGATAATGTAATGGTACACAGGCTGGCCGCCGTGTATCACGGTGATTTCAGCGCCGGGGGACGCCGCAGCGATGCTGTTCATCACGGCAGACGCCGCTTCCTCGGTGACGCCTTCCCCTGTGAAAATGGTTATGAATTCCGGTGTGAAACCGCTGAGCACCGCGGCGACGACGTCAACTATCACTGCGATGTCCGGCCCGCATGCGGTAAGCGTGTCTTCTACCAGCGCGAGGTACTCGCCTTCTTTGATATCGTGCCCGTCATAAACTGAATCGCGCGCAGCAAGAGTTATCTGTGCAGTGCGCACGCGCCCCGCGGCTTCCGCCATGCACGACGCGATGTCTTCTACTCCGCTTGCGTCATCGATAGCGATCATCGCGGACACTCCCTGAGGTATGCTCTTTGTCGGCACGACAATGACGCGCTTATCCGTGAGCTGCTCGCATTGCTGCGCTGCCCAGATGATATTCTTATTATTCGGCAGCACAAACACTATGTCCGACGGAGTTGCGTTGATCTTCTCCAGTATCTCCTCGGTCGATGGATTCATAGTCTGACCGCCTGCAATAGTTTTGTCCGCCCCAAGGTCGCGAAATACCTCTTCTATACCCGCTCCGGCGCAGACAACGACAGTTCCGTACTCTTTCATCTCATCCGGCTCATAATGCTCCGCGGCTGCTGTCTGCGGCGTATCAGAGCTGCCGAACAGCGTCTCGGAATGCTGCTGACGGATGTTGTCGATTTTTATCGACAAAAGCTGACCGTATGTAAGCGCTTCCGTAAGGATCACGCCCGGCTCGTTTGTATGAACGTGTACTTTAATGATATCATCGTCTTCGACGACGACGATGCTGTCCCCGCGCACGTCAAGGTAGTCGCGCAGCTTGTTCGTATCGCGTTTGTACCTGCGCTCGACGATAAACTCAGTACAGTATGCAAACTTAATGTCTTCGTCCGTGAATTGCGAAAAATCAGCCTTCCCGCTCTGCTCCGGAAACTGTGACTTTCTCTCCGTCACTTCTCCGCGCAAGGTTCTCAGCATACCATTCATAATATACAGGTATCCTTTCGCACCGGCGTCTATAACTCCCGCTTTCTTCAGCACGGGGTTTTGATTGATCGTGTCTGCCAGCGCAATATTTCCTTCTCTGATCGCAGTTTCAAGTATCACTTCAATGTCAGTTTCTTCCTTTGCCGCTTCCACAGCGGCTCCCGCGGCAAGCCTGGAGACTGTGAGTATCGTTCCTTCAGTCGGTTTCATGACGGCTTTGTACGCAGATTCGACGCCCGCTGTCAGAGCGTCCGCGAACATCGCAGCGTCAGCAGTGTCCGCATCTTTTACTTTCTTCGCGAAGCCTCTGAAGAGCAGCGAAAGTATCACACCCGAGTTACCCCGCGCCCCGCGCAAAAGCGCGCCGGCTGTCACGTCGGCTGCGTGTCCGAGCGTTCCGGGCGTCATCGCAGCCAAAGCTTTTTCAGCAGCGCCCATCGTCAGGCTCATATTAAGGCCTGTGTCTCCGTCCGGGACGGGGAATACGTTGAGTTCGTTTATCTCCTGCGCATGATTATCAATTTCCGCGGCTGCGTTCGTAACCATGTCCTTGAACATCGCGCCCGTGATTTCTGTCACCAACCAGCTCACCCCTTAACCGAGAATCATCGAATCGACAAATATATCAACGCATTTTACATCGACGCCTGTGCCCTGCGTTACTTTGTACTTCACCTGATCGGTTATGCTTTCGCATACCACAGGGATGTTTACGCCCTGATCGACTGCTATGTGCAGTTCTATCGATATGGTGTTGTCGTCATTGTACGTGACGTGGACCCCTTTACCCATCGACTCCCGTTTCAGGAGATGTACCAGCCCGTCCGTGACCGAGCGAAGCGTCATTCCTTTAACGCCAAAACAGCTTGTTGCGGCGCTGCCTGTGAGTATCGTGAACACATCGCTCGATATATCAATGTGCCCAAGCTGATTGTAAAGCCTTACCATCAAACCCCTCCCCGCTTAGTTTTCGTGCATGCATGACTGTAATACAATATAGTTGCTGTTCAGTGGGTATCCGGGAGACTGCCTTTTTTGAGGCTGAACTTTTTGCAGGAGGCGATAGCCACTGCGATTATAACCTGGAACATTCGTAGAAGCCTCAAAAAAGCATCTCGCGGATATCCACTGAACAGTAACACAATATAGCGCAAACTGCAAGAAAAACCGAACGAGAATCTATTGACACATTTATTTCTTCTTGCTATACTGTGCCTTGTTCTGCTCTGTATGCGCGAGTGGTGGAATTGGCAGACTCGCTAGATTCAGGTTCTAGTGCTCAATAGGGCGTGCGGGTTCAAGTCCCGCCTCGCGCACCAAATCATTCTACCCGGATACTGTCTTCTGATAAGAGGCTGGAGTCCGGGTTTTCCTGTATTTTTCATCTCCCCGGCTGAAATGATTGCCTGTTCGTAACTGTTCAGGCGCCCGTCCAGGGGGTATCTGAACAGTTATAAAATAATTTGTAAAAAACCATTGACATTAAAGTACCTTTAAGGTGTAGCCTATGAGTAAGCATCTTTGATCACAGCACAAGGGGAGGATTATTCAAGCTATGGATAAAAAAACCGTTTTCATCGTCGATGACGATATGACCAACCTTATGACAGGCGCAAACGCGCTTTCAGAGTTATACAACACTTTTACATTTAAATCCGGCAGTCTTCTGCTTAAGAGACTGGTCAGACACATTCCTGATCTCATTCTTCTCGACGTCGACATGCCCGAAATGAACGGCTACGAAGTAATTAAGCTGCTCAAGGGCAACAGCGAGACCAGCGATATCCCCGTTATATTCCTGACCGCCAAAAACGACGGCGAGAGCGAGCTTGAAGGCCTGACGCTTGGGGCGATCGACTACATATTCAAGCCTTTTTCTCCTCCCCTTCTGCGCAAGAGGATCGAGGTGCATCTGCTTGTAGAATCACAAAAACGGGAACTGCAGGACTTCAACATGAATCTGCTGGAAATGGTGAAGGCGAAAACACAGACTGTAGTCGAGCTGCAAAACGCTATACTTGATACGATGACAAGGCTTGTAGACCGGCGCGACGATATTACAGGCGGGCACATAGAGAGAACCCAGCGTTACATGCACGTTTTACTGAAGACGATCATGGACCGGGGCTTGTTCAAGGAAGAATCCCAGACATGGGACCTGGATTCGGTAGTCCAGTCTACGCGGCTCCATGATATCGGAAAAATCGGGATCAGGGACAGCATCCTGCTCAAACCGGGAAAGCTGACGGAAGAGGAGTTTGAGGTAATCAAGGCGCATACGCTGTTTGGAGAGGAGATCATTGCGGAGATCGAGGAGAACACTTCCGAACACGAGTTTCTTGAGTATGCAAAGATTTTCGCCGTAACACACCATGAGAAATGGGACGGGAACGGCTATCCAAGAGGCTTGAAGGGCGAAGAGATCCCTGTTCTCGGGAGAACGATGGCGCTCGTGGACGTGTACGACGCACTCGTATCCGACAGACCATACAAGAAGGGTTTTCCGCACAGCGAAGCTGTCGAAATTATCACAGCAGGAAACGCAAAGCATTTTGATCCCGTCATTGTAGAACTGTTCCTCAGCGTTTCACATCAGTTCGAGCATATCGCCGCGCAATAACAGTAGGAGGTAACCAACTGGAGTGAATGATAATACATTACATGGAGCGAATCCGGAGATAACAGTCCGCAAATCTGACGACGCCGTACAGAGCAATCCTGATACTGCCGGATCGGAGTTACAGGGTGAAGAACCCACGAGCACTTTGAGCTCAGAGGATATAGCGGACTTGATCTTCGAGTATCTGCGGGACTCTATCTATGCTCCGCAATCCGCTTCACAGGATATAGAGAGCCTTCCGAAGCCGTTCGCAGACGTAGGTAAAGGGTTAAAAATGCTCAACAGCATGATGGCGGAAGCAAAAGTGTTTGCGGATGAAATTTCGGCAGGAAACCTCAACTGCAAAGTACCTAGCCGCCGCAACGTGCTTGCTTCGCCTCTTAAGTCGCTGCACGCGACGCTTGCGCATCTGACATGGCAGGCCAAGCAGGTTGCGAGCGGTGACTACAGGCAACGCGTCGACTTTCTCGGGGAATTTGCAATTGCGTTCAACAACATGACAATGCAGCTTGAACAGCAGCATAGAACAAATATGCAGGAAAAAGAGAACCTGATGGACGCCGTGGAGGAAAGCACAAGAGCGCGCCGCGAGGCGGAATATAACCATGAGCTGATGCGAATAGTCAATGAAGCTGCAAAGCTGCTGTTTGACACGGACACTAAGGATTATTCAAGCGCTTTGGTCAGCGGCATGGAGATGATAGGAATGCACACGGAGATCGATCGCGTGCATTTGTGGCAGAATGTTCGCAAAGATGATGATAAACTGTACATGAAGCGAGTATGTTACTGGGTCAGGAAAGACCGAAGCAACGAGATCGACGCAGATGAGTTTTCATACCAGGAAAAAGTACCTTCATGGGAGCGAGTTCTTTCAAAAAATGAAATCATTATCGGGCAGGTCGACGATTTTCCGCCGACAGAAAGGGCGTTCCTGTCCGGTTATCAGATAAAATCGCTGCTTGCCATACCTGTGTTTATTAGCGAGAAATTCTGGGGGATGGTCAGTTTTGACGTCTGCCATAAACAACGTGAGTTCGCGGAATCCGAAGTGAGTATACTGCGCTCATGGGGGCTTCTGATAGTCGGCGCAATGCAGCGCAACCTGATCGCGCAGGATCTTGAACGCGCAAACCGTGCAAAGTCTGATTTCCTTGCAAATATGAGCCATGAGATACGCACGCCAATGAACGCGATCATCGGTATGGCGGAACTGTCCCTGCGCGAAGATGTACCTTCAGGCGTACGGGAGTATCTGTATACCATTAATCAGGCCGGCGCAAATCTGCTGGATATCATCAATGACATACTTGACTTCTCGAAAATCGAAAGCGGGAATATCGAAATCGTTCATGAGGAGTATCAGCTGTCTTCGCTGATCAATGACGTCGTCCATATCATTAAATCGAAGGCACATGAAACGCAGCTCCGGTTCATAGTAAACATTGACAACAACATCCCGAATGTCCTTGAGGGAGATGTTAAAAGAATACGTCAGATATTGCTGAATCTCCTGAGTAACGCTGTCAAATACACAGACAAGGGGCACATTTCCCTGATAGTGACCGGAGCGGAAGCGGATGAAAGCGGCATAGTACTGAACATCGAAGTCTCTGACAGCGGAAGAGGCATCGCGCAGAAGGATATAGTTACGCTTTTCGACAAGTTTGTCAGATTTGACAGAGTGCGAAACAGGAATGTGGAGGGAACCGGGCTCGGGCTTGCGATAACGAAAAGCCTCATCGAATCCATGGACGGCTCGATAAGCGTCAGTTCTGAACTCGGCGCGGGCAGCAAATTCACGGTCAGGCTGCCTCAAAAAATCAAAGGAGAGAAGATGCTTGCCGAAATTGACAACATTTCGGAAAAGAACGTGCTTATTTTCGAGCGCCGTGAAATATGTATCAATTCGATCACACAAACAATGGATGGCCTCGGCGTAAACTACAAGCTCGTGTCGACGACTCAGGAGTTTTATGAAGAACTGATCAGCGGAAAATACTCAAACATTTTCATGGCGGCGGTGTTGTATGAACGCACAAAGCGCGAATACGGCGAGTTGAACACTGACGCGAAGATCATGCTTATCGCCGAGTTCGGGGAAGTTGTCAGGGAGCAGAACATAAGCGTGCTTACTACGCCCATTTTTACGATTCCTGTCGCGAACTTCCTAAACGGCGTTTCAAGTTATGACGCGGCTGAAAAAACCAGAGGGGAATTTGTGAGGCGAATCGCCAGGGGTGTGAACGTATTAAGCGTTGACGACGTCCCGACAAACCTTAGCGTACTCGAGGGGCTGCTTAAGATGTATGAGGTCCGTGTAGTCTCATGTAAAAGCGGTACAGAAGCGCTTAATGCTGTCAAAGAAGCGCCGTTCGATCTTGTTTTTATGGATTACATGATGCCTGAGATGGATGGCATAGAAGTCACGCGAAACATCAGGTCCCTGACAGACGACTATCCCTATACCGGGACAGTTCCTGTTGTCGCTCTTTCCGCGAACGCAGTTTTAGGCGCGGAAGAAATGTTCCTGCAAAACGGCCTGGACGATTTTCTGTCAAAACCGATAGACGCCGGGAAGCTTTATGACATCCTGGTAAAGTGGATCCCGGCGGATAAATGGGAAAACATCGATGAGCCCGGCGATGAAGAAAGTCCGGCTGCTGCAAGCGGTATTAAGCTCGAAGGCGTAAATGTTCACAAAGGTATCAATAATACAGGCGGTGACGTCGCAAACTATTTGGAGATCCTCTCCGTGTTCAGGAAAGACGGACTCAATAAAATAAAAGAGATCACATCTAGCTTTAACTCAGCTGACCTTCCCTTATATACGATTCATGTCCACGCGCTGAAAAGCGCCGCCGCCAATATCGGGGCGGAGCACCTTTCCGATTCGGCGCGGTTTCTGGAAGACGCAGGCAGAAGGGGCGATCTGCCGGCAATCAAGGAAATGCACGGCAGGCTCATAACTGAGCTGAGCGAATTGATCGCCGGAGTTGGCGAGGTTCTCGCTGGCGACAGCGAAGCTGCGGAAACGTTCTTTTCAGATACAGATATTGAAACCCTTAAAGACGAGTTGAACCTTCTGAAGAGCGCTTTAGAGTCATATGATTCTGCGCAAATCAAAATTAGCGCAGATTACCTGCGCAAGTTCATTCATTCCGATGACTACGGCGAAGTAATAGATAGTATTCTGCAAAGTATCCTTATCGGCGATGACGATACGGCTATAACGTTGATCGAATCGATATCCGGGCAACGGGTTCATTAGGGGGGGCGGGCTCCGCCCCCTTCGCAAACAAATCAAATAGTAACTGTTCAGGCACCCTGTTCAGGGGGGTGCCTTTTTTGAGGCTGGTTGCGAAGCAGGAGGCGGAAGCCACTGCTCATGTACCCTGGAACATTCGTAGAAGCCTCAAAAAAGCATCTCCCGGATACCCCACTGAAGTGTAACGGGAAGTAGACTATTTCTGTTGACTGTTTAATAAAAACTTGATTTTTCACACATAATGTAGTAAAAATATACTATAGTATGCAGGGTAAGCGCTGACGAAAGTCACACCCATATGCAGATTATCTATTACTCGCATAAATCCAAAGGCTATTTCAGATCGTAAACAGCGGGATTTTGAGAAGCCGGGAAAGGATTTTGAGCTTGGATAAAGCCCTGATGTTTTGCAGGATCAGCCTTCTTTTTATTCTATCAGCCACAGGCGTCATTTCGCCGCCGGGCGGTAACATAGTTGATAAATCGATTTCAACTGCGGTGAAAATGACATACACGGCGGGCGCGTATATTGATATCGCGGGTGACTTGGTTCCTCTTTCAGACGGAGAGAGCCTGTTCATCGACGATACTGCCGTGCCGCTTTCTGAAAGCTACGCCGGTTTCGCTGAGCTCTCCGCGAGGCTTTTCGAGCTTGTAAACATCGAACGTGCAAAAGCGGGCCTCAGTACGCTTACGGTTTCGGAGTTACTGCAGACCGCTGCTGAAACCCGCGCTTCTGAGCTTGAAGCGCTTTACTCGCACACGCGTCCCGACGGCAGGGATTGGTCCACGATCCGCGATGATTTTAGCTTCCCGGGCCGGGGCGCCGGCGAGAATCTGAACAAGAACTTTACGACGCCTGAATCATGTATGACAAGCTGGATGAACTCATCAGATCACAAAACGAACATACTTATGCCGGACTGGAACCGGGTTGGCATCGGCATTCACAAGGGCAGTGACGGAACGCTGTATTGGGCGATGGTGTTCACCGATTAGCATTCCGGACAGGAACGCCGCCACCGGGCAGGATGTTCAGGATTTACGCAGTGCCTGCACGGAATGGGCCGTTACGCAGTGCCTGCACCGCATAGGCCGGCGCGTTAAAAAGGAATGATCATATGATGAAAAGGTGTATTGCGGTTCTCATTGCCGCCATTATGTGCGCGGCGCTTTTATCCGCCTGCGACAGCGGGAAAAAGGCAGTGTTGACAGTGTGGTGCGCCGAAAAGGACTTTCCGGTCGTAACCGCGATGGTCAATGAGTTCTTGGCTTCGAAACCTCCCGTCAAGGATATCATCGTCGAAATCTGCGAAGATGATAAAGCGCGGGTCATGTTCGAAGAAGATCCTGACGCCGCAGCGGACATCATATGCATCCCGCACGACCAGCTTGGCGCACTTGTGGACGATAAACTGCTGCTTGAAATATCGGACTCAAAGTATATTGAAGCTATCGGCCATAACACGGTTCCTTCCATAAACGCGGGGCAGGTCGATGGCAGACAGTACGGCTTCCCGTCCAGTTTTGAAACGCATATGCTTTTTTATGATAAATCCATTGTCTCCGAAACAGCGGCGCGCTCACTTGACGGAATTCTGTCATGCAAGGCTCCCGAAGGTGGTTATCTCTTCGCAATGGATTTCGCGAACGCGTATTTTTCAGCAAACTGGTTCTTCACATACGGATGCAGGCTGTTCGGCGAGAATGGGGAGGATAGCTCCTTTTGCGACTTTGACAGCGCGGGCGGTTTCGATGCAATGTCCTACCTGATCATGAACAGAGATGATTTCGGAAATGTCGCTAATGACGCTGCTGTAGAGCTTTTCAGGGAACACAAGCTGGGCGCGTATATTGGCGGCCCCTGGGACGCCGGTGCTGTAACAGAGGTCTTACGCGGCAACTACGGCTGCGCGGCGCTTCCGGTCGTTTCAGGCAGAAACATGATGTCTTTCGCAGGGTTCAAGCTGTACTGTGTGAACGCAAATACAAAAAACAAAACTGTCGCCATGGATCTTGCTGCGTGGCTCACTAACCCCGTAAATCAGAAGACGCGTTTTCAGTCGCGTAACCTGATTCCCGTTTCTGCAGAACTGGCTAACGATGTAGACCTTGCGGTCTCCACAACAGCGAACGCGCTGATGGCTCAGGGGCCGCACGCTATCGCGATGCCCTCCATTCCGGAAATGAGCAACTTTTGGACTCCCACCGGCGAGTTCACTCTCGCGTGCTACAACGGGGAAGTCGGGCTGTCTGATTTGCAAATCCGGTTAAGCGAGTTGGTAGCTGCCATCAAGGGGAGCTGATAAATCAAGTGAGAACAAGAGAACGCAACTTAAAAGGATTCTTCAGGGATAACCTATTTATGCTGGTATTCCTGATTTCCGCGTTGGGTACGCTCGTTGTCTCGACATTCACGATCCTCAGCATGAACAACACCGCTAAGAACATGAACGCCGCAAAAGAAAATATGGATACCACCGAGGCGTTTCTTATACGTAACTATGAGCATCGGCTGAAATCGACTGCTGCAGTCGCTCAGAATCTTCTGTCGGTCGATGATCTTGACCGGCTCAGGATCAGACCGACTTCTCCTGATACTCCCGAGGGCTGGCGCAGCGATTACGATTTTATGCGTATCAGGGAAAAGCTGATAAACTTCTGCAGAGAAAATGATCTGGAGTATGTTTACTTCTATTTCCGCATAGACAATTATCTCCAGCCGCTTATCGATAACGACCCTGACGAGGAGAACGCGTATACTCCGGTCAGTCCGCTTATACCTATTGACAATGACGTCAGAGACGCGTGGAACGAAAAAGAAATCGTCCTTGCGACCGGGGAGTTTATTGTCGACCTGGACGGTCTGATGACTGCGTACGCGCCGATAATAAACTACTATGGGGTTGTCGAGGCGCTTGTCGGCGTTGACATCAAGGACGAGCAGATCTCTGCTCTTCGCGAGCAGATCGAGTCGCTTAGCTCAAGGATCGAGTCGCTCAGCGGCAACACAAGCACTCTGATAGTTGGAATGATCGCCGCGCTTGCGCTCCTGCTTGCCGGCGGCGTCCTTACTATGCGCGCAACCGGTAAAAGGGCTCAGGCCCTGAGCGTAGCGCTCGTTCAGGCTGAAGCCGCGAACAAAGCGAAAAGCGACTTTCTGAGCACTATGAGCCATGAAATACGCACACCCATGAACGCGATACTCGGCATAACCGAGATCCAGCTGCAGGATGAATCTCTTCAGCAAACCGTAAAAGAAGCGCTGGGAAAGATATACTCTTCGGGGGATATGCTGCTCGGCATTATCAACGATATACTCGACCTGTCCAAAATCGAAGCCGGAAAGCTGGAGCTTATCAACGGCAGGTATGAGCTTGCGAGCCTGATAGGGGACACTGCTCAGCTAAACGTGCTGAGAATCGGTGAAAAACCCATCGAGTTCGAGCTCTATGTGGATGAGGATCTTCCTTCTTATCTGATAGGCGACGAGCTTAGGGTAAAGCAGATTCTTAATAATCTGCTGTCAAACGCGTTTAAGTATACTGCAGAAGGTACCGTCAAGCTGACGTTCTCCGCAGATACACAGGCAGCGGGCGTTTCTGCAGCAGCGGGCTCTTCGTCAGCCGGCGCTGCAGCGCTGAGCATGCAGCCTGGGAGCGCTCAATCCGCGGGCGCTACGTCGGGGAGCGCTGCGTCAGGGAGCGGCGTATCCGGCGCCCCGATATCCGGGAGCGCTGTACCCGCTGATTCGCCTGAAGGCTCCGTCCGGCTCATCTTCACTGTGAGTGATACGGGGCAGGGTATGACAGAGGAACAGGTAAACAGACTGTTCGACGAGTACTCCCGGTTCAACATGGAAGCCAACCGCACGACCGAAGGCACCGGACTTGGAATGAGCATCACGCGTAACCTTATCCGTCTCATGAACGGCGAGATATCCGTGCACAGCGAGCCCGGCGTGGGTTCGACATTCACGACGCGTCTGCCGCAGGGACCGGTAAGCTCTGAGGTCCTGGGCCCGGAAGGCGCGGAAAACCTTCACCAGTTCCGCACCCGTAACATGGCGCAGATGAAACGAGCCCAGATAACACGTGAACCGATGCCGTACGGAAGCGTCCTCATCGTGGATGACGTCGAGACGAATATTTATGTCGCAAAGGGGCTTATGACCCCCTATGAACTGAAGATCGATTCTGCGGAAAGCGGGTTCGCGGCTCTGGAAAAGATAGAAAGCGGCGAAGTATACGATATTGTGTTCATGGACCACATGATGCCGAAAATGGATGGTATTGAAACGACCCGGAAGATCAGGGCGGCAGGGTATAATCAGCCGATCGTCGCGCTGACTGCGAACGCGGTCGCCGGGCAGGCTGAGATTTTCCTCGGGAGCGGTTTTGACGACTTTATCTCAAAACCGATCGATGTGCGGCAGCTAAACATGATCCTCAACAAGTTCATTCGCGACAAGCAGCCCCATGATGTTATTGAAGCGGCAAGGAAACAGGCTGCCGAGAAGCAGGAGCATCAGTTGATGCTCGACAGAGGCGAGTCGCCCGGTACGCTTCAGCAGGGGGCGGAAAAACCGGATATCGACCCGCACTTTGCGGAAGTGTTCGCACGTGACGCCAGAAAAGCTCTCGCCACGCTTGACGCCATAGCGGGTAAAGGTAATTACAGCAATGAGACAGACTTGCGCTCATACATAATAAACGTACACGGTATGAAGAGCGCTCTGGCAAACATCAGAAAAATGGATCTTTCCGCCATAGCGTTGAAACTGGAAGCTGCCGGCAGAGAAGGCGATTTCGCGATGATCGAAGCCGAGACTCCCGCGTTTCTGGCTTCGCTGCGCGGTTTCGTAGATAGTATCGCTTCGACGGCTGAAAACGATGCTGTAGCTGAAGCCGCGGATGCAGACCCTGCGCTGCTGCAGAGCAAGCTGAGCGAGATAAAAGAAGCATGCGAGCAATACGATGAGAGCGCAGCGGACGCTTTGCTGTCGGAACTCAGGGAAATGTCCTGGTCGAAAGCAACACAGGCGTTGCTGAGTACGATTTCAAGCCACCTTCTCCACAGCGACTTTGACGAAGCGGTAAAGGCGATCCTCGCTTATACCGGCAGCGAGTCCTGATGGCGGGAGTTTTGTCCAAGGCTCCTAGTACAGGCCGGTAAACGGCGGAATATATTTCAGGCGCGCCGAGTCTTATCCCGGCGCGCCCGTAATTTATACGCATTACTCTACCGTGATAGTGTCTCAGGCTTTGGATATTCCACCCCGAAAGTGTCCACCGTGACACTTTTCATTACTTGCGGTACAGACGGAGGGCCGTCGTTCGCGTTGAGCTTTGCAATATTGAACACTTCTTTCAATCCGGATACTGTCTTCCCGAAAGCAGCATACTTCCCGTCCAGGAACGAAGCGTCGCCCGCGCAGATAAAGAACTGGCAGCCTGCTGAGTCCGGGTTATCGCTGCGCGCCATTGATATGACTCCCGGTAAATGCGAAAGATCGTTATCGGTGAATCCATTTTCGCTGAACTCTCCCATAATGCTGTAGCCGGGATTTCCCGTGCCTGTTCCGAGCGGGCAGCCACCCTGGATCATAAAGCCCTCGCTGACGCGGTGAAAGCTAAGTCCGTCATAGAACCCGGACTGCGCCAGAGAGATGAAATTATCTACAGTGTTCGGCGCTTTATCCCGCAGCAGCTCGATGACTATTTCAGCGCCGCTTTCCATCGTAATGGTTACAACCGGATTCGGCGCGTCTTCCGGTATCTCCGGGACTGCGGACTCTTCTTCTTCAGCAGACGTTTGCTGCGTGTCTGACGAGCCTGCGGCGCTGCCTGCAGACTGTTCGCCGGCGTCGGATGTCGTGCCTTCCGCGGTCACCGCTGTGTCTGCCTTTTTGTCACAGGCGCAAAGCGCGCCCGCTGCTATCATAATCAAAACGAGCACCCATATGAAATATCTCTTTCCTTGTCTTTTAAACCTGTCCATTTACTCCGCCCCTTTCCTTGAACACAGCATATGTGGTAAAATCAGTATAACATGATGTGTCAACAGGAGGTTACTAACTTTGGCTTTTTCATATGAGACGATACTTGCAAAGGAGCTGCAGTGTTCGCAGACGCATGCCGCGAACGTAATCAAGCTCATTGATGACGGGAACACGATTCCCTTCATCGCGCGTTACCGCAAGGAACAGCACGGGGCGATGGACGACCAGAAACTGCGCGAACTGGCTGACCGGTTGTCGTACCTGCGCAGTTTGGACAAGAGAAAGCAGGAAGTCCGTGATTCTATTGAGTCTCAGGGGAAGCTTACAGACGAACTTGCGGCTGAAATTGAAGCCGCGCAAACACTTGCGTCCGTTGAAGATATTTACCGCCCGTATAAGCAAAAGCGCCGTACAAGGGCGACAATCGCGCGGGAACAGGGCCTGGAGCCGCTCGCGGAGTGGCTGCTTGCACAGGAGCCGGGTTCTGAACCTCCGCAGGAGAGGGCTGCTTTTTATATCGACGCGGAAAAAGGGCTCCCTGACGCCGAAAGTTGCCTCGCGGGCGCTTCTGATATTCTGGCTGAAGATTTCTCGGACAACGCCGCGCTCCGTGCAAGGCTTCGCCCGCTCTTGTTCCGTGAAAGCTCCATTTGCTCTGAAAAATCCGGCGACGGCGCACCGGTCTATGAACAGTACTACGAATATGAGGAGCCGCTCCGCCGCATCCAGCACCACCGTGTGCTTGCGATCAACCGCGGTGAGAAAGAGGGCGCGCTCAGGGTGACGCTAAAGGCGCCTCATGAGGCGGCGGTTTCGGTCATGGCCGGCATGTTCGTCAGGCATAACGGCGCTGCGGCTTCCGGCGCCGCCTCCGCCTCCGTTTCCGCCGCCGTTTCCTCCTCCGCCGTTTCCTCCTCCGCCGTTTCCGCCTCCGGGTACGTGGAGCGCGCGATCCGCGACAGCTGGGACAGGCTGTTGTTTCCCTCTCTTGAACGCGAACTCAGGGCGACTCTCTCCGAGGGCGCGCAGGAGCAGGCGATCAAAATGTTTTCCGTGAACCTGAAGCAACTGCTCATGCAGCCGCCTGTGCGTGGGTTCGTTATTCTCGCTGTGGACCCGGCTTACCGCACCGGCTGCAAATGCGCAGTAATCGACGTGACAGGGCTTGTGCTGGACACCGCGGTCGTTTATCCCACGCCGCCTGAGAACAAGTCTGCCGAAGCCGCCGCGATACTCGGAAAGCTTATAAACAAGTACAATGTTACTGTCATTGCTATCGGTAACGGCACTGCGTCAAAAGAGACGGAGATGTTTATAGCCGGCCTTATAAAGGAAACTCCGGGCGTTTCGTACACCATGGTAAACGAAGCGGGCGCGTCGGTATATTCCGCCTCGAAGCTTGCCGCTGAGGAGTTTCCTCAGTATGACGTCTCCCTTCGCTCTGCTGTGTCAATCGCCAGGCGGCTGCAGGACCCTCTTGCGGAGCTTGTCAAAGTCGACCCGAAGTCCATCGGAGTGGGACAGTATCAGCACGACATGCCGCAGGCCCGGCTCAGCGACACGCTTGACGGAGTGGTCGAAGACTGTGTAAACAGCGTGGGCGTCGACCTGAACGTTGCGTCGGCGCCGCTTCTCGCGAGGGTAGCGGGCATAGGCCCTGCTACCGCGAAGAACGTAGTCTCATACCGCGAAGAGAACGGCGCGTTCCCGGATCGTAAAACACTGTTGAAAGTGCCGAAACTTGGGCCGAAAGCATATGAACAATGCGCCGGTTTCCTGCGGATACCCGGCGCGAAAAACGTACTTGACAATACTTCTGTCCACCCTGAATCATATCAGGCTGCAAAAGCCCTGCTTGAAATGTTCAGCCTGCGCCCTGAGGACGTCGGCAGCATGCCGCCTATAGACGACTGGATAAAAAAACGCGGCGAAGAAGACGTCGCACAAGTATGCGGCGTAGGCGTACACACTCTGCGGGATATCGCCGCTTCGCTGCAGAAACCGGGGCGTGATCCCCGCGACGAACTTCCGCCCCCGCAGCTTCGCACGGATGTTCTTTCCATGGAAGACCTTAGACCCGGCATGAAGCTCACCGGAACAGTACGTAACGTTATTGACTTCGGCGCGTTTGTCGATATAGGCGTGCATCAGGACGGGCTCGTCCACATCTCGCAGATGGCCGACCGCTATATCCGCCATCCGTCCGAAGCCGCAAAAGTAGGCGACATTGTCAATGTCACGGTGCTGGACGTCGATCTCAGAAAAAAGCGCATCTCCCTAAGCATGAAAACTCAGTGATCATAAAAACTCAGTGATCCGGCTGCGGCTTGATTCTTGATTTTCCGCTCCCCGGCCGCATACAGGCGCTCGGATCTTTCAGCGTAACAGGCCCCTTACCGGTGCTCTGCTTTATCCGCACCCCAAACTCCCTTACCGGCACTCTGCTTTAGCGGCGCCCCGGATTCTTACCTGCGCTCTGACTTGTCCGCGGTCCCGCTGCTTATCGGCGAGGGCACGTCTTTCGTCGAATACTTCGCCATAACTTCATCGACGTCGCCGACGATTCCCGCGTCTATGAACCCTCTCGACGCCATACTGTTCAGGATCTCCATCGTTTCCTTGTGCGTCCTGGCGCCATGATAAGGTCTCGGTTCGCTGACAGCCTGGTATATGTCCAGGCATGCGATCAAACGGGAGTTGAAATCAAGTTCGGAAGCGGATTTCCCGAGCGGATAGCCGGAGCCGTCAAGCTTTTCATGATGGTCTGCAGCCCAGTTCGTGATGAGCGCGAAGTTGGGCATATTGGTCAGATAATCCCGCGAATACTGTACATGCATTTTAATGATTTCGAACTCATCGTCGTCCAGTTGGCCCGGTTTTTCCAGAATACCGACAGGCGTTCCTATCTTCCCGATATCATGCAGCGAGGCAGCGAGAAACAGCGCCGCTTTATCTTCATAGCTGTACTTGTAGCTCTCCGCCATTATCCACGCGCGGTTGGCGATCTGACTTGTGTGCTTCTGAGTGAAGTGCGATTTATAGTCGATGACCCGCGAAATAAACCCCGAGGCGCGTATAACGCCGGGGTCAGCCACGTCCATTTCCCAATGCGGGAGGATAACGTCGAGGGTCTGCGCTATGTTCTCATCGCGCAGACTCTCCAGGAAATCAGCGTCAAGCATCTGCAGCAAGTTGCTGACAGCGCTCGTTGTCGAGTATGCTTTCGCCCGTATCCAAATACGGTCTTTGAGGTCCTGCAGCTTTTCAGAAGGAATCTGCTGCAGCTTGTGCGTCGCGTCTATCGCGTCAGCCGCCGCAATGATTTCGGCTTCGAACGGAGTCTCGCCCTCACGTTTCCCGAACGGCCCCTCGCCGGTTCCGCACTCATGATGGTACAGGATGAATCCGTCTATACTTTTCCTGAACGGCAGCCATGACACGTTACTCTGGCCTTTTTCGCAGTGGAGTATCATGTTGCGATGGCGCTGCTCTCCTTCAACCATCGAAAGGTGGTATTCCGTGAGCGCGTTATCATGGAACATGCCGCATACGGACATGCCCGTAACCGCGTCATCGTCGAAGCCAAGCCTCCTGCCGAGGCCCGCGCAAAGCGCTGCGACTCGCATACTGTGGTACTCGCTGGCGCCAAGCTGCTCTTCCTCAATTATATCAAAGGCGTTGGCAAAAACTATGCACAGCTTGTCCATTGCTATCTTCATTGGGCGCGTCACTTCCTTCATGAGATGCATTTAGAATATGATATTGCTGGTTCACAGTACATTATAATAAACATAATCTGATGATTTTGCAATATTTTACACATTTTTTTCTCATTTTGACGTTTAGTTTCAGGTCAGAGGGGTGTCCGGGAGACTGCCTTTTTTGAGGCTGAACTTGCAGCAGAAGGCGGTAGCCACTGCTCATATACCCCGGAACATTCGTAGAAGCCTCAAAAAAGCATCTCCCGGACACCCCTCTGAATTGTAACGACGTTTAAGTTACGGCGCACCCCTGCCCGTAACTTTTTGTTGAACTTGTATGCTGATTATGCTAAACTCCATGTAGATTATTTCAGGAGGTAACTATAATGCGCAGCACACAGAAGTTTTATATGTGTAAACACTGCGGCAATATGGTCGGGTTCATAAGCGACAGAGGCGCCCCGATGGTATGCTGCGGCGAAAAGATGGCAGAGCTCCTTCCGAACACCGTCGAAGCGAGCAAGGAAAAGCATCTGCCCGTTGTGACAGTCTCCGGCGGTACAGTCGAAGTACAGATCGGAAGCGCGCCTCATCCGATGGAAGAAGACCATCGCATCGACTTCGTGTACCTCGAAACCGAGCGCGGCGGACAGCGCAAATCGCTAAAGCCCGGGGATAGCCCGAATCTGTCCTTCAGCCTCATCGATGACAAACTCATCGCGGCCTATGCATACTGTAACCTGCACGGACTATGGAAAACAGAAGTCTGACAGCGAAACGGCAACTAACAGATCATCAAGCCGGTTTCCGGATAAGCGACTGGAGAGCATGGCCTTTTTGCCTATGCAAAAGGCCATCGCTTTGTTGATACTAGTACCGCGTGTCACCTAAAAGCACACAAACCTCACACCGTCTTTTCCCGCCTGGCAGCGTTGAAAATCCTTGAAATACCGGGGGTATTCCTGCGGACTTTCGCCTTGCCAGCCGAAAAAATCCAGCGTTATTTTTGCATACTTTTAGGCGACACGCGGTACTAGTCTGACAGAAGGAAGGAATGATAAGAAATGCTAACAGTCAAACAAGTCAAGCGGTTTTTTTTGTGGTTCAACATTATTGTCGGTGCGATTATAGTGATTATCCTTGTCTCGAACTGTTTTTATGTGATCGAGGAACAGGAACAGGCCGTTGTGGTGACACTGGGTAACGCAAGCATTATTGATACCCCCGGTTTCCATACGAAGATACCGTTCATTCAAAAAGTCTATACCATTTCCATGGCTGCAAAAGGCCTTGAGATAGGGTATAAGCAGGAGCGCGCCGGGGAATGGGTTGGAGTAAATGCAGAATCGGAGATGATCACCTCCGACTATAATTTCGTTAACGTGGACTTCTTCCTCGAGTACAGGGTCACAAACCCCGAACGCTATATGTACGCTTCAAGCGACCCCGAAGGCATCTTCAGAAACATGGCGCTGTCCTATATAAGAGACACTATAGGCATCCATATGGTTGACGAGGTCATTACGACCGGCCGTAACGAGATCCAGGCGGAGATATTCGACAAGTTCTCCGAGCGTCTGGAACAGGACAACATAGGCCTTCAGCTTTTGAAGATCACGATCCAGGATTCGGAACCTCCGACGGAAATTGTACGCGACGCCTTTAAAAACGTCGAGACCGCCAAACAGATGCGTGAGACAAAAATCAACGAAGCCCGCAAGTATGAGAGCGAACAGCTCCCGGCGGCGCGCGCGCAGGTCGACGCCACGCTGAAGGAAGCCGACGCGAAGAAAGAGGTGCGCATCAACGAAGCGAAGGCGCAGGTCGCGGTATTCAACGCTATGTATGACGAGTACAGAAAAAACCCGGAAATGACCCGCTGGAGGATGTTCTATGAGGCAATGGAGGACATACTGCCCGGGTTGAAGATAATAATTGACAACGGCGACGGAACGACCAGTAAGATGCTTCCGATCGACAGTTTCGCTGATAATGACTGATTAAGGGTAAGGAAACTGTTCAGAAATAACTTGCACATAACGCCTTGATTTATGCATACGTTATCACTGAAAAGTTCCTAAGCGGAAAGGGGATTATACTTAATGTCAGGTTTTAACTTGAACAATATGGGCTTCGGCTCAAACAGAAAAAAACCGGATGCAGAGTCCGGAGCCGCATCGGGCGAGGCTGCGAAGCTTCTCAGCCGCGGGATCAAGCGCAGGCTGCTTATACTTGCCATCTTCATCGTCATCATGATCATGATCGGACAGGTCGTCGTCATCACATATCCGAATCAGTATGTAGCCGTTCGCCAGTTCGGAGAAGTCGTCCGGATAACGAGTAACTCCGGTATCAGCTTCAAGATACCGTTCATCCAAACCACGAGCGCTCTGCCGAGAGACGTCCAGCACTATGATATGCCAATTTCCGACGTCATCACTCAGGACAAAAAGACAATGGTTGCGGATAGTTTTGTAATGTGGCGCGTAAGAGATCCTCTCGCGTTCATCAGAAAAGCTGCCGGCAGTGTGACGCAGGCGCAGACTTTTGTCGGTAACAACTCATATAACGCACTGAAAAACGTAATAGGCCGCCTGCCGCAGACGGAGATCATCAGCGGGCGAGACACGTTGGCACAGCAGATTTTCAGGGAACTCGACAACGCTCTTGACGAGTACGGCCTGGAGATGGTGGCAATCGAGACAAAGCATCTCGACCTGCCTGACGATAATAAAAACGCGGTCTACGACCGCATGATCTCAGAGCGTAACAACATCGCCGCCCAATATACGGCAGAGGGCGATGAAGAAGCCCGTAAAATAAGGACGGAGACCGATAAAACTGTAAACATCCAGACGTCAAACGCGCTCGCGCAGGCAGCCGAGACTATTGCCGAAGGCGAACGCCAGTACATGGAAATACTGGGCGACGCCTACAGCAACGCCGCGAAGGCAGAGTTCTACTCATTCGTGCGCGCGCTGGACTCCGCGAAGAACTCGCTCAGAGGCAGCAACAAAACCCTGATCCTCGGCATTGATTCGCCAATAGCGCAGGTGTTCTACCTCGAGTGACGTAACGTTACAATTCAGTGCCACCTTAGTTCGGTCGTTACATCACGTTCCTTTTCGCTCGAATGTGCATCCATGCACATACTCGCGCGCTCCGGCATCCATGCCTCCGCTTTTCGGAAC
>Ga0082212_10000199_pt1 | contig 88702 bp, 67 predicted proteins | sample TergutNt197P3_FD_71548 | JGI IMG/M metagenome (GOLD analysis project Ga0082212, IMG submission 71548) | Neocapritermes taracua P3 segment gut microbial communities from Petit-Saut dam, French Guiana - Nt197 P3 | ecosystem: Host-associated > Arthropoda: Insects > Digestive system > Gut ...
TTTGTATGTATTTGATGATGAAAACCTTGTATATACATACACGACAAGGGTAGGTACTGCTGAACCTTTTGAGAAGAATTTTAAAATCCCGCTGGATCTTCCAATGGGTAATTATCATATGATAGCGTGGGGTAACATTTTCGGAAATGATTCAGTAGCTATTTCCCCCGTTACTCCACATGCTACCCATTTCGATGATGTGGAAGTGATTTTGCATCCGAATGAGGACAATGTATCAAATAAAGATTTACTCAGCGTCTTTTATGGTGAAAAAACGATTAATATACCGTTGTACACTGATCGCGTTGACACCATTCCGTTGATTAATAATACAAATCACATTCGTGTTGTATTACATTGGGACCATACGGACGCTGATGATGGCGCAAGGGCCAATTACGATAACATTCAGGTTCGCCTTAATGGAACGAATTCACGATTTGATTTTAACGATGAAATATTGCCCAATACAATACAGTATGCACCTTATGTTATTGACCATTCAGGTAATCTACTTAGAGATGACGCGAAGTCTTTCCAGTTAAAAATTTATAATCCGCTACCTACCGGAGTAGTTGTCACGCCATCAGATTCTTCCGTTTACGATTTCAAAGTATTACGGTTATTTCCAGGAAATGAATTGATGCTTACAATACATCAAACTAATAATATTGGGGATACAATTAATCTTTTTGCCCCAGTCAATTCGCCATTACGCACAAGTCCGGACTTTGGCGTAGATATTATTGGCGATATTTCCGGCACATCCGGATTTTCCCAATACAAAAAAGATGTTTTGAATAAGAATACACGCGAAGAAATGCAAGAATCATTTGATAGATATGAAAATTATCGTGTCGATATTTTTTTGAAATACAATAAAATGGATAGTACATATATGGCTATTCCTAAAATTGAAATTGAGGACTGGCATAAAATAATTATACCTCCTATATTTGGAGGCGCTGATTAATGTTGTGAAATTTTTATGAAAATTAAAGATATAATTTAGAAATGAAAAAGAGTATTTATAAAATAGTGAATCTGGTCTTAATGTGTATGCTCATTACCATTACTGCATGTACAGATAGCATCGTTCCTTCGGTAGGCGTCGTTCCCGGAGATGGAACTAAAGAGATTCCTGTTGTTTTGGATATAAATGGTCTTTTTAATTCGAATATAACAACGTATGGTACGACATATCCTTATCCTCCTGATCTCGTCAATGGAACTGCGGCTGAAAACTTGATTGATAATATCGTAGTGTACATTTTTGACAACACATACGCCTGCGAAAAAATTCGCTACTATTCTTCCGGTACTGTTCCGGTCCCTATTGGGCCGGTCATGGTCAAAAGCGGGATTAAGCATATAGTCGTTGTAGCAAACGGAGATGGAAAGTTGCTATTAGAAAAAGTAAATGAAGCAAGCGTTCATTATGCGACATTACTTCAGCAAATTACTAATCTAAGTGCAACCTTACCTCATTCGCCATTTTTAATGACTGGTATTAAAAATAATATTATTTTACCCGATGAGCTTCCGAGTTCTGCACCATATACAGAGATGCTTGAGATCAAAAGAGCTTGCGCTAAAATAACGATGCAGATAACGAAAAGTTTAAATGCACAATCGCATAATATCACGGTAAAACAAGTTACGCTAATACGAGGCGCCGACCGTGTAGCATTATTCAACCCGCCCTCTCCTAATCCTACCCTGTACAATATAACAGAATTTAGCAGCGCTTTTACGCCTACCGACGTCTTATCTAATGATCCCATATATATCGCTTTAGCAGATACTTTCTATACTTATGAAAGTTTATGCGGAGCAGATACTACAAAAGCTGTCAGGTTTGAAATCGTTTCGGAAGTTAATTCGCCTTCAAATCTAAGAACTGCTAAATTTTTTCTGGCTACTTTCGAGCAACCGCTGGGCGATTCAACCTATAATATATATCGTAACCACTGGTATGATATCCGTGTTAATATTGTTGATCCAGGGATGGATTCAGTATATGTCGTCATAAAAACTTGTCCATGGAATGTGGCGGAGCCCATTGATACCACTGTTGGCAAAAGCGCTGAATTTTTGCTCCCAGCTTCTTTAAAATTAGTTAAGTATATCACCGATAACGAATTTTCTAATACATCCAATCGTCCATACACTGCTATTACGAAACACTCGAAGGGAGCGTCATGGATTGCAGCGAAAGTAACAAATAATACGCAATGGACAATTGGCGTTAAAAATAATGAGCCTTATAATACAGGAGTTTGGGCAAGCATTGACAAAGTAAATTGGACCGAGCTACAATATCCATTTCAAACTTTCAGCGGTATAGGGAATGATGATTGGGATACCATTTATATTTATCGCCCGTATCGTGAAAATGCTGAACCCTCACAGGGGCCTTCGCTCTATTTCTCGCTGGATGGCGTCTATAAGCGTGATTTCATTATCCAACCACGCGATTCTTTACAGCTTCCAACAAACAGTTATGTGATGCGTCCTCAATTATCGGGAGCGCCTACCAACGAAACACGGGCTTACATACCGCTTGCAGGCGTATATACCCATTGGGAAGATTACTTGTTAGCCAACGGCGATACCATACCCGCAGGGACTATTTACGCAGATGTGATGTGGAAAGATACCACAGGCGCTGTTATAAAAAATTGGCAGGTTATTAATGCGAATAAGCGTGATTCAGCTTATATAGTTGCCGAGGCCGGCGTACCTGGAAATGCTGTAATTGGCATGTTTATTAATGACGGTTCATCACCAATGCCGTTATATTGGAGCTTCCATCTCTGGGTCACTGAATATAATCCGTATGAGGCGGCAGGGCAAAAGTTTGGCAATACCGGCATACCGGACGGTAGTAGAAAAAATGTGTTTATGGATCGTAATCTCGGCGCTTTACTAAATGAATATAGCGACAACGGGTGGGCGCGTGGACTGTTGTATCAGTTTGGACGAAAAGACCCATTACCCAGCGGTCAAAATTGGAATAATACATTCAAGTGGTTTACGGCTTCCAATACTCCCATTAGTTCGATAACAACGTGGCCGGTACCGGCAGCTTCCGGCCTTTTCCGCCCGCGACAAGCTATCCCAAATAGCATCTTTAACCCGATGGTTTTTTATAAAAGAGAAGGAGCGCCAATCCCTGATTGGACATTCACCCTAGAAGACCCGTGTTTGTGGGATACTAATGGAGGAAATAAAACAGCTTATGATCCATGTCCGGAAGGATGGAGAATCCCACAAAATAGTACTGGAACGGCCTACCCTTGGTCGGGCGACATAACACTCGTAAACAACAATACTGTAACCGGAAAGGGTTTTACTAATAGCATGCTCGGATTTATCCCGTTGAGTGGACATATTAACCCTCCGACCCCATTGACAAACGCAACAATTTCGTCAGCCGATTCTGTGGGAATAGAAACATTTCTCTGGACGTCTTACTCTGACATATCATTGATTTTTCCAAATATTGGATCAGTTGTGAAGTGGTATCATAATTCAAGTATGCCGACCAATCATACGTCGATAGGTACTATGTCGTTAGATAAATCACATGCTATTTCGGTACGATGCGTTGTAGATAAGCAATACATCATTAAAAAAGAAAACGGCGGGCTGTTCGGCAGCGAAGCCGGCAAAATAAAAACTTTACTGGGGTTGTAGGGTAAAAAGGTTGTAAATAATGAATAATAATAGGTATAGGTATAGGTGTATTGAATAATGAATAACTTTTTTCTAATTTGTCTCTTTTCGTAAGAGTTAGTTTCACTCCGCTTGAATAGGTTTCAAGCGGAGCGTTTTTTTATTAAAAAATTAAAAACAAACAAAATTTTGGCTTTTAGCGGACAAGTTCGTATCTTTGCGCGAATATTGAATTAAAAATAAATCATTATGAAGAGGTTGGTTTTGTCTTTATGTGTATTATCGGTGATGGGTTTGGTTGCTATGTGTGCCGATAAAGATAGTAAGTTGTTTGTTGAAATACCTGATGCGAATTTTAAGGCTTACTTATTGGAAAATTTTGATGCTAATAAGGACGGTAAGATTTCATTGAAGGAGGCCAAAGCAATAAAAGTGATAGATTGTTCCAACAGGAACATTGAAGCGCTCGACGGAATTGAAAAATTCTCAAACCTTACATCTTTAAATTGTAGTAATAACTTGTTAGATGAATTGGAATTGAATGAAAACAAGAAACTTAACAAGCTTGTTTGTACCAATAACATTAATCCTCTTACAATTTATTTGTCCATGTCAAGTCCGTTGAGAAATAAAAAATTTGTTGCGCCTAAAAAAAATGCTACGCCCGATGCTTCGCAGTTGGTAATTCCTATTGATGTCAATAAGGTTGTTTTTGACAACGGGAAAACAAATTTTAATATTTCTTTCGGCAACTGATCGTCTTTTGAATAGTTTCATTTTCTTAATTTATTCCTGAAATGAAAAAGATAATTGTTTATTTTTACGTACTCGCAACTTTATTTTATGCTACTTATAGTTGTGTGTCATCCCAAGTTTTTGATGTTGATGAAACGCCTACGCCTCCTTCTGAAAAAGAAAACATTTATTTTGTGCGATTGCTTTTAGAATCGATGAAAGGAGATGAAACCTTTTATTTAGATTGGTCGTCATTTCGTAATGTTGGGCTTTTTGTTGACGGTGATGATAATAGCGTATTACTTAATAATAGAAAAGTGGAAATAGAAAAAGAATCCGGTCATGGAGTAGAAGTCTATATTGATACGCTATTAACATCATGTGAAAAAGGGACGGTTTATGCTTATGCTTCGTATGGCGTTGTTGAAAATAATACAATAAGAAGGACTTTAAATGCCACACAGAATCAAACAGTTAGTCGCGCCGGACCTATAGATGATGAGGTAACGAGTAATATGATGTTAGTTGGTACGCCTGCAACAGTGGTTTTTGATCAAGGTACTACTGAATTGAAATTAGAAAATGTCTTTTCATTAATTTCTGTAACCATCTCCAGGTCCGCGGCATTCTCTTTATTTAACAGACGCATTCAAAGCGTAAAACTGTATGTGGCAGATGCTGATAATATTAGAGAATCAATCGATAGCCATACCTTAGCCGGTGAATATTCCATTGATATTAAAAATAATTCGGCGCCACAATTTAGTAATAGTTTTTTTTCTATTTCATCAACAACAAGCAGCATTGCCCTATTAGATAACAACCCCGTTTTTTATTTTTTGGTGAATCCCTTTACGTTAGCTCCAAACGAAAAATTGGTTGTGTGTTTCGAAACAAATAATAAAGATGTTACCTATTGCGATTTTAACCTTAGCGCGGCCAAAAATAACGTATATAATATTTCGGCGGTTGCAACTAACGAAAACACATATATTGATGTAGTAAATGAAAAATTTGTTTCTACATATTCAAATTGTTATATAGTTTCAGAAAAAGGAAAGTATCAAATACCGGCAGATAAAACAATCAATGGTAAAGTGTTTGAAGGAATCGGGAATCGTGCTGACTGGACATGCGAATGGTTATGGGCGTCAAAAGAAGGGGGAAACAACGATTTTACAATTTCTGAATTAATAAATCCTTCTTTTTTGAAGTATAATAATGGAAATATTTCATTTCAGATCGGCGACGCGAACCCTTTCTCCGTCATGCAAAAAGGAAATGTCATCCTTGCATTGAAAGATGCAGCGGGGGAAATCGTGTGGACATGGCATATATGGATAACTGACCAGCCGGAAGACATTATATATGGTGATATTGGCGGAAAGGACATCGTATTTTTAGACCGGAATATTGGGGCGATGAAAGCGGACATGACTTCAGCAGCGATTGATAATTTTGGATTTGTTTATCAATGGGGTAGGAAAGACCCATTTTTTGGCGGCCATGGGATTTCAAACGAAACGAATACCAACACAAGCATTTTATCAATCGCAAAAGCGAATACCATAGTTAATACCGGCCACGAATGGTCGCGCAGGCAAGAAATCGCAGACGCCAACATAGCCAAACAAAATCCGATGTCGTTTATTTTCAATCAAATCTCTACTACAAACTATAATAAACCGGTTGACTGGCTGTCGGGTGGCGCAGAAAACCGTTGGTCGGATACTGAAAAGACAGACAATGATCCTTGCCCGAATGGCTATAAAGCGCCCAGTAGAGATACATTACAAATTCTGCATGATGCTGAATCACATTGGGCATTTAACCCTGATGAAGAGATATTTTATTTTAAACCGCAAGGAACCCAATATTGGGAATATTATTCCCTCAATGTTGGAAAAGGGAAAAAAACGGCATGGCCGATGGCAGGGATGAGGCAAGGGCGTAATATTAACAACGGCGGCGCACAACTCATCAATTCGGGAACAGCTGCAGCAAGAGGGAACTGTTTTTACTGGACAAGTACGCCTGTCAAAATAGGTGATAGCTACTTACCCGGCGCGTCTTACCGTATCTATACCTCCGCCTCGCCACCCATGTTATATAGTAAAGATGAGTTTGGAGATAATGCAGACGCTTATCCGGTACGCTGTATTAAAATGAATCCCTGACCCCGTTAAAAGGTAATTCAGATGAAAGACTTCATTCGTGTATTGAAGCGATTTGTGCCACCTTATAAGAGGTATCTGACGCTTAATATCGTATTCAATATCTTGTCGGCTATACTGAATCTTTTCTCTTTCGCGCTGATCATCCCTATCCTTAATCTCTTGTTTAAAACAGACGATAAGATATATACTTTCCAACCCTGGACGTGGGCGCTGGGTTCATGGGATGCATGGAAAGGCGCTATTGAAATCATTAAAAACAACTTTTTTGCTTCTATTTCGCAGATTATCGAAACAGAAGGAGGATCGTTTACGCTGATCGTGTTAGGCATTTTTTTGGTGGTTATGACGCTGCTGAAAACGCTGGCAATGTATATGGCTTCATATACGATGATCCCCATACGAACGGGCGTAGTGCGCGACATCCGCAATCAGATCAACAGGAAGATAACCTGGTTACCGCTGGGGTTTTTCACAGATGAACGGAAAGGCGATATTATTGCACGCGTCTCGGGCGATGTTAATGAGATAGAAACATCCATCATGAGTTCGCTGGATATGCTCTTTAAAAATCCGATCCTCATTGTTATTTACCTCACGGCAATGCTGATTATCAGCTGGCAACTAACACTGTTTGTGCTTATCTTATTGCCGCTTGCAGGATTTGTGATGGGCAAAGTGGGAAAGTCGCTGAAACGGAAATCACTCATAGGACAGGCGCAATGGAGCCTGCTGATGAGCCAAATCGAAGAGACCTTGAGCGGACTGCGTATCATTAAGGCTTTTGTCGCCGAGAAAAAGATTCAAAAACGTTTCGAAGAATCCAACGATGTCTTCCGACGTACCAGCAACCGTATTAATCGCCGACAACAATTGGCGCATCCGATGAGCGAATTTCTGGGTACAGCTACTATTGCCGTTATCTTGTGGTATGGCGGCTCTCTCATCCTCGGCGAAAGAAGTCCGATAGACGCCTCTACGTTTATTTATTACTTAGTTATCTTTTACAGTATCATCAATCCGACCAAGGACCTGAGCAAAGCAACTTATTCAATTAAGAAGGGCATGGCCTCGGTCGAAAGGGTAGATAAAATTTTGAATGCCGAATCGAACATCCAATCGCCTGCCCACCCCAAGTCTATCGCGCTGAACCGCGCTATCACCTATACAGATGTGTGGTTTCGTTACCAAAACGAATGGGTGCTGAAAGGGATTGATCTACGTATCGAAAAAGGGAAAACAATAGCATTAGTAGGTCAGTCGGGTTCGGGCAAAAGTACATTGGTAGATTTGCTGCCCCGTTTTTATGATGTTGCGAAGGGAAGCATCACGATTGATGATACAGATGTACGCGAAGCATCATTGCATGATTTGCGCGGACTGATGGGTAATGTCAACCAGGAAGCGATCCTTTTCAATGATTCTTTTTTCAATAATATAGCCTTTGGCGTTGAACGCGCTACCCGTCAAGAAGTAGAGGAAGCTGCCCGTATTGCTAATGCGCATGATTTCATCAGGGCTTCGGAAGGAGGTTACGACATGAACATCGGAGATCGCGGCTGTAAACTGTCCGGCGGCCAACGCCAACGTATAAGCATCGCGCGCGCTATCTTAAAAAACCCCCCGATCCTGATCCTCGATGAAGCCACCTCGGCGTTAGATACAGAATCGGAAAGGTTAGTACAGGAAGCGCTCGAAAACCTGATGCGCAACCGTACCACCATCGTGATCGCCCATCGCCTCTCGACCATCAGTAATGCCGACGAGATATGCGTACTGCACGAAGGTGAAATCGTCGAGCGGGGCAAACACAAAGCGTTGCTCGCCAAAAACGGCTATTATAAACGTCTGTGCGACATGCAAAGGTATGCTTGAAATCAATTTATAAATTTATGAAACGAGTATATGCCTTAATACACATAAGTAAATGAACATGCGAGTGAAATAAAATAAATAATAATTGTACGAATGAAAAAAGTTGTTTCGCTTCCTTTTATGCTCTTGGGTATTTTATTTATTGTTTGCTTGATTGTTTCCAATCTATTGGAGGTCAAGATATTGCAGATAGGGCCAGTAACTACCACAGCAGGGTTGCTCCTTTTCCCGATTTCATATATTATCAACGATTGTATATCGGAGGTGTGGGGTTATAAGAAAGCCCGGTTGGTGATTTGGAGCGGGTTTGCGATGAATTTTGTAGTCGTTGGCGTTGCCCAGTTGGCCGTACTGCTGCCCTCGGCGCCCTTCTGGGAGGGCGGCGACAGCTTTAATTTTGTCTTTGGCATGACGCCCCGTATCGTTTTGGCAAGTCTCTGCGCCTTCCTCGTCGGCTCGTTTATCAATGCTTATGTCATGAGTAAGATGAAAATCTCATCGCAGGGGCGAAATTTTTCATTACGCGCAATCGTTTCAACCCTTTTTGGCGAGAGCGCTGATTCGCTGATATTCTTCCCGATAGCTTTCGGAGGCTTGATCCCGGATGAGCAAATGCTCCTGATGATCGGTACGCAAACCGCCCTAAAATCAGTCTATGAAATCATTGTGCTGCCTGCGACCATCCGCATTGTTCGCTATGTTAAAAAGATAGAAGGCAGCGACGTCTATGACACAAATATTTCTTTTAATCCGTTCAAAATAAAAGAAATTTAATTCATATTTGTTACTTTATCAACAAGTCGGCGGCCACTTGTTGGACGTTCACATTCAAGTAGTTCAGGATAGCGAGCCCGAAATCGAATACAAAACCGGGGCCGCGTGCAGTGATGATGTTTTCGTAGGTTACAACAGGAACAGAAAGGATCGTAGCGCCTATCAGCTCCGGTTCTATGCCGGGATAACAAACAGCTTTTTTACCTTTTAACAGCCCCAGACTGCCAAAAACGCGCGGGGCAGCGCAGATAGCGGCGATTAACATGCCATTTTCGTAGGCATTAACTAATAATTGCCGAATGCCTTCGTGTTGATTAAGCATTACGCTTCCGGGTCCGCCGCCCGGCAACACCATAGCAATACAGTCGAAAAAATCAACATCCTCCAATAGTTCGTCGGCTACGACTGGGATGTCGTGGACGCCAAGTACGGTTTTATCGCCGGTGATAGATACAGTGACGGTTTCGACGCCGCCGCGTCTTAGGATGTCGATGATACCAATGGCTTCTATCTCTTCGAAGCCTGTTGCAAGAAAAACAAGCGCTTTCATACGTACATTTTTTTATTTTTTATATTTCGGTCGTTTGGAACTCGCATGTTCATTTACTTGGGTGTATTAAGGTACATGCTCGTTTCATAAATAATGATTAATGGGTAATTTTTTATTTTTATTTTATTGTTACGTAAGTTTATAGGTATATGTGATTGTTCCGCTTTGATTGTTTGAGCCTGAAATTTTACTGAATTTTGAATTTTTGGCTGCCTCTAAGGTGTTATTACGCATGGCTCTGTTGTCGATATTTGTACCCCTCCCTATCTCAGCTGAAATCACATTCCCATTCTGGTCAACGGTGATGTTGACTACTATCTTACCTTCTTCACGCTCTGTATAAACGGGACGTGGCAGCGGGCCTACGCTCGTGCGTCCGCCAAGATTAAAGCTGATGTGGTCGACGCCTCGACTTGCTCCCGATTCCTGGTTGTTAAAGGGGTTGGCGCTCTGAGCCATCGGTGTAGCAGCATCTCGACTTTGGCTGTTCTCTTGGGCGTTGTTTGCGCTAAAAGCGTTGGATACCCTGCTACTGATCGCTTCCTGTTGTTTTTGCTGTTCTTCTGCTATCCGTTGGCGTTCGGCCTCCTCCTTGCGTTGGCGTTCGGCCTCCTCCTTGCGTAGGCGTTCGGCCTCCTCCTTGCGTAGGCGTTCGGCCTCTTCCCGCTCTTTACGTGCAGCTTCATCAGCTACCGATGTGTTTGTTTGCTTTGAATTATCAGGTACTGAAACAGTTTCTACCTTGTCTTGCGTAATATTTTTCGTCGCAGTCGTTGTTGTGGGCGTCCGTGATGTTGGCGTTCGTTGGGTTGTGGCAGGCGTTCTTGTGGGCTGTGACGAAGTTGCTTTCGTAGCCGTTGCAGGCGTTTTTGTTGTTGTGGTAACACTTTCGGTTGGAACGGTAGCTGTAGGAGCAGGGGATGCTATCGCTACCGTATTCTGATCAAACATAACAGGGATGCTCCCGTCGTTTTGTGGAACAGACGCCTTAAGAACCCCAAAAAAAAGAAGTAAAAAAGCGCTCAGATGGAAGACAAAGGTACCAATCAGCGCCGCTACATCGTCGTTATTGATTTTCATACGCATATTTATTTATCAAGTGGGCGGGTCATAAGTACCATATTTAACTTGTTTTCATAAACGATCTGCATCAACCTCACAATTTCGCCATAAGGGACTTTCTCGTCGGCAAACAAAGCAACATACATATCCGGGTCCTTTTTATACTGGTCAAGCAGGAACGGGACAATCTCTTCAAAGCGTACCTGTTTTTCGCGTTCATTACCAGAAGCTACATGATAAATTAAGTTTTTTTCGATAGTGACACGCGTGAGCGGCTTGGCCGCCGTTTGCTTTTGCGACTGCGGCAAGGTTACTTTGATGGCATTGGGTACAACAACAGTGGATGTAACCATGAAGAAAATCAACAGTAAGAAGATGATGTCGGTCATCGATGCCATACTGAAGTTCGCATTTATTTTTGTTTTACGTTTAAGCGCCATATTTTTTTAGAGTTACAAGTTAATTTTCAATTAACCTACGTGGCCGGTTCGTTTAGTAAATCCATAAATTCCATCGTCTGCGATTCGAGGTTATTGACGACTTTATCGACTTGTGCTACTAAATAGTTATAAGCGAACAGGGCGATAATTCCGACGATAAGTCCGCCAACTGTCGTCACTAACGCTACATAAATACCACTCGACAGCAAGCTTATATCGACATTCGTACCTGCATTCGCCATATCGTAAAAAGCGCGAACCATGCCGATGACGGTTCCTAAAAAACCGAGCATAGGTGCGACTGCCGCAATCGTGGCTACAATAGAAAAACCTTTCTCTAACTGAGCCACCTCAATGTTGCCTACATTTTCGATTGCAACGAGTACATCGTTCATCGGTCGTCCAAGTCGAGAAATACCTTTTCCAATCATACGTGCCGACGGGTTGTTTGTGTTGCGACAAAGGTTGATCGCTGAATCTATTTTCCCATCATGGATATAATCTTTGATACGATTCATAAAACCCTCATCTTTTTTGTTCGCACGCTGGATGACTATAAACCGTTGAATAAAAATAAATATGGCTATGACAGATAATACCGCTAGTACAATCATAATCCATCCGCCTTTTGTGGCAAGATCAATAATGTTCATAGTTCCTTCGGTTTGCACAGTGGCTGAAACGGCGCCGGTAAGTATCGGAGGCTCGGATTCGGACTGGCCTGCTTGTTGTAATAATAATAAGATGTTCATAAAAAATATTAATAGTTAATGATTAATGATTAATGATGAGTACTTCCCCCTATTGGGGGGGGTGGATTTGTGCTTTATACATTGAGATCGTCTTTTCAAGACCAAAAAACAAAGCGTCGCTAATCAGGGCATGGCCGATGGATACTTCTTCGAGGAAGGGGATGTTAGTCACAAAAAAGGAGAGATTATCCAGGTTCAAGTCATGTCCTGCATTAACACCCATTCCCAGAAATTTAGCATATTGCGCTGCACGAATATACGGAGCGATAGCCGATGTATTATCTTTTTCAAAAAGCAAGGCATAAGGACCTGTATAAAGCTCAATACGACTAGCGCCTGTTTTCGCAGCCCATTCGATATTTGAAAGGTCGGTATCGACGAACAGCGAAGTACGAATATTTTTGGAAGCGAACAAAGCAACTAATTCGGTCAATCGTTCAAAGTGGGCTTTCACATCCCATCCATGATCGGAGGTGAGCGCTTCGGGAGCGTCGGGAACAAGCGTTACCTGTGCAGGCTGTACGCTCGTTACTAAATCGATAAAATTATCATCCGGAAACCCTTCAATATTGAGTTCTGTACGCAGAAAAGGTTTGATTTCATAGACGTCGCCATACCGGATATGACGTCCATCGGGACGCGGGTGCATCGTGATCCCCTGCGCGCCGAATCGCTCACAATCCAGCGTTACTTGCCTCACATTGGGGATGTTACCACCGCGTGAATTACGGATAGTTGCAATCTTATTTACGTTTACACTTAAATTTATCATGCTAAATGAGGATAATTATAACTCTTTATTTTAACTTTGCGGCATAAACCAAGTGCAAATGTACAAGATAATCCTGAAATAAAAGAATAAAAATTCATAAAAGATATTATTGTATGAAAATAGGCGTTTTTGGAAACGATTGTAAAGCTGACCATCTGCATGTTGTGAAGGACTTGTTCGATAAATTGAACGAGTTGAAAGCGGATGTATATGTTCAGTCTTCGTATGAGGAATTCCTGAGAGAAAAAAAGAATTACTCTCCTGATAGTAAGGGATATATCAGTAACGATGGGATGGATTTAGACCTGGCGCTAAGCGTGGGCGGCGATGGTACTTTTCTGCGCACCGTAAAACAAATTCACAAATTTATGATCCCGATATTAGGCATTAATACCGGACGTCTCGGTTTTCTGGCGGATGTGGGCAGCCATCAAATCAATGAAACATTAGACGAGCTTTTTCGCGGCGAGTATAAAATCGAAGAACGCTCGTTGCTGCAGCTCGAAAGCGACAATCACAACTTGTTCGACTTCAACTTTGCCCTGAATGAGATCGCTGTCTTAAAACGTGAATCGTCGTCCATGATCACGATCCATACCTGTCTAAACGACGATTATCTGACTTCCTATCAAGCTGATGGCCTCGTGATTGCCACGCCGACAGGTTCAACAGCCTATTCAATGAGCGCTAATGGCCCGATTGTATTGCCTCAGAACAACAACTTTATCTTATCGCCCGTAGCCCCTCATTCGTTAAATGTACGTCCTATCGTGATTCCGGATGATTTCACGATAACCCTGAAAGTAGAAAGCCGCACCAACTCCTTCTTAGTATCGTTAGACGGACGTGCAGAGGCGATGCCCGACGACGTTACCCTTCAAATCCGGAAAGCTGATTTTAAAACGCTTTTGATCAAACGAAACAAAGATACTTACTACCAGACGTTGCGAGAAAAGCTTATGTGGGGCGCCGACGGAAGGAGATAATCGCCCCTCAAGCCTCACCCATTGGGGGGATATTGAAAAAATTCGCGTAATTCGCGGACATATTAGAAGACAAATTATTGTGAAAAGATATGTAATTTGGGTGTTAATAGTTAAATAAATATAAAAATTTGATTTTTCTGCCAAAATATTATGTTGGATAACATAAAACATATTATCTTTGCACCGTGTTTTTCATGGTATTAGATTTAAGGTTAACAATGAAGATTGTGGTTGTCGTGAGACAACCTTTCTTTTTTTATAGCGGCGGGTATTATTTCCGAAAAAAATTACTGAAAAATAAAAGCTGGTATTCGATAGCATTCGCCCAATAGCTGGCGTTATGCGCACCGGGACGGGTGATGTAATCGTGTTTAATATTTCGATAAAGCATTGCCTGATGCAATTTTTCGTTTACATCATAGAAAAAGTCTTCAACGCCACAATCGATGATAATCCTCAAATCCGGTTTAATCAAGTGTAACTGATTGATAACGGTATGGTTATCCCATTGGTCGGGAAATTCAGAATAGGAACCCAACAGCGATTCCATTTCCCAATTCTTCGGAAAAGGTCGGATGTCAACGCCGCCACTCATCGATCCGCAAGCGCCAAAAATATCCTGATGCCCGATCCCGAGCCATAAGCCGCCATGTCCGCCCATACTAAGACCGGTAATCGCGCGCCCAGACCTGTCCTTTTTAGTTTTGTAGTTTTTATCTATATACTCCGTCAATTCTTTGGAAACGTATGTCTCGTATTTCAATTTCGGGTTTACTGGGCTGTCCCAATACCAGGCGTTTCTTCCGGCTGGACAAACGATAATCATCCGGTACAAGGTAGCCAGTTCGTGAAGGTTTGATTTCATGTTTACCCAGTCTTTGTGGTTGCCGCCATATCCGTGTAGTAGATATAGCGTCGGTAAGTTCGTAAGCGTTGCATAATCAGCCGGAAGAACAACAACATTCTTAACGTTCGTATTCATCGAAGCGCTAAAAACATCAATCGTATCAACGTGTTGTGCAAACGTGTAGAGGGTTGTAATACAACTGATTAGTAATAGAAGCATTTTTTTCATACGTACATTTATTTATTTTTTATATTTCGGTCGTATGGAACTCGCGTGTTCATTTACTTGGGTGTATTAAGGTACATGCTCGTTTCATATTTGTTAGTTTGATGAATTAAAACTGCAAAAGTAATAAAAATCGGAGAATTATTTCAATGTGTGGCGAAAGCGAAGGGATGCAAAAAATAATTTTCAATTCTCAATTTTTCCCCCGAATTTATTTCAGGATTCAATTTAAAATTCCTTCTAATGAGAAAATTTTATTCCAAAACACGAAGTTAATCATTTGCAATTAAGATGCTTACCCATTGTCAGCGACTAATTTGAATTTTGAATTTTGAATTTTGAATTTTGAATTTTCAAAGGAAATTCGGTTTTTGTAAAAAATAATAGTTATCTTTGCGCCTCTAAAATAAGAGAATAAAATAAAGTAATAACATAAATAAGTAGTAATCAATGCAAAACAAAGGATTTGTAAGAGTGTTTTCCATTTTATTGGCGTTAGTTTGCCTCTTTTATTTGTCATTTTCGATTGTGACGAATAAATATAACAAAGAAGCGACAATTCATGCAAATGGAGATTCGGAAAAAGTGAGCATTTATCTGGATTCCATTTCCAGAAAGAAAGTGTGGCTGGGCTATACATTTAAACAATGCAGGGAGAATGAAATAACGTTAGGCCTTGACTTGAAGGGCGGTATGAACGTGATCCTTGAACTGAATGTAGCGGATGTCATCCGTTCGCTTTCAGGGAATAATAAGGATGTAAGTTTTAATAAAGCGCTTGACAATGCGCAACAAAATCATTCGGCAAGCCAGCGGGCATTCATTGATGTGTTTGTGGACGAATACAGAAAATTAGAACCAGGAAAACCATTATCGCCGTTTTTCGGCACTTTTGACCTGAAAGACCGTATAACGTTCGCAAGTTCGGACGACCATGTTATTTCTGTCTTAAAAAGCGAGCTGAACAGTACAATGGATAACTCGTTTAACGTATTACGGACGCGTATTGACCGCTTTGGCGTTGTTTCGCCAAACATACAGCGCCTCGAAACGGACGGTCGTATCCTGATTGAGTTGCCAGGTGTGAAAGAACCGGAGCGTGTCCGCAAGCTGCTTCAGGGAAGCGCAAACCTTGAGTTTTGGGAAACGCACGATTTTTCGGAAATATTTGGCGCATTTAGTGAAGCGGATGCAGTATTAGCCCGTATGCTGGAAGAACAATCAGCTTTAACAAATGAAGCAGTTTCTGGTGATGATTCGGCAGCAAACGAAGCAAGCGCTGTTACACAGACTGCAGATGCCTCAGATGTTAAATCGCTTGATGAACTTACTGATGCAACGTCTGAAATTGATTCTTTATTGGCCAAAATTGAATCCAATCAACCGGAAGCCGCCCAGTCGAATGAAGAATTTGCACGCCAGCATCCTCTATTTTCTCTCCTGTACCCTAATCTTTATAATGGACAACCGTCACAAAGTCCTGTTGTAGGTATGGCAAGGAAACAGGATATGGCAAAAGTAGATAGCTTGCTTAATTCAAAGCAGGTGAAAGAGCTGCTACCTTCGAATATCCTTTTCAGGTGGTCGGTTAAATCGCGTAGCGAAGATGACCAATACTACGAATTATATGCGTTGAAAATTTCCAACCGCGACGGGTCGCCAGCCCTGAGTGGTAATGTAGTGACCGATGCAGTAGCCGATTTTTCGCAAAACCAGCTGGGTAAAAGCTCGGGTCAAGCTGTCAGTATGGTTATGAATGCCGAAGGCGCAAAAGCTTGGGCGCGCCTTACGAAAGATAATATAAATAAAAGTATTGCTATCGTTTTAGATGACCTCGTTTATTCGGCGCCAACGGTTCAAAATGAAATTACCGGCGGACGCTCGGAGATAAAAGGACATTTCACAGTTGAGGAGGCGAAAGACTTAGCTAACGTGTTGAAATCCGGCAAGATGGCCGCTTCTGTTGTCATCACGCAGGAAGAGGTTATCGGGCCTTCGCTCGGACAGGAAGCGATCAACGCAGGCGTCATATCTTTTATCGTGGCGTTAGTCATTCTGATGATTTATATGTGTACCATGTATGGCATCGTACCCGGAATGGTAGCCAATGGCGCACTGATTATCAATATTTTCTTTACATTGGGCATACTTACTTCTTTCAAGGCGGTATTGACCTTACCCGGTATTGCCGGTATGGTGCTTACGCTGGGTATGGCGGTCGATGCCAATGTGCTGATTTATGAGCGTACCAAAGAGGAACTGCGGTCAGGCAAACAACTTGCCAGGGCGCTGGCCGATGGATATAGCAATGCGTTCTCCGCTATTTTTGATGGTAACCTTACCACAATGATTGCCGGTATTGTTTTATTTATTTTTGGTACTGGACCTATCAAAGGTTTTGCGTGGACATTATTAATAGGTATATCGGCGTCGTTCCTTACGGCAGTGTTCATCACCCGTATAGTATATGAATGGTTGATAGCAAAGAATAAAATCAAACATCTGACCTTTGTAACGAATATTTCGAAAAACTTTCTTGCTGCTCCTTCCTTTAATTTCCTTGGCGTGCGGAAAGTAGGCTATTTGTTACCGCTGTTGATCATTTTTGCAGGTTCTATATCCATGGTGACTATCGGTCTTAATTCCGGTATTGATTTTACAGGTGGACGTAATTATGTTATCAAATTCGACAAGAATGTTCGTACTGAGGAGATAAGAAGCTCGCTCACCGAACATTTAGAAGGAATGGTGAGCGTGATCACGATTGGTACGGCAAATCAGGTTCGCGTATCTACTAACTATAAAATTACCGATTCAAACCCGGCTGTTGATCAGGAAATCACTGAAAAAATCTTTGAAGGATTAAAACAATATCTTCCTCAAGGCGTTACCTTGCAGCAGTTTACAGATGTCAACATACAAAGCTCACAGAAGGTAGGCCCCAGTATGGCCGACGATATAAAGCGAAACGCTGTGATGGCAGTTGTTATCGCAATGCTCTTTATGGCGTTGTATATCCTTGTGCGCTTCCGCGATGTAGGATTCTCTGTCGGTGTGTTTATCTCGGTATTAGTCACTACATTATGTATTATCGCGTTCTATACGTTACTATGGAAAATCCTTCCCTTCTCTATGGAGGTCGATCAGACGTTCATAGCGGCTATCCTGACGGTCATTGGTTATTCGATCAATGATACGGTGGTTGTGTTCGACCGTATTCGCGAAACCATCAAAGACTATCCAAAACGCGACCGTTATCAGGTTATCAATGATGCGTTAAACTCTACGTTAGCGCGAACATTCAACACCTCAATATCCACCTTTATCGTTGTCTTGTTGATCTTCTTGCTGGGTGGCGCTACCATCCGTAGCTTTACTTTCGCTATCATGCTGGGCGTCATCGTCGGTACTTTTACGACCTTGTTTGTAGCCGTTCCGGTTGCTTATGAGATACAAAGGCGCAGGATGGCAAAGAAAGGCATCACCTTTGAGCAGGTAACCGCAACGAAACAAACGCAACCGGTTCCTGTAAAAAAATAATTTATCGCCGGTTATAACTCTTGTATGAATCTGGTTCAATCTCAATGTCAGGTTCAATGAGGGCGCCGCTGCGTTGGTTGACAAAGCGGATGTATTTGATTGTCAACCCGCGGTCAAGCCATTGTTGCTCGTAATGTGTTCGGATTGAAAGGATTTTGCTCGCAATTTCCGAATGATAGAGATCTTCTGTACAAAATTGCACAGGAAAACTATTTACTTTTATCATTTCATACGTATAAGTAAACAAGAAAGGACTATCTGTTTTAAGGTGAATTAGTCCCTGGCGAGTTAGTATTTCACTGTAAAGCTGCATGAAACGAGTTCCGGTAAGGCGTTTGTTGACTTTCATCATTTGTGGGTCAGGGAAAGTGAGCCATAGTTCGGAAACCTCTTCTGCCGCGAAAAAGTTTGGTAACAATTCAATGTTTGTTCGCAGGAACGCTACATTTGTCATTCCTGTCTGCAACGATTCCTTGGCGCCTGCCCACATCCGCGCCCCCTTTATGTCAATCCCGATAAAATTTTTTCTCGGAAATAAACGACCTAATCCAACGGTGTATTCACCGCGTCCACATCCGAGTTCGAGAACCAATGGGTGGTCGTTCTTAAATATTTCTTTATTCCATAGTCCTTTCAACGGACATCCCCCTGCCTCCTGCAATACGCTATAAGGATATTGAAACATATTCGGAAATCCTTCATTCTCCGCAAATTTTTGCAACTTATTTTTCCCCATTTATTCTATAATATGGATTTTGCACAAAGTTAAGCATATTTTTTAAATAGAAAATGTTTTTTTAACTTTGCAAAAAAAACGGTATGGCAAAGTCAAAATTTTATGTCGTTTGGAAAGGGGTTCAGCCGGGTATTTACGATACTTGGACGGACTGCAGGCTTCAGGTTCAAGGCTACGAAGGCGCTATCTATAAATCGTTTGATTCGCGCGAAGAGGCCGTATTGGCAATGAACGACTCGCCTTGGCGTCATATCGGTCATCCGTCGAAGCAAGTTAAGGCTGCGATAAAGCCCTCCTATAACACCGCAAGTCTGGCAGTTGATGCGGCTTGTAGCGGCAATCCAGGCGACGTAGAATATCGCGGCGTTTATGTTGAAACAGGACAGGAACTTTTTCGAATAGGGCCCTATAAGCAGGGAACGAATAACATCGGAGAATTTTTAGCTTTAGTACATGGATTGGCATTTTTCAAAAAAAATGGATGTCAAATGCCTATCTATTCCGATAGCCACAACGCTATGCTTTGGGTGCAGCAAAAAAAATGTAAAACAAAACTCGAACGTACAGCAATTAATGAGCCTCTATTCAACCTCATCGAGCGCGCCGAAAAATGGCTGCGTGAAAACGATTATGCCACGCCAATCCTGAAATGGGAAACCGATACATGGGGAGAAATACCTGCCGATTTCGGCAGGAAAAAATAGTCATCTCTTTAAGAACTTATAAGAGACATTAACTGAATGAGGACTTGCCCAGGATCCGCTAAGAAGACATCCTACATAATATTCAATAATATTTACAAAAATACGTACCCTTAAAAAAAGTTTTGGTACAAAGAAAAAGATCATTCCAATAACAGCCTCAACAAGCAATGACACTAAATTATTGATAACCATAAATGTATGCAATAACGCTTTTTTATAACCTGTTGTATGTTTGTTTATGTATATGTGCTTTGATATCATAACCTCCGCTTTTGTAGCAGAAGCGGTTTTAGAATCTATCCTTGTGCTGCTTCCATGGTTGTGTTCGATGGTTGCATCAGTGCAAAAAGCGATTTCGCCTCCTGCCGATCTTATTCGCTTACAAAAATCAACGTCCTCATAATACATCCAAAAATCCTCGTCAAAACCATTCAAGTTTTTATATTCATCTTTCCTCACTAAAAAAGCCGAGCCGGAAATCCAATCAGGAAAAAAAATATGTTCAGAGAAGCCTTCTTTTCGTTTTATTTGGCTTTTATATCCTGTGGATAATAATTTTCTCAAAATACCAGTTAGATTGTTGTACGCAGGGAAAGCCCCCCATGCTATGCTCTCATGGCCTGATGCATTTACCTGTTTGCATGACACGGCTTTAATTGTTGGATTTAGTCTCAGAAAATTAACCAATTTAATAAGCGCGCCTTCTGTAACTATCGTATCAGGGTTAAGTACCAGAAAAAATTCGCCATTCGCTATTGAGGCGCCCAGATTGCATCCGTTTCCATATCCTCCGTTTTTACTGTTTTCAACAAGCTGAAATGTAGAATAATTCTTTAGAAGATTTCTCCATTCATAATCGCCCGGACAGTTATTGATTACCAAAATTTCAGTTTTAAGATTATCTCTGTTTATCTGCTCCAATGCATCAAGGCATTGTCTTAATCGGCTGTAGCTTTTATAGCTGACAATTATAATTGAAAGGTCGGTCATATCAAGTTTTTTAAATCAGATGCAAAGATAACCATTATTAATTACATAAACCGAGTTTAAATTTAAAATTCAAAATTCAAAATTCAAGATTCAAATTAGTCGCTGACAATGGGCAAGCACCTTAATTGCAAATGATTAACTCCGTGTTTTGGAATAAAATTTGTTCATTAGAAACCTAAATTACTTAAAAAGGTAATGGATGTTTTCGGGTGTATCGCTCCCAGAACGCATTTTTTGCTTTAAGAACTAATTCAATACATAGAGCAGCGTCGGCTTTCCGCTCTTTGGCATATCTTTTTGCTACGAACTCAAATAAGGGTTGCTGTCCCCACAGACGAGCAAAATTTGCACACCCGGACGAAACTGGCGTTTTCATAAATTGTAAACGATTAATATCAACAATGCAAAATTCAACTGCATCATCTGTTTCTTTAAAGAGGATATTTCCCGGTGAATAATCACGATGCAGCACACCACTTTCGTGCATCCGCGCAGTAAATATCGCCAGCTCCGCCAATATATGCTCCCGACCTGAAATGCCTCCCCTCCCAAATTCATACATATTCCTGTTATAATCAACCTGGTGGCTAATATAATAACTGTCGTGAATGAGACCGTTACGTTTTATTAGAATGTAGGCAATCGGTGGCGGTGTATTGATTCCTTTTGCTATCAACCTCAGCGCGTATTCGTACGACCGTTGCGCTTTCGACAGGCGAAAAAACGAATACATCATGCGATTAAACAAACCTGGGACTTTGAACCGTTTGACATTGAGGGCTATACCATCGACGTCGAAAACGCGGATTTCATTTCTTCTCTTAAAGATAACTGTCCCGCTTTTGTCGAACTGCGCAGGGATAGATTGGACAAAGCCTGTGTATTGAATTGAATCAGGCGCTATTACTATCTTCATAACGCATCCAGATATTGATTGATTTTATCGACCACTTGCTCGGATGTGATGGAATACATACAGGCCCAATCATTCCGATAGCAGCGTTTGTCACCATAAATAGAACAGGGACGACAGGCCAAATCCGTCTGAACAGCAAGGTCTAAACGTTGGTTATAACCATAAAATCCTGAGAAGGGATGTGTAGCGCCCCAGATAGAAAGAACCTTTATGCCGGCAAGCGAAGCTAAGTGCATATTGGCCGAATCCATACTCACCATCAGGTCTAAACGACTCATTAACAACAATTCCTGTTCTAAAGAAAAACGTCCGCTACAATTCACTGTATGACAAAATGTATTTTCCCATCGATGAAGGATTTTTCTTTCGTCGCCGCGGTCCCCAAATAAAAACAGGGTCGTTTCATTGCGACCTGACAGAACCTCAATTATTTTTTCCATTTTTTCAATCGGGTATCTTTTGCCTTTATGGCGTGCAAAAGGCGCTATTCCTATCCAACGCCCTGTTTTATCGCCTGCCATTTCTTTCATTACAGTTTCATCAACAGGATATTTGTCGAATAAGGAAACAAACTGAACATCAAACCTGAACCCGGCAGCCTTAAAAACATCTGCATATCGGTCGCTCACAGACCGAAGTTGAAAAATCTTTTTCGGCGGGCGTGCAGTAAACCTTTTGCCTGCGTTACGATGTTTGTTTATTTTGAAAACCGGCTTGCCCTGCAGTCTGAATATGAAATTTACTATCCACGAACGTATTACACTGTGTAAATCAATCACCCTGTCAAAATTGTACGCTCGGAGCCGCAAAATAAATTGTATGAACTTAAAAAATGATTTTTCAGTTGTTTTCGCATCCATGCCAATCGCTTTTACATTCTGCGGCTGATGGATGAATAAGGGCAACAAAGATGTCTGCGTAAGCACAGTAAAGGTATCTTGCGGGTGAGCCTTCGCTACCGAGTAAAGAACTGGAATAGTCATTGCAACATCTCCAATTGCAGAAACCCTTATTATGAGAATATTAGACATCTTATTTCTGGTTATACAGGACAGGGTTCAACGAAGGGTCATTGTACATCTTCAATTGTTTATATACTTTCATGTACTTGCGTCCGCTTTCAATATCGTCAAATAGTTGCTCAAGCGCTATTGACAAATCCTTTTTTTGTTCTAATAATATACCCAATTTCCGATTACATGCTTCAATATGTTCATTACTGACATCGGTACGCTCCGTTTCACGCTGTATATGATAGACTTTCAAGGCGAGTATCGACAAACGGTCAATAGCCCAAGCAGGACTTTCAGTGTTAATCGTTGCATCAGGCATGACCGTCACTTCTTTATATAATTGAAGAAAAAAATCGTCTATCAACTCTACCAGATCGGTGCGATCCTGATTGGATTTATCAATGCGGCGCTTGATCATCAAAGCTACTACCGGGTTGATATCCGGATCGCGAATCTTATCTTCCAGATGCCACTGCACTGCGTCTATCCAATTTTTGTTGTATAAATAATATTTCAAACTATTTACTTTATAAGGGTTCGTGTTTGGAGCGTCAACATCGTCAACGCGGTGATAGTCCTTAATCGTCTGCTCAAAAATATAACAAAATAATGGAACTTGTAACTTGTTTTCTACCAATAATGATTCCTTAAAGGGATAACTTGTAACTATTTGCTCAATAACCTGTGGAAAGAATTGATACTCCAAAGCATGAACTCTCGTAGCAACCTCGTCCGCTGTGTCGGAAGGTAATACCGGACAAACAGCCTGAAAAATAACCGCTCCTTCATCATAGCGCTCATTTACATAATGAACGGTGATACCAGTCTGCGTTTCTCCGGCAGCTACCACAGCTTCATGCACATGAGCGCCATACATCCCTTTTCCGCCGAATTTGGGCAACAAGGCCGGATGAATATTGATGATGCTGTTCGGGAAAGCGTCTATGATTACCGGCGATACAAGCGGTAAAAATCCGGCTAATACGATAAAATCAACCTTAAATTCGGCTAATTTGTTTAAAATCAACACCCCTTCCCTGAATTGGGTGAGTGAAAACGAAAATGATGGGACGCCCAAACGCGCTGCCCGGACATGAATACCTGCCTCTTTTCTGTTCGACAAAACCACCGCGATACGAATCACCTCGCTCTTTGCAAAGCATTGAATTATGTTCTCTGCGTTTGTGCCAGAGCCTGAACCAAATATAGCTATATTTTTCATACGTACATTTATTATTTTTTTATATTTCGGTCGTATGGAACTCGCATGTTCATTTACTTGGGTGTATTAAGGTACATGCTCGTTTCATATATTAATGTGTTGATTATCGAAACTATTTTACGCACATATATAAATTTATTGTGCATAAATGTGCATTTTTTTTTCTGAATATTAGTCATATTATTAAAAAAAGTTGTTCCTTTGCACCGCAAATATATAAATTTTCGCAAACTTATTAATCATTTAAATTAAAAAATTATGTCTGATGTAGCATCTCGCGTAAAAGCGATTATTATTGACAAGTTGAGTGTAGAGGAATCTGAGGTTACTAACGAGGCCAGTTTCACGAATGATTTGGGAGCTGACTCATTGGATACTGTGGAGCTAATCATGGAATTTGAAAAGGAATTTAACATTTCTATTCCGGATGATGCGGCCGAAAAAATTTCTACTGTAGCAGACGCTATTGCTTATGTAGAAGCGAATTCGAAGTAATGTAATCTCTACCGTTTATGGAATTAAAAAGAGTTGTGGTAACAGGTCTTGGCGCTGTTACGCCTTTAGGTAATAATGTTACAGACACCTGGCATGCATTAATTAAAGGCGTAAGTGGAGCCGGACCTATTACTCGATTTGATGCGTCCAAGTTCAAGACACAATTTGCTTGCGAAGTCAAAGGTTTTGATCCTTCGATCTACTTCACCGACAAAAAAGAAATTCGCAAATGTGATTTATATGCACAGTATGCAATCGCCTGCGCAGAAGAAGCGATTTTGGATTCTAAATTAGATTTGGAAAAAGAAAACAAAGACCGTATAGGGGTCATCTTTGCATCCGGCATCGGTGGTATTTACACTTTTCAGGAAGAAGTGCGGGGATATGATAAAGAACGCGGCCCGCGTTTCAATCCTTTTTTTATCCCTAAAATTATTTCAGATATCGCGGCCGGATTGATTTCGATGCGCTATTGTTTTCGCGGACCAAATTTTGCCACCGTTTCTGCTTGTGCATCGTCAACTAATGCTATTGGGGATGCTTTCAATTACATCCGTCTTGGAAAAGCCAATGCGATTGTTACGGGTGGTGCAGAGGCCCCTATCTCAACGAGCGGAACAGGAGGGTTCAATGCCATGAACGCCTTATCCACACGGAACGATTCGCCCGCAACAGCCTCGCGTCCTTTCAGCGCCAGTCGCGACGGGTTCGTCATGGGAGAAGGCGGCGTAAGCCTCGTATTGGAAGAACTCGAACATGCGTTGGCGCGTAACACCCCTATTTATGCCGAAATTATCGGCTCCGGCATGTCGGCCGATGCCTATCACCTTACAGCTTCACATCCCGAAGGTCTTGGCGCTATACTAGTTATGAAAAATGCGTTAGAGGACGCCGAAATAAAACCGGATGAAATAGACTATATCAATGTTCATGGCACCTCAACACCGGTAGGCGACATCTCCGAAGCGAAAGCAATCAAAGAAGTCTTTGGCGATCATGCTTATAAAATAAATATTAGCTCTACTAAATCAATGACAGGTCACATGTTAGGAGCAGCAGGCGCCATGGAAGCGCTTGCAAGTATCCTGTCGGTAAAACACGATATTGTGCCGCCAACCATCAACCATGCAGATGACGACATTGACACGGATATTGATTATAAATTGAATTTTACCTTTAACAAATCGCAAAAACGAATTGTTAACGCAGCGCTTTCTAATACGTTTGGCTTTGGCGGCCACAATGCAAGCGTTATTGTAAAAAAATTCATAAACAAGTGATATTAGAGCGCCTATACGATAAAGTAAGGCTCTGTACAATAAAAAATAAAGCGCCTTATTTATCTTTATACAACATTCTCGGTTTTTTACCTGATAACATCGCCTTATACGAACAGGCCTTTATTCACAGCTCTATTTCCGGGCTAAACTACGAAAAAAACTTTAATAATGAACGACTTGAATTTTTAGGCGACGCTATCTTAGATGCGATCATCGCCGAGGTCGTTTATAATCATTTCCCGAATAAAAGAGAAGGCTTCCTCACCAATACACGCTCTAAAATCGTCCAACGTGAAAGTCTGAACGTAATTGCACTCGAATTAGGCCTTGATCAAAAAGTGTCCGCTCTGCCTCATACCATTGTTCACAATAAATATTTGTATGGAAACGCCCTCGAAGCACTCATTGGAGCCATTTTCCTCGATAAAGGATATGACCGGTGCAGCAAGTTCGTACAGGAAAAGATTTTAGATAAATACATCTCTTTAAATAAATTAGCTGGACAGGAAGTGAATTTTAAATCACGCCTGCTGGAATGGGGACAAAAAGTGAAATTGAATATCGAATTTGAACTTATTGAAACATTCACCGATGACGAAGGCAAACCTGTTTTCCAGACAAGAGTTTTACTCGAAGGCGTCTCACTCGGTATCGGGGTTGGAAATACAAAAAAAGAATCGCAGCAATTAGCAGCAAAAATTGCCATTAAAAAAATCAACAAGGACAAAAACGTGCGTAAAATGATTGAAGACCTTAAACAACAATCGCACGATTCGGACGAGCTGTAGCTCCTTATATACCAAACGATATGCCCATTTGGAGGCCGTGCTGGATAAGGTCATGATCGGCAGGCACTACCTTTATCTTTCCCGCAACTTTGGACAGCTCAACTGAATCAACCTGCTGCCCCTTGATACAAACCATCTGGCCAAAAGCCCGCTTTGCGATAAGGTCTGTTGCATAACAGCCAAGCTGGGTGGCTAAATTTCTGTCAAAGGGAGATGGATTGCCTCCCCGTTGCGTATATCCTAAGACTGTTGTACGCGCCTCAATCGAAGTAGCTTTTTCAATTTCAGCAGCTAAATAATCCGAAGGTAAACATTTCTGCATATTCAACCCCTCGGCTATAACTACAATAGAATAAGACTTCCCGCTGGATGACCGCTGCAGAATTTGCTCGGCTACTTTGTTGATTTTATAGCCAAGCTCCGGTAACAAAATTACATCAGCGCCCCCCGCCATGCCTGAGTACAGCGCAATCCATCCTGCTTTATGCCCCATCACCTCAATCACCATAACCCGCTTATGCGAACTTGCAGTCGAATGTAATCGGTCGATTGCCTCTGTGGCAATATTGACCGCCGAATCAAAACCAAAAGTGATGTCCGTACCCCAGACGTCGTTATCTATCGTCTTAGGCACTCCAATAATGTTGATCCCTAATTTGGAAAGCTTATACGCAGTTTTCTGCGTTCCGTTGCCTCCGATACAAACAATACAATCCAATCCTAAATCCAAATAATTCTGATAGATAACTTGGGGTTTTTGTTTGTCATCCGTATCTAACATTCTTTTAAACGGCTTTTCACGGGATGTCCCCAAAATAGTACCTCCCAGATTGATTATCCCGGACAACTTGTTTTCATTAAAAAATTCAAATTCTTTATTCAACAATCCGGTAAAACCGTTGTGAATACCAATTACCTCCATGCCATAGTGATGTATGGCAGACTTTCCTACTCCGCGTATAGTGGCATTAATACCCGGGCAGTCTCCTCCCGATGAGAGTATTCCAATTCGCATTGTTCTGTTGAGTTGTTCCATTTATTTTTTTTTCTTTTAATGACGACCTCTGACCCAAAACATGGAAACGAAAGAATACATACCAAAGCCAATACTAAAACACCTTTTACCTTTTTCATGATAAATCATAGTTAAAAAATTTGAACCGCAAAGATAATACATAAAAATTAAAAATGCAAGAAAAAACGAATATTTTTTTTTCTTCGTTGTAAAAAAAAAAAAATCATGTACTTTTGCACTGTTTTATACGTTTTCCTTATGGATTTGATAACGAAACTTATTTCTCCCCCGTTTGAAGCCCGACGACGTACCATCGAATCGTTTGGTACGCGGATGATAGACATCCAACATCGGCAACTTCGTACTTTACTTCGTTTTGCACAAAACACGGAATGGGGCAAATTGCATCGTTATAAAGACATCCATGATTACCGAGCATTCCATGAACGAGTACCCGTTTCTTCCTACGAAGATTTAGTACCGTATATTGAGCGTATGATGAATGGCGAAAAAAACATCTTGTGGCCTTCTACTGTTCGCTGGTTTGCCAAAAGTAGCGGTACAACCAACGACCGTAGCAAATTTATCCCTGTTACAAGGGAGATACTGCGCCATTGTCATTACCAAGGCGGATTCGATACGGTTGCATTATACCTTCACAACAACCCTCAAACACGTTTTTTCTCAAAGAAAAGTCTCATCTTAGGCGGTAGCCACAGCCCTTCAGCGCTAAACGCCCAATCGCATTGTGGAGACCTCTCAGCCGTGTTGCTTCAAAATCTTAATCCATTCATCAACTTTATACGCGTACCATGTAAAGAGATCATGCTGATGGGTGAATGGGAAGCGAAAATGAAATCCATTGTCGAAACCACCTGGCGGAAAGATATAATAAGCCTTTCGGGCATACCCTCGTGGATGCTTGTTCTTATCAAAGCCGTCCTGCAAAAAGCAAGGAAAGAATCATTATCGGAAGTATGGCCCAACCTCGAAGTATTTTTTCATGGCGGCATCGGATTCGAACCCTATCGCTCCCAATTTGAAAAGCTAATCCCTTCCGAAAAAATGCGCTATATGGAAACATACAACGCCTCTGAAGGATTTTTCGGCATTCAGGACGACCCTGCCAATAAAAGCCTTTTGCTTATGCCCGACTATGACATTTTTTATGAATGTATCCCTATCAATGAAACAGGCGAACACGCCGGTATAATCCCGCTCGAAGAAGTTAAAACGGACGTCAATTATGCGTTGGTCATATCTTCATCGGGCGGACTTTGGCGGTATTGCATAGGCGATACTATTCGTTTTACATCGCTATTTCCGCATAAGTTTGTAATCACAGGAAGAACAAAATTTTTTATCAATGCTTTCGGCGAAGAGTTGATGGTCTATAATGCGGAAAAGGGCATACATCAGGCGTGCGAAACAACGAATGCCACCGTCACTGCCTATACTGCCGCGCCCTTGTACCTGCTTGATAAAGGAAAAGGTCGCCACCAATGGCTGATAGAATTTGAAAAAAAACCTGCTTCGTTAGATGCCTTCGCCGCCAGCTTAGATTCTACATTACAGCAAGTAAACTCCGACTATGAAGCGAAAAGATACAAGGAAATCTCACTTCAGATGCCCGAAATCGTCCCTGCACGCGCAAACCTGTTTTTCGACTGGATGAAATTGCACAATAAATTAGGCGGCCAGCATAAAATCCCCAACCTCTCGAATACCCGCGACATCATCGACGAACTCTTACAAATGAATTCGTAATTTGTAATTATTTACTATCTTTGCCCCTGAATTTGAGGCCATCAATACAATTCTCAAACTTAACTATTTATTTAAAACAACTTATGAAGATATCTTTTTTTTGTTTGGCGCTTGCAGGCATACTTTCATCCTACAGCGCCATCCTTGCAAACAATAAAGCATCACAGCAAGACACCATAAAAACATTCAGTATAGACGAGGTAGTTGTTATCGCTTCGTCCAAAGAAACAAACAAATTGAGCACATTGCCCGGCTCGGCGTCCATCCTGACGCCTAACCGGATTGCTTCGCTGCAAGTGTCCTCTATCAAAGACATTAGCGCTTACATACCTAATTTGTACATGCCCGACTATGGCGCCAAACTAACCTCTGCAATATATATTCGAGGCGTCGGAACGCGCAGTAGCGGACAATCCATCGGCCTTTATGTGGATAACGCACCTTATTTGGATAAAAGCTCTTTTGACTTTGAACTTATAGATATTCAACGAATTGAAGTTCTACGCGGTCCGCAGGGTACGCTCTATGGACGCAATGCCATGGGCGGCATTATCAATATTTATACACTGTCGCCGCTCGATTACCAAGGTATTAAAGCCTCATTATCATACGGAAATTACGGACGGATGAGCGTAAAAAGCTCTATCTATACCAAATTTAACGCCAATGCAGGTTTGTCGGCGGGCATTTACTACGACCGCAGTGACGGTTTTTTTACTAATGCCTACAATAATAAAAAAATGGACCAAGCTGAATCAGTTGGCGGAAACCTGAAATTTCACTGGAGGCTGTCGCCGTCGCTGACGGCTTCCTATACCGGCTCTTACGAATATACTGACGAGGGCGCTTTTCCTTACGGCTTATACGATGTAAATACTAAAAAAACAGCACAGGTCAATATCAACGACCAATCGGCATATCGTCGTCATTTGCTGAATAACAACCTAACGTTTACCTACCGGAATAACGCCTTTTTATTGACCTCTGTGTCCGGGTACCAATGGATAGGCGATGATATGAAAATGGACCAGGATTTTTCAGAAAAATCGATCTTTATTTTGAATCAATTACAAAATCAACACGCATTCACCGAAGAAATATCTATTAAATGTATAAATGAGCACAATTATCAATGGTCCTTTGGCGCGTATGGCTTTTACAATAAACTTCACACAAAAGGGCCGGTTGAATTTAAAAAAGAAGGTATTAAAACCGTCCTGCAGCCGGTTTTCGACAACTTGAAAGTACAGTATCCGCAAATGCCGACGCTCACTATCTCCAATGAAACATTATACATACCCGGCAACTTCAAAACTCCGTCTTATGGGGTTGCCGCTTATCATCAGTCATCAATTAACAATCTCTTTATAAAAGGACTGTCAATAACATTGGGCATCCGTTTGGATTATGAAAAACAGGATTTCCAATACAACTCCGAAGCAAAAATGAACCTGAATATGCAAATGTCACCTGCCATGCCTCCAACAGACATCAGCAATAGTTACGCTGCTTCTATCATTGACGAAACATTGTCGCAGGAGTTCTGGCAGATTCTGCCGAAGTTTTCACTGAAGTATGAATGTACGCCCCGCACCTTCACCTATCTGTCGGTTGCTAAAGGATATAAAGCAGGCGGGCACAACGTGCAAATGTCGGCCGACATCATGCAAAATCAATTACAATACGACGTGATGAATGAGTTCCGCCAAAGACTCACAGGAATGGAGATTGTACCTCCGAAACCAATTAAAGATGTTATTTCATACAAACCCGAAACAAGCTGGAATTATGAAGCGGGCCTACGTAGCGAACTGTTAAAGGACCGCCTCCATGCCGAACTCACCTTTTTCTATACAGATGTGAGTGACTTACAAATCACAAAGTTCGTTGCCAGCGGCAGCGGACGCTATCTGAGTAATGCCGGAAAAGCGAAATCCACAGGCGCCGAACTTTCACTTCACGCACGTTTGACAGATGATTTCACGCCCTATCTGAACTATGGATACACGCAAGCGACTTTCCTCAATTATAATAATGAACGAGCGGATTTTAAAGGGAAATATATCCCCTATATCCCTCATAACACCGCAAGCATTGGCATACAATATAATAAACCGCTTACATACGGTCGTTTCATTAACCAGATTACTGCTGATATTCAATGTAATGGCGTCGGACGAATCTATTGGAATGAACAGAACAACCTGTCACAACCATTTTACACCTTAATCAACGCCCAAGTCGGAATACGTAAAGGCATCGTTTCCGTAAATTTGCTGGCGCAAAACCTGACGAATACCGATTTTTCCGCCTTTTATTTCGAATCATTCGGCAACCCTTTCATGCAGAAAGGCAAACCGCTCCAATTCGGTATGAAAATCAGCATTTCACAATAATTGGCGCTGTGCGAGCGTGGGCGCTTGCTTTTATTTTCGGCATAGCGTGGAAGCTACGACGAACAATAATCCCATTTCGTCGTTGTTTTTTCTGTATTTCGTCGATTTTCTATTGCATGGCGAAACATAATGGCATAATTTTGCAGTCACAAACCCAAAAAGTTTCTTACTCGATTCATTTTATAAAAATTATTAACTATGAACACAAATGAAAAATCTAAAAGTTTGCTATTAGCGATTGTTTCAAAAGTATTAATGATCGCCGGAGGCTTCCTGTTATGGAGAATAATAGATAACGGCTTCCCCCCCGCCTCATTTGGCGCATTTTTTGCAGTATGTTTATCTGTATTTATTTACGTGCTGGGCGCTTCACTCATCGGACGAAGCATTCGTCTTAAAAACGTTATCCATCCGCATCACGAAATACGCGATGGCATCATGTTCGCTTTCCTATTAATTGGAGTAGGGGTTTTGCTGATTTTCTTAAACGTAGGGTCAGCTTACTGGAAATCGTTCTTCATCTCGTGGCAGATGGCGCTGTTTGTAGCCGGCTCAATTTGTTTATGCCGATCGAAAATAATTTCCGGCATCTTACTTTCGGCTACAGGCATGTTTTTTCTGATTGGTAAGTTCGGTGATTACCATTACATATCCCAGCTCTGGCCTGTATTTTTTATCATTGCAGGTATTGCCATTGTGCTGTCCTTCTTCATACGACAAACAAAATGTTGTAAAAGACATCCGAAAGGTAACTGGATAGACGATTATATGCCGGGCGAGCAAGAAAATAACGACGGTAAAATTAATTACAGATTTGTCTTTAGCGGGACAGAACAGGTCATCTTAAACCCCGTTTTTAAAGGCGGTTCTATTGAAGCTGTTTTTGGCGGCATGGAACTCGATTTGCGGCGTACCTCGCTACCGGATGGTAAGACTTATCTCTATATTACTACCGTTTTTGGGGGTGTGGACATAAAAGCGCCTGACCATTGGGATATTGAATTAGTTTCCAAATCATTTGCAGGAGGCGTCACCGACTCAAGGATAAAAGTTGTCGATAAGGACGCTTCGCGTACACTTATCATTATCGCTAAATGTACCTTCGGCGGTATTACGCTCCAATAGATGTCCTGCTGTAATATACGTTTTAAAAGCAGTAACCAACAGATAGATGTCCCCGTTTAACGTATATCGAAAAGGCTTTATTACGGTTTGTCTCGTTACAGCCGTAATAGTTGCTTTTGTCACAGGATTTAAACATCCGGCTTTCGATTCTATGACGGACGGGTTCATTCACCCGACGCTCATTAGTATTTCTGATAGCTTAGTCTATGCGGTACTTTTGTTTACCGCTGTTTTGGTTCTGTGGAATATTTTTCAATATGCTATCCCGACACATTATACACACACTTATCGGATAATCGCTTTAACAGCCTTCGCTATAGTAACCTGCCTGTATATTAACGGAATAGAAACCCTGGCAATCTATCTTTGTTTTCCGGCGTCCTTTCCTTCATTTCTTTCAACTCTTCCCGTTCGATTGCTGATTACTGCTTTGCTTTACATCATTATTTACCTTTCCTTCCTGTATTACGAAAAGTTCGAGTTTAATCGAAAGTCGCATGAAAACGTTCCGATAATTGCGAAAAATGACGAATCCATCGGGGATATTGTTGAAAAATCCGATTTTGACGGCTTCACTAATGCCACGCCCACATCACTCCCCGACCGCATCACCGTCAGAACCGGGCAAAAAATTAAAATCATCCCATTTAGCAGTATTCTTTTTATCAAAGCGGACGGCGATTATATTTCGATTCGAACAGCAGAAGGCAGCTGGTTGAAAGAGCAGACCATGAAATATACCGAAGACAGGCTGCCAATAGACAGTTTTGTACGAATACACCGCTCTTATATCGTTAATATTCACCAAATAAGCCGCATTGAACGCTACGGCGAACAACAATTAATTGTCCTGTATAACAACGAAAAAATAAAAATCAGCGCCGCCCGCTACCATGCCCTGAAACAAATTCTGGGAATTTAAACCCGCACATTCGTAATACTTTGGAATAATAAGATTATTTTTGTATTTTTGCGGACAAATTTTTGACGCCAGCTTATATTTGTCTGAAAAAGTAAACATAATTTGATAATACTATGGAAAAGGATAATAAAAAAGGATTTGGAACGGCAGCAGTGTATCTGACGTCTATTTCATCGATTTTAGGCGCCATTTTGTTTTTGCGTTTTGGTTTTGCCGTAGGGACGCTTGGGTTCTGGGGCGCTATGGGAATAGTGATTTTAGGGCACGCGATAACCATACCTACCGCGATGGCGCTATCCGAGTTGGCTACAAATACGCGTGTGGAAGGCGGTGGCGAATATTTTATCATCTCGCGCTCTTTCGGACTGAAAATTGGCTCCACTATCGGATTGTCTTTATTTCTCGCACAAACTATCAGCATTGCATTTTACAGTATTGCCTTTGCTGAATCTTTTCATTTTTTATTTGACTGGTGTTTTACGCAATTAAAATTCACACTTCCACGCCAAATTATCAGCGTCCCCACCCTGTTGTTTCTTTCCTATATCATCCTCAAAAAAGGCAGCGGTTCGGGCATGAAGATGTTGTACATTGTCAACGCCATACTTATCATTTCCCTTTTGTTATTTGCTTTCGGCAAACCCATCGAAGACATCAACGACCCGACATATCTCGTTGGTAATAACTTTGGTTTTTTCGGGAAAGAGCAATTCTTCCTGGTTTTCGCAATATGTTTTCCTGCCTTTACTGGCATGACTGCCGGTGTCGGACTTAGCGGCGACCTGCGTAATCCGGGGAAAGCTATCCCGTTAGGCACAATGCTCGGGACGCTTACAGGGTTACTTGTCTATACTTTCGTAGTATGGAAATTAGCTGTATCCGCCTCGCAAGCCGACTTGATAGCCAACCAGATGATTATGGCAAAAATTGCTTTCATCGGCGTCGTGGTGATCCCGCTTGGTTTGGCGGCCAGCACCTCAACATCCGCTATCGGTGCCATGCTGGTAGCGCCCCGCACGCTGCAAGCTATTGCTAACGATAAAATGCTGCCGTCCAAAAAACTAAGAGCGTTTCTTTCAAAAGGTCACGGCGAAACAAACGAGCCGCGCAACGCCTCTATCGTTGTCTTTTTGATTGCACTCGTTTTTGTCATGTTAGGCGATGTCAACAAGGTGGCAGGCATTATATCTATGTTTTTCCTTATCACCTACGGCACCTTATGCCTGAGTTCATTCCTTAACCATTTTGGGTCGCCCCCTTCCTACCGACCGCGATTTAAATCACGATGGTATCTATCGCTGGCGGGTTTCCTGCTTTCCGTATGGGTCATGTTTATGATTAGCGCCCTATACGCCGTTATTTCCTATATCATCATCATCCTCATTTACCTTTTTATCGAGCATTACAACAAAGACAGTAAAGGACTGGTAAATATCTTTAAAGGTTCTTTGTTCCAGCTGAACCGTAAATTGCAGGTTTATATGCAAAAAAGTCAGTCCAGCATGGATGTGGAAGAGTGGCGTCCGGCAGCTATTTGTGTGTCGCCCCACTCTTTTGAACGCGAAAAAATGCTGGAGTTGATGAAATGGATAAGCTATCAACATGGGTTTGGTACTTATTTTCACTTTGTCGAAGGGTATTATAGCCGACAAACCTACCGTGAATCGAAAATCTTACTTCAACAACTTATAAAAAAAACAAAAGATAAACGAAGCACGCTCTATATCGACACGATGATTACGCCCTCTTATACCTCAGCAATCGCGCAAGTTATCCAGACGCCATCCATATCAGGCATGGAAAATAACTTTGTCGTCTTTGAATACGATAAACGTTATCCTGAAGAGTTACGCACAATCCTCAGCAGCGTAAATCTGGTACGCTCCGGAAATTTTGATGTTGGTATTCTGGCTATGTCCGAGCATCTTTTCTGTCCTGCCAACGGTATTCATGTATGGATTCGCGAACACGATACGATAAATGCCAATTTCATGATTCTTCTCGGATATATTATTATGTCGCATCCTGACTGGAAAAAAAGCCATATAAAAATTTTTCTGGCAAGTATCCGAAAAGAATTTGTCAAAGCAAAAGAAGCGTTTGAAAAACGTATCGCTGCCGGACGGTTACCCATCACGCTGGCCAACATTGAATTTGTTACTATCGACGAAAACCAACCCTTCAGCGCTGTTGTTAAAATTTATTCATCCCAAGCCGGCCTCACTATTATCGGCTTTCATGAAGACCTGATCAAACAAGACCCCGAAGCTTTCTTTACCGATTTCGAACATACTGGCGACACCTTATTCCTCAACGCATACCAAGCCAAAGAAATACTTTGAAGAACGCAGAACGTCATGCCGAACATGTTTCAGCTTCCCCTCATTCCCCTAACGATTTTAAAAATCCTGCCTTTATATCCGATAATTACAATAATAAATCATGAAACGAGCATGTACCATAATACACATAAGTAAATGAACATGTGAGTTCCATACGACCGAAATATAAAAAATAATAAATGTACGTATGAAAAAATATCTATAATGGCTTATAATATCGGAAATTATGTTCGGGGAGCAAGTCGGGATGAAATATAGCGATCAGCTCCTCTAACAAGAAATCGGGATGAAAGGGAACTTCTTCGTAATAACGCGAAAAGTTAGTGTTGCAGCCGTAAATATGTCGATTACGGAATGGGGTGAAACTATCGTAAGTGACATTATCGGAACGTAACGCCTCGTAGCTCATATCTATATCGCGATTGTAGCGCATCAACCAGACATCGGCATTGATGGCTTTGCTTAATACCGTTTCAAAACTTAATGGAATGCCGCCCGTACCCGGAAGGTAGGCAAAGATATAATCGGCGCCGGCATCTTTGAAAACTTGCGCCATGAAACTGTCACCGCCTGAAACATACCATGTATTACCATACTTCACTTCAGTCATCAGCTTCGGACGATACGTCACGTTACTGGCAAGCGCTTTCAGCCGGAAATAATTCATCTCCGTCGCTTTGAAAATCGAATCGGCGCGCTCGGAAGCGTCGATTAAAAGACCAAGAAATTTTATCCATTCGGCGCTCCCAAGCGGCCCTGTTTCCATATAATCGGTACACTTTATAATGGGAATACCTGTTTTTTCCACCGAACCGAAACTGCCATTCTCTAACTGGGAAGCAATAATTGCTTCCGCGCCCGAAGTAATTATTTTTTCGATGTCGGGCGATGATGCTTTCCCAAAATCCTGAATCAAGCCAGCTTCAATTCGTTTAATGACAGCGGGAACTTTCATGTAACGCGCCTCGCAAACGCCAACAATTTTGTCAGTAACGCCCAATTCATCCAACACAGCAGCATGTACCGCTGTGTAAACAACGATATTGCGAATAGGGACGCGAATAATTGTGCCCGCAGGCATTCCTTCAGGTATAGGACGGCCATGCGAAACTAATAAATAACGTTGTAATAACCTCCCTTTCTTCCATGGATCGCCTATATCTACTTTCGTATAACCGTCGCAGTGTTCCACTTTGTAACCCAACGCATAAGATGCCGCATCTTCTTCGCTCACAGAAGCAACGGGCTTCGCGTTACAGCTCAACATAAGACATATCAACCCTGTCAAGATGCTTAATGAAGTTAAATGTGTTTTACTTTTTAACATATACGACTTTCATAGGGTTCAAGCCTGCCTCAAACTTTCTAACAAATTGATTGGATTTATTAAAGATATAAACATCGCCATCGTTTAAATAATCAGAAGTAGTGATATAAACATCGCCTGATTCCATATCCGAACTGATTCTAATTGGCGTGTTGTCAATTTTTGTCGAACCAATAAAATTGTTTGTCAACAAACTGTTACCGAGCATATCATAAGCGGAATATGTAAATATTGCATTCCAATCAGAATCATATTGCGCCGAAATCGCATATAATATGGAACCGGCAGCGGTAATGAAAGTTGCATTAACATCTGTTACAAGGGTAACTAATTCGGTTGTTGTGTTAATTATTTGTAATGAGTTCGGAATATCCATGTAATTACCGACTGAAACGACGTAAATATTTCCATACCCATCCGAAACGACATCGAATGGATTTATCTCTACTTCAATTTTTTTTGTTTCGGTAAATGATGCAATATCGACGACCGAAACGGTTTTATCGTAATAGGCTTCCGTATTGAAGTCAAGCCCGCCGGAATTAGCTACATACAATCTTTCGTTAGCGACAACTAATTGTTCGGGATTTCTTCCCACCTGCGTTGTAGCTTCCACCACTAACAAAGTCGTATCAATCCGCGCCACAAGCCCATTCCAGTAGGTAACATAAACCTTCCCTGCATCCGCGGCAAAATAACGCGGTTTGCCTTCCGTCGGGATTTGTTTAATAGATTTGGCGTCGAGGTCTGTCACTTCAACCGTCATCTCATCTGTCATGGAAATATACATCTTACTTCCATAAATAATGATGTCCTGTCCGGTCTCTCCTAAACGACGTCCGTTTTGAGCCTCAAACACATCTTTGATAATCGTTCCTTCCTTGATGTCGTACAAGGTGAGGCCGGCATTCTTGCTACCCATGCTTCCGCAATTCAACACATAAAGGTACTCGGACGGTACAGTTGGCTCCGGTTCGGGCTCATCAGCCTTGTTACATCCTGTCAATAACGGCCATGCTGCCGCTGCAAATAAAATCATTCGAATAATAAAAATCTTGTTCATACTACTTATTGTTATATAATTATTGTCACACTCGCTCGCCATGAACGTCCGGGCATCGGATAAAACTGAATCACTTCGTATTGCACATCCGCTAAGTTGATAATCTCTCCCTGAAGCCGCCAAGAGAGGAAGCGCCACTCGAAAGCCTTGTTCAACGAAATAGTTTGCTCCGCGTATGGGTTTATCCTGTTGGTTTTTGTGTTTTGCGGCAGGGCATAACGGTCGCCAACTGCCGTCAACCAGTAAGAGGCTGTTATCCATGGCGTCTCTATGGTAGCCGAACCGGCGCCGGCATGACGCGGGGTGTACGGTATCTGGTTTTTATAATTTTTTGCTTCGGGATTCGACATGTCTATCGCATGTTGAAATGTATAATTGCCAGAGAGTACTATATTCAACGACGAAGACAACGGGATTTCCATCGAAAAATTTACATCTGCGCCTTTTATTTCGACTTCGCCGAAATTCATCATTCGCCAGATATACATAGTAGGGAGCGCCACGATCTTGTCTTCTACCCTATTGTAATATCCGTCGGCGGTAATACTCAGATAACGGATGACGGCGTCAACCGTTCCGCTCCATGTGAGGCCTGCATTCCATTGTTTGGCCTTTTCCGGTTTTAGAGAAGTGTTACCGAAACGCAGGTAATAGAGATCGGTAAATGTCGGTACGCGGAAGACGTCTTTGTACGATGCTCGGACGCGTAATGCATTATTATTAAAAGGACGCCATGAAAAAGCGACGGCAGGTGAAACATGCTTGCGGTCGGCAGGGCGGTCGCCGTTTTGCACTTTATCGGAAATATATGTGCCCAGCAGACTGCCTGTTGCCGTAAATGATTTTACTTGATACTGCATGGCAAAAACGGTAAGCGACATGCTGCGACGCGGTTGGACGGCATGTAAAAAATTACTACGAAGTTGCGTAAAGGCATAGTCGGTAGTCAGTGAAGCCGACAACCCATCTATCCGGTTAAGATCGGAGGATATTGGAATAGCATCCTCCCCTTTGGGGTGGCTTGAGGGGGCTATTAAAATGCCTGCCGAACCATAATATTCATGTTGCGTATTTCGGTCTTCCTGATAACCGGCGGCATAATTATCACTCACATCTTTATACCGCGAATAAGCGTAAGTATATTTTGCAACCGCCTGAACAGTTAATAATTCACTCAACCGGTTCATAAACCGCGCCTGCAAAAAACGGCTGTCATTCCATAGCCTTTCAGTAGTCTTCTTATTATAAAAATTGACCGACCCCGGCAATCCGCGCTCCGAATGGAAGGCGTACATCTTTGTCTCTATATTCCCGCCTTTTGAGCCGAATTCGCCATACGCATTTCCTTCCAATCGTATGCTTTCAATGTCGCTGTTCATGCGTCTTTCGCGCGTTTTAATCGTTCCATTAACCAGCGTATATGGATATTGCCCGTTGGCGCTCAGATAATCCGCATAAACCGAAGCGCTCCATCGGCTCTGCAATCGCCGACTATACGATAAAACAGGATTTATTAAACCAAAAGAACCACCTTTTAGCTTAGCGGTCACGTGACAGGCTTCATCTCCTTCAAACAGTGGTTTCTGTGTTTTTATCTTTAGAGCGCCTGCCGAAGCAAAGAGACGTGCTGTCTGGAAAATATCGTCGCTCAGCCCGGTAGTCAACGACACCATCTCTATATTATCTAACGTAAAACGGCTGATGTCCACCTGCCCGCTTTGCGCGTCCGAGATAGCAACGCCATCATAACTGACCGCCGTATGTTGCGACCCAAGACTACGGATAGACACCGTTTTAAGCCCTCCTATTCCACCATAATCCTTCACTGTGACCCCCGAAAAAAGACGCGCCGCTTCCGACAACTCCTGAATCCCGAGTCTTTTTATACTTTTACTGTCGATTACCTGTAACGGCGCTGCCTGCCTTGTCGCCTGCGGGCGCGACGAACCAACCACTACCACATCCCTAAGGCGCTTAATAGTATCTTGTGGCGCCAGAAGTTGTCGTGCGGACAGTGCCGATAACGAAGTATAACATGCACACATAAGGTACACGCTCATTTTCAATAGCCGTTTGTATTGCATAAAAACATCATTTTCAACACCTTTACCCGAGATGTTGGAATAAACTGATTTCGGCAGGTTTTCTGACTTGTCTTCCCTTTCACCGGCGCCTTCCCAACTAAAAAAAGTCAGTGGCAATGAGGAAATACCGAGGTTATAAAGAACTTACAGCTGCGGGTACAGTTCCGGCATCATACCGGATTCCCTTTTACTAACCGGAAGCGAACGCTATCCGATTACACCAAAATCGCTTACAAAGGTAATACATTCTAATGGGGACTTCTAAAAACTCTTTTATTACTTTTCGACTTTGCCAAAGGATAGAAATCCCCAATTAGCTCCTTTGGAAAAATCATTTATTCGCTGCAAAGTAAATACAAAGTTTTGTAATAGACAAATTTTTTTCATTTTAAGTACATTTCAAGATTCGGCGATAGATATAATCTATCCCACGCAAAACACTTCCACAACGAATTGTGAGAACAGGGTTTATCCCTATCTTTTAAGAGGCCTACCGATTAAGCGAAGCAATATTTCGACTTGGTTCGGCTTCGCTCACCAACCATCGCTCAATAACCATCACTTGATTATATGTCCTGTCGAAACTTATAAAAATCTTATCAAAAAGTTGCCTAGTGTATGAAAAAATTCGTATCTTTGCGTTTGGAAAAAACAAAAAATATTTTCGGGAGAAGGGGTATTACAGCCTCTTCTCTGAAAAGAAAAATTTAAATTTATAGTCTAACAATCCTTAATCAGCTGTCCGAACAAAGGGGGACACAATAGGATTATGAGGTGCGAAACATTAGTAAATAACATGATAAAGCATTATTTGAAAATTGCTTTCCGCAATATGTGGAAGTATAAAAGCCAGACGCTGATAAGCGTACTTGGCTTGGCGGTTGGTTTCACTTGCTTTGCGCTGGCAACACTTTGGATTGTCTATGAAATGACGTACGACAACTTTCATAAAAACGCCAAACAGATGTATGTGGTTTTCAAGCCGGATTCCTACCGTCCGTCCGGCTACAACAGACAGACCTATTATTCGCTGGCATCTTATTTGAAAGAAACGTTCCCTGAAGTTGCAAATGCCATTCCGTTGATACCTCCCGCTCGTGGAAGTAATATTACGGCGGAAGGCGTAGAAGTACTGGCGTCGATTATTACAGCCGATACATCTTTTCTTCGGATGTTTGACATAAAATTGATAGTAGGCAGTATGGATTTTGCAATCCCCGGCGCCGGAAATAAATATGCCATCACGCAGGAAAAAGCCCGGCAGTTGTTCGGAGATGAACATCCGATAGGGAAAACGGTTACTATGGGCGAAAGCAGTATTGAAATCTGTGCAATTGTTTCGGGAATGTCAAAACATAGCAATATTGCTTTCGACTTTATCAAACCATTTTCTACCACTCTTTTAGAGCAACGTATGGCGTGGCGTCTGGGTATGACAAATACCATTATCGAATTGTTTCCCGGAACAAATGTTAAAGCCTTTGAAAAGAAACTGTACGAACATGAAACCGGTGATGAAAGAGGGAATATCAAAAAGATGAAAGTGAAACCTTTGACAAAACTGCGTTACACCGATCCGGATATAGAGAGAGACCTCAAGTTTCAACATATTTTGATCTTTGCCATATCCGGTTTCTTAGTTATCTTGTGTTCGTTGTTCAATTACCTGACCCTGTTTATGAGTCGTTTCAGGATACGGCAAAAGGAACTTGCTTTACGTATGGTAAGCGGTGCTTCGGGACGCTCGCTGCTGACGATGCTGTCGGTCGAATTTATGCTCACGCTGACGTTTGCCGTTGTGTTGGGCTTGTGCCTGACGCAATTGGTACAAAAGCCCTTCCTGACGTTGTCAGGTATTTCAATGAATTTGCCTGCCATTTACAAAGAATCGCTGATGTACATCGGAGGGATCATTTTGGTTTCCTTATTGGCGTTCTGGTTGATATTGTTCATTTTCCAGCATAGAAGTTTGAATGTATCCATTCGCCGAAGCAATAAAAATATGTTCCGTAAGGCGTCAGTGGTTGTCCAGTTGTTCATCAGCATTGGTTTTGCCTTTTGCGTTATTGTTATCCTGAAACAAATGTATTTCCTGCATCACACCAACGAATTGGGTTTTTCCTTTAAAAACAGGGGGTCGTTAGTTGTATATCAGGAATATATGCAAATACCGCAAACAGCGAATGAACCGGGACAACCAATCACGATAAGTTTCAGCGGTTCATCGCAAGATATATCTAATCTGATGGCGTCGGAATTGCCTTTGGTTAATCAATTGAAACAGATAGCGGAGATTACTGAGGTCGTTGATGTGAGCGGGCTGTTGCGTTTACTGCCTCAGAGCGGGCGCAATAGTCAAGAGATTAGTTCGTGGGATGACAAATCTGCCGATGTGGAAAATATAAGTTTAGAAAGGATGTTCGTTTCGCCGGAATACGCTGCTTTTTATGATTTTCAATTGTTAGCAGGCGAAATGCTGACCGACGCCGATCCGTCTTCGATGGTTTTGCTAAACGAAAGCGCCGTTAAGGCATTTGGCTGGTACGACGCTATTGATAAACAATTTGACCGTTTTACAGTCAAGGGCGTCATAAAACATGTCAGCAACATGGCGCCGACCATAGAGGCTAAACCCTGTTTTTATGTAAAAAATTTTCCGGGAATGTTGGGAGGGTTAAAGATTAGAGCCGGTTCCATTTATACGGACAGGCTTGTATTATTTAAATATCATGAAGGTACCTGGAAATCGTGCAAGGAAAAAATCGAGCAGTTGAAAGACGAATTTGAGATATACAATCTGTCTAATGACGAAGAAGCGTATGATACTTATCTGAAATCAGAGACTACCCTCGTCAAATTATTATCGTTTGCTTCGGCTATTTGCGTACTGATATGCGTGTTCGGGTTTGTTTCGTTAGTTTCGCTCACTTGCGACGAACGCCGCAAATCCATTGCCATCCGTAAAATCAACGGCGCTACTGCGGGCGATATCCTTGTTATGTTTGCAAAGGAATACTTCCTGTTGTTAGCCGTCGGGGCGGCTTTGGCATTTTCAACAGGCTATTTCATCATGCAACGCTGGTTGGAACATTATGTGAAACAGACGAGAATCCCTGTATGGATTTATTTATCGATTATTTTCGCTATGGCTTTGGTGATTGTCCTTTGCGTAGGCTGGCAAGTCTATAAAGCAAGCGTCAAAAATCCGGCGGAGGTGGTAAAGAGCGAGTAGTTTTCAGTTTTCAACGACCGGTCATTGAGCGAAACTGAAATGTCCATTTGCAACACGAACAAGGGGGCATGCCCCCTTGTCAAAATATAAACAAAATGATAACGCATCATCTCAAAATTACTTTCCGTAACCTGCTGAAATACAAAACGCAACACGTCATCAGTATTATCGGGTTAGCGGTCGGGTTTGTCTGTTTCGCCTTTTCTGCCTTATGGATCCGCTACGAAATGAGTTACGACAGTTTTCATCCGAAAGCCGACCGGATATATCGGGTACAAATTGACGAAAACAAATGGACCACGTTAGGCTCTTATGATTCGGAAATTAAGAGATTTGCCGCTTTTCCGGTTGTAAACCTTTTGAAATCAAATTTTCCGGAGATTGAAGACGCTTGTGGAATATTTATATATACACGGGACAATTACTCGATTTTGTATACGGATTATTCTTTTTGTCATATTTTTGATATGAATATTCCGAAAGACTTTTTTTTGCAGGGACGCGCGGATCGACCGGTTGCGGTAACAAATAATCTTCAACATGCAACTGAAAATATCAAGGAAAAACTGAATTACGACGTGCAACTGGCCATTCCTCGTTGGCCTGAAAATACGAACATGCCCTTCGATATGATTGCGTCCGTTACGCATATTTTGAGCGAAGACGCCATAAATAACTGGTATGTCCCTCAGTTTCAGGTATATATACTCGTCAAGGAAGGCATAGACTTGAGAGCGCTTGAGAAGAAATTAGATAAAATTGAATTCTCAGAAAGGATTCCGTCAAAAACCGTTTCCTTAATTATTACGCCCTTAAAGCGCCTCAGGTATGATGATCCATCGGGAAATATGGAATCTGATATTAAGTTTAACCATATTCAAATCTTTTCTGTAGCAGGGTTGTTAGTGATTTTATGTTCGCTGTTTAATCACCTGACCCTGTTTGTTAACCGCGTATGGATGCGACTGAGGGAACTCGCTTTGCGCAAGGTAAACGGCGCATCCGACCGGCACATTGCAGCCACGCTTCATATTGATTTTCTGATGGTCATTTTGCTGTCGCTTCTCGTCGGCTTCATGTTGATGGCTTTGTTACTGCCTGCATTCAAGGAATATGCATCCATCGGAAACAACACTGTCAAAATTTATGTCGAACTCTTGGCGTATGCTATTTTGTTGATTTTCGTCAGCTTTGTTGCCGGCAGTATTCCTGTTTTATATTTCCGCAAGCAGGCATTGAACTACGCAATTAAAGGTATCGGAAAGCAGAGTTCGCGTAACCTGTTCCATAAAGCAAGCCTGCTTGTGCAATTGACCTTTAGTCTTGGATTGATGTTCTGCTCCGTCGTTTTCATCAAACAGTTGTATTTTCTTTATCATACCGACATGGGTATCAACCGCCGAAATATTGCCGCTGTTTCTGTTGGCGGTCGCGCTTTGACGCCGCCATACGCCGAACAAATCAAGCAGATACCCGGCATAATAGACGCGCTTCCGATAACTCATGACGATTTTTTAAACAACATGGCGTCCGGTACTTTTACTTATTCATTTGACGATGGCGAAAAGCGTGAAGACGTTGCCTTTTTTCAGATTCGCGCGGATGTGCATTTTTTTGATTTCTTTGGCATAGAAATTGTCGAGGGGACGGGGTTTTCCGCCGATAATCCTAATAGTTTTGTGGTCAATGAAACTGCAAAAGAAAAAATAAAAAATGATTCCCGATTTCAGAGTTCCATGACGGGCGTAGCTCGTGATTTCTATCTTACTCCAACAACTAAAACCAAACCGATAAGAATCTCGTATCCTCGTTCTTTTAATCCGGAATACCCTGATTTTTACGCAGCCGCTTTTAAATTTGAAGAAGGTATGCGTCAACAAACCAAGCAAGCAGTGACAAAATGGCTGAACGACGAGTTTCCTGAAAATAAGGGTTCGGGCTTTAACTTCGTTTATATGGAAGATATTTTCGATGAATATTTCAAATCGGAACGGGCCTTACTATCGCTTTTATCTGTGATGACCCTTGCCTGTATCTTTATAGCCGTTTTCGGAGTATACTCGCTCGCCAGCCTAACCTGCGAACGGCGCCGTAAAGAAATAGCCATCCGAAAAATCAACGGCGCCGAAGTAGCGGATATCATGAACATTTTTTTCAAAGAATACTTGCTTTTGCTTATCTTTGCATCGTTCCTTGCTTTTCCTGCCGGATATGCCATCATGAAACGCTGGTTAGAGGGATACGTCAAACAGACTTCGATGGACGCATGGCTGTTTGTGTTGATATTTCTGATCGTATTTGTCGTGATCTTATTTTCAATCGTCTCACTGGTATGGAAAGTTGCCAACCGGAATCCGGCAGAAGTCGTCAAATCAGAGTAGAGTAAGCTACTGATTAAGTGGTTTATTCCGGTGCCGAAGAAGTTATTTATCACAATGTCCGGTATTGCAACCGGGAAAACGTAGACAAAATATAAAAACGTAACGATAAAATATAGCAAGGGGGCATGCCCCCTTGTCAAAAATATAAAAAAACATGATTACACATTATCTTAAAATCGCTTTCCGCAATCTATGGAAGTATAAAAGCCAAACGCTGATAAGCATACTTGGCTTGGCGATAGGATTCACCTGCTTTGCGCTGGCGACGCTTTGGATCGTTTATGAAATGAGTTTCGACGGTTTTCATAAAAATGTAAAACAGATGTTTGTGGTTTACTCGCCATCCTCGAATAGTCAGACCGGTTACAGTAGAAAGTCGACCCCTCATCCGTTAGCGGCTCACCTGAAAGAAACGTTTCCTGAAATAGTAAATACTGCTGCTTTTAGTTCAAGTAATTTCAAAGGCGAGATTACTGTGGAAGACGTAGAATATCCGGCATGGTTCATTAATGCCGATTCTTCTTTTTTAGCGTTGTTTGACGTAAAAATTTTGGTAGGAAATCAGGAATTTCTGCATCCGGAAAGCTGGAAAATCGCCATAACGCAGAAGAAAGCCCGTGAATTGTTCGGTCTTGATAACCCAATAGGGAAAACCGTCTTAAGATATGGCACTGAATATACAATTAGTGCGGTTGTTACGGAAAAACCTGATAGAAGCATTTACGCCTTCGATTTTATTCTGCCCAGTAATATTCGCGAGTCAAATTCCATATCATTCGTACATACGGTTATCGAATTGATTCCCGGTACGGATGTAGAAGCGTTTGAGAAAAAACTATTCGACCATGAAACAACGTTCAAAGGATGGTACAAATCCGAGAAGGTAAAAATAACGCCTATCGCAAAAGTGCGTTATGTCGATCCTGAGATAGAAAGGGAAGTGAAGTTTCAACACATCGTCGTTTTTGCCATATCGGGTCTGTTAGTCATTTTGTGCTCGCTATTCAATTACCTGACGCTGTTTGCGAGTCGTTTCAGGATGCGGCAAAAGGAGCTGGCGTTGCGCGTAGTATGCGGCGCTTCGGGCGGTTCGCTGCTTGCGATGCTCACGGTCGAATTTATTTTTACGCTGCTGTTATCCGTTTTGTTTGGGTGCATTTTTACGCTATTGATGCACAAACCATTTCTGGCGTTATCAAATATTTCAATGAATTTGCCTGCTATTTATCGCGAATCGCTTATGTATATCGGAGTCGTCATGCTTGTTTCCTTACTGTTATTCCGGTTGATAATCTTCATCTTCCGGCGCAGAACACTGAATGTATCGATTCGCAGAAGCAATAAGAAACTGTTCCGTAAAGCGTCGATAGTTGTTCAATTGTTAATCAGCGTCGGTTTTGCTTTTTGTACTATCGTTATTCTGAAACAAATGTATTTCCTGCATCATTCCGAAGAAATAGGTTTTTCTTATAAAAACAGGGGATCGTTTCAGGCATGGGGAGACAATGAAGATGTATTGGAAAATCAGTTGAAACAGATACCGGAAATTACGGAAGTAGTCAATGCAAAAGGACAGGCGAATTTACTGCCACAGAGCGGTCGTCATAGCAGAGAAATTTCTTCCTGGGACGATAATACGACCGATGCAGCAAATATAAACATTGAAGAGATGTTTGTTTCGGCGAACTATATGGCTTTTTATGAGTTCCGGCTATTGGCAGGCGAGATGTTGACCGACGCCGACCCTGAATCAATGGTATTGTTAAACGAAAACGCCGTCAAGGCATTCGGCTGGCGTGATCCTGTCGGCAAGCAGTTCTCGAATGGCAAATATACAGTAAAAGGCGTGATCAGACATATTTGCAATTTTGCGCCAACCGTACCGGCAAAACCTGTTATGTGTACACAGGGCAGGTCAAGTACTACGAGGAGGTCTTACGGCGACGGAAAAGAAATTCCGGGTAGAATCGTTCTGTTTAAATACCATGAAGGGATGTGGGAATCCTGCAGGGAAAAAATCAGGCAGATGTATGATAGAAATACAATAGAAGTAATTTATAATGCTGAAGAAGAATATGAAAAATACTTCAAATCGGAGAACGCCCTCATCAAACTATTGACAGTTGTTTCATCGATATGCGTACTGATATGCGTGTTCGGGTTTGTTTCATTGGTTTCACTCTCGTGCGAAGAACGCCGCAAAGAAATTGCCATCCGCAAGATCAACGGCGCTACTACCGGCGCTATCCTTGCCATGTTTGCCAGGGAGTACTTCCTGTTGCTATGTATCGGGACGACTATTGCCTTTTCGTCAGGTTATTATGTCATGCAACGCTGGTTGGAACAGTATGTGAAACAGACGAACATCCCTGTATGGGTGTATTTATCGATCATCTTCGTTATGGCTTTGGTAATTGTCCTTTGTGTTGGCTGGCAAGTCTATAAAGCAAGCGTCAAAAATCCGGCGGAGGTGGTGAAAAGTGAGTAGTTTTCAGTTTTCAAAAATATAAAAATAACATGATTACGCATTATTTCAAAATCGCTTTCCGCAATATGTGGAAGTATAAAAGCCAGACGCTGATAAGCGTGCTTGGCTTGGCGGTGGGTTTCACATGCTTTGCGCTGGCGACGCTCTGGATTCGTTATGAAATGAGTTTCGACGATTTCCATAAAAACGCTGAACAAATGTATGTAGTTTACGCACCGTCGGCAAATAGTCAGACAGGCTATGACAGGCGTAATGTGAACCCGATGGCCGGTTATCTGAAAGAAAAACTACCTGAAATAGCAAATGCAACGTCGATTCTTCCTGCCTCTCGAAATGGAACGATTATCTTAAAAGGTCATGAAGTTCCGGCTTTAACTATTTCTGTTGATTCTTCTTTTTTCAGGATGTTTGACGTAAAAATTTTAGAAGGCAGTCGAGATTTTTTGATTCCGGAAAGTATGCAACTCGCTATTACACAGGAAAAATATCGACAGTTGTTTGGCGCTGAACATCCGATAGGAAAAAAGGTTACTATTGGGAATGATGAATTTACAATTTGCGCTATTGTTTCGGGAATGCCCAAACGCAGTAATTATCCTTTCGATTTTTTACAGCCGTTTCGTGGTTATGTCATGGATCAAAGTTTTGCCTGGCATTTATTTAGTGGAGAAAATGCAATCATAGAGCTGTATCCCGGAACAAATATCGAGGCATTTGAAAAGAAGCTGTACGAATTTGAATCACAAGACGAGACGAAGCGATTGAGCAAGTTAAAGATTAAACCCTTGACTAAACTGCGTTACACTGACCCTGATATAGACAGAGAAGTGAGATTCCAACACATTGTTATTTTTGCCGTATCAGGTATACTTGTCGTTTTATGTTCGCTGTTCAATTACCTGGCATTGTTTGTGAGCCGTTTTCGTATAAGGCAAAAAGAATTAGCGTTGCGCGTTGCGTGCGGCGCTTCGGGCGGTTCGCTGCTGATGATGCTGTCGGTCGAGTTTATTTTTACGTTGTTGTTTTCCGTTTTGTTTGGGTGTATTTTTACGCTATTATTACACAAACCATTCCTGACGTTATCGAATATTTCAATGGATTTACCTGCCATTTATCGAGAAATGCTTATTTATATTGGAGGTATCATACTGATTTCTTTTTTGGCGTTTTGGTTTATATTGTTCATCTTCCGACGCAGAACACTGAATATATCTATTCGCAGAAGTAATAAGAAATTGTTCCGTAAATTTTCTGTTGTTGTCCAATTGCTGATAAGCATCGGTTTTACTTTTTGTAGCGTAATTATTTTGAAACAAATGTATTTCTTGCAACATACCGACGAATTGGGCTTTTCTTTTAAAAATAGAGGATCGGTTACCTTGTGGGAGACGCCGGGTGACGAAGGCGTATTGGTCGATTACCTGAAACAGTTCCCTGAAATTACAGAGATTGTTTACGCAAAAGGCCTTACAAATTTACTTCCACAGAGCGGGCGTTGGAGTCGAGATATTAGTGACTGGGACGATCAACCTGCCGATATGCAAAAAATCAGTTTGGAAATGATGTATGTATCGCCGGAATATGCCGCTTTTTATGATTTCCGGTTAGTAGCAGGCGACATGCTGTCCGACGCCGACCCTGAGAACACGGTATTAATAAGCGAAAACGTTGCAAAGGCGTTTGGGTGGCATGACCCAATCGGCAAACATTTTGACGGGAAATATACAGTGAAAGGAGTGATTAAACATGTTTACAATTTTTCGCCGACCATGCCGGTTAAACCGATTTTTTACTTAAAACATCCTCCACAGATGGAATCCTCCGCACGGATGCGAGACGGAACAGTAACGTATGGTCGGCTTGTTCTGTTTAAATACCATGAAGGAGTGTGGAATTCCTGTAAAGGAAAAATTGAACAGATGAAAAATGAATTTGATATAGACGGCATATATAATGCCGAAGAGGCGTACGATGAATACTTGAAATCAGAGAAAGATTTAATCAAATTATTGTCTTTTGTTTCAGCGATTTGCGTACTGATATGCGTGTTTGGCTTTGTTTCGCTTGTTTCACTCACGTGCGAAGAGCAACATAAGTCCATTGCCATCCGAAAAATCAATGGCGCCACATCGGGCGACATCCTTGTCATGTTTGCCAGGGAGTACTTCCTGTTGCTATGTATTGGCGCCGCTATTGCTTTTTCGACAGGTTATTATATCATGCAACACTGGTTGGAACAGTATGTGAAGCAGACGGGTATCCCTGTATGGATTTATTTATCGATTATTTTCACTATGGCTTTGGTAATTGTCCTTTGTGTCGGCTGGCAAGTCTATAAAGCAAGCGTCAAAAATCCGGCGGAGGTGGTGAAAAGTGAGTAGAGACGCAATAAATGGCGTCTCTACATAACGTAAAAATAAGACAAGGGGTCATGACCCCTTGTTATAATTAAAAATAGCTATGATTACGCATTATCTTAAAATCGCTTTCCGCAATATATGGAAGTATAAAAGCCAAACGCTGATAAGCGTATTGGGCTTAGCCGTAGGTTTCACCTGCTTTGCGCTGGCGACGCTTTGGATTGTTTATGAAATGAGTTTCGACGGTTTTCATAAAAAAAGCAGACAACTGTTTGTGGTTTACAGGCCATTTAGTAGCAATCAGACAGGTTACAGCAAAAATTACATTAATTATCCCTTGGCGGAGCACCTGAAGGGGATGTTACCTGAAATCGCGAATGCAGCTCCACTACGGATGTTAAATTCCGAAGCAATGTTTTCAGTGGCCGGCGTCAATGTTCCGGCATCGGCCCTTATGGTTGATTCATCCTTTTTGAAGGTTTTTGATGTGGAGATATTGGAAGGCAGCCGTGAATTTACGATCCCCGGCAGTAATAAAATTGCAATCACGAAAGAAAAAGCCCGACAGTTGTTTGGCAACGAACATCCGATAGGGAAAACGGTTCGTAAACCGGGATATGATGATTTTACGATATGCGCCATTGTTTCGGGAATGGCTAAACGAAGTATTTACGCTTTCGATTTTTTACAGCCATTTCGTATTTGGGTGACGGAACCGCAAACCATGTGGAGCATTTTTCATGATGTAAATGTAGTTCTCGAATTGTTTCCGGGAACAAATATCAAAGCCTTCGAAAAGAAGCTGTACGAACTGGAAACTGGAACAAACGGATGGGGAATTGTTCATAAAATGTTGATAAAACCAATAACAAAAATACGTTACGCCGACCCTGAAATAGAAAGAGAGGTTAAATTTGAGTACATAATTATTTTTGCCATATCCGGTTTATTGATAGTTTTTTGTTCGCTGTTCAATTATTTGACCTTGTTTGTGAGCCGCTTTCAGATACGACAAAAGGAGTTAGCATTACGGGTAGTGTTTGGCGCTTCGGGCAGGTCGTTACTGAAAATGATGACGCTTGAATTTATGCTCATGCTATTATTTGCCGTTTTGTTGGGTTGTTATCTGACAGAATTGGCGTATAAGCCTTTTTTGAAACTTTCGCTTATTCAAATGGATTTACCGGTTATCTTTCGGGAAATGCTTCTGTATATTGGAGTTGCCATTTTAGTTTCGTTATTTTTGTTTTGGGTGATGTTGTTTGTTTTCAGGCGCAGGAGTCTGAATATGTCATTGAACCGCGTGAATAAAAATCTGTTCCGAAAAATTTCGGTGGCAGTTCAATTGTTTATAAGCATCAGTTTTGCTTTTTGCAGTCTCGTAATTATGAAGCAAATATTTTATCTTAATCATACGGATGAGATAGGTTTTTCTTTTCAAAACAGAGCGTCGCTTGAAGTACATAAAGACAATATTGAGGTAGTAATAAATCGGATGAATCAGTTACCGGAAATTACGGATGTGGTTTTTTCGGAAGAAGTATTACTGTATCCTATTCTTCCGGAACATGGTCGGTCGAGCTTGGATTATGATGTTTGGGACGATATGCCTACAGGAGCTGATAATTTAAGTATTGAGTATATGCACATTACGCCTGAATACGCTACTTTTTATGATTTCCGTTTAGTATCAGGTGAAATGTTGGTCGATACCGATCCGAATTCAATGGTTCTTATAAATGAAAGCGCTGTCAAAGTTTTTGGATGGGATAATCCTATTGGAAAAAGTTTTGGAGAAAGCGGTTTAAAAAAGACAGTTAAGGGTGTGATAAAACATGTTTGTAATTATTCACCGACCATGCCCGAAAAACCTGTTTATTACGAAAAACCAATCTTGAGAGCTTCCCTTCCCTCAGTTGCATATGATAGTGGAATTAGGGATGTATTATTTAAGTATCAGAAAGGTATGTGGAAATCATTAGAGGAAAAAATTAATCAAATGGCCAATGAATTTAAAATATCAGGGTTGAATAACATGGAAGAAGAATACAATAAATATATGCAGTCGGAACAAACCATCATCAAAATCTTTACTTTTTCTGCAACAATATGCGTAATAATTTGCGTGTTCGGGTTTGTTTCGTTAGTTTCGCTTACTTGCGAAGAACGTAGAAAGTCTATTGCCATCCGTAAAATCAACGGCGCCACATCGGGCGATATCCTTGCCATGTTTGCAAAAGAATATTTCCTATTGTTAATCGTCGGAGCGACTTTGGCATTTTCAGCAGGCTATTTCATCATGCAACGCTGGTTGGAACACTATGTAAAACAGACGAGCATTCCCGTCTGGATTTATTTATCGATCATTTTCGTAATGGCATTCGTGATTGTCCTCTGCGTAGGCTGGCAAGTGTATAAGGCAAGCGTCGAAAATCCGGCGGAGGCGGTGAAATATGAATAGTTGGATGAAAAACTTAACAATCGTATGTGTTATGCTTTCTGCTACTGCAGCGGCGCAAGCGCAGTTAGGTTCAATTGACAGCTATGTTTTTTTACAAAGCAACGCTTTGACGTCACATCATAGCCAACCCGGTCTATCGGCCATAGGATTGATTGATGGAGATGCCGAAAGCGTGCTGACAGGTTTAAACAATAGCTTTGGTATACCCATACCACACATGCCGGCGTCTATACCTTATCAGTCATTGGATTGTTAACTAATCCTGAATACTCAGTAACATCCAGATATACAGGCGAATGGACTGTCAAAAAACGACCAATCACCATCACAGCCCTTGACGAAACCATTTTTCAAGGCGACACGCCAGCGCTGAAATATGAAATCACATCTGGCGAATTGGTGAACGGCGATTTGAAAAAGGCGCGTTATTATGCGATCCCCCTTAAAACAATAGGTACGCACGCGATAACGCAAGGCACACTCACTGCCGGCGATGATTATGAAGTCACTTTAGTAGCAGGCACGCTAACAGTTCTTAAAGATGTTGTTGAGATAGATAGTATTATAATTGAAGGAATCACTTCAGTTCGACACGGATCTAATTTCTTTATCGTTTCACAATGCGGAGACAATAGCGCAGATGTCGAGGTCAAGCTCTACCAGCCTGCCACGGTAGAAATCAACGGCGTACAGCAAAATCCGCGCAAGGTCGATTTGCCGAAAAATACAAATCCTTAAACGCAATACAATCGAATTGCAAATCCGCATGTGCAAAATGTGTAAAAAATATCCGTATGTGCACAATGTCCTCATGCGCTATTTTTCTCGTATTTGTTATGCTTATCACTGGTGACGTCGCCTCCTATATGATGTCAGCCGAACTTGGTTTGAAGTGGAAAATTCTAAAAAATAAAGATATTAATACTGGTTTTTACCTCGATTATGGATTGAATAATATTCAAAATAAAAAAATAAAACATTTTCAAGAGGCTCAATAACAGCTGATAAACCTCAAATATCGCCTCTCATTGAATCGCAATTAGGGGGATACGCCGTTTACCGAAAAGATCATGACTATGGCTATAGGTTTGAAGTTTCGCTTCACTTTTTTGCGATAATATGATTAATAAATCCATATATTTATATGATTTTTTAATATATAACAAATAACGATCTTTGCAAACCGAATGAAAAGGTGAATTTTATTGCGTTAAATGATTTGAAAAATTTTTGAATGTATGTGTAATTATACCATGACAAGGGAATATCGTACTTCATCAACCTGTTATGCCGCACGAATGATACGGCGATTAAAGACTGGGGTGATTCTACTTTTTTTTATTAACATAACGCTTATGCTAGCACAATCCTATTCATCACTCAAGATGGAACAGTTGGGTAACGAGATTCCAGCCGGTTGTTTGCCTAAAGCGGATAGTATCTTTGGTTGTCCGGGACTTGTAAAGAAAAAATCGCTGGTAGTGAATTATAATGATGCACGAGAGATAAGCCATTTAGGCATTTCGATGTTCAGCAATGAAACAAAAGAACTAATCAACCTGCCAGTGTGTAATTTTATAGAACGGATTATGCTCGAATTGGTGTTGGAACGGTCGAATGAAAATTTAAAACAAAGGCTCAGCCGCTCCAAACTGAGTTTGCAAAAGAATGGGGTGGACTTCGGGCAATTGAGTTTTACATCTTTAACAAATGTACTAGATGAAATTCAGAATCCTGCGCGGTTCAACCTGCAAAAAGAGCCTGACAAATTTACAGCGATATGGAGGTATAATCGGGAGGACCAATTTGTTTTTACATTCCCTGCCTCACGGGATTTGATTTTTGGAACCGACAAAAAGGAATCGGACGAGTTACTCAATAAAATGCTTTTTGGAAATGGCTTGCTTTGTACTGAAAAAAATGATATGCCGAGCGAAACCATTATAGACGCAGATGTAACGTTTAATAAGGATAAAAATATTTACACGAAAAAAGGAAATGAATTTCAAATGTCTGTCATTAATTCAAATACTTATTATGCGAAGACGGAGGGCGCTTACGAATTACTGTTCACCAAAGATTATCCTGAGGAATCTTTTCTGAATCTGATCATTAAAAATCCTGCGACGCAGAATCATAAGCTGCATGTCACACACCGTATGTACGGGAATTTTTCACCTGATTTTGATATTTCGTTAAGGGAATTTCTTTGTTATTTTCATGATGATTTTGATTTTTTTGCCGCTACCTCGTCGTCCGAAGCGAACAGATTGAAACTGTACGTTGTCTTACACAATAAAGATTATAACTATATACATCTTTTGACAGTCACTGCGCCGGTGGAGAACATTTTCCGCCAGGATGGGCGGTTAACCGCTGAGTTTTACTCAAATATTCCGCAACAATCCATCCGAAGTTTAATGGGAGATTTAATTAAAAAATAAACAGGATATGAAGAAGAATATCATTTTACCGATTTTAATTTTAAATGTTTGCTTGCAAATCACTACCAAAGTAAGCGCACAGTCGGAAAAAGTATGGTTTGCTATCAAAGACGACTTTGAAAACCAAGCAGTAGGAACAGTTATAGAAGAAAATACTTCTACCTTTCTGAACGCATGCAACAATGCTATCCTTACTAAGAAAAAACCGGATTTTCCCACCGCAATTTTTTCCAAAAATTCAAAACAGGAAATAACATCCTTTTGGGAAAAAAGCCCGATGAGTTGTTCAAAGCAGTTTATTAGTGAAAAGTGCGTCAAGAAAGCATCCGGAGGGTATCAAGTGCGTAATGTTCCGATTTTCATCCCAGATGCGCCGGAAGAAAAACAAAATCAGGAAATAGTCATTGACTATACCGCCGACGGAAAAATTGATAATGTCTCTATATCGATTGAGGAAACCCGCATTCGGACTATTTTAGAAGAGTTCAACTCGTTAGAAGACTTTAACCGGCGGCAGATCATTATTGGTTTTTTGGAAAACTTCCGAACAGCCTATAACCGGAAAGACCTGAAGTATATTGAAACAGTTTATAGCGACAATGCGCTGATTATTACAGGAAAGGTTATAAAACAGGCGCCCTCAAAAGACAGGGCTGTCAATGCTCTTCTCGGAAACGAAAGAATTGAATATACCACCTTCACCAAAAAGGAATACATAAACAATCTGAAAAATACTTTCGCACGAAACAAATATATTGATATCGAGTTTGAAGATATTGATGTAGTGAGCCATCCGAAAAATGACAAACTATATGGCGTGACACTAAAACAAATATGGGGTTCCAGCACCTATAACGATACCGGATACCTGTTCCTGATGATTGATTTCAAAGACGAAGCCTGGCCAATGATCCATGTACGCACATGGCAACCTGACAAGTTTGAAGGAAAAGAACTGCCGAAAGACCAGATATTCAATCTAAATGATTTTAATATAAATATATAACTTACTACAACCATGAAAAAATCCTTCCTTTTAGGTTTGTTCTTGCTGGTTTCAATAGGTTCGCTGTTTGCGCAGCGAACTTTAGAAAAGAAAGAAAAGACAGAAGCGTTGAGTATTTTTGTTGACAAAGACCCCGCGATAGATAATGCGGGCGGAGGTCAAGCGGGCGCTATCATATCATGCCCCATCACGCTTAACCTGAGTTTTTCGTCGAATGTGGACAGAACGGTTGATGTCTATAAGACAGAAGAACGGGGAGATGTGCGATTTTATTTCCTGCGCTTGATTGTAGGACGGTATCGCGGCGCAAGCTATGATAACCGCACCTTGGAAGTCATAGCTCCGGGTTTTGCGCCCTTGAAGTTTAAACTTGAACTTCAGGCCAGCGAATCGAAAAGTTTCGAGATTTTCGACCCCAATGCAACGGTGGGCGTAGGATGTTTCTATCAACATTATAATGAAGGCGTTGAACTGTTCAAAAAAGCAATGTATCCAGAAACGCTTGAAAAATACCGAGTTGCTATGGAATGTACCGATATGCCTGAGGATGTGGATATGAAACAAAAAATCAGGGATATAGATACAATATTAGTATTAAGGAAAGAAGGCGATAAGTTCTATGACTTATTGTATTACAAGGAAGCCATGAACTGTTATCAAAAAATCGTTTCTTTTAATATAGATGACCAGTATGCGCAGAACCGCGCAAAAGAAGCGGGAAATAAATTTATTGATGTATGCAAAAATTATTTTGACGGCGCAGAAGTGTATTATGCAAACGGCAATTATTCCGAAGCAAGAAAAATGTACGAAATGGTGGTGCTAACCTCCTGCCCAAAAGCTACGGAGGCAGGCGTGCGTTTGTCCGAAATTGGTAAAATTGAATACGACCATAATAAACGTATCCATGCCATCTTGTATGAATTTTCCAAACAAACCCCGATTGGTATCTCTGTCGGTTCGTATAAAGAAAAAAAGTTTGCAGGATACTTCTCGCTTTCAATAAACCCGAAAATATTTAAACTCATACAGAAAGGAGAAACGGATGATGATTATAAAAAAGCGGACGGCGCCGAATTGAATGTGTCTGCCGGATGGACAACGATGAAGTTACCAATACCTCTTTGGGGTTTCTTTGGCTTGGGCTATTCCGGCGTATCCATGTGGGACTTTCGTGAAGGATTCAGACAGGAAAATGGCAACCCAACCCTTTACATTCGCAGCGCCGTTTCGCCTGAAATAGGCCTTCTAGGAAAAGTAGGCAGGGTTGCTTTACGATATACTTTTCAATACAGGTTTGCTTTTAATAAAGCCGATCAAGATGAAATCGGACAATTCAGACATGTTATAGGCGCAGGAATTTGTTTTTGAAATCTTTAAATCTTAAATTATATTTTATGGGATACATCAACGCGTTAGACGAATTAAGAATTTCGACAGAGAATTTGTCGGATGAGTTACAGAACGCAATTTATTTTGCACGCGAATATGCTAAGGAATCGATGAACGAATCGATCATGCCTGCACATTTATTAAAAGCCTTACTGCATAAGGATGTTGGACTTATTTCCTTCATTGAGCATATCGATAAGGATTATTATTATCTTTTAGAATGGGCAGAAATCCAGATTAGTTTCTATCCTCGAACAACAAAAAAGACCGATGAAGTATCTTTTTTTGAGGCTTCTCATGCTTCGTTAAGGGAAGCGGGGAGTTATCGGATTAAGTTCGACCACGACAAAATTACGCCGGTCTGCCTGCTGGCATCACTGACTACGCCGGGCGTAGGTTTTTCGTATGAACAGCTTAAAACGATGCCGCTCACTACGCAGGATATTATTGATGGCGTGGGAACGACGCCGACACAATCAGGTGGTAGCGGCGGCGGTGGCGGTTCAAGTGCGGGCGGAAGCTATTCCGGCGGTTCGTCAGGCTCCTCCAAAGCCATGCAGAAGTATTGTATTAACAAAAACGCCATGGCTGCCGCAGGCGAAATAGACCCTGTCATCGGTTTTGAAAGCGAAATAGCTGTTATCTTTGAGGTGTTGGGACGCAAAACCAAATCGAACTTATTAATAACCGGTGAATCGGGCGTAGGTAAAACGGCGCTGCTCAATGGCTTCGTACAGCGTATCCAATCGGCGGGTGCGCCTGATTTCCTTGCACAGGCAACAGTCTATGAACTCGACTTGGGCGCTATGTCGGCTGATTCAAATTATAAAAGCGAAACGGAAGACCGTTTTAAAAGTATCATTGACGACTTGCAAAGCAACGATAATGCGATTTTAGTCATCGAATCGGTTGACAAACTGATGGACAAACATGGCGCTATGTCCGGCGCCTCCAATATACTGAAACAAGCGCTTAATAAAGGCAATCTCCTGTTATTATGTACGGCTTCCATCGATGGATACACAAAGAATATTGAAACGGATAAAGAATTTGTTCGTAAGTTCGAAAAGATCACAGTCGAAGAGCCAAACGCCGACCATTGTTTCCGTATCTTGAAAGGCTCGGCCAAGTTGTACGAAAAATACCACGAACTGACCATCTCCGATGTCGTGTTGAAAGACGCTATCCGCCTCGCTAAGCGTTATCTGAATGAAAAAGCGCTTCCGGATTCGGGCTTCGACCTGATAGACCGTACCATGTCGATGATTCGTACGATGAACAGTATATCACAAAAGGACATTCAAGAGATACAGGAAAAGTTAGATACTTTGCAAAGTAATCCTGACAATCTGAACGAAGAAGACTTGATGACCAATCTCAATTGGCTTCAGTATGAGATATTTAATAAGGTAAGCTGTCTGCTGATCGCCCAATTAGAAGATGACGTCGATTTCGTCAAAATTGAAAATAGCGCCGAAAGGTTCGACTATCTGCAGAAAGTGATGAAAAAATTAACCGAACTGGCGACCGTTAAACGAACGGAGGTAGATAGTTCCGACCTGTTTGCTGTTATTGCCAAGCAGACCGGTATTCCGTTAGGAAAAATACAGTCAAAAGAGCGTGACAAGTTAGTCAATGCCGAAGCAATCCTCAAAAAACGGGTTGTCGGTCAGGACCATGCCATTAAAATCATCCTCGATGCTGTCTTCGAATCACGCTCAGGCTTGAACAAGAAAGGTCAACCGATGGGTTCGTTCTTCTTCCTCGGCCCGACAGGTACCGGAAAAACAGAGTTGGCCAAAGCGTTGGCTGAATTTCTGTTCCAGGACGAATCGGCTATGATTCGTTTCGATATGTCGGAGTTTAAAGAAGAACATTCTGTCGCATTACTCTACGGAGCGCCTCCGGGATATGTAGGATACGAAGAAGGCGGTTTACTCGTCAACCAGATACGCCAGAAACCGTATTCGGTCGTCTTGTTCGACGAGATTGAGAAAGCGCACCGTTCGGTGTTTGACCTCTTCCTGCAAATACTCGACGAAGGTAAACTGCACGACCGCTTAGGACGGACAGGCTTTTTCTCCAATGCCCTGATTCTGTTCACCTCCAACATTGGCAGTCCGTTTATCGTTGAATCTTTTGGGAAAGGAATAATTCCTAAAAATAACGATCTGATGGATATCATGCAAGGTTCGTTCCGACCGGAATTTTTGGGCCGTCTGACAGAGATCGTGCCGTTCTCACCAATTACCGAAAAGATCGTCACCATGATCTTTGAGATACACCTGAAGAGCCTGCTCAAAGCATTGGAAGAACAGAACATCGCTCTACGTATTGAAGAGGAGGCCAAACGCTTTATCGCCATGTCGGGCTTTAACGCACAGTTCGGCGCTCGTCCAATTATAGGTACAATACGTAAAGAACTCCGTCGTCCGCTATCAAAGATGATCATCTCCGGTAAAATTAAAGGCGGCGATGAGGTGGTTTTGAATTTGGAGAACGAAGAGCTGAAATGGAACTATTAAAGAATTGAAAATTAAAAAATTCGATAAAAAGAAAGAAATCATATAAAGTACTTAACTATGAATATTTTTGAAAAATTTCTTTCTTTATTCAAAGGAAAACTAAAGGAAAAAAAAGAAGAGAACTTACAACAAAGTAATATTAATTTTAAAAAAAAACGCAGTATGAGTTTAAGAGAGAATTTTATTTCAGATGCGCCCGATGAAGAAACCCAGGGTAAGGTGAATGCCATTTCACAGAACAAAACCCTTTATATCGGGCAATTTACGGATTCGGTTGATGAACCGGAACTGTTTCAGGAAGCAAACACAATCAGTGACGTTTTTGAAAAGTTCAAACCTAAAGTAGAGGTGGAATTTCAGACTGAAGATGGTGGAATGTTAGAAGAAACATTGTCTTTCAATGAGATGAAAGATTTTGAGATCAACAATGGAACCGGGCAGTTAGTTACCAACAGCCCCTATTTATCATCGGTAAAAAGCAACATTGATGCGAATGCCAAGATGCGGAAGAATATCGAACAGAACAAGCGGTTGCGCGATCTGATCGGTAGTCAGGATTCCAAAGAAGAGTTACGTAATGTCCTGCAAGGCTTGTTGGACGAACTCGAAGGCGTCAAGTAATTAGAAATTACTAATTGCAAAGTAAATTTTAAATTTATAAATTATTACAATTATGGCAGAAGCAAAAATGCAAGAACAGGTACAGGCAGCGCCCGAAGTATCGGTAGAGAAACAAAAACAGCCAGCGCGACGCATAGAAGATTCGTTGGCGAAATTAGGCGGATTCAAAACTATTTCAGGCTTCCTTCCGGACGCCGATAATATGGACTTGAAAAACAGAGCGCAACGTAGTATTTTCCTCAATGAAGCCCGTTTTAACGATAAACGTAAAAAATTGGCTGCCGACCTGAAAGGTTGGTTGGAATTACTGGCAGAAGATAAAAAGACGCCGATGGATTATGCTGAATCGTGCAAGCAAAAAGAGAAAAAATACAAAGACTTATTCATGGATAACCTGAGTATTGCTACTGACACCATCAAAAAGATGGAAACTGAATACAGGACGTTGGATATGTTTTACAAAAACACCGGCAGCGACAAGGTGAGAAATCTGCGGTTGATCAATGTAAACAAAAACGAACTGCAGGATTCTAATTCAGAATTCATTCAGGAAATAAGTGAATTACTTAAACGGTCATACGACCGTCTGAGCCTGAAAGATAATTATAGCTTGATGGTTATGCCGGGCTATATTTTCGAGGACAACACGATCCTCCGGCTCTGGGCGCAAATGGCGCACAAGTATAAAGTGATGCTTGTTACCGACCATGCCGACGAAATGAACTACGATAATATGGTGGACAATACCGAAAGGTATCGCGACAGCGACGTGTTCCTCCAAAATATTATCCTGACGTCGAACTGGCTGCTGGGAAGGAAAAAAGAAGACCTTGCCCGCGAAGAAGACAACTTCTATGTGCCGCCATCGGGAGCGCTGGCAGGGATGATGTATGACGATTCTCGCAATATCGCCGACCCGTCGGCAGGAAAGAAACATGGTACGCTAAACGAAGTGAAGGGCGTCCGTTTAGACCTCCTGAAATCCGAGATCGCCGGTTTGATGGATAAACAAGTAGTACCCATGGTCTTCTCCGAAGGCCGGGTCATGGCCTTCAACGACACGAACCTGTTCAACGGCGACAACAAAGCCATGCAATCCTATACCATCGTCCGCGTATTCGACTGGATCAAAAAAGTGCTGATGAACTTCCTCAACGATGAAGCGCTCCAAAACTGGGATCCATACGTGTCATCCAGAAGCCTGCGCGACAGAATTCAGGATTTCTTGAACACGCACAAAGGCTATGGCAAGTTATTCCAGTCATATACCTTAGGCGATCCAAAGCAAGACCCAATCACGAAAAATATAACAGTGGATATGGAGATTACTCCTTATTTTTCAGCTAAAAACTTTATTGTCAAGCTGACTGCCGCTAAAAACAAAGGAGCAGGGTTTGAAAAAGATTGTAATGTTTCATAAAAATATTAATCAATTTATTAACACATTTATTTACATTTTATTAAACTTTTTTTATTAACAAATTTAATTTTTTTAGTTATGGCAAAAACTCCTGTAACATTCAAAACAGACGACTATGAACCAAGAGAGGTCGCCATGGTTTCGTACAATTTTAATCAGGCGACAGACAAAGAAGGTCAAATGGCAGGTATTCCGCGTGGCGGAAAGATTACTGTACGCGTGAAAGCGCTCAACGATCCGGGAAAACAGAACCAATTACTACAATGGATGTTAGACCCGATTAAGAAACAGAACGGTTCGCTTGTATTTTTGAAGTCAACCGATGGAAGCACTTTGAAAGAGGTCAAGTTCGAACATGCTTATTGTGTGAATTACACCGAATTTTGGGAAGACCAAGCCGGCGAAGGCGAATCGTTAGCACACTATGAGGAAATCATCATTTCCTGCAGACGAATCACAAATGCGCAAGCGAAGTTCCAAAATCAGTGGGCTTAACCTACAAGTTTAATTAAAAAATTGAAAATTTAAGATTAAACATTTGAAATCCAATTTATTATTAACAAATTTAAAAATTATTTATTATGGCAAAAACTCCTGTAAGATTAGAAGTTGATGGACTCGAAAAAAGAGAAGTCTCCATGGTAACGTACACCTTTGCACAGGCAACGGATAAAGAAGGTCAGATGGCAGGTATTCCGCGCGGCGGAAAAATAACCCTCCGGTTGAAAGCGCTCAATGACGACAAAAAACAGCACGAGTTTCTCGAATGGATGCTCGACCCGATCAAAAAACTGAACGGGAAAATCATTTTTACAAAGTCAACCGACGGAACCGACTTGAAAGAGATCGAGTTCACAGACGCTTATTGTGTGGATTACACCGAAACATGGGAAGACCAGACAGGCGAGGGCGCTGCTGCCTTAGCGCATTATGAAGATGTCCTTCTTTCGTGTAAAGGCATCAAAAACGGCTCAGCCGCTTACGAGAACGAATGGGCTTAAACTTTGTTTGACGGGGCTATGTAGCCATAGCCCCGTTTTTTTTTTTAATCATTAAATCTTAAATTATAATTTATGGCGCTTTCAGCAAAATTAAAAATAGACGGAGGTCGTAGCGAGGGATACAATGTTTTGGAATGTGAATATGAGTTCTCACAGTTGGACGAACCGATGACAATGAAACCAATATCCGACGTTAAAGGCGGAAAAATCAATTTTACGATGCTCTCATTAGATAAAAAGGACGAGGATTTTTTTTACAGTTGGATGTTTGATAAAAGTGAGGTCAAAGATGGCGAATTCACTTTCCCTATATGGATTAGAGAGGGAAAGGATAACGTTATTGTTGCGAGCGAGAAAAAAATGAAGTTCGAAAAGGCTTTCTGTTTATTCCTGAATGAAAAATACAGTAACCTCTACATGGACGACGGCGAAACGCCCTCAGGGATGGTCATGCGAATTACGCTGAGCGCAACAACAATCAAATTCTCTGATAAGACTTTTACCAATAGCGAAATTGACAAAAAAAGATAAACGTCAAATCTTTGAATCTTAAATCTTAAATTTAAACTTTTAAATACATGGCAACTTTAACGGAAGATGTAACAATAAGAATAAACGGAGAGGATTACGAAGACTATAATTTTTCGGGTATAGTGTTGACACAGGAACTTCTGAAACCCAATGAATTGCGCTTTACGATGCAGAAAAAAGAAATGCTCGTCAGCGCAGACGACTGTAGTTTTAAGATTCCTAAGATGTTACTGGGCGCTAATGTATCCCTGACCATCGAAACAATACGTTTTGACCAAAGTTTGCAGGTGAAAAATGATTTATTGGAGTTTGAAGGTATAATCTTTAAAACGCATATCTATCGCACAGAAATGGTAGGCGAACAGTTGATCGACGTGATAGCTTACAGTCCCGATTTTCTACTGATGGACCATCCACACTGTTTTTCGTTTGAAAAGAAAAATTTGCATCATATTGTAAAAGAAACACTCAAACCTTATAAAATACCTAATACGATTGATCCGCAAATGTCAGGTACGATACCTTATACTGTACAGTATAACGAAACCAACTATCAATTCTTAACAAGATTGGCAAAACGTTACGGTGAATGGATGTATTTCGACGGCGAAGAATGGGTTTTCGGGAAAGTACAGAAAAAGGACACATTGGAATTGTACGCAAAGATGGATTTGGTCAGCTACCGTTATGAGATACTTATTTCACACCACGTTGTCGATCAGATACACTATAACTACATGGAAAATGAAGAACCAACAAAAAGCGATAAGGACTTATCGAAACTGACCAGTAAAGGCTATCATGGACTGACAGACAAGGCGAAGTCAAAATCCGAAGAGTTGTTTTCAAAACATACTTATCAGCATTTGCATGGCAGTAATCCGATTGAAAACGAAAACGATGAATTGGATATATCGTTAAAATCGCAATTGTTCGGTGAAAAATCGCGGCAAATGATATGTACCGGTACGACAAAACGGGCTGACCTGAGGTTAGGGAGTTGTATTATTATTAAAGATCTTTACGATACAGATGGTAGAAATCAAGAATATCATGAACATGATAAAATGTTGATATACAAACTTGTACACTCATGCGATGATGCTTATGAGAGTGAATTTACAGCTGTCTCTGCCAACAGTGAATATCCTCCTTACTTTGAAACGGAAGACGATACGCAAACAGGTAAACGCAATACAAACAGTGATGCTTATCCACATTCATTGCCGCATCGCGCCACCGTGATTGATAATAAAGACCCCGATCATTTGGGGCGTATCAAAGTGCAATTTGTATGGCAGAAAGTACAGGATGCCGAGCTTCATACCCCATGGATTCGCATCGCACAGCCACACGGAGGCAAAGACAAAGGATTCTATTATATTCCTGAAATAGGAGAAGAAGTGATGGTAGACTTCGAAAACGGCAATGCTGAACGACCATTTATCATTGGTTCCTTGTGGCATGGCAGTGAAGGCCCCGATCAAGACTGGTACACCGACCCGAATGAAGTTAAAGCCATCCGTACCCGCAACGGACATACCATCGAAATACACGACGAGGGCGATGACGGTTTTATCAAGATTTACGACTGGCAAAAAGAAAATTATGTTCTCACGTTCTCAACCGACGACAAACTGATAAAGTTAGAATCAACCGGCAATATTGAATTATATGCTAAAGAAGACATCATCATGAATGCCGGAGGAAATATGATGATCGATGTCGGTAAAAATCAGATTGTTAAAATTGGTGAAAAACAAGAAGTCGAGGTTGGTAGTACTCAAGAAATTAAAGTCAAAAGCAACAGAAAGTTAGATGTAGGCGGCGGCGAGAATATTGACGTTAGCGCCAACCAGGAAGTTAGCGTGGGAGGGGATCAAAAAATTACAGTTGGAGCTAACCTGAAAGCAGAAGCAAGGGCTGATATTGATCTGAAAGCAGGTATTTCCATGAATTTATCTTCGGTGATGCACGACCAAAAGGCGAGCGGTAAAATGAAACTTGCCGGTGGAGCTTTATTAGAGGCAAAAGCGGCTCTGGTAAAAATTAACTAAAATTAAAACAACTATGGCTGTGTATGTATGCATGGGCGCTACCTTACAATGCTCTTTCGGAATGGCTCCCTCTTCGTTGATAGTTTTGCCAGATAAAAAAATTTTAACGAGTAATATGCCTAAAGCTTCCATCATGGATTTCAAGCCTATGGTGAATATTCTTCCCTTCGGTATGTGTAATTCGCTTGCTAACCCTACCGTTGCTTCTGCGACGTCGGCTGCCTTAGGGGTATTGACCCCGATGCCTTGTGTTCCGGTTACCACATCGCCCTGGGTACCGGGAAAATCGAATGTCATGTTATCCAACCAGCCTGCATTAATGAACACTGATACTTGTATGTGCAATTGGGCAGGCGTTATATCCATAGTAAATCCCTGCCAAACGACTACCCTGTCAGGCTAAATAGATATCGGTTGTATTCATTACTTTTCCGGATAGCGATTTATCATAAATGAAGGAATTGTATAGGGGTAGACTAAGATTTTCTTGTTTTGCAAAATCATTCAGCGTAAGTTTGCGAATAGCATAGTAACCTTTCCAAACAAACAAAAAAGATTTTTTTGTTTGTTTTGTTAATTTGCACTACTTTTGCCGTAATTATCAATATAAATATTATGACAGCAATAACAAGAAGAACAGCAATTAAAGCGGCGCTCACAGGGGGCGCAGTAGTAGCGAGCAATCGGTTGATTGCCTCGGTAAATCAACAAAACCGGAACAGGCAAGTCGCCGCCGTCAAAGAACCATTGAAAGGTAATATCCGCCATTCGGTAAGTAAATGGTGCTTTGACAATTATAAGTTAGATGAGTTTTGTAAAATATGCAAAAACATAGGAATCGAATCCATCGAATTATTAAATCCCGACGAATGGCCGGTAGTAAAGGAGAATGGCCTGACGGTCGCTATGGCGCAGGGCGCTGGACTTGGCATCGACCGTGGTTTCAACGATCCGCGTCTGCATAACGAGTTAGTCGAAAGCTACGAAAAAGTGATACCGATGGTAGCCGAAGCCGGATTAACAAACCTGATTTGTTTTTCAGGACGCCGTAATGGCGTGACCGACTTGGAGGGTTGGGAAAACTGCGAAAAAGGCTTGAAACGCATCATGCCGACAGCCGAAAAATACAAGGTCGTGCTGACGATGGAGCTTCTTAACAGCGTAGGACACAAAGACTATCTGTGCGATCATACGATATGGGGCGTAGAATTATGCAAGCGTGTTGGTTCGCCAAACTTGAAACTTTTGTATGATATTTACCACATGCAAATCATGGAAGGCAATATCATTGAGAGCATCCAAAAATATCACTCCTATTTTTCGCACATCCACACCGGCGGTAACCCAGGACGCAACGAAATCGACGAAACGCAAGAACTCTATTATCCGGCAATTATGCAAGCGCTTGTTAAAGTGGGATACAAAGGTTTTGTAGGGCAGGAGTTCGTGCCTAGGCAGCCGGACAAACTCGCCTCCCTCGAAAAATGTATCCGCATCTGTGATGTGTAATCATTGTTCTTTTGCTTTTAACTTTTGAGCATCGGCCTCGCTTTTTTCAGCTTTTTGCTGGGCTTTTTCTGCATTTTTGGCTGCAGTCTCGGCTTTTTTTACCGCTTTTTCTGAGGCCGCTTTGCTCTTGATAGCATCGTCAACAATTTTCTTTTTTGCTTTTACTTCTTTGAGTTTATCTTGTTTGAGATCGACCTCCGAACGTAATTCTGGATTTTTTTGGTCGGCTTTCAACTTAATCTTTGCCGTTTTGAGTTCAGAGTTCAAGACGTCAATTTCATATTTATATTGGGCGCTTAAAGCCTTATCGCTTAGCTCAGACTTATCCTGAGCATACAGAACGCCGAATATACCGGTCAGCATAATAGTTGCACATGCTAATAATAACTTTTTCATAGTTGATAATTTTAATTTAACACGGCAAAGATACGTTTTTAATTAAAAATAAAAAATTAGAAATTAAAAATTATTTATTTCGCAACACGGGACTCGATAGGAGGGGGATTTCATTATTTCGTGGACTTGTAGTATCTTTGTACGCTGATAAATGGCAAAACTTATGGAATCTGTATTGGTGACAGGAGCAAACGGGCAGTTAGGTAACGCATTACGGAATTGTGTAGAGAGGATGGTTGGTTTTACGTTTTTTTTTACGGATGTTGATACACTTGACATTTGCGACAAGCATCAACTCGAAGATTTCGTCCAATCAAACGACATTAGTACCATAATCAATTTCGCAGCTTATACGGCAGTTGACAGGGCGGAAGATGAACCTGAGTTATGTGCTCGTATCAATTGTGATGCTGTTCGTATTATTGGAGAGGTAGCCGCATCAGTCCACGCACGTGTGATTCATGTTTCGACCGATTATGTATTTGATGGGCGCGGTATCCGTTTAAATAACGAGAAGGATGCAACGCCTGCTCAGCAGATTTTTGGACTCATCCACCCATATCGTGAAACGGATGTAACGAATCCGGTTTCTGTTTATGGGAAGACGAAATTAGCAGGCGAACAAGTCCTGCTGGCTACTAACGAAAATTCGATCATCTTGCGTACGGCATGGCTTTATTACGAGACAGGTACTAATTTCGTCAAAACAATGCTTCGTCTGGGAAAGGAACGTGGCACAGTGGAGGTTGTCGCCGATCAACGCGGTACGCCTACGTACGCAGGTGATTTAGCTAAAGTAATTAAAACAATACTGACAGCCAATCGTTTTATCCAAGGCATATATCATTACACAAACGAAGGCGAGTGTTCGTGGTATGACTTTGCAGTGAAGATTTTCGAATTGTCCGGCATCAGTTGCATTGTAAATCCGCTAACTACCGCAGAATATCCGACGCGTGCGGTTCGACCCGCATATAGCGTCCTCGACAAAACAAAAATAAAGGTAACATTCGGGATACTCATACCAAAATGGGAAGACAGCCTGTCCGCGAATTGCGCGAATTTTCGCAACATTTTTTAATGAAAACTGAAATAACAAATGACAACTGAAAACTGTGATTTTAAAAAAATACCATTAACATCCCTCCTATCGGGGGGGCTTCGAGGGGCCATAAATCGGCGACGTACTTTTGCTATTATCAGCCATCCGGATGCGGGGAAAACGACGCTAACCGAAAAACTGTTGTTGTTCGGAGGAGCTATCCATGTGGCGGGGGCTGTGAAATCGAACAAGATACGCCGCACGGCTACATCCGACTGGATGGAAATTGAGAAACAACGCGGCATCTCAGTCACCACATCGGTGATGGCATTTGAATATGCAGGTTATCAGATAAATATATTAGATACGCCGGGACATCAGGATTTTGCTGAAGATACTTTCAGGACGCTTACAGCCGTTGACAGTGTAATCATCGTTGTTGATGCGGCAAAAGGCGTAGAAACGCAAACGCGCAAACTGATGGAAGTGTGTCGCATGCGTAAAACGCCTGTCATCGTTTTCATTAATAAAATGGACCGCGATGGAAAAGACCCTTTCGATTTATTGGACGAAATAGAGATAGAGTTACAGATTAAGGTACGTCCGCTCAGTTGGCCTATTGAGATGGGGCAGCGTTTCAAAGGCGTTTACAATTTATATGAAAAAAAATTAGATATTTTTGCCCCCAGTAAACAAACAATCACAGAAAGTGTGGAATTTCGCGATATCGGATGCGAAACGTTAGAGAATTATATAGGTGCGACTTTAGCCGAAAAGCTGCGGATGGACATCGAACTCATCAACGGTGTATATCCGCCATTCGACAACGAATCTTACTTGAAAGGCGTAGTGGCGCCGGTTTTTTTTGGCTCGGCTTTGAACAATTTTGGCATACGCGAGTTGCTGAACTGTTTTATCCAGATAGCGCCGTCACCCAGACCAGTGCAGGCTTTAGAGCGGCTTGTAATGCCTGATGAAGAGCATTTTTCAGGCTTTGTCTTTAAGATTCATGCGAATATGGACCCGAATCACCGCAGTTGCATCGCTTTTGTGAAGATTTGCTCAGGACGTTTCGAACGCAATGTCAATTACAAACATGTCCGTTTTGGTAAGATGATGCGTTTCGGCAGTCCAACGGCTTTCATGGCGCAAAAGAAAGAAGTCGTAGAAGAGGCTTTTGCCGGCGATGTCATTGGCTTGCCCGATACAGGTAACTTCAAGATCGGCGATAGTCTGACCGAAGGCGAAGACCTGCATTTCAAGGGACTGCCGAGTTTTTCGCCGGAGATGTTTAAATACATAGATAATGCCGATCCGATGAAGGCCAAACAACTCAACAAAGGAATTGAACAGTTGATGGACGAGGGTGTGGCACAGTTGTTTACTAATCAGTTTAACGGACGAAAAATAATTGGTACGGTCGGGCAATTGCAGTTCGAGGTCATTCAATATCGGTTACTAAACGAATATGGCGCACAATGCCGGTGGGAATCTGTCGGTCTCTATAAAGCCTGTTGGATAGAGAGCGACAACGTCGAAGAGTTAGAGCGTTTCAAAAAACGTAAAATACAATACATGGCGTTTGACAAAGAAGGACGCGAAGTCTATTTGGCTGATACGGCATACGTCCTTACAATGGCGCAACATGACTTCCCCGCTATCCGCTTCCATTTCACTTCAGAATTTTGATTATCAAATAGATGACGTTTAGAAGGTATAAGAAAATTTATCGAATTATAGATTAATGAAGTAATTCAGCTTGAGCATGAAGACGTTTGTTGGGGGGAGGCCAAACATACGCTCGAGGTTGTTGTCCCAATTTGGAAAATAATAGCTTTCGCGGTTCGACATGGTATGCTGCCAGGCAAAATAGAGCGTAGAGCCGGGACGGTATTCCCAGCGTAATACAAAATTCGACCGGAACTCGTTGAAAGTGAAGTCGGGGGTCTTAAAGGAGTGGTTTGCGGCGCCGTCCTGGACTTCATATTGATTGTTGGAATAGCATATTTCGTCCGCTGTAAATGTGTGGAAACGGTTGCCGTGCACGCGGGATGCTGAGTTCATGGCTTTTTTGAAATCCGTATATTGAGCAGTCGAGGTAAAAGGCGCGCTATACCATTTGATGGATATATCAGGGGTGATGTTGACCTGTAAGTTCATCGTCAAACCATACGTTTTTTGCTCCATTCTGGCTGTTATATAGGAAGGTTGGGATGTTTCTCCTACACTGGTAACATATTGAAAATCATCCCTGTTCTGTGAATAATTGAATTTTCCGGTTAGCAGGACATGGTTGCCCATGCGGAGTGTGATGCCGGGCGCAAAGGTGTTCAGGCTGTAATCGCCATGCAAATTGTAATCGCCTAAGTATTGCAAATTAAGCATCATACGTCGCGCCCTGTCGGTGTTGAAAGTGACATCGACTTTATACCACTCACCAAAACGGATATCAGGGCCGCCTCGCAAACGACGGGTCTGTACGCTGTTCCATCCATACGTCTGGATGAAATTGAAGTTCCAGCGGTTCAGGAACATGCTTCTCCAGCCTAAATTAAAGCTGTTTCCAAACGACCGGCCACCAAAATCCCACTGGTTGAGTTGCGACAATGTGAGCGTGTTGTTCCGAAACTTTTTCCAGGTGTTTGTCTGGCGAAATTCTATCAGCGTTTCGTTCGACATCATATCGGCCTGCTTCAAAAAACCGGCGTCATTGAGGTCGAAACCCGGCGACATCCAGCTGAATTGCTCTGAAAATGACAGTTTGGCATTGCCTTTACGCCCTATTTTTAGATAGCCGCCCGTGCCGTTTAAAGAAGTTCGTTTATCATCCACGCCCAGATAATCTTTGGCCGAAGCACGTTGATAGTAATGTACGGCGTTTTGTTGCAGTTGTGTGATAGCCTCTGCGCTTCCATTGAGCGAACTGTACATACCTTTCATATCGACATAATACAGGCGATTGGCGAAGAACTGAATAAAATCTACGCCGACTGTATAGGCGTTTTTAATTAGTTTTTCTGAAAGATGCGGCTCGTTGAGCGCACGGTTCACCGAAGTAAGCATACCGCCTAACAGCGTATTACCCTTCCAGTTTTTTTGCACCCGCGCTATCGTAAAGTTGGTTAAGGGTTCTATAACTTCCTTGTTTTCAACGCCATTACGCATCACGTGGACGGATGAGAGCGCTGTCAGGCTTTGCACAACGCCCAACGTTACGCCTTGCCGGTTTGTCCCCGTCAGTTTTAAAGCGCCAATTATTGGCACATTACCAATCGTTTCGGCAAATACATTCTCATTATTGACGCCCGACGGCGTGATGGAGGGTTTTGAGCCTATCCTACGCGTATAAAACATCATATCTGCGCCCATTGGCACATCCAAGATATGCTTCCCTTCCAGAAAAAAGGGTCGTTTTTCATCATAGAATGTCTCGTAGGCTGTCAGGTTCATCACCGAAGGGTCTAGCTCTACCTGCCCGAAGTCAGGGTTGACGGTCATATCAAGCGTATAATCCTGCAAAGCCACTTTGGCATCCAACCCTGCATTGCCGCCCCAAAGAAATCCTTTTTGATAAGGACTGCTTGTTATTGCCGGTTCACGTTTGTATTTCCCCATGAGATACGGCAGAAATTCTATCCCCCGCGGCTTAGGTAAATCGGTCATGCCGACCATCTCGCCAAACGAAAACACGTGTCCATTGTTCTTCAGCGGGATCATACTCCAGTTTTGCACTTCGCTATTTCGACGGATGATACGCCTGACATGAAGTCCCCATACATCCGTGTCCGACTTCCTGTTATACCTTAACTGATTGAAGGGTATCCGCAACTCGGCTGTCCACGACGAGTCGGCGCGATTAATATGCGTGCGCCCCTCCCATACGGCGTTCCAACTCAGGTTGATAGATAGTTTATCCGTCACCACCAGGTCGGTACGATTACCGCCAAGATTAATGTTGAACTCGGGGGCGGCGCGGTAATCGTGATAGGTATCGAAAGCCACACTTATCAAGTCGCCGATGCTATTATCGTCGCGGTTGCCTACAAATCGTATCATTTTTTCAGGTACTGCATCCTTACAATAAACCCCTATATAGATATATTTGTTGTCGTAAAGTAGCTTCACTTTGGTAGGCGAAGCGCTGGGAACGCGTTCGTAGGGCGTCACCTGAACAAATGGGGCAGACCATTCGCCCTGATTTGTCCAAAAATCCTCGTCTAATCGGCCATCCATCACCGGACGTGTGTCATCAGCCACGCGGGTAATCGTATAAGTCCGTTTATAAGCCTCGCTGAAAGGTATAATAGAATCGTTTTTTGCAGATGCTACTACACAATATATCAATAAATTAAGCAAGAAAAAATATCTCATTTTACAAGGATTAAGGCTGGTATAATTTATTAGTACGCCCGACAAAAGTAAAGATAATTACTGAAAATTAAAAGGCGCATATCAAATACACCCCAAGTTAAATTAAAGGAGTGAACGGAATTTGTGAAAAATGTATTACTTTTGCAGCGATGAAAGAAATGATTAACAGAATACAATGGAGCATCTCTCTGGCGCTAATGATTTGTTGGAATCTTAATGCTTCCGATATCCGCATCACAGAGATACTAATTTTAGGTAACAAAATAACGAAAGATTTTATTATCTTGCGAGAATTGCCATTCAGCGCCGGTGAAATATTTACGGAAGAGGCGTTAATCAAGCATCTTCAGGTGGCAACCGAAAATCTGAACAATACGTCTTTGTTCAATTATGTTTACACCGACTATCTGCCTGACATTTCAGCGGTTATCTCCGAAGCGGACGGCATGAATGCTTTGGATTATGCAGGTTACAAATCGTGCATCGTAACGATTCGGGTCGAAGAACGGTGGTATCTCTGGCCACAGTTGAGTATTAAGTTTGAAGACCGTAATTTAAGCAATTGGTTACATGAAAAAGATTTTAGTCGTCTTACAATAGGCGCTGGCGTGTGGTTAGATAATATTTGGGGTTTGCGACATACGCTTTCTAATTTCAATTATTTAGGCTTTCAGAAAGGTTTTCGCCTCTCCTATTCCAACATAGCCATTGATAAAAAACGTACACAAATGTTGAGTTTTCATGTAGCCTCTTTGTACAAAAAAACGATTAACGTTATTTCGGAAAATGACAAAGTCATCTATGTAAAAGACCCTGATAATTACTTAGATAGAACATTTGAAGGCGATATTAATTATTCCTACCGGCCGGGTATCCGTAATACGCATAGGGTTAATGTAGGATTCCAAAGGATTCATCTTGGAGATACCGTACTGAAAATAAACCCGCACTACTGGGGAACCGACAAATTAACAAACAACCTTTTCAAAGTCACTTATACGTTCAGTCACGAACATAGGGACTATGCCGTATATCCTACCAAAGGTTATTTTACTAATACAGAAGTTAAAACTATCGCAGCTGACGACTTTCATTTTTTCTATGGAAGCCTGATTCTGAGGCTCCAATATTACAAAGACTTATCCACCCGCTGGTTCTGGAGTTCGCGATTAAATGCCGGCGTTACGTTCAGAAATAAACAAGCCAATTTCCTCGATCGGAATGTCGGATATGATGAAAAAAATATCATTGGATACGACTATTATGTGATTGATGGACCACATTTTGCCATTCTCAACAACGACATCCGTTTTTGCCTGATGCCGAAAAGGATTTTCAACGTTGGATCATGGGACAAATTGAGAAAATTTTCCAAAATACATTTCGCATTATATGCAAAGCTTTCGTATGACATGGCGTATATAAACGATAAATACCGTCAACCGAGTAACACGCTGGCCAACACTTATATCTGGGGCAGCGGCATAGGGTTAGACCTCGCTACTTACTACGACATCGTCCTCAACTGCAGCTATGCCATAAACAAAATAGGCGAACGTGGCCTCTTCTTCGGCATTAAAGCCCCCATCTTTTGACACTATTTAATTTTTTCTCTAACGTCGGCAAGGAACACTTTCATGTTTTCTGAGTCTTTCGCAACGATAATATCCTGTAAGGCAGTCAGTTTTTCCTTGATTCGCGCTATCTGGTGCGGCGTGCGCGGGTTAAATAATATTTCCGTCAGCAGGTAATCGTCTTCCGACAACAGGCCGCGTGCAATATTCATGTGGCGTTTGAAAGTAGTTCCGGGCGCATCCTGATGCTCCATCGTGGCTAAAAATACCAAAGTAGAGGCAAAAGGGATGCCTAACGAATAGGCGACCGTTTTGTCATGCTCCTCGAAGGTAAACTCAAAGATACGCAATTTTAACTTCGTGTATAAGTCTTTAAAAAATATCTTTCCCAGATGGTCGCCTTCCGTGATGATAATTGTATTTTCTTCGGCCAGATTCGATAGGTTGGCAAATGTTGGACCGAACATGGGGTGCGTCGAGACGTATGGAAAACCGCAAGTAGCGTAAAATTCTTTCAAATTGTTTTTTACAGAAGCCACATCTGAAATGATACAATTGGGTTTGAGGTAGGGCAGGGTAGCCTCAAATGCTGCAATAGTATGATTCAGGGTGACACAGTTGATAAGCAGGTCGGGCGCAAAACCTTCTATTTCGACTGGCAACTGTAAACGGATTGCGTTATAAATGAAACGCAATCGCTTGGGGTCTTTGTCCAATACCGCAACTTCATGGTCGAAACTCAACAAGTCGGTAAAAAATATACCCATTTTTCCGGCGCCTAAAATCATTATTTTCATGATAACAAGCCTCCTTTAACTCCCCCCATGGGGGAGGATTTTGAAGTCTCTTCTTCTCCCCTCCCTTGGGGAGGGGTTGGAGGCGGGCATTCATTGATTGCTACAATCTGCTGACGTATTGATTCTTCGTGTATCTCGCCAAGCATCTTTTTAACAAAATCGGGGCTTAAGTTTAGGGAAGCGCCTGTTTTTGTGCGGTTTTCCAACATCTCGCCATAGCGTGGCGTCTGCAATACCGGCATGTTATGTTCTTTTTTATATACGCCTATCTCGCGGGAGATACGCATGCGTTTAGATAATAATTCGAGTAACCCTTCATCAATATTATCTATTTGACGACGTAACTCGGTCAGGTTTTCGGTTGTCTGCGTCACATCGCGGATAACAAGCAGGTTAAGGATATAATCCAGTACGTCGGGCGTTATCTGCTGGGCGGCATCGCTCCAAGCGTCTTCGGGGTTGATGTGCGATTCGATGAGTAAGCCGTCGAAATTAAGGTCCATCGCTTGTTGGCACAACGGCGCAATCAGTTCACGTTTGCCTCCAATGTGGCTCGGGTCACAAAGAATAGGCAAATAGGGATAGCGACGACGCAACTCAATAGGTATATGCCACAAGGGCTGGTTACGGTACATCTTCTGGTCGTACGAGCTGAATCCGCGATGGACAACGCCAATGCGGCGTATGCCCGCTCCATAGATACGCTCAATAGCGCCAATCCATAACTCTAAATCCGGATTGACCGGATTTTTAATCAATACCGGTATGTCAACGCCATTCAAAGCATCAGCAATATCCTGCACAGCAAAAGGATTCGTAACCGTACGCGCCCCTAACCATAAAATATCCATTCCTGCTTCCAATGCCTTAGTCACATGTTCGCGGGTAGCTACTTCGATAGCTGTAAACATACCTGTTTCTTCCTTCACGCGCTTCAGCCATGGCAAACCAACAGAACCTACCCCTTCAAATCCTCCCGGTTTGGTACGTGGTTTCCATATACCTGCACGTAAAACTTTTATTCCCGTAGCCGCCAGCGCTTTGGCTGTATCTAACACCTGTTCTTCAGTTTCAGCGCTGCATGGCCCGGCAATGACAATCGGACGTTTTCCCTCAACGCCCGGCAGTAAAATTGTTTGTAATTCAAATTTTTCCATCCTATATAAATTGTATTTTTTATTTTTTCAACATGTCGTCTTCGTTCTTGTGTTCGACAGGCGTCTCTGAGTTCGGCGTAGCGTCCCGCTACGCCGTGCATAAAAGCAAGCGTCCTCGCTTGCTTTCGCGTCAATCAACAAATTCGCGATCAACATAGAAGCTTGGACGTTTCTCCGAGCAGAATTATCAGTTAAAAAATTTCACGTAAATTCGCGAAAATTCGCGGACCCTGCAAAGCGCCTCTTCCAACTGCTCATCCTTACAGCACAGCGAAATACGCAAATACCGCTCGCCCGCGCTGCCAAAAACAAAACCAGGCGTGATAAAGACATTCGCCTCATACAACAGTTTATCGGTAAACGCCTCACAACTACGGATATACTCCGGTACCCTGCCCCATAAAAATAACCCGACCTGGCGGGGGTCATACGTACAACCCAACGAATCCATTATTTGTCCGGCCAGCACGCGCCGTTTTTTATAAACATTGTTCATGCGGTCATACCAGCCATTATCCGCTTGAAGTGCCTCAACCACAGCCGATTGCATTGGTTTGAACTGTCCCGAATCAACATTAGTTTTTACTCTCAGTACCCATTGCACAAACTGGGAGTTGGAAGCAAGCATCGCCATGCGCCACCCGGGCATGTTATGCGCCTTACTCATCGAATTTAGTTCAATACATATGTTTTTAGCGTCGGGGATGCTCAACAGACTTCTCGGATGGTCGTTGAGGATAAAACTATACGGATTGTCATTACATATAACTATCCTATGCTTGTGTCCAAAATCTACTAATTTTTCAAATATATCGATGCTTGCGTCGGCGCCGGTGGGCATATTGGGATAATTGACCCACATCAGCCTCACCCGTGAGTTTCCTACCCTCTTCCTTTCCTTCACTAAATGCGCTAGTTCATCAAAATCAGGTAACCATCCATTATCCTCATCCAACATATAAGAAACAATATCCGCTCCAACAAGTTTGCTGACAGATGAATAAGTCGGATAGCCCGGATTAGGTATCAACACGCCATCGCCCGGATTCAGAAAAGCCATCGATATATGCATGACACCTTCTTTCGAGCCGATTAATGGCAGTACTTCCGTATCGGGATTGAGTGTCGCCGCATACCATCGGCGATACCATTTCGCATACCCTTCTCGTAATGCCTGAATGCCTGTATAGGGTTGATAACCATGTATATCATCTTTTTGTATTTCTTGACAAAAAGCATCAATCGCTGCCTTTGAAGGCGGCAAATCAGGACTACCAACGCCCAGATTGATGACTTTTTTACCGGCAGCGTTCATGGTCGCCACCTCTTTCAACTTTTTTGCAAAGTAATATTCTTCTACGTTGCTCACACGGTCTGCCGGATGAATATCACACATTTTGCCTTCTTTCTGCATATTTTCTTATTTTGTTCACTGTCGTTTATTAATCTATCAAAAAAAAGTCCCACCGAGCATTACGGCAGGACTTTTTTCACTCATTTTCTACTATTCTCTTTTCAAAACATAATAAGATTCCTGCCTTTACTTGAACGCGTAAAAGTAGTAATAAAAATATGTATTAAAAAAATTTCTCATTTTTCAAATCGTTTGAGACGGCAAAGATATTGATTTTTTTTGTAATCCAAACTTTTTTCAATTTTTTTTTATTTTATTCTATCCCCACAATATGCTTTTCGTCCACATTTGCCGCAAAATTCTCCTATACATACTTCATCAAACTGATTGACAGCGTTTTCAACTAATACCGGTTCGGTCGTTATTCAGTCGTTAAAATACCGGCCTCGAAGTTCCTGTGAATAGTAGGCTTGGTTGGATATATACGTTGTTGGCATTATGATTTTGTTTTATTCGCTGACCTGTAAAATCGACGTAGCTAAATACACACCAAAAGTTGACGGTTTTATTTCCATTCATAAAACCGTACCCAATCGATATACATTTCTACCGGCAGATCGTCAGGATTTGGAGGTCCAGTCCATGAGCCGCCTAACTGCATGTCTAACATCAAATAAAAAGGCTTATCAAAAGGGAATTGGAGTTCTTCTGCGGGGGCGTCGATGCGTGGGTAACAAAATGTACGCTCGCCATTGACAAGAAAAACTACGCTGTCGGTATGCAGTTCAATGCCATACACATTATATTCGCCATTGCGGATAGGGGTTGTGGCGCTGGGTTGAGGGTCTCTTTTTCTGAGGCGGTCTATATAATACGAATGTACATTTTGGTGGGCAATCGCTTCTCCGTGAAGGCGTTCCATGATGTCTAATTCTCCTCCGTTGGGCCATCGTTCATTGTTGAAGGGCAACAACCAAAATGCAGGCCATGCGCCTCGTGCATCGCCAAACTTGGCAGATATTTCAATTCTACCATGGTAAAACGATTTCTTGTCTTTTGTAAAAATCCCACCCGTAACGAAGGGCATTGTATCGGCAGGCAGCCCCGGATTCGCCATGCCGCGAAGAATAAGTTTACCGCCCTTCACATCGTACAGCGGTTCATAATCAGACATGTGGCGGTCCCAGTCGGAGCGGCCACGAGGAATTTTACTCCACACGGCATCGTCGATGACGCCATCCTTCTCAAAATTTTCTTCCCACACAAGTTTCCACCCTGGTTGAGGCTGCTTACAAGAAATCAGGTTTATACCTGCAAAGAATAAAAAGATAATTGTTGCGTTTTTCATAATTGTAAAGTATTAATAAAGTTTGTAATATTCTTTAACATTTCATCAGGATCGAGGCTTTCCAAATCCTCCAATGCGCGGTTAATATCTTTCGATGAGAAAGGGATGCCTTTCAAGGCGCTACCGATAGCTTTTATGAAAGCGGTTTCCATGCTATCGGAATAGGCGGCTGCATCCTTTATTAACCCCCGCTCCACACAGAATTGCAAAGTCAGGTCGCCCCATGCAAAACGTGTATGATAGGCTGCGGTGAACGGCAGTTTACGTCCCAGACGCCATTCCCACGACGCATATTTTTCTTCTATTCGCCTTATCAGTTGGTTCGACAAGGGTAGCGGGGCGCTTCCGTATATCTCGCCAATCGCCTTAAGTCGCTCAGCCGGAAGGGGTAGCGGGGCGCTTCCGTATATCTCGCCGAATGCTTCAATCATCGCTTGTCGGAGCAATTCGATGGTCATCTGCGGCGCTAAATCTTTCAGATTGATAACACGCGAGCGAACCGAGCGAACCCCTTTTGACACTAATTTTGATGGCTCGACATTCAGATAGCGCGCGAGGTTCGACATGTCCACATCAACTAATAATGTTCCGTGATGGAAACATTGACCTTGTGAGTGATAAAATGCATTGCCTGAAAATTTCTTGCCGTCAACGAGTATATCATTTCGTCCCGACTTTTCTGCCTGCACGCCAAACTTTTTCACTGCACACAGTATCACATCTAACTGCCTGTTAACATTGTAATGAGCTTCGTGCGCTAAAAAGGTAAAATTCAGATTCCCCAAATCATGAAAGACAGCGCCTCCGCCCGACATTCTTCGGGCTAAAAATCCGCCGTCCTCTTCCAGATTTTTAAGATGACATTCTTTCCATGGATTCTGATTGACGCCTATCACTACCGTCCGACGATTTTGCCACAGGTATAAAATACATTCATCCTGTTTCACCACCGACAGCAGGAATTCCTCCAATGCCAGGTTCCGGTACGGGGATGTGCTATTTGACGAAAAAAAGAACAGATTAGGTGGAGAATTGAGAATTTTCATTGTCATACCTCAGTTTCGGGTTCCTCGCGGCGTTGACTTCGTCGGGGCGGCGTATCGGGGTCGAGAGTGGCATGTCGTGCAGCCGTTCGGGATTCGTTTGAATGTCGTCGTAAGCCTTTTTGAAAACTTCAATGGCTTCATCCAGCGTATCTTTCGATTCCGTTTCGGTCGGTTCAATCATCAGCGCTTCGTGGACAATCAGCGGAAAATACATTGTCGGCGGGTGCATACCGTATTCGAGGAGCGTTTTAGCTACGTCGAGAGCGCTTACGCCGGTCTGTTCTTTGAGTTTCCGGAGCGACAATACAAATTCGTGCATACACAAACCTTTATAGGCTACATCAAAGTATTCGGATAGCTTTGTTTGCATGTAGTTGGCGTTCAGTACGGCGTGAATAGCAGCGTTGCAGATGCCTTCTGCGCCGAGCGTCCGGATATAGGTTAATGCTCTTACGACGACTAAGAAGTTGCCATAGAAGGCTTTAACGCTACCAATAGAATCTATCGGGTCGGTAAATGAATAGCGTCCTTTGTTTTCTTTAGGATAATAGCAAGGCATGAAATCGCGCAGGAAAGATTTACATCCTATCGGCCCGGAACCTGGCCCTCCGCCGCCATGTGGAGTAGAAAATGTCTTGTGGAGGTTGAGGTGTACAATGTCGAAGCCCATGTCACCGGGGCGGACGATGCCCATCACAGCATTGAGGTTGGCGCCGTCGTAATAGTTTAAGCCGCCTGCTGCATGTACAATATCGGTTATCTCAACGATGTTCCTGTCGAACAACCCTACTGTATTCGGATTGGTAAGCATTAACCCGGCAGTATCTTCGCCGACAGCGGCGCGTAGTTTTTCCACATCAACGCATCCTTCTATATTCGACGGGATATTCATCACCGTATAACCGGCCATATTTGCCGAAGCAGGGTTAGTACCGTGCGCGGCATCGGGGATAATGATTTTCGTGCGTTTCCAATCGTTGCGCGATTCGTGGTACGCTTTCATCAGTAGCACGCCGACAAGTTCGCCATGCGCCCCGGCAGCTGGCTGAAAGCTTACTGCATCCATGCCTGTTATCTCGCATATTGCTTCTTCGGTTTCGGTAAGGACTTGCAGGCAGCCTTGTACGGTATTTTCGGATTGTAATGGGTGGATGTTTTTGAAACCCGGCAGCGCTGCAATCTCTTCGTTGATACGGGGGTTGTATTTCATCGTACATGAACCGAGCGGATAGAAGCCGCTATTCACGCCGAAGGTACGTTTCATTAGACGCGTATAATGGCGGCTAAGTTCTACTTCCGACAATTGCGGAAGGGCGAGTGGCGCGCCTCTCTTTTCTTTTTCGGGTAATGTTACTTCCGGCACATCCATGGCAGGAAGCAACTCGCACCTGTGTCCTGCTGCGCTTATTTCGAATAATAGTTTCATACACTTTTTAAAATTTCAACTAAGTTATCTATTTCTTCTTTCGCATTCATTTCGGTCACACACCAGAGGATGCCGTTTTCCTCAGGATAACCGCCTAATATTCCTTTTCTTTCCAATTTCGATAGGATTTTTGTCGCCTCACCCGGACATTCGGTCATAAATTCGTGAAAAAATTCGCCCGAATAACGCAGTTTAAAACCTGCTATTTCGTTCATTTTCGAGGCGGCATAATGCGCTTTCGACAGGCATTGGGTCGCTACCTCACGCAGTCCGTCCGGCCCCATCGACGCCATATAAACAGCAGCCGTCATGGCGCACAAGGCTTGGTTGGAACATATATTCGACGAGGCTTTTTCGCGGCGTATATGCTGCTCGCGCGCTTGCAGGGTGAGTACGAAGGCGCGATGTCCGTTTGTATCCACCGTTTCCCCGACAATACGTCCGGGTAGCTTACGCATCATGGCGGTCGTGCAGGCCATAAATCCCAGATAAGGACCGCCGAAGGCAAGCGGCATACCTAGCGGCTGACCTTCGCCGACAGCGATATCCGCCCCCTGTTCTGCCGGAGTTTTCAGGATACCCAGCGCGACAGGATTGACGCCCATCACATATTTAGCTCCTGTTTCATGCACAAGTCGCCCCAGTACTTCGGCATCTTCGAGCAAGCCGTAATAATTTGGTTGTTGCACATAAAAACCTGCCGTCGTATCGTCGAGCATCCCTTTCAATGCCGTTTGGCAAGTTACCCCTTGTGGTGTCGGTATTATTTTACAATCGATACCTGCCCCATGACAATAGGTACGGATAGTACGTAAAACCATCGGATGGATAGCGCGCGAAACGAGTATTTTATTTCTTTTACGTTCAACGCACATCGCCATCGCCTCGGCAGCCGCAGAAGCGCCGTCATAAACGGAAGCATTCGACACGTCCATGCCTGTCAGCTGGCAAATCATCGTTTGATATTCGAAGATAGACTGCAGGATACCTTGTGATATTTCCGGCTGATAGGGGGTGTAAGCGGTCACAAACTCCTCTTTGCCGGTAATACTTTTCACGATAGCAGGAATGTAATGATGATAGGCGCCAGCACCTCGGAAGATGACGTCGAACCGTTTGTTTTTGTTGGCAATACGTTCCATGTAACGCCTTGCTTCCAGTTCCGACATACCTTTCCGTATGTTCAGTTGTTTTATTTGCAACGCATCCGGAATCTGCGCGAACAAATCGTCAACAGTTTTAAGCCCTATCGCCTGAAGCATCTGTTCGCGTTCCGTCGGGCTGACAGGAATATAGTTACCCATCAATGCGCCTCCTTTTGACAAAACTCTTTATATTCGGCTGCCGTCAATAGTCCTGGCGCTTCGACAAAGTCAGTCACTTCGATAAACCAACTTTCGAACGGTTTTTCGTTTATCAGCGCCGGTTGGTCAAGCGCTTCCTGATTAACAGCTGTCACAGTCCCGGTCACCGGCGATAGGATGTCCGAAACTGCTTTCACCGATTCCAGATCGCCAAAAGATTCACCCGCAGTTACCGCATCGCCTGCTTCGGGAAGATTAATAAAAACAAGGTCGCCCAGCGCATGTTGCGCATAGTCGGTAATACCTACCCGTACCGTTGCGGAATCAGTGGTTTCAACCCATTCGTGCGTCTCCGCATAACGCAAATTTTCAAGTATTTTGCTCATAATAATATAAATTTATTGGTGCAAAGGTGCTAATTTTTTCTGAAAACTACAATAGCTACACCGTCTTGTCGGATTTATAATCCGACAATTTTGAGTATTAGCATTTGTAATGCGATAAATAATGTAAAAAAGCGGATTATAAATCCTTATACTCAGGACTTTCAGATTACAAATCCGAAAGGACGATGGACGATTGTCTTGTTAGGACATTTATTATTAACTGATTAGAAATGTTGTTAATTTTTCAAGCCATCAAATGAGCCATCACTTTTCTCTTTTGTAAAAAGGTAAGAGAACGACTTCGGCGGAGACGCGACGACCGCGGATATCGACTTCGACAGTCATGCCAACTTCGGCGCTCCCGGCGTTAACATGCGCCATGGCGATGGGGTATTTTAAATAAGGAGCGTGGGTGCCGGAGGTGGTATGACCGATAAGCGTGTCACCGGCAAATACATCCTGATGTTCGCGGGCGATACCGCGACCGGTTATTTTCAGTCCGATACGCTGGATAGCGGGAGCGCCTCTTTCTTCTATTGCTTTTTTGCCGATGAAGGCATCTTTCTTCATCTTCACGCCGAAGTTAAGACCTGTCTCCAAAGGCGAAATAAAGTCGTCCATCTCATGTCCGTACAAGGGCATGGCGGCTTCGAGGCGAAGGGTGTCGCGCGCGCCCAGTCCGCAGGGTATCAGGCCCTTATCTTTACCGGCCTGAAGCAACAAATCCCATAAAACTGGGGCGTCGTCGTTAGGTAGATAAATCTCATACCCGGTTTCTCCGGTATAACCGGTTTGCGAAATAAGGCATTTGATACCGCTAATCTGCATAGTACCGACTGCATCCTGCTGCTGAAAGCCGTTGGGTGGCGATAGAGCGACGTCATTTGTGAAAAAATAGTATTTGTTGGGCAGGTCTTCAGAGGAAACGAGTTGCAGCATGATGTCTTTTGCTAATGGCCCTTGCAGGGCAAGTTGTGCTACCCGGTCGGAAATGTCTTCGACGGTAACATCGCCAAAAACATGCGCACGCATCCAATCGAAGTCTTTGTTTCGGTTGGAGGCGTTGACTATCACCCAGTAGTAATCTTGCTGAAAGCGATAAACAATCAAATCATCGACACACCCTCCCTGTTCATTACACATCACGCTGTAACGTACCTGGCCATTGACCATCGTTGTGAAATCGTTCGTCAGCAAGTAATTCAGGTTTGCCAGCGCGTCCGGGCCGGAAAAGACGATCTCGCCCATGTGTGACACGTCAAAAAGTCCGGCAGCTGTACGAACGGCATTGTGTTCGGTAATAATGCCGGTCGGGTATTGGACGGGTAAGATATAACCTGCAAAGGGAACCATTGTTCCTTTGTTTGCCAAGTGGCAATCGAATAATGGGGTTTTAAGTTCCATCTTTAATAAGTACGAATTATGAAGTACTAAATATTAATAATAAATTAAGAGTTACAAGTTTTGCATTAAAAATCAATGGTGAAAACTTTTTTCGACTCGTTGATTTCGGGTAGCGTCTCGAGGTCTTCTTCTTTTTTAATAGGGGTTTTTTCCGGTTTGCGCATTTTAGCTATTTCGCTTGCGTTGCGGCAATAGGTTGGATGTTTTTCTAAAAAATTGATGAACTTATCATTATCCATCTCGTCCGGTGTTAGCACAACGATGCTTGACTGCGATACTTTGTTTACTTTGACATGCGGATTGAAATTATCGCCATAGACTTTTTTTACGCGTCGTATGTCGTCCTGTTTTTTCAACAGGTCTTCCTGTATTTGGCGCAGTCTGTTTTCATCTTTGTATTCTTCCAATTCGGGTACTGCCTCAATGCCGAATCCGGTAGCGATAATGGTGAATTTCACCTCTTGTCCTTCAGTTAACGATTCATCTATGCCAACGCCCCAATTCATTTGAATATGCGGGTCGAAACGGTCCATGAAGGCATCAACGGTTTGATCTAATTCCTCTACTTTAAAGTTGGAATTTTTCTTAAAAGAGATGTAAATTAAAATTCGTTTTGCGTTATAAATGTCCCGATTATTAAGCAGTGGCGAATCAAGCGCTTCATGGATGGCATCGTCGAGTCTGTTTTCACCTTGTCCGAATCCATAACTGACAAGCGCCACGCCACTGTCTTTCATGGTAGTAGTGACGTCGTTAAAGTCTCGGTTGATAATCCCTTTTATGGTAATCGTTTCTGAAATACTTTTTACGGCCATGGTTAGCACTTCGTCCGGTTTTTTAAATGCATCTTCCAGATTGAAATCGGGATAATAAGTTTTCAGATGTTCGTTGTTGATAACTATCAGCGCATCTACGTTTTTGCTCAGTTCTTCCACAGCATCCAAGGCTTGAATAATTCGTGGAATTTTTTCAAAAACAAAGGGTATGGTGACGATTCCAACAGTCAGTATTCCCATATCTTTGGCCATTTTTGCTAACAGAGGTGCTGCGCCGGAGCCGGTACCGCCGCCCATACCTGAAGCAATAAAGACCATCAGTGTGCCATCGGTCAAAAGTCTCTTCACATCGTCGATGCTTTTTTCAAACTCTGCTCTGGCTATTTCAGGTTTTCCGCCCGCTCCTCTTCCAGCGCCTAACGTGACTTTTTCCAGCACATTCACACCGTCGAAAGATTGTTCATCCGTATTGCAAACCGCAAAACTAACGCCGTGTATACCAGTGTTATACATGTAATTGACGGAGTTCACGCCACCCCCGCCTACACCGATGACTTTGATTATATTAACTGGATTTTTCTGAAATTTCCAATCTATACCAACATTTGTATCCATAGTATTTATTATTAACAATTAGCTTTCAGTTGTAAAAATATCTCTCATCCATTCTGATAATGCTTTTTTCCGTCCTTTGGGATTTTTTATTTTAAAATCGCTATGGATTTTTCGATTTGTATCATCAGGATTTTTCGTTTGTGGTTCATTTTTTGTTATACTGCCTGTATTGATACCGACAGGAGATGTCAAGTTCGTTGATTCCTGGTTTGTTGCCTGCTTGCTGGTGACGCATGTTTCCGTCCCTTTCAGCATCAGACTGATGGCCATCATATACATTGGGTTACCCAGCATTTCGTCTGCACCCTGCACTAATCCGTTTTGAACAGTAGCATAACGAATGTTTACCCTGCATTTTTCTTTCAGGAGATCAGGCAATTTCGACAGTTCGGCTGCGCTGCCCGCCAGTGTTATCCCTGAACCTAACTGCCGGAGTTCGATGACGCCAGTGATTTGTGCATTTACATTTTCGACAATTTCTTTCGCACGCGCTTCGATAATAGCGTTCAAGTCGCTAAGTTTTATTACGCGGTCGGCGCCATCGGTTTCAATCTTAATGAGTATGTTTTCCTCTTCATTGCTCAGTATGGCGCTTCCTTTTTCTACTTTCAACTTTTCTGCTTCATCTTTTGTCAGCTGTAAAACTTTCAGGTCGCGGGTAATCAGGTTTCCTCCGAGCGGGATGACGCAAAGATGTTGCAGAACGCCGTCTTTATAAACGGAAACGGATGTCACGCCAGCGCCAAAGTCAACCAATGCGCATCCGAGTTCTTTTTCTTTCTTGCTAAGTGCCGCATCGGCCAACGCCAGCGGCGAGACAAATATCCCTGCCAATGTTTTTTCAGGTATCAACGCAACACTTTTGGTTATATCGGAGCGTATCGAAGAACGTCCTACAACGAGTTTATAGTGTGCTTCCAAATGTTTACACGACACACCAACCGGCTGTGTATCCTTTCGCCCGTCTAAAAAGTAAACGGCAGGCGCCATACCCAGCACATCCTGTGTCCCCTGTTTATACATTCCACATTGATAATTCAAATCAGCTAAATCGTCCTCAGTCACAGCCGCTCCTTCCTCAACTTCCATCGTCACAATATGCTCAATGGTACGCAACGACTGTCCTCCCACGCCTACATACACTTTATCGATGGTATCGCCATTCATGCGGCTTTCTAATTTCTTTATCAGGTTAGCGATATGCGTTGCCGTATTATCGCGATTATAAATAATACCCCGATAAATGCATGAAATGGCATCTTCGGTGTCGCTTTTTTGTGTTTTTGATATCGTTTCTTCCGTATCATAAGCCAAAATGGTAAATGTTCCATCCGCGTTCTTTTCGCCTACAATCCCCGTAATGTGAGACGTCCCCAAGTCAATTGCTACAATGTAATCAGCCATAAATCTTTATTTTTTAGTACATACTATCTGGTTCTTGAATTTCAAATTAATAACGTTATACTTTTCCCAACCCATCTTTGGGATGACCTGTTCGTAGAACAGACGCAAGCGGCTCAATTTTTTTTCAAAATCATCCAAACTGCCTAACAGGATGTGATGATTTCCCACTCGGGGAATAATTTCAATGTCGTTTTTTGTCCTGACGTAAATCTGTGTGATCTGGTCATTCCAAAACGCATCATTCTGCAAAAATAGCGCAAATTTATATAACTCGGAAGC
>Ga0082212_10000200_pt1 | contig 88397 bp, 82 predicted proteins | sample TergutNt197P3_FD_71548 | JGI IMG/M metagenome (GOLD analysis project Ga0082212, IMG submission 71548) | Neocapritermes taracua P3 segment gut microbial communities from Petit-Saut dam, French Guiana - Nt197 P3 | ecosystem: Host-associated > Arthropoda: Insects > Digestive system > Gut ...
GGCGCAGGCCAACAAGCTATTGCTTGCGTTCTAAAGGATTTTTTGAAACAGCTTTCACAGAAACAACAGGCATTATTCCCCGGCGTACAGCATTATCTGTCGGTCAATACATTTTATAAATTCTTTATTAACAGAAAGATTCCACGAAACACTTTTCTATTGAAACTGTATTGCAGAGGAGTTATATATTATTTCAAACGGAAATGGTTAAAAGCGAACTGAAAATTATTGGAATTCTATTTGCGTTTGTATTCATACTGGAGTTTTGGATTTCAATAAACTCTTATACACACGACCTTTACAACCGGATAGATTCTGCCATTTTTTTTATGTGCGGAAAGGCATGGATGAATGGAATGACGCCTTACGTTGATTTTGCCGATTCGAAAGGGCCATTGCTCTGGTTGATATTCGGCGTTGGCTACCTATTTAGTAATCATAATTATATAGGCATTTTTTGGATAGAATGTATTTTCTATTCATTCACTTTTTTTTACTGTTTCAAAATTGCCGGTTTGTTCTTATCCGACAAGAAACAAGCAATCTTATGCAGCATGTTAATGGCTTTGTCGTTTTTCTGTGTGGCCTATCACTACGAAACACGCGCTGAAGATTTTTGCCAGCTTTTTATTTGCAGCGGACTGTATTATACGTTGCGTGTACTCTATGGATTGCCGGAAGAAAAGGACTTGAAAAAGGCGTCATTTGTATTAGGTGTCGGCTTTGCCGCTACTTTTTTAATTAAATTTACTTTAGCAGCGATGATGGCGATCCTCTTTTTCGCTCTTTTCTATTATTTGGTTAAACGCAGGAAAGACCTGCTGTTGAAATCATTGTTCTATGCTATTTTCGGGATTTCGCTCATATTTGTTCCTTTTTTGCTCTATTTCTTGTGGCAAGGGAATTTATATGCCTTTATCCATGAATATTTTGTTGCTACGACTCAAACGATTGTTACTGATCCTACTTTTGGTAGTATGATAAAAGATTATATCCTTACCGGATGGGGGAGCATTTTCAGGCTTCATATATTCAGAAGCGCCATGCTTTGTTTCCTTTTGCTGAATATTGCATTGGGTTGTGTGTATTATTACAGAAAACTATCTGATTATAAATGGTTTCCTGCGATAATGGCATTTTGGTTTGTGAGTATCAGTATGTATCATGCGTTAGGTTATTACTACCAAAGTTTTGCTGTTTTTGCTATTTTCCCCATAATGATGTATCTTACACTGTTACAACGTTTTTTGCAAAAGAAACGTTATTTGTATTACGCTGCCGGAATCATCACCATCATTGTGATTGCCGGCAATTTGGTATTTACACGCCCTAATTTTTTTCTGAACAATAATAAAGAACGCACTGATTTTTATTATATTAACCGAATCATGTCGCAAGTAAACAATCCCAAAATCATGTATTCTTTTTATGATACGGGATATGGAACACCTGTACACGCTTTACCGGCTTGTAAATATTGGATAGAACAGTTAGGAGCGACAGCCGAAATGAAGGCAGAAAGAACGCTTGCTGTGAAACAACAACTGCCTGATTTTGTGTTTGTTTTGTCAGGTTTCTACGACTCGGAACCTGTAATACATCTTTTGGAGCAGTCGGGATATTTAAAATATCACACATGGATGACACAGGAAGCTAACAATTTTATTGAAACACACCTGTACGGAAAACCGGGAATTGTGTTACCGACTAAGGATTTTCAAGTAAGTCCGACAGATATTTTACGGAAAAGAAGGATAATTTCTGCAAAAAATAATTGACTTCATTGTTTTTCTTGTGTTTTTTTTTAATTTTGTAGCTATTAATAAAGTATGCAAAATTGCAAACAGACTAATATGAAAGAAAGCAACTGTCTCATTTCCGTTGTTTCGCCAGTTTACCGAGCAGAAAAGATTGTGCAAGAATTAGTTATTCAACTGCACGTTCATTTGCAAAAAATCACGGACGAATATGAAATCATCCTTGTAAATGATGCTTCACCCGACGATTCGTGGAACATGATTGCTGCCGAATGTGCTAATGACAAACGGGTAAGAGGGATTAACCTTAGCCGTAATTTCGGGCAACACTATGCAATAACAGCAGGTTTGAATTATGCCAAAGGGGATTGGATCGTTGTAATGGATTGCGATTTGCAAGATCGCCCCGACGAAATCCCCAATCTTTACCGAAAGGCGCAAGAAGGCTACGATACTGTCTTTGCCCAGCGCATAGAAAGACAGGATAAATATTTGAAACGATTGTTTTCAAAAATATTCTATTCGCTTTTTAGTTACCTGACTGATACACAACAGGATCCATCCGTTGCCAATTTTGGAATTTATAATCGGAAAGTTATAAAAGCAATGCTTTCAATGAAAGACCATATAAGGTTTTTTCCAACTATGGTTCAATGGGTTGGTTTTAAGAAATTTTACCTGCCGGTAAAACATTCCGATCGTTATGAAGGCACGACGAGTTATAACTTTAAAAGTTTAATGCGATTGGCATTAAATAATATCATTGCGTTTTCAGATAAACCTCTTCGTTTGACTGTTAAGATTGGATTTTTTATGTCGATAATTTCATTATTGCTTGCCGTTTACAATATTATTGCACGGTGGACGGGCATAATCCTGGTAGCAGGATTTACTACTACTATTTTTTCGATTTGGTTTGTTGGAGGACTGTTGTTTGCAGTTCTTGGCATTGTAGGATTATATGTAGGTAAAACTTTTGAAAATGTAAAGGAAAGGCCAATCTTTATCATTAAAGATAAAATTAATTAATAGCAACTTATGAAACAATATATACCGTTTAATAAACCCTATCTTACCGGAAAGGAAGCACACTATCTTTATCAGGCTGTTTATTCCGGTAAAATTTCCGGTAATGGAGTGTTTACCAAAAAATGTCAGCAATTTTTTGAGGATAAATATGGATTTAAAAAATGTTTACTTACTACTTCATGTACAGATGCTCTGGAAATGACGGCAATATTAGCTGATATTCAAGAGGGTGATGAAGTAATTGTACCAAGTTACACATTTGTTTCTACAGCCCTGGCTTTTGTCAGGCAAGGTGCAAAAATCGTTTTTGCCGATAGCGAAGAGGTAAATCCAAACATGGATGCAACAAAGATCGAAGCATTGATTACTCCACGTACGAAAGCGATTGTACCGGTGCATTATGCAGGCGTTGCTTGCGATATGGATAAAATAATGGCGTTGGCAAAAAAATATAATTTGCTTGTTATCGAAGATGCAGCACAAGCAATTGACTCTTTTTATGTTGAAAAAAAACATTCCACATTTTCCAAAGCATTAGGTTCTATCGGGCATTTAGCCGCTTTTTCGTTTCACGAAACAAAAAATATTATTTCAGGAGAAGGAGGAATGTTGGTTGTCAATGATGAGCGATTTATTCAACGTGCTGAAATTATTTGGGAAAAAGGGACGAATCGCGCAGAATTTTTTCGCGGAGAAGTCAATAAATATGGATGGGTTGATACCGGAAGTTCGTTTTTGCCATCAGAAATTGTTGCTGCGTTTCTTTATGCACAAATTGAACATTTGGATGAAATACAAAACCGCAGAAAAATGCTTTGGAATCTCTATAATAGTCTTCTTAAGCCATTGTCGGACAAGGAATTTTTTCAATTACCTACCATTCCGGATTATGCCACAAACAATGCTCATGCATTCTATTTGGTTTGTAACTCATTAGAAGATAGATCAAAACTAATTGCAAAACTCAAAGAAAACGACATATTGGCTGTATTTCACTATCTAAGCTTACACAGTAGCGAATTCTACAACACAAAACACGATGGAAGAGCGTTACCAAACTGCGACCGTTTTGCTGATTGTCTTGTGCGTTTGCCAATGTTTTACGAGCTTAAAGAAGAAATGATACAAAATATAGTAGAACTTATTTTCAAGTCTTGAATAATTAGTTTAGAAGCCAAATAGATGCGCAGCAAAAAAATTGAATATCTTGGTTGGGATTCCACATTCTTTAGCAGAAAAATCGGACAATGTTGTGCAAACACAGTTTTCGATTTAGAAACAGTTTTATCAAATGCCAGAAAAGAAGGATATGCGTTGATTTATGTGTTTGGAGATGAGAATTTTTATATTAACGAAAACCTGTTATTACAGTTTAATGGACATTTAGCAGACAGGAAAGTGTTGTATGAAAAGGTAATTGAATCATTGAAAGAACAATCAACTGCGATTTCCGAATACGATAATGACGAATTAACATTTGAATTAGAACAACTTGCGTACGAAAGTGGTAAATATTCCCGTTTTAAATTAGACGAAAATTTTCAGAAAGATGATTTTTATCGGATGTACAAAACATGGATAGAAAATTCCATCAAAAAACAAATCGCCGATTATGTCTTTGTTGCCAAAGAAAGAAATTGTATTCGAGGTATGGCAACGCTTAAAATCGATGTAAAAAAAGGACATATTGGAATAATCGCTGTATTACCTGATGCACAAGGAAAAGGTTACGGCAAATCATTGATAGCTGCTTGCGAAAATGAATTATTTCGTAGAGGAATTTTCAGATTGGAAGTTCCAACACAAGCAGACAATATTCAAGCCTGCAATTTCTATAAAAAATGCGGATTTGAAATTAAGAAAACAACTTTCGTGTATCATTTTTGGTTATGATGATCTGCTTTTTACTTCTCCCTGTCAATGTTTCAATGTAATTAAGATGTGTTCTCCATCGCTTTGAATTGTATGATAGTAGGAATCCAAAACAACCGGCATCTTCAAATCGGTGAAATCATTGTATGAATAGATAGGGATATTTGACATTGCCAATCCGCTAAAATTAAAATGATATAAATAATAATGGCTCCAATACTCCGTATCAGCATGCTCTGCATCAAATCGCTTTGGGACTAATCTTTCAATTATTGGATTATGTTTGGATATGTTTTTGATGGAAGGAGTAAAATCGATCGAATTCTTCAATTGAATGGTTTTATTATCACAATCAGGATACAAAACGCTTAAATCTTGTAATAATATACTAATCCGAAATTCCGCATAACGTGCTTGATCTGATAATGCATTTCCGTACGAAAATGAAAAGACAAAAAAACACCAGGAAAGGGCAAGTATTGGAATGGAAGCAGTTCTTTTATAATCCGTAACAATATAAATACATAATACAGCCAAAAAGGCGCCAAACCCAAATAAAGCGCGAGGATAAAACAGCGGATGTGCCAACAAGAAATAAATTCCGTATGACGAAATGCAAGAAAAACCGATTGTTAAAAGGGATAAAAGAAACGAACTTAATTTGTTTCGTGAAGATGTTGATACTGATTTTATTACAAAGAAAATGCAAATGAGCGTAATACATATTTTCCAAATAAGCCCCAAGTCGTTATTAATAGTTATTGCATAATTTTTTATATTGAAAAATATACCTGGTAACATTTGAGATAACGAATGCATAGAAGATGAAACAGCCTCATTATCATTGATATATTCAAAATTATTATGTCTCATAAAGAAAAATTTGAAGCATAACATAGCGAGGCTAAACGCTAATGAAGCAGTGCTTAGAAAAGACAATATTTCCTTGTCCGTTTTTTTTCGGTGATTCCAGTCCTGAAAAACAAGAATTACAACTAATAATAAATATAAGCCGGCGGCGGCTTGATAGGTCAAGCACAATAATAATAAAGAGATTACCGAACAAAAAAAGAATGCTTTTTTACGAGTTACGAATAAAAATGGAATGATACTTAGCAAAATAGAAAAAGCAAAATAGGGAGCAGCAAATTTATAAGACATACATTCCAAAAAATAAGGTGAAAGCCCTAATGGAATGCTTGCAAATATCCCTATTAAAGTAATTTTTTTGTTTCCTGTTATATATATGAGTAACGCACTGCTAATTGCCATGATAAGAACAGACAATAATTGCGGTAGCGGAGAAATATCTGTCATATTGATTTCTGGTTGTATAAAGTAGGATAGGAGTACTATTACATACCTACTCCAGTAAAACCAGTCACGATAACCTGTTATTGACCATCCGATATCATCATGATACAACAAGTTGGCTCGAATAATTGTCAGAATACCAAGCAGATAAATGCCAGATAAAAAAAGTGAAGGTTTAAGAAGAGAACGAAAATCAATTTCAGCAAGACAATCATTTATTTCTTGTTTTACACTTAGAGCATACATTTTGCCCGTAGTGGTAAGTGTACAATAATCAAAAAGAAGGATAAAAAAGATTCCTCCCATAGCATACGACATAAGTGTTTTGTGCCATAAAAGAGACAGCGTTTCTTGTTTATGTAATATATTCACTGCCAAATAATTCAAGCTCATTTGTCTTACTTGTGGAAATAAAATAGCAATACAAGCTAAAAGGCAAAATATCGATAGTACTAAAATACAAATTTGAGTTTTTGTGAAGCGTGTTTTGCTGTTCTGTGTCATATCATTGCGTTTTTATAAATATTATTTTTCGAATTAATGTTTCAATGTGATTAATATTTTATTCCCATCACTTTGAATCGTATGATAGTAAGTATCTAAGATAACAGGCATATTCAAGTTGCTGAAATCAATGGATGAATAAGCAGGTATATTGGCCATTGCGGAATTACCGTAATTAAAATGATCTAAATAGTATTTATTGTCGAAGAATACAGCTGCCCCAAAACGTTTCGGGACTAATCTTTCAATGACCGGATTATGCCCGGAAATATTTTTGATGGAAGGCGTAAAATCTATCGTATTGTTTAGTTGTATCGACATCCCATCACAGTCAGGATACAAAGCGCTTAAATCATGCAATAATATGTTAATCCGAAATTCTGTATAACGCGCCTGATCGGCTAACGCATTGCCGTACGAAAAAGCAAAGACTAAAAAACACCAGGCAAGCGCTATTACGGGAACGGTAGCGATTTTTTTGAAATCCGAAACAACGTAAACACAAATAATAGCCAAAAAAGCGCCGAACCCAAATAAGGCGCGAGGATAAAACAAAGGATGTTTCAACAATAAATAGATTCCAAACGAAAGGATGAAAATAAGGCTGATAATCAAAACAGATATAAAAAACGAAAGGATTGGATTTCTCGAAGATGTGGATACTGATTTGGCTACAAAGAAAATACAAACAAGTAATATACAGATTTTCCATATAAGTCCCAAGTCTTGGTAAATTGTTATTGTATAGTATTTTATATTGAACAATATACCGGACAACATTTGAGAGATTGAATGCATGGAGGAAGAAACGGCATCATTATCATAAATATACTCATTAGGCCTCATAAAGAAAAATTTGAAACAAATCATAGCTATGCAAAACGCCAATGCGGCAGTACATAGAAAAGACAAAATTTCCTTGTCCGGTTTTTTCCGGCCATTCCAGTCCTGAAAACAAAGAATGATGACAATCAACAGGTAAATACCGGAAGCAGCCTGATAAGTCATACACATCATCAACAACGATACAGCCGAACAAAAAAAGAATGTTTTTTGACGGGTAGCAAACAAGAATGGAATGATACTTAGCAAGATGGACAAAGCAATATAAGGAGAATCAAATTTAAAAGATAAACACTCTAAAAAATAAGGAGAAAGTCCTAAAGGAATGCTTGCTAACAGGCGGATAACAGTGATTTTCCCGTTACCCATAATGTATACAAGCAATACACTGCTAATAGACAGGATGATCGTTGCCAATAGTTGAGGAAGCGGCGATATATCCGTCAGATTGGTATCGGCATGAATAACAATGGAAGCGAATTCCGATATATACCGGCTCCAGTTAAACCATCCCCGAAAACCTTCTATTGAACGCCCTATGTCGTCCTGATACAGAAAATCGGCTCTGATAATTGTAAAAATGCCAAGCAGATAAACGACTGATATGATGAGCGTTGGTTTTAATAAAGAACGAAAATCAATGGCTGCAAGGCACTCTGTTATTTCCTGTTTGATACTGCGTACAAGTATTTTACCTGAAGCGGTGAGTGTGCAATAGTCGAGAAAAAGGATAAAACAAATTCCACCCATTGCAAAAGACAAAAGAGAACTGAACCACGATTGATACAAGGTGATTTTTTTATGTACAATATGCTGCTCAACCAAACTTATAATAACATGCCTTACTTGTGGAAACAAAATGGCAATACATGCCATCAGTCCAAGCATGGATAGAATGGCAATGTAAATTTGAATTTTAGTTTGCCGCTCAGTTCTATACTGTGTCATTTCTGTTCCCGTACTATATAATGCGGACGTTGTTTGACTTCTGTATACGTTTTTGCAAGATATTGACCTAAAATGCCGATTGTAAAAAGCTGGACTCCGCTAACTAATAAAATCACACAAATGGTTGACGCCCATCCGGCAACAGGGTCTCCCCAAACAATTCTACGGACAATGACGATAATAATGAGAATGATCGAAATGAAAAAAGCAACCAACCCGCTGATTGAAGCGATCGCAAGCGGTTTGGATGAGAAAGCGGTGATCCCGTTTAACGAATACAAAAACAATTTCCAGAACGACCATTTTGTTTCTCCGGCTACGCGATTAATGTTTTCATATTCAAACCATTTCGTTTTAAAACCGACCCATGGGAAAATACCTTTGGAAAAACGATTTCTTTCCTGTAATGAAAGGATGGTATCTATATACATCCGGTTCATCAACCGAAAATCTCTTGCGCCGTCAACAACTTCTATACCACTTAGTTTAGCCATAAGGCGGTAAAACATACGTGCAAAAAACGAACGGATGGGCGGTTCGCCTTTACGGGTAACCCTGCGAGTTCCGGCACAATCAAACTCACCCGAACAAACCGCTTCGAGCATTTGGGGGATTAGCGCAGGCGGGTCTTGCAGGTCTGCGTCCATGATAACAGCATAGCTACCGGTAGCTTTTTGTAATCCGGCAAGCATGGCTGCTTCTTTGCCGAAATTTCGCGATAAAATTAGATACCGGATATTGTCATCCTGTTCAGCCAAGTTTCGCAGGATGGAAGCCGTCGAGTCGGCAGAACCATCATCCACAAAAACAAATTCATATTCATTCAATAATCCTCTTTCTGTGAGTGAAGCAATTTGTTTGATCATTTCTTCATAAAACAAAGGAAGCGTATCCTCTTCATTATAACAGGGTACAATAATAGATAAACTCAGGGAATCAATGTAGTGCATAGTAAACTTCAATAGATTAATACTTATATTACTTTTTTTGATTTATTTTTCTATTCTTGTTGAAAGTTTCGTCTAAAACGCTTTCAGATGTTCGTCGTTGATGAATATCGTGTCACCTGCCTGTTTGATGGTTTTTTTGAATTGTCTGGCGGTTTCGGCCTGACTTTCGGCTATCTCCCGAAGCATAGCCCAAACTATTTCCGGCGTTGCCGGTTGTATGTTCAATGAAGTATCCATAACGATTCACTTTTCATTACAGCCACAAAAATACAAAATATTTTTCACACAGGGTTGTGTTTGTTACTAAATATTTGTCTGATAATTTTTTAATTGTTCATTAATTCATTTTTTTCTTCGCTTCAATATGCATTGTTACTGCCCCGCTTGCGCCAAACCCAAGTTAGGTGCAGGTGATTTTGCCTTTTATCAATTCAGATTTTTTACAAATTCACTAAAATTCAATATTTTATCTTTATTTTCTTTGTTCAGTAGCAAATGTTCAAAATCTTTGGATTTGTGCAGCAAATCTACTTTTTCTATCGTTTCTATTAGTTTTGTTTTAAGTTCTGTTAGATTGTGAATGCCTTGTTTTTTAGTAAGAAAATCGTAATGTGGCTTTGTTTGCGAAAGCAAAAATAAAGCATCGTAATAATCGCGTCCTTTTGCTCGTGAGAGTAAAGCCGACAATTTCATTGCACACAGTACATCATCGGGCGGTACAGGAAATGAAATGAAAAATCCACAACTGCTAATGGTAGCCATTTGGGGCAGATATTCAAACTCTTGATTTTGACTTTCAACCTTAATCAAAAATCGTTCTTCCTTATATGCCGACAAACCTAAATCAAATAACAATTCAGGAAAATAAATTCTTGAGCGAAATGCCGTTAATTTTTCGCTTTGCTTTTCTCTTGTTTCGGCTCGAATGCCCGACCGTTGCAAGAACGTCAAAACCGATTGCGACATTTCTGCAAAATCTTCGGCATAAAAATTCTTGCAATCAAAATCCAAATCTTCTGAAAATCTGTCTATTCCTTTTATTAAACGCAAATTTGTGCCGCCTATAAAAGTGATTTTTTTTACAAATTTTGAGGTTGCCAAAAAATTCAAAATCATCAGTTGAATATATTCCTTTACAATATATTTTTTGTGTGCCGGATTTTCTTTGATTTGTGGCGGAAAATAATTTTGTATTTGCTCAAAATTTAGCATAAGTCGTGAATTTTTAAAAGTAAATCAACTCTGTATCTTAATATTTTTGATTGAAATCTTTCTGTAAATTCGTTTAAACGCTCTATGTTCAAATCTTCTTGCATAAATTCTTCATCAAAACGCAATTCTATGATTTCTTGTTCGTTATTGTACTGCGGATAAAGATACAACAAGTCCAAAATTGCTTTTTCGGGAGTAGCAAAAATCAGACTTTGTTTATTCAAAAATATTTTTTTTTCTTTCCCGAACATCAATTCAGGCAAAATTTGTTGAAACGAAAATGAGCCAAAAGTATTCTCGAAATTTGCCTTTTTCAACGAACTCACAGCAGTTGTCTGCACTATTGCTTCCGGAATGACGCCGTAAAATGCCAATGCAGAATGTAAGCTGATATACGAAGGACTATAAATTTTATTCGATACAAAATATTGAATATTAGGTGTTTTTAAATATTCAGGGAAACTATACCACGAATTACGTAGTTTTACAAGCAAATTTTGCTTTGTCCAACGAGTGAGATTGTTTTTCTCAAAATCGGGTTGCCACGCATAAACTTGATTAACATTGAAACATACCAAGTCGTAAAATTGATTTCTTAATTGCCAAAAGTTCATTTCATTCACTTCTAATTTTCTGCAAAATTGCATAAAAAAAGAATTAAAACAAAATTATGCTCAAAAATATTACTATCAGGTGGGCGAAACCCACTTGATAAATAGATACGCCTGATATTTAATGATTTGATTTTAAATTACTTTTACTACTTTTCTCGTTTTTTCGAGATTGACATCTTTTTCTTCAATAAAACTTGGTTTGAATTATGCCACTTTACGGTATTCATTAGGTATTGCCAAAACTTAATTTGAATGTTTGTATTCTGCGTTGTTTTATATTGTGTCATTAAATAAATCGCATGAAAGAAAAATGTGTATTTTTCTTCGCTTCAATATGCATCGTTAATGACCCAACGTATCTCATAATTCTTTAATCTTCGTTATCTGCGTGCTAATCTGCGTTAATGTTTCAATGTGATCAATATGTGTGCCCCATCGCTTTGAATGGTATGATAGTAGGAATCCAACACGACAGGTAAATTCAAATCAGTAAAATCATTGTGTAAAAAGATGGGAATATTGGCTGATAAAGAGGCTTGCATGTAATTAAAATAATTCATATAATAATAGCCCCAGTATCCTGCTCCAAATCGTTTGTAAACCAATCTTTCAATAATCGGATAATGTTTGGATATGTTTTTGATGGAAGGGGCAAAATCCACTTCATTTTTTAGTTGTATTGACATCCCATCGCAGTCAGGATATAAAACGCTTAAATCATGCAATAATATACCAAACCGGAATTCCTCATAACGCGCTTGATCGGCTTGCGCATTTCCGAACGAAAAAGCAAAGACAAAAAAGCACCAACTCAGTGCCAGAACAGGAACGATAGCCGGTTTTTTGTAATCCGAGACAACGTAAACGCATAAAACAGCCAAAAAAGCGCCAAATCCAAATAAGGTGCGGGGAGGATTCATAAATGTTGTCAATAATACATAGAGTCCGTATGACATGATGAATAACAGACCGATAATCAGAACAGAAATCAAGAGCGAACTTCTTTTATTCCGTGAAGAAATTGATACTGATTTTACCACAAAGAAAACACAAATGAGCGTTATACAAATTTTCCATATTAATCCGAAGTCATGGCAGATAATCATTGCATAGTTTTTGATATTGAACAATATGCCGGACGCTAAATGAGAGATTGAATGTATATTGGTTGAGACGCCATAACCATCATAGTTAAATTCAGTTGGTTTCATAAAGAACAATTTGAAACATCCCATGGCGAGGCAAAATGCCAATGCAGCAATCCACAGGAAAGAAAGTATTTCCTTATCCGATTTTCTCCGGCTGTTCCAGTCCTGAAAACAAAGTAGGACAACGACTAACAAATAAATACCGGAAGCTGCCTGATAGGTCATGCACATAACCAACAAACACACTACAGAACAAAACAAAAAGGCTTGTTTGCGGGCGACAAACAAAAAAGGAACGATACAGGCTAAAACAGACAAAGCCATATAAGGTGCGTCGAATTTATAAGATAAACATTCCAAAAAATATGGAGAAAGTCCTAAAGGAATGCTTGCTAATAGGCGGACTACGGTTATTTTTCTGTTACCTGTCACATATACAAGTAATACGCTGCTAATAGCCAACATAAGCACAGACAATAATTGAGGCAGCGGAGAAATATCCGTCAAATTGGTATCGGCATGAATAAAAATGGAAGCGAATTCTGAAATATACCGGCTCCAGTTATACCAGCCTCGATAACCGGCAATAGCACGCCCTACATCGTCATTATATAAATAGTCAGATCTAATAATTGTCAGAGTTCCAAGCAGATAAACGCCTAACATGATTAATGCCGGCTTCAAAAGAGAACGAAAATCAATTTCCACAAGGCAATCTTTTATTTCCTGCCTCACGCTTTGTACAAGTTTTTTGCCTGAAGCAGTGAGGGTACAATAGTCGAAAAGAAGAATAAAAAAGATTCCGCCAAGAGCATAACTTTGAAGCGTTTTGAATTGCAGCATAGTTGGTGGTTTATGTAAAAGGTATGCTGCTAAATAATTCACAAGCACTTGTCTTACAGGTGGAAATAATACTGCAATACAAGCCATAAGTCCAAGAATGGATAGAAAAGCAATGTAGATTTTGATATTCGCTTCCCTCGTTGTTCGATGTTGTGTCATTTTACAAGATGTTTAATACAGTTTATTTTTTTTTAAAAAAAATGAAGAGTGTTACTCTGAATAATCCTCCAAAAATAAATAATTTTCACGAAAAAAATAATAAACTGTTTAAAAAAGGTATTTTATTTTCTTGATTGATTTTTTTTTTTGCTGTTAAGGTATTCGGAATTGATGGTCCCTTTGGATAAAGCCGTACAGGGATTAAGTGTACAAAATGAAGCTTTGGTATCACGGATAGATCAGTTGGAAGCGTTAGTAAATAAACTATTGGGACAGGATGAAAAGCCTTTTTCTCTTAAATAGGGACGTACAGATAGTTCCTGTTGGTTATTTAGGATAAAAAAATGACAAATACATGCTACTGCCATGTTAACGTTAAAATGGCGCCAAATTCCCCCTTTGAAGGGGGATAAGGGGGATGTTATAAAACATTTCACTATTAACATAACACTACGATATATATTCTATTAACCGTATGATTTATGAATCGGCACTCAAATTGACTTCAGATTTTTTTTTTTGACGAAAATTTTCTACTTTTGTAGCTGTAATAATTTCAATAAAAAACACCCAATATGGCTCATTATTTAGACCCTAAAAATGATTTGACGTTCAAACGTGTTTTCGGCGAGCACAAGCATCTTTGTATGAGTTTATTGAACAGCATGTTGCCGCTTGAAAAACCTATTGTCAGCATTGAGTATCAATCAGGAGAAATGATACCGGAATTAGCAGAAGTATTACGTCAGACGATCGTTGATGTGCGCTGTACGGATGAAGCCGGTCGGCAGTTTATTGTCGAGATGCAGATGTACTGGACGGAAAGTTTCAAAAGCCGCGTCCTGCTCAATGCATCGAAAGCCTACGTCATGCAATTAGACAAGGCAAAAGAGTTCCAGTTACTGCAACCTGTATATGCTTTGAGTTTTGTCAATGAGATATTCGAGAAATCGCCCGAAATGGAAAACGAGTATTATCATTATTACAAGATAGTGAATATCAATAATACGGAGAAACAAATCGAAGGCTTGGAGTTTCTTTTTGTTGAACTGCCCAAGTTTAAGCCTCATAACCGTGCAGAAAAGAAATTGCATGAATTGTGGCTTCGTTTTCTAACCGAAGTAAACGAAACAACGGAAGAAATCCCTCAAGAATTGCTTGATAACGAATTAACGTGCGAGGCGGTTGACTACATGAAAACGGCAGCCTATACCAAAGGACAGTTAGAAACCTACTACAAATGGAAAATAGATATTATGACCGAGCGTAGCGCCTATATTGATGCAACCAAAAAAGGAATGATGGAAGGAATAATGGAAGGAAGGAAAATAGGGATGAAAGAAGGGATGAAAGAAGGGATGAAAGAAGGGATGAAAGAAGGGATGAAAGAAGGGATGAAGGAAGGGATGAAGGAAGGCATAAAAGAAGGCATAAAAGAAGGGATGAAAGAAGGGATGAAGGAAGGGATGAAGGAAGGCATAAAAGAAGGCATAATAATAACAGCCTTGAATATGTTGAGGGATGGAATGTCTGCTGAAGACGTTTGTAAATATACAGGTTTATCCAAACAACAAATTGATAAATTGCATATCGACTTATAATAGATTCTCTATAAATTGAATTATTTTTTCTCCTGCTACATCCCAATTAAGCCGGGTTTGGTACTCATTGTATGATGAAAAACACATTTTTTGGTAGTTTTTAAAATCTGCCAATGTATGTTCAATGTATTCGGCGTATTTTGAGGCTTCATCGGACAATTGAAACAGTTTTCCATTTATATTATCGCGAATAGCGCTTGCAACGCCGCCGGTATTTGTAGTTAAGCTCGGCAATCCGTATGACGAGGCTTCGCAATAAACAATTGCCATACATTCGGCGCGAGTCGGAAGCACTAAAAAATGTGCTTTTGAAAATAAATCGTCCAATTTTTTTCTGCCCTCGTCGGTAGATTTGCTTATAAATCCATGGTTTGTAACATATTCCGGTAGTTCTAAGGATAAATTACGTATACCGACAATATCTAAATGCACTTTTATCCCATGATCGTGCAGGATTTTTGCCGTATCCAATGTTATATTTCCTCCTTTTCTTTGCCAGTCGATGCCTGTAAAAAGCAGATTACATTCATTTTTACTTTTTGCCTGTATTATTTTTTCGACTTCATCTTTTGTCCGATAGGTTTCAATGCCTGCCCCCCGTTGAACAACTTTCACTTTCTCCGGATTTGCATTATAAAGGGTAATAGCGCTTTCTGCAGCCCATTCCGAAGTATATATGGCTAAGTCGCAATTATCTAAAGCTTTTTGTTCTAACAGATTGCCTTGCTTAATAGCATATTTTCCCAAATTTGTAAACTCGGGATAATAATCCAACATCGCAGCAAATGTGGCGTCGGTATAAAACACTTTCCTTACTCTCTCATTTTTAATATTTAGCATGGATACGGGAATGCTGCTCGTAGCAAAAATCACATTTGTATCAGGCGTCATTCGACCGTTTATTTGTTTGGCATAATTCTTTGCGACCGAAATGGCCCTTTCACTCAAAAAACCGTTTTCGGGCAATATGGATAAATACAAACGCTTGAGAAACAGGTCGGATAAATTCATCCTTTTACGCAAATTACCAATATAGTCTATATGAACAGGTTGCTTTTCCAATGCTTTGGCGATATAATATTCTGTACCCGAAAAGTTATGAACGTCTTTCGCATCATGAAGCGTTACGTAAGTTAGATTGATAGCTTTCATCTGTTGGAAATTTTGTAAATCAACGTGCAAATTTATACAAAATAATCCTTATAAATGAAAAACCAAATCGGCATCATTACATTTTTTTTTAAGATAAGGTGTTTGCAGCTATTTTTTTACTACCTTTGCGGATGAATAAGCGCTTTTATTTTCTTAAATAATGAGATAAAGTATTTGTAAAGGGAATAATGATGAAAAAATTTTTAAAAGCGTTACGAAAAATATATACAAAAATATGGGCGGCGCCAATACTTCCCGAATTGGAATTTGAGTGCGACCCGCGTACAGTCTCTGATATGATTTGCGATTTGCTTTCGTCGGACGAGCCATGCATGATAGCGCGTTTCGGAAGTACTGAGTTACATACAATAGTTAATTATTTGGGTATAAAGCAAGGAACCGCTATTATTAAATATGTTAAAGGAGAAGCGCTGGATTGGTGGTGGAATCCTGAAAAGTTGAATAACATAAAGATTTATTCCGGTTTTTTTCCTCCCACCCCTGATAGTGTCGGAAAATTTTGCGAAATGATGCTTGAAGATACAAAGTGTGTCGATATTTTAGGTTCGTGGGTAAAGGAAGAATACTATATGCGGGAATATTTATCCAAAGCACGGAAAGTGCAACTAAGATTATTGGAACCTTATTTCAGCGAAAATCCATGGAGCCGGGTTCTGAAAGGGAAGAATGTATTGGTAGTACATCCATTTGCGGAAACAATTGAAAAACAATATCAAAATAGGCGTTTGCTTTTTGAAAATCCGGATGTTTTGCCTGATTTCAATCTTTTTACCATTCGTGCCGTACAAAGTCTAAGCGGGGAGTTGACAGGTTTTTCCGACTGGTTTGAGGCATTGCAATGGATGGAGGATGAAATTGACAAGATAAATTACGATGTTTGCTTAATCGGATGCGGCGCTTATGGCTTTCCATTGGCGGCTCATGTCAAAAGGCAGGGGAAAAAAGCGGTTCATCTTGGCGGCGCTTTGCAGTTATTGTTTGGCATTCGGGGAAAAAGATGGGAGGACCCCAACCTTGGTGTTTCGATGGGCGTTCCTCCCCGTTATTATTTGAATTTGATGAATGATTATTGGATTAGACCCGGCAATGATTTGAAACCATCAGGCGCTGATAAAATTGAAGGAGGGTGTTATTGGTAACAATGTGAGGTAATAAGAGTATGTATGTAAATTGTATAGGAAGTTGTGAATATTCTGTTGATTAATGATTATTTTGAAGGCGGAGGAGCTGAGGCGGTTTTTCGCTATCAATTCGATTTGTTGAAAAACAACCATGAAGTAGACCGGTTTTATGCATATACATCTTTTACCGACCGGAAATACTATACATTGGCATATATTTACTCGATACGCCGAAAGAGAACATTCGCTGCTTTCCTCAAAAATAAGCATTACGATTGTATCATTATCCATAATTATTGCGCTGCTCTGTCACCATCGATATTGGATGTGGTGGCTCAGTATAAAAAGAAAACAGCATGTAAGATAATTCATTATGCGCATGATTTTCATTTGATATGTCCAAACAGAGGTTATTTTTTTCTTCAAAAAGGGAAGATTTGCAATTTCCGGCAGCCTCCCTCCATTGCCGAATTCATTATAAAAAGATTGGATTACAGGGGATCAGGTTACAGTATGATGAAAAAACTTCAATGGATTTGGGCGTATCAGGTACGAAAAAAACAGAAAGTGTTTGACCTGATACTTGCTCCAAGTGATTTTTTGACTGAACATATTCGGCAAGGTTGTCCTGATCTGGTGGTAGAAAGAATGTATAATTGCTGTGATGCGCTGACCAAAAAAACCGAACACATCGCTGCGTTTCCTTATTCTGTAGAGACGCAATGCATTGCGTCTCTACGGGTAAACGTCGAAAAAAATAAAACAATGCGTTTGGTCTATTTTGGCCGTATCGCTAAAGAAAAAGGATTGGCAACGTTTATCTCAGCGGTACGTACTTCTTCTGTCAACTATACCCTCACCATTATAGGCGAAGGGGAGGAAAAAAACCATTTACAATCATTGGTTTCAGCTTATAATCTGCAAGACAAAGTATTTCTTTGTGATAAAATGGATGCTGCCGTCCTGTTCTCCGAATTAAATAATTATGATGTATATGTATTGCCTTCTGTATGGTATGAAAATGCACCGCTTTCGATTGTTGAGGCGGCTACGTTGGACTTAGGACTTTTTTTGGCAGGTCATGGAGGTGTGATGGAGATGGGACGAATTTGTAGGGCAGCTCATTTTTTCGACCCTTCCGATCCGGTTGATATGGTTGAGAAAATGAAGGTCTTATATACCGATTTTGTAAATGATGCGTTGCCCAAAGCAAGCAAAGAAAAGCTACAAGCGCTTTTTTCTAAAGATGTGTATATTCAAAATCTGAATAAATATTTGAAGTTATAGACCATGCGGAGAAAACTGAAAATAGTGTATTTACTTCCCGGCGGTCTTTTCAATCCGGGTGGAATGGAACGGATTACCATTGATAAAGCCAATTATTTGACTGAAAAAGAGGGGCATGATGTTTACATTGTCACGACCGAACAAATGGGGCAACCGGTCTTCTTCCCTGTTTCGGAAAAAGTCCGTTTGATTCATTTGGATATTGGCATGTATGTCAATTTCGGCAAGGAATCTTATCTTGAAAAATGTATTTCCCGCTACCGGAAAAACAGGGAATACCGGAAAAAACTGAATCTATTGTTATGTGAGATCCGTCCCGACTTTACGATTTCAACATTAGGCGGCTTGGATATTGAGTTTATCAATCGCCTGAAAGATGGCAGCGTGAAATGGGGCGAATTGCATTTCCCCGGCAATTACCGGCAACTGATGGCGCGAAAACTTTCAAGCGCTCTGATACCCAATTTAGTTGCCCGCATCAGGACATACGTTTTTAAGAAAAAATGCAAAAAATTGAATCGTTTTATCGTATTGACCGAAGAAGAAAGAGCATCATGGAAAAATAAAAAGAATATAGAAGTGATTCCCAATGCCTTATCTTGTTACCCTGATGCAGTTTCCACATGCGGGAAAAAACAGGCAATTGCTGTTGGTCGTTTGGTTTACGAAAAAGGCTATGACATGTTGATAGATGCATGGAAAACTGTTTATGCCAAACACCCCGATTGGGAATTGCATATTTTCGGTCAAGGAGATCAAAAGGAAAAACTGAATGAACAAATTCAGTCATACGGTATGGAGTCGGTTATCCGGATTCACAATCCTTCAAAAAATATTTATAAGCAATTTGCGGAATCGTCCTTTATGCTTTTCCCTTCCCGTTTTTTGGAGGCGCTTCCGATGGTATTAATTGAAGCCATGTCGTGTGGATTACCTTTGGTGGCGTTTGATGCTCCTTGCGGGCCAAAAGATATAATAACAGAGGGAGAAAACGGTTTTTTGATACAAACAGGCGATGTCGGAACGTTCTCGGAACGTATTGTCCGCATGATTGAGTCGGACGATCAACGAAAAAAAATGGGACAAAAAGCACGTGAAATGTCGTTTGCATACAGCATAGATGAAGTGATGAAACAATGGATCGACTTGTTTGAAAAGCATGTTGCACCGGAAATAAATAATGTGATAAAATGAAGCGCATAACGTTAATTATTACCGGAATAATCACCAGTTTATACTTCTTCCCGGTCGAATTTTCATTCTTTTCGGGAGTGAACACCAAGATGATGTTAGCTATTGTGGGCGCCGCATTTTTATTGATGGATAGCTTAAACAGACATAAAGTATTAATGTATAAAGAAATTTTCGCGGCAACTGTCTTTGCCGCACTTTTTTCTTTAATGTGTTATTACTCGGTAGTCTACAATAACACAAATGATTATGCTTATTCAACCTATATTGTTTCGATGGCTGTATGGATGGGAGGCGCTTTCGCTGTTTGCCGGATTATCCAAATGGTACATGGATATATCTCTTTGAAATTAGTGATTAACTATTTAGTCTGGGTATGTGCCGTTCAGTGTATTTTGGCATTATTGATAGATAATTTCCCCTCCTTTAAATTCTTTGTGGATACGCATATATCAAGTACGGTGGCTGATACGGAAAACATGAACAAATTAAATCGTTTGTATGGAATAGGGGCGGCATTGGATGTTGCCGGAACAAGATTTGCTGCTGTACTAACAATGATAGCTGTACTGATTGGAACTGATAAAGAGATAAAAAATGATAAGAAACAAATCGCATTGTATGTGTTTTTGTTTGTTTTGATTGCACTAATCGGTGCGATGATAGCACGTACGACTACTATAGGTATGTTTATGGCTTTGGTTTACATTCTCTACTCGACAGGATTGATTAGAATCAAACGTTCCAATCAAAAATTATTCAGAGTGTTTATGAGTGTATTATTGTTGTCACTTGTCGTATGCGTCTTTCTTTATCATTACGTACCGGCTGCCCGTACTTTGTTTCGTTTTGCCTTCGAAAGTTTTTTCAATTGGTTGGAAACAGGTGAATGGAAATCCAATTCTACAGAAATGCTTCAAGGGATGTGGATATTACCGGAATCGATCAAGACATGGATTGTTGGAGATGGATACTTTGCAAGTCCTTCGGGGTCAGGTTTTTATATGGGTATTGACGCGGGATATTTGCGTTTTATCTATTATTGCGGTTTGTTGGGATTGAGCATGTTCTCTCTGTTTTTTGTGTACCTTTCTATTGCGTGTTATCAAAAATTCCCCAATCAAAAACATATTTTTTTCTTTCTTTTCGTGTTGGTATTTGTTATTTGGGTAAAAGTCTCAACCGATATATTTCTTATTTATGCATTGTTTTTGTGTATACCCGACGAACAAAAACAGAAAAACTTTTTGATGCAGAAGCTATGAGAATACTTCAGATAGGCAAATTTTTCCCCATTAGGGGCGGCGTTGAAAAGGTCATGTACGACCTGATGATGGGTTTATCCGGCAGGGATATCCAATGCGACATGTTATGCGCTGTCACAGAGAATCATCCTTCCGGCATTGTTCCGCTTAACCAATATGCGCGTTTGCAATGTATGCCTGTCCTGTTCAAATTGTCGGGTACCATGATTTCACCTGCCATGATTTTCAGACTGCGCAAGATAAAACGTAAATATAATATCATTCACATACACCATCCGGATCCGATGGCATGTCTATCCTTATTCCTGTCAGGCTATAAAGGGAAAGTAGTATTACATTGGCATAGTGATATTTTGAAACAGAAGACATGGTTGAAATTGTACAAACCGTTGCAACGATGGCTTATCAAACGGGCAGATGTGATTGTGGGAACAACACCGGTGTATGTGCAACAGTCGCCGTATCTGAAAAATGTACAACATAAGACAAATTATATCCCTATTGGAGTTGACGAACTGATTACTGATCCTGACTTGACGGTTCAACTGAAAGAGCGTTATGCCGGCAGAAAGATTATCTTCTCGTTAGGTCGGTTGGTGCCCTATAAAGGGTATGAGTATTTGATAGAAGCTGCTCAATATTTAGATGATACGTATTTGATCTTGATTGGGGGCGATGGACCATTAATGGGCGAATTGCAACATTTAATTGATACGCTGGGAGTGGGTCGAAAGGTGTTGTTGGAGGGATATATAAAGGATGATAAAGTGACTGCATCCTATTTCATGGCTTGCGATCTGTTCTGCTTAAGCTCGATCATGAAAACGGAGGCTTTCGGCATTGTACAGATCGAAGCAATGTCGTGTAGTAAGCCGGTAGTGGCAACACGTATTGCGGAATCAGGTGTGAGTTGGGTTAACGAAGACGGTGTAACGGGTTTTAATGTTGAACCTCAAAATGCGGAAGCGCTGGCTGAAGCAATTGAACGAATCCTGTCCGATCCACAACGTTATGCGAAACTGTCTGCCGGTGCACGCCACCGCTACGAAACGATATTCACGCAAGCTAAAATGGTAGATAAATGTATAGAATTGTATCAAGATTTACTTGGTAGAACCATTTCATTGCCGAATGAATCGTTTTTTTCGGAAGTGAAAGCATTGTTGGATGAAGGGAAACAGGTTCGCATTCCGGTAAAGGGAAGAAGTATGCGGCCGTTTTTACAGGATGGAGATACGGTAGAACTTATTTGTATTACCAATCACAACATTAAGTGGGGCGACATTGTATTGGCACGTACCAATACAGGCCATATTGTATTACATCGTGTCGTATGCAGAAAGAAAGACAGGCTGTGGCTTATGGGTGATGCACATTCGGGAAAGAAAGAATACATTGCGATGAGCGATGTGTTGGCATATACGACGACCTCATACAAAAAAGGAAGAAAGCGTCGATTGAATTCGTTCGGAAAACGCTGTGCCGTTGTTTGCTGGTTTTTGTTGATGCCTTTCAGAGGATTATTAATAAAAATGTATGAAAAATTGAATCAAATTATTTAAAAATGAAGATAAAGAAAAATCTTATTTTACGTCGAATAGGTAATGAATACATAATCATTGTTCCTGATAAAGATATTGTAGATTTGACGGAAGTGTATACGTTGAATAAAACTTCGGCATGGATATGGAAACAGTTCGAAAACATAGATTTTTCCATAGACGATATTTTGGATCTTGTACAACAACAGTATGAAGTGGAACGGGATACAGCCATGAAGGATGTGCAGACTTTTTTAAATACACTCATCGCAGGGAAATTGGTGATTGATTAGTGTTTTTTTATGGAATTGAACGAACTATATAAGTCTTTTTTTGCGTTACTCACGGCTGGATTATGGAATCGGGAACCTGAGTGTACGTATTTTCCGTTAAGCCCGGAGAAATGGGAACAGGTTTATAGGTTTGCGCTCAAACAAACAGTTGAAGGAATTGTTTTTGACGGGATGTTGTTATTACCCGAGCACTTTCTGCCTCCCAAAAATTTGATCATAAAATGGGTTGTGGCAGTAGATGCAATCGAAAAGAAAAACATACGGATGAATAAGGCAATCGGCGAATTAAATAATTTGTTTTTAAAAAATGGGATTCGGGTGTTATTAACAAAAGGACAAGGGGTTGCGGCTTGTTATAGTAATCCTTTACATCGCCAATGTGGCGATATTGACCTTGCTTTTCCGAAAAAGGATATGTATGATTCGGCAAACCGTTTGATTCAACAACGGAATAAAAATGTTGAAAAACAAGCAGGATTCAGTTCGGATTATGTGTGGAAGGAATTTATTGTTGAACATCATGGATTTTTGTTGGATATAAGCAATCCGTTTCTTTTCAGATATTTACGTCGTTTGCAACGACAAGAAGAAGATCAGTCCATGCACTTACAAATAGCCGGCAATAAGGTTCAAGTGCCTTCTCCCGTACTGATGCATTTATCTGTCAATTCGCATATCCTGAGACATTTACTTTCATTCGGAATCAGTATTCGCCAATTATGCGATTCAGCGCGTCTCTGCTATATGTATCATAACAAACCTGAGATGCAATCGTTGGAAAAAATATACCGGAAGTTAGGTATATATCAATGGATACAAATGCTGAATTCTTTGTTAGTGGATTATTTGGGAATGTCGGAAGAATATCTTCCTTTTCCAGTCAAAACCAAACGAAATGCAGATTGGATGATGAAAGATATATTGCAAGGTGGGAGCTTCGGTTTTTTTGGAGGTCTTTTTTCGAAAGGAACAGACACACCTCAATTAAAAAGGAAGCATACATGGCTTCATTTGTCGGTCAGATTTTTCAGGTATGTCCGTTACGCTCCTTACGAAGCATGTTGGTTTCCTGTCATGCATACTTATTCACATTTCAAAAATTGGATTTCCAAATGAACGGACTAATTAAACAACGGATCAATTGGGCTTGGCGAATAACAACGGGATTCCGATGGAAAATAGTTATGAGCATGTTGCTGGAAACTGTCAGCGCCTTGTTGCTATTGCTCTTTATCTATTTCTCCAAAATTGCCATTGATATTGCCTTGAATATGGCAGACGGAAATCTAAAACGGATATTATTCAATATTGTATTGATCGTTTCTTTATCTGTCCTTGCAGGGCTGATCGCATCGTGGATAAATGAATACGTAAAAAACGGAATGATGATACGCTTGCAAAACAACTTAGCGTATACACAGATGTTGTTGGTGTGGGAAAAGAAAAAACGTTGGCATACAGGCGATTTGTTGGTAAGACTCAATTCGGATTGTGGCGAAGTGGTACAAATGCTGGTCTATACGATCCCTTCATTTATTGTTACCGGAATCAAACTAATGGCTTCACTTGCTTTATTGTGGGCGATGGATTCGATGATGGCGCTTCTCATTTTGGCTATCACTCCTTTGTTTTTGTTTTCCAAGATCTATTATAAAAAGATGAGACAAATCACGAAAGATGTTAAAAAAGAGGAAAGCAACGTAGGAAATGTGATACAAGAAAATCTGAAACTTCGTTCGCTGATACAGTCTTTATTGTTTACAGAAGCAAGACATGCTAAATTGATAGATACACAGAATTCGTTTTTTAGAATGAAAATCAAGCAGTTGAGATTTTCAGTGCTAAGCCAGGGTATCCTGCGTTTGACATTTAATGGTGGATATTTACTTGCCTTCCTATGGGGGATTTACCGGCTGAAGGCAGGGTTGATTTCGTTTGGCACCATGGCTGCTTTTCTCCAATTGGTCGGCAGGGTACAGATGCCGGTCTTTTCTATGGTAGCTGTTTTCCCGGCAATCATTCGTTTTCGGACTTCTGTCGAAAGGATCTTGGAAATGAACAAAGGCGAACGCGAATCGTATGAAAATCCAATTAAGCTGGATAAGCCGCTTACCCTCGAATTGCGTCAATTGTCATACCGGTACGATAAAACAGATGTAATTAAGCAATTGAACGCAGTTTTTCAATCCGGTCTTCCAACAGCCGTAACAGGCGCTTCCGGAAAAGGAAAAACCACCCTGATAAGGCTAATACTTGCCATAATCAAGCCGGATAGTGGAAGTATGACACTGACTCAATCAGATGGTGAAAGCCATGAAATATCCGTAGCAACACGCATGAATATTGCATACGTACCTCAGGGAAATACGCTATTTTGTGGCACAATTCGTGAGAATCTGATGCTTTCCAATATGTATACATCAGAAGAACAAATCAGTGAGGTGTTGCATATAGCTTGTGCAGAGTTTGTTTATTCACTTCCAAAAGGGATTGATACCGTGATAGGTGAATCCGAATATGGGATTTCAGAAGGACAAGCACAACGTATTGCCGTAGCACGTGCCTTGCTTCAAGGAGGGAGCATCTGGTTATTTGATGAACCTACTTCCGCGCTTGATTCCCAAACCATCCAGCAGATATGCCGGAATTTGTTGCAGGTAGGAAAAGATAAAATACTGATTTTTATTACACATGATCGCTATGTAGAGGATGCTTGTTCGCAAGTCATTAGTTTAGATTAGTTTAGAAAAAGGAGGAAAGAAGGATGATAGATCAACAATTATGTAAAAACGAACAATCTATTTTGTTTTGTATAGCTTCGCACATCATGGAAGTGGTGATGCCGGAGACTTTGGATTGGGAACGTTTGTTGCCTTCTTTTAAACCTTTCGAGGTTGACAAAGCCACTTTGAAGCAACCTGTTTGTTCGATCCGTGCAATTGAAAACCCGATCGCTTTCGTATCTGATCCGGTGGTACTATATGAAGTAGCAGACCAATTCGGATATTTATTTCATTTGTTGGAAACAGATCACCATTACATTTCCGATGTGCAATTTGTTGAAAACGGAGATCATTTCCTGATGAAATCAGCGAAAGATTTCTCTACTTCTACGGTTTATGTGGATTGGAACTACGAATTTGCCGGTTCGATTTTGTCGTCGTTTTTGATGATCGCTTTTAACTTGTCGACCATCCTCCATAGAACAATGATGATTCATGCCTCAGCAGTTGAAAAAGACGGAGTTGGATATGCTTTTCTGGGCAAGAGCGGAACAGGAAAAAGTACGCACAGCGCTTTGTGGCAAAACCACATCGAAGGTGTAGAATTACTCAATGACGATAATCCGGCAATCAGGATTGAAGAAGACGGCAGTGTATATATATATGGTACGCCTTGGAGTGGAAAAACGCCATGTTATCGAAATCATCATGTCTTACTGAATGCATTGGTTCGATTGAATCAAGCAGACTCAAACAGAATCACATGGCAAGAAGGGGTGAATGCGTTGATCACTCTTTTACCAAGTTGTTCGTCAATGCGATGGAATGCCTTGTTGTATAACGAAATGTGTAGTAGTTTGGAAAAAGTGATCGGTCGTGTAAAAATAGCTTGCTTAGATTGTTTGCCGAATAAGGAGGCAGCGCTATTGTGTTATAACGAAATAAAAAATATAAACTCTAATTAAATATGAAATGAAGAAGAATTTATTGTTAGTGGTATTAAGCGCTATGGTGATGACCTCGTGTATAGCACCCAAAAAAATGGTCTATTTGAAAGACATGAGGCCGGAGATATTGTATCAGTTATCGCAAAGACCGGATTTGAAAATTCAACCGCAAGACAGGCTTAAAATTATGATCAGCTCTAAAACGCCTGAATTAACAGCACCTTTTAATATGGGAGTTGCAGGATATCAGTTAGGTACAGACGGTGAAGTAAGGAATATAGCTTCTTCGGCTATGAGAGATGGCGGATATTTGGTAGATCGCCAGGGAAATATTGAATTTCCGGTGCTGGGAACATTGCGTGTTGAAGGATTGACAAAATATGAGGTTGCTTATCAGATACAAAACCGTCTGAGGGATGAGCGCCAGGTTTCTGACGCCGTAGTAACAGTTGAAGTCTTGAATTTTAAAATTACTGTTATTGGAGAAGTAGGCGGGCCGGGCGTACAGAATGTCAATGACGAAAAAATCACATTATTGGAAGCAGTCATACGGGCAGGCGGCGTGACTACAAATGCGTTAATGGGAAATATTCTTGTCATTAGGGAAGAGAAACGGGGATATGTGGCTTATGTCAATGACTTGCGTACGGTAGCCGTATTCGACTCTCCTACTTATTACCTGCAACAAAATGATATCGTGTATGTTTTACCGAAAACTGCCAGAATGTCGGAAAGAGAAAGTCGCTCATGGCAATGGTACAATACCGTCCTTGGATTAGCAGGTACAGTCATGTCGGTATTACTTTTAGTTCGTACTTATTAGAAACAACTCAATCAATCATCAAATAAATAAAAATTGTTATGGATAATCAAAAAATGTCGTTAGGCGATACTTCAAACGATAAGTCTGTCAATCTTTTGGATATATTTATGTATTTGGTTTCCCACTGGAAATGGTTTTTGTTATCGTTTTTTTTATTTGGAAACTATTTTGGATATAAGTATAGCAAAACTCCTTTCACATACGTCCGGTCAATAACGATTATGATCAAAACTCCGGCGAACACTCAGGGAGCTATGCGACTGAACAGGTATAACAGTTTTACTGCTCCGATCAATGTATCAAGCGAAATACTTCAGTTTAAGTCGAAAGAACTGATGCGCCAGGTAATAGATAATCTTCATGCTGACGTAAGTTATATCGTACGAAACAGATTGCGACCCTACGAGTTGTATAACAGATCGCCTGTAAGAGTTGTTTTTCCGGAAGCCAAACCGGATGATTATTATGCTTTGACTGTAACACCGGTCAACGATAAGGAAGTGGATTTGTCTGAATTTTCAGGTACAAACAGCAAGGAAAAAATCCGTGTAAACCTGAATGATACGGTGCAAACAGAGATGGGGACTTTTGTCGTGGCTCCCTCTGTTTATTATCATTCTTCGTGGTTCGGTAAAAACGTCAAGGTTACAAAACATGCGCGTGAAAGTATGGTATTTAACTTCATTTCCCGATTGAATGCCATACAGTTGGAAGAAGATGCAGCCATTTTACGACTTACATTGTCCGACTACTCCACACATCGAGCCAGTGATATCCTGAATATGATCATATCAGTTTACAACGCTGATGCGCTGATAGATAAAAACGCTGCTGCTGAATCAGCATCAGACTTCATTAACAATCGGATTGATGTAATACAGGGGGAACTTGGAGAAGTAGAAGCAAAGATCGAACAAATGAGAACAGAAAATGAAGGGCTTGATATCTCTACGGTTTCAGGAATGTATGTCGCTGAAAGCAGACAATATGGCTCGTCTGTAAAAGAAATTGATAATCAGTTGAGTTTGGTCAGATATATGAGAGATTATATGCAGGGAGAGAGAAGCAACAGTGTGATACAGGGTTATTCAGGATTTTTAGATGCCAATACCGAGAATCAGATTTCGCAATATAACAACGCAATATTAAGAAGAAACCGGTTGAGCGAATCAGGAGGCGAACAAAATCCGGTAATACAGGATTTGGATATTCAAATCAAAGCAATGCGACAAGGGATAAACAGATCAATTGATAATCATATTTCAAGTTTGAACATTTTGAGAGCAAACGCTTCAAGACAGGAGTTGCAAGCCTTAAGCAAGATTTATCAAATTCCGGAAAAACAGCGTGTTGCGATTGAGGTCGAAAGACAACAAAAAATAAAAGATGATATATATGTATTTTTATTGAATAAACGCGAAGAAATAGCGCTTAATCAGGCAATGGTAGATGATAATGCGCGGGTAATAGATCCGGCTTCCGGAAGCAATGCCCCGGTACTTCCAAGTTTATACAGAAATCTTTTGTTAGGGGCAGGATGTGGTTTCAGTGTGCCAACTATTATTTTTCTATTGATTTTGATGCTTGATACACGCATACACAACAGAAAAGAAATAGAAAATGCAGTGAGTATTCCGTTTTTGGGAGAAATTCCTGTTGATCCCGATACCGACAATCAGCAAGTATGTATATCCGGACAGGGCTTTAGCGTTATGACAGAGGCTTTTCGCATGTTAAGAACTAACATGCAATATTTGACGCGAACAAAAGATTCCAAAGTCATTTCCATTATCTCATTTTTCCCCGGTGCAGGTAAAACATTTGTAGCAACCAACTTGGCCGTAAGCCTTGCCCAAATTTCAAAAAAAGGGGTGTTGGTAGACTTAGATTTGAGAAAAGGCACGATGAGTTCGAATTTTGAAAAAACCAAGAAACTGGGAGTTGTACATTTTTTGTCAGACGATTCGGTTGTATTGGAAGATATTACGAATGAAAATGCTATTTGTGAGAATCTCGACTTAATTGCAAGCGGCGCCATTGCACCTAATCCGACAGAGTTGTTGCTAAGCAGCCGCTTTGATGAAATGATGGATGAATTAAAGAAAAGATACGATTTTATCATGTTAGATAGCGCTCCAATTGGGTTGGTGGCTGATGCTTCTGTTGTAAACCGTGTGACCGACTTGAATATCTTTATTATTCGGGCAGGAAAATTTGATCGCAGACTATTACCTGATCTTGAAAATCAATACATCCAGAAAAAATGGAATAATATGGGTGTGGTCCTTAATGCTGCCAAAAAAGATAACAGGGGCTACGGTTATGGCTATGGTTACGGCTACGGCTATGGTTACGGCTACGGTTACGGAAATGAGAAGAAGAAGTAGTGCCATGTTAACGTTAAAATGGCGCCAAATTCCCCCTTTGAAGGGGGATAAGGGGGATGTTATAAAACATTTCACGATTAACATAACAGTAGTAGCAAGGCATGTCTTGCTCTCGCTGTTATTAAGTTTTCTGTTTGCCGCGAAATTGTAAATCTTTAGTTGTTTTCTTTATGAATATAAATAAAGTCATATTTATTTGTTGCATGGCATTGGTTTTCGGATGTAAACATACAGTAATCTCAGATACCGGACAAGCTATGGCGGATGACACGGTGAAAACTGTGACCGCAAAGTTTATGCATCCTGAAGCGCCTGCCATGATGGCGGATCCTTATCAACGGATTGAATATTTAGCCCTGCATTATTGGGATTATTTTGATTTTGCTGATACATCCTATATCCCTACTCCGGAAATTAGCGAACAAGCCTGGGTGGATTATATAGATTTATTGTTTCGACTGCCATTGGATAAAGCACAGGCTGAAATGAAAAAAATGATGTCAAAGAGTGCATTAAACAGCAAAAAACTTTTTCAATATTTTACGGGATTGGCTGAAAAGTACCTCTATGAACCTAACTCGCCGGCAAGGAACGAAGAATTGTATATCTCTGTATTAGAGGTGATGATCCAATCCACAGCATTAAACGATACGGAAAAAATACGCCCTCAAGCACTCCTTGATTGGGCGTTGAAAAACCGGATGGGTACTAAAGCAGCCGATATTCAATTTGTCGGAATTACCGGGCAAACCAGTACATTGTATAAGCTAAACACCGCATTTATCTTGTTGTTTTTTAATGATCCCGAATGTACTTCGTGTAAAGAGCATATCGAAATGATGCGCAGTTCAGCATTGATAAAAAGACTGCTGTCAGAACACAAGTTGTGTGTACTGTCGATGAATTCGGAAAATGATGAAGAAAAGTGGAAAGCAAATCAAACAATTTATCCTTCTGAATGGATTATCGGTTACACATCATTAGCGATTAAGAGTATATACGATTTGAAAGCAAGTCCGACACTGTATCTTTTAGACAAAAATAAAACAGTGTTGCTAAAAGATGCAACACTGTTACAAATTGAATATTACTTGAATAGTCAGAAATAGACGCTCCGGTTAAAATTTGTCGGGGCGTATAATGGCAGAACGACTTAATGAAGGATCATTATAGTACTGGTTCTCCACACCGCCAACGCCTGCAGTTTTCAGTCTTGACGCAGTGACGCCAAACTCTCCGACTAAGCAATCCTTGACTTTTTTAGCGCGTTCGTTACTCAACCGGTAGTTTATTTGAGAATTGCCTGTTCCTTCGTCGGCATAACCTGTGATTGTATAACTGCTCTCAGGATAATTATGCATTAATTTTGCAAGAAATCCCAACTGAACCCTTGCATCTTTCGACAAAGTACTCTGTCCGATTTTGAAAAGGATCAACACATCGGCAGCTACATCTTTCCATGCTGTGACATACTCAACCGAATTATTTGCTGATGGTGGAGGAACAGGATCTACATTGGATTGGTAATAAACCGGTTTTGAAATAATATTTCCGCCAAAATGAAACTCAACGCCTATATTAACAGAAAATAAACCATCAAGCGAACGGTTGCCGGTATCGTTATTAAGCCTTCCCGGGTATTTGTCCAACTGTTCGGGATTTGGATCGCGCATAGGACTTTTCATCCGATCTGAAAATGCAGCGCCTCGTATATCAAATACCAAATCTACTTTATTTCCAACACGAAGTTTATTCAACAATCCTAAATTTAAAGAAAAATTGGAAGCAGTAGGTTGATCCCAAGTACCAATATATCCAACTCCTACAAAAGGGGCTAATGTCCAAAAACGGGTTCTATTCACTCCTTCAAATATATTCGATACGTTGAACAGCAAATCGGTATATACATGCCAGGCGTCGAATTTTTGGCGGTATAGCCTGTGTTCAGGAAGATAAAAATTAACATCTTCAGGAATAGCATGTGATACATTTTGTCTATTGCTATATTTGGTAGCTCCTTTCAATACTTGCCATGAAGCTCCGACACGTGAACCGAGAATAGGTCCCCACCACTTACCTAAATAAAGATCTGCTCCTCCTGAAACACGATCCATCAAACCTAACTGTTTCGCATGATCAGCAAAGAAAATACGGGGCCCAAGACCCATACCAATAAACCACTGGTTTCGTTCCTCCTCAATCTTATAAGTCACATTTTGTGCTTTTAAAAAGCCGGATGCACTGAATATTAATAAAAAACAAAGTAAACGAACAGAATTTCGCATACTGATTTGTACATGTTTTTGTGAAGTAATTTTTTCCATTTTATTAGTGTATTTATATTACAATTATTATAAACTCATTGTTTTAAATCTATTTTAAAAATCATCGTTTCAATGTAAAATATTGTTAATTGGCTGCAAAGATATGAATTTCTTTTTATTAAATCAAAAAAATATAAAAAAAAAACGATAATTTCTTCAGTAGTTATTTCTTTTCGCTTTTTCCCATGCTTCACCCATCCGTATCATCCAATTTTTTTTGTACGGAATTTGTAATACAGGTTCAATATTATAGTAATTCTGAACAGGGTTGGAACCTGATTTAATGATTTTATAAATTAATTCCCAGTTGAGCAATCCGCCAACATTTCGGTCGTCAATAAATAGATCAACGCCTATTTTCCGGGGTGAGCCGGTTTGTATATCTTCTTCCGGATAATTTTTGTTGAATGCATAAAAAAAGACGCCGTTTTTTTCACAATAATCAATTGCTTCCTGCAACAAAGAGCCTTCGCGCATCGTCCATAAAATCAGTTTATGATGCTCTTCCTCACGCAGTTTTCTCAATATTTCCAATGCCATTGGAATAGGTTTGCCTATTTCCGGATAGTCATGTTCTACGATTGTTCCGTCAAAATCTACTGCGATAGTCATAATGAATTAGGAATTAAGAATTAGAAATTAGAAAAAATAGGACGATCATTAATCTTTAAATCTTTATTTTCGGTTTATACATATCGTTTGCCGTGATGCCACATTCTTTTTTCATCTGAATACAGTATTCCAATAAGCCAAGATCGTCGGCTCCGGCGTTGTTGGTGCCAAAGGTGAATTTCACGCCTGCCGCTTTCGCTTTTTGAATAATTGCTTTATTTGGAATTTTGTAACGGGCATTTATTTCGAGCGCTTTCCCACTCTTGGCCATGGCTTCAACGAACTTATCCATACGTGACTCAGTCCAAAATTCATCATACCGATCTTCCATTTGAGGGGGAAGGAAACATGGGTTCACATAGATATCCATTGGTTCCTGAAGAACATTACATATTATGTTCACAATAAGATCCATGTATTCCTGTTCGTTTTCTATCCATGTTTCGGAGGGTATCCACAGACGGGTACGACGTCCTTTTAAATCGGTAAAGGTAAGTGCGTCGGTAAAAACGTAATCAAACTCGTTGCGAACTTCGGGCGAAAATGTAGTAACCCATTCGCGTCCTTCGGCTTGCATGGCAAGAATGAAAGGCTTTGATCGCATTGAATCAAGGAATGCCATTACGCCAGCATCGTCGGTAATAGGAAAACCGATGCCACAGTTTGGCGCAGCAGCATAATTAATGCCTGTTAGGTGTGAACGTTGAACAGCATTTTCGTTGGTAAGCCCACCTTTGATATGGACATGATAATCGAGAACAGGGAAATCTTCCTGATGTAATTTAATAATATCATCTGCTTGTTCGTCAGTAGATTGAGCTATATGTGCGGGGACATCCTGTAATATTTCGTTCAATTGCAAAGTGTTGATCGATATGGTTCTAATCTGAATATTACCTGTTCCGTTGCTTGAAATGGCAAAGGTCCCTTCCGAAAGCAAGGCCGACAGGTTAGGAGCAATCCGGTAAGGGTTGGCCGGTTCGATATATTCTACTACCGGATCGCCGTTGATTGCCACTGTAACGAAATTGCCTGCTACCGTTATTGTCATTCGAAACCATTCGTTTTCTTTTACAAAGCTCTTTGTCAGGTTACGTACAGACAGCAAACTCCCAGTCATTTTCCACCAAACGGGGTCGGAACGGTCGTTATTAATAGCTACATGATAGCCTTTGTCAACGGATTGATTGGTATGAAAAGCGATAAAGCCTTTTCCTCCGGGCGTGGTACGCAACTCGATATTTAATTCAAAATCTTTATAATGGCCTTTTTTTAAGACTACTTGAGCGCCATTCCCCTTTAAGGCTAAAATCCCATTTTCAATGGAGGCGTTACCGATCGTTTCCCATTTGCCGGTATTGGCGCTGTCGAATAAAATTTTGCTGCCTGATTGGCTACAACTTGCCGTTACAAAGCATATAAACACTGTGGTGAAAAATGAAAGAAGTCGCATAATCAATATCTGTTAGTAGTTTGGATTGTTAAAACTACCGGCAAAATTAAGTAAAAAAAATCTAATTATGGAACATTTCGGTAAAAAGTGTTACCAATTGCATTTTACATTCGTCCATATTTATTACACGACCTAATTCGTTGGATAGCGAAGTAACTCCTTTATCTTTGAATCCGCATGGATTGATCAATGAAAAATAATTCAGGTCGGTATTGATATTTAGTGCAAAACCATGCATTGTTACAAAACGGCTGCTTTTGACGCCAATTGCACAAATCTTTCGTGCGCGTTCTGTGCCCGAATCAAGCCAAACACCGGTTGCTCCCTGCAATCGTTCGCCTTTTAGACTGTACATCGTTAATAAGCGGATGATAATTTCTTCGATTGTTTCGATATATTGCCGCAAACCGATGTTGAATGACTCCAAATCAAAAATGGGATAACCTGTAATTTGTCCTGGCCCGTGAAATGTAATATCACCTCCCCGATTTGTTTTATATAACGAGATGTCTTGCGAAGTCAGCATGGTCTCAGAGACGAGCAGATTCGATGGCAGACCGTTTTTCCCAAGTGTAATAACAGGCAGATGTTCGCAAAGAAAAAGAATGTTTTCTGCGCCCTGTTTCCTTATTTTAGCATCTATCAGATTTTGAAATGCTTCTGTTTGAATACGTAATGCTTCTCCGTATTCAATAGTACCCAAATCTTCATAACGGAAACATTTCATTAAATTGAAAATTAATCAATCACTAATCACTAACCACTAACCACTAACCACTAACCACTAACCGTTTTCCCTCTATTTTCTCAATCGGTTGAGCGATCTGATTAGTGTTTCGTCAGCGCCGATATTCCGAATGGCCATGTAGTCTAAAATCAGGCTAATAATAGGAAATGACAGGGCTAATCGTACACTGCTGAAACGGAAGTTTCCGGATGTTGCTGATATTTTCCAGAGAAAAAAAGCGAAAAGGCCATAAAAACCGATTAAAAGTAAAGCATTAAAAATACACAAACGTATTTGTAATATCCTTTTTTTGTACAAGAAGACAGTCGATAGCGCAATGATGATAATGATTACCAACAATACCATAAATGCCTGCTCAACATTCACTATTTCAGAAGGCTTTGTCAATTTATTCAAACCTGAGCCATCTAACGAAAAGAATAGATTGTCAATTTGTAAAATTACCAACGGCATAAAAAGCATTGCTGTAACGAGGGCAACAATTGCCAGTAAATAAACAGTTTGTATGCGCTGAATCATAATAATTAGGAATTGGGAATTAGGAATTAGGAATATGTAAACCACTAACCGCTAACCATTTACCACTTAAAAATTATTCTTTTCTTTTACCGGATTTTTAAAATGGATTTTGTTATCATGAAATTCTTGCAAGGCAATGAGGGTTGCTTTTGGTAATTTTTCGTAGTAACGAGATATTTCAATCTGTTCACGATTCTCAAATACTTCTTCCAAATTGTCATTGTATGAAGCAAAGTCCTGGAGTTTTCTTTCCAAATCCTTCTTCATTTCGCCGGAAATTTGGTTTGATCTTTTTGCGATAATCATCAGGGTTTCATATATATTCCCTGTGTCTTTGCTCAATTTAATCATGTCGCGTGTAACAGTAGTTACTTGAGCGTTTGATCTACGATAATCCATAATTTATTAATGCTATATTTTTATTTATTGGGCAAACCACACAGGTTTGCCTCTACCTGTTAATTTCTAACTTTCCATTCAATAACTGCTTGTGATTCTTTTACTTGCGTAATCATAAAAGCGTTGAATCTGTTTGGTATATTTTCCTTCCGGAAACTCATTGGTATAATTGTAGTATTCGTCCACCACATCGCGGTAACGTCCCTGAAGACGGTCTTCCACACTCACAAGCGCCATTTCGTATTTTGCTTTGATTCTCAAGAAAATAAATTCCTCGCGATACTTTGAATAGGGATAGTCCTTCAGTGCATTGTCTGCGGAAATGATACATGAACGATAGTTATTGCCCATGTAAGTACCTAAATTATAATACAATTGGGTGCTTAACAATTCTTTATAAGCGAGTTTTTCCTGCAACTGGAACATGATTTCCTGAGCCTGTTTAGCCCGTTCTGTTTGTGGATAGTATTCCATGTAGAGTTGAAGTTGGGCAAGCGCTTCGTATGTCTGTGATTGGTCTAAGCGAGGGTCGGGAGAGTCGAGAAATAACCCATAACCGGAATAAAAACGCGCTAATTCGGTAAATTCGCCTTTTGGGTAGGTTTTATAATAGGTTTCGAAATAAGCGGATGCCGTCTGGTAATCTTTTTGCCCATAATAGCTTTGCGCTAAAAGATACAAAGACTCTTCAGCCGATAAGGTTCCCTTTAAAACAGGAACTAATTCTTCAAGCAATGTAGCTGCTTTCGTCCATTTTTTATTGTTGAAATATTTTTTTGCATACGAATATTTCAATTCATAGTCGGTGCTTTTTAATATTTTATTGTATTCACCACACGAGGAAAACAACAAAACAAGCGCCATTAAGAATGTAATCTTTTTCATTTGCAATTAATAAAAATATAAACCTCGAACCCGTAATTAGTAATTATTTCGACCTGCAAAGGTAATTGATCCTTTTCAAACAATCACTATTTCAAGTGTTAATAAATCACAACTTGTATAATTCGCTTGCTGAAATCAGTTCTAATTGGTTTTCTTTTAACACTTTTACGCAATTATCCAAATCGTCAGGCCGGATGATTATATGCGCCGATTCGCCTTCGGAAAAGGCATACATATATTCTATAAAGATACCTGCTGCAGTGATGTAATCCATCACACGTCCTAATGCGCCGGGTTGATTCGGGCAGTGAATACAGATCACATCCGCTTCTATCACTGCATATTTATTGTCGAGCAGAACCATAAGGGCTTTCTCGGTTTCAGAGACAATTAAACGGAGAATGCCGAAATCCGAATTTTCGGATACGGTAAACGCCGTCATATTGATGTTGTTTTGACCCAGCAACTTGGCAACTTCGGTGAAGCGCCCCCGCTTATTTTCCAGAAAAATAGATAATTGTTTTGTTAACATATTTTTTTAATGTTTAATGGTTAATATAGTCCTGATTTTTAATTGATTTTCCTGTTATCAATAACATGTTTTGCTTTCCCTTGGCTGCGTTCAATGCTACGGGGTTCTACAATTTTGATATCCGGATGGATGCCGATTACGCTTTGGATACGGTCGGAAATTTTTTTCTTCAAAGCAAACATACGGCTCATTCCGTCGGCATAATATTGAAGTCGCAGTTCGACCTGTACCTGAAATGTATCCAGATTATTGATGCGATCAACCACAATCAAATAATGAGGTTCAAATTCCTCTAATTCGAGAATGACCGATTCTATCTGCGACGGAAACACATTGACTCCTCTGATGATCAGCATATCGTCGCTTCGTCCGAGGATGCGATCCATCCTTACGGCTGTTCGTCCACAAGCGCATTTTTCATCATGTAATGCCGTCAGGTCGCGTGTCCTGTAACGAATCATGGGCATACCTTCTTTCGTTAATGTAGTAAAGACCAATTCTCCTTGTCGTCCATTTTCTACAGGGTCTAATGTTTGCGGGTCAATGATTTCGGGATAAAAAAAGTCTTCCCACAGGTGCGTACCTTGCTGATATTCACATTCGCCGCCTACGCCCGGTCCGCAAATCTCGGTTAGTCCGTAGATATTATAGGCTTTGATATGTAATTTTTCTTCCAATTCTTTCCGCATATTTTCCGTCCATGGTTCGGCGCCGAAAATGCCTGTTCTCAACTGAAATTCTTCGATAGGAATGTTGGATTCGCGGATGGTTTCTGCAAGAAATAAAGCATACGAAGGGGTGCAGGCCAATGCATTGGCGCCGAAATCGTGCATGAGTTGAATCTGTTTTTGGGTGTTGCCACTACTCAGCGGGATGACCGTTCCTCCAATGGTTTCGACTCCGTTATGCGCTCCCAGTCCCCCTGTAAAAAGACCATAGCCGTAGGATACCTGAACAATATCGTTTTTCGTTATGCCATAAGCCGTCAGGCAGCGGGCTACAACCTCGTTCCATGTATTAATATCTTTGCGGGTATAACCTACAACGATTGGTTTACCGGTTGTCCCCGATGAGGCGTGAAGGCGTACGATCTCCGACATGGGCGTCGCCATCAAGCCGAAAGGATAATTGTCACGCAAATGCTTCTTTTCCGTAAATGGAAGTTTGATAATATCTTCAATTGATTGTATATCGTCGGGGGTGATTCCTAAAGATTGCATTTCTTTCCGGTAAAAAGTGGTGTTATGGTAAACCCTTTCGACTACCTGTTTCAATCGAATAGACTGCAATTTCCGCATTTCTTCACGCGGCATGCACTCCATTGTTTCATTCCAAATCATTTTTTTGTTTTTTGCTTTGAATTTTCGTGCAAATATAGGATATTTTAGTTGAAATTCGTAATTGATTTGTATCTTTGTCCTTTATTAGAACAAATAAAATATGAAACCGACATTATTTATTTTGGCAGCAGGAATGGGTAGTCGTTATGGAGGATTAAAACAATTGGATGGAATAGGGCCTGCCGGCGAGACGATTATGGATTATTCCATTTTTGATGCAATCCGTAGTGGGTTCGGAAAAGTTGTTTTTGTAATTCGAAAAGAATTTGAAGAAGATTTTCGTACTAAGATTATCAGTAAATATGAAAATCATATCCCTGTTGAAGTCGTTTTTCAATCATTGCACGATCTTCCCGAAGGATTTGTCTGTCCTCCCGAACGCACCAAACCATGGGGTACAAACCATGCTGTATTGATGGGCAAAGGAGTTATCTATGAGCCGTTTGCCGTCATTAATGCCGACGACTTTTACGGACACAACAGTTTTGAGGTGCTTGGCAAAGCATTGGCTGCTTTGTCGGACAAGCAAAATGACTATTGCATGGTCGGATTTAGTGTGGGAAAAACATTGAGCGAGGGCGGTACGGTTGCACGAGGAATATGCGAAACAAATCAGGAAGGGTATCTGACGGCAGTTGTCGAACGAACAACCATCGAACGGATAGATGAGAACATTCAGTATACGGACGAAAACGGACAAATTTGCATCGTTGATGACAATGTACCTGTATCCATGAATATGTGGGGCTTTACTCCCGAATATTTTACTTATTCGGAGGACTATTTTAAAGAATTCCTGCGAAAAGATGCAAATACCCTAAGTAGCGAATTTTTTATTCCATTAATGGTTAATGAATTGATAACAAAAAAGACAGCACGTGTCAAGGTATTGGATACCACCTCCGAATGGTTTGGAATCACATACGTGAAAGATCGTCCGGGCGTGGTGGAAAAAATACAGGCATTGGTTGATGCAGGTGAATATCCGGCTAAGTTGTTTTAAATTTTTCAAATTCAATCAAATAAAGTAGAACGATGAGTAGAATTGTAAATAGTTGGATGCTGATTTTTTTGTTTTCGCTTTGTATGAATGTGTTTGCACAGGAAAAGGAAACGAAGATTTTAATTGATACCGATAAAGGAAAAATCACGGTAAAATTATATAATGAGACGCCATTGCATCGCGATAATTTTATCAAGTTGGTGCAATCGGGTCAATATACCGGCTTATTATTTCACAGGGTAATAAAACAATTTATGATACAGGCGGGAGATATCAATTCAAAAGATGCGCCTCCTGAAACAAAATTGGGAGATGGGGACTTTGACTATACGATTCCGGCAGAAATTGTTTTTCCGCGTTTTTTCCATAAATACGGACAACTTTGTGCAGCGCGCTCAGGTGATGATGTGAATCCGGAACGTGCTTCTTCAGCGTCGCAGTTTTATATTGTTACAGGTAAATTTTATACTGAAAATGAATTGGATAAAATGGAATTGGAAAAAAATATCAAATTGACGCCTGAGCAACGTCAGGCTTATATGCTTGAAGGAGGCGCTCCCCATTTGGATGACGCCTATACCGTGTTTGGCGAAGTAGTAAAAGGGATGAAAGTGGTAGATAAAATCCAGTTTGTTTCGACCGACCTGAATGACCGTCCGCTGAATAATATCAAGATAAGATCAATGAAAATCGTTAAATAAAATATGCGTAGGGGCGAAAGATCTTTCGCCCAAAATAGTTAAATAGCAAATGAAATAATGAAACGGATAGATATGGTTTTTCTTTCATTCTTTTTGTCATTGTTTTTTCACAATGGTTATGCACAAGATCCGATGAAATTACAACGTGTCACTTCTATGTTAGAAGGGGAAACAATGTCCGGTTTAGTTAATGATGATACAATACGCGTTATTTATTTGCCTGAAGTCTTTGTTTTTCCGGAATGGGCATTTAAAAACGAAAAAGAAAAACAGGAATATACCAGATTAGTGCGTGATGTAAAAAGAACTTTGCCATACGCAAAAATGATCTATTCAACCATTATTGAAACCTACGAATATATCGAAACCATGCCAAATGATAAAGCGCGAAATGCCCATCTCAAACGGATGGAAAAGGAATTATACAAACAATATAAGCCGGAAATGAAAAAACTGACACTGACTCAAGGAAAACTACTGATTAAGTTAGTCGACCGTGAGTGTAACCAGACAAGTTACAATATTGTATCGGCATACATGGGTAAGCTACGTGCCTCATTTTGGAATGTATTTGCCGGTATGTTCGGCGCAAGCCTGAAAACAAAATACGACCCAAAAGGGAAAGATGCGCTGACCGAACGGGTGGTGTTTTTGGTGGAACATAATCAGATTTGAATGAGTGAGTAACTGAATAATTGAATTACTATTATGAATGATAAGGGTTTGTCGAGACGTAATTTTATCGGGATGGCAGGGTTGGCCGGTGCGGGTCTGGCTTTGATGGATCATTCGTTGATGGCTATGCAACCGATTGTGAATGAGACATATCAGGGGAAAGTATTCAAAATGGGGCTTATCGGGTGTGGCAATCGCTGCAAAGCCATCATTGAGGCGCTGAACCACGTTGCGGAAATTGAAATGACCGCATTGTGCGACATTGTTCCCCATAAGATGAGGCAGCGGGCGGAATTGATCAAAACAGGTGTAAAACCACAGTATATCAACAATGTGGACGAATTATTGAAACTGTCGGAGTTGGATTGCGTAGCGGTTATCACCCCCAATGATACGCACCGGGACATTGTGATTGCGGCGCTTGAAGCCGGTAAACATGTCTGGTGTGAAAAACCGATGGCTATCACCGTTGCCGAATGTAACGAGATGATCGGCGCTTCGGAACGTACCCGCAAGGCGCTGCAAATAGGCCACCAACGCCGACATTCGGGTGAATATAAGACTTTGATAGAGGCAATCCGCACCAAACCGGTGGGGAAGGTGCTCCAATCAAGTCTGTACGATTACCGCGGCGACTGGAGAGTGCCCGACGCCGATGAATATCCGGCTGATACCCCTTATTGGCGGATGAGTCAGAAACGGAGCGGCGGCGTGGTGTACGAAATGGGCGCACATATCATCGATGTGAACAACTGGGTATTCGACAGCGAACCTGTTTCGATATGCAGCCTGCAGGGAGTGAATAATTTTTCACTGCGTAAACGCGATTCGAGTGATCATGCAGGCGTGCTTGTACAATATGCCAACGGCTCGCTGATGAATTATGGCGGCAACGTTTATAACTATGGCTCTGCAGCTTTTGATACTTTTTTCTGTGTCGATGCTACATTGCAAATGGGTAATGGCATGCTTTCCATCCGGTATGGATCGCCTGCAGGGTTTCCCAAACCGCTGGACATGCCTCAACCGGAACAAATATCACTGACAGGAAATAACCGCGAAGGTGATGGCGTTGTTGAGCAACTAAAATATTTTGCCCGTGTAATGGATGGAAAAGAAAAAGCGTATCCCGATGGATATATCGGTCGCCGGAATATCCAGATTCTTGAAGGATCGGTTCGTGCGGCGCAGGAAAGAAGAGTCATAGAGGTCAGGGAATTGGGGTGAAAGTCAATAAAAAATTACGAATCAGGAATTTACTTTAGTGTTAAAAAATTATATAAATCATAGTCATGGACAGAAGGCAATTCATAAATCAAATGGCCGCTGCTTCGGTTGTTTTGGCCGGCACAGGGTTTGCCGCGTATGGATGTACAAAACCGGCGAGAAATATTCGATGGTCGATGGGATGGATTTTGTGGCGCGATTTCAGAAAAGCGGACATTCCGCTTGATGAGGCCATTCAGACCATTTCCGATCTGGGTTTAAACGGGATTGAATTTACGCCCCGGCAGGAAGAACTTAATTACTATGGTTTTTCAAGAGGCCTTTTCAGAGATTTTCTGACTGAAAAGAGACTTGCTATTGCCGGTAATTATTTCGGAGCAGATTTCCATAATGCTGAAAAGCACGACGACATCATGACTGCATACATGAGTACATTGGAAAATCTGATTTTCTACGGAGCGAAAAATGTAGTGATCGGCCCTCCGGGACGAGGCGATGAAGCAGAGATACCGGATAAAATCAAAGCCATGGCGCCGTTCCTCAACGAATTAGGAAAGATTGCCCAGGGATTTGGTATGGAAATAGGATTACATCCGCATGTGAATACCATCGTTGAAACACCTGCCGAAATCGATATGATTATGGAACTTACCGATCCGCGTTATGTAGGTATGGCTCCTGATACGGGACATATCGCCTTAGGCGGAGGCAATCCTTTGGCGATTATCAAAAAATACAGCAGTCGATTGAATTATTTTCATCTTAAAGACGTTGCAGGAACATTCGTGCGTCCGGGTTTCGGATCGAACCTTCGCGAATTAGGAAATGGAGAAGTGGATTTTCCGGGTATTATGGCTTTTCTGAAGGAAACGGGTTTTAAAGGCTGGCTTAATGTGGAACAGGATAATACAGAACTGACTCCGCCCGAGTCGGCCACGCAAAGCATGAATTATATCAATAAGACGTTAAAGCCGATTTACAGGTAATCACTACACAATTTCCTGAAAAAATCCCACATCACAATTCCTCCTGCGACGGCGACATTCAAGGAGTGTTTGGTGCCGAATTGTGGTATATCAACACAGTAATCACATTCATCTACAACGGCTTGTTGAATTCCTTTGACTTCGTGTCCGAGTATAAGGACGTATTTCTTTGTCGGATCCAAAGTTAACTTGTCTAATGACATACTGCCTTCGGTTTGTTCGATGGCACAGAGAATGTATTGTTGTTGTTTCAGATACCGTATTGCATCCAACGTGTCCTTATAATAATGCCATCCGACCGTTTCTTCTGCGCCAAGCGCCGTTTTATGGATTTCGGGATGAGGGGGAATGGCTGTAAGACCACACAGATAAACGGCTTCTATCCGAAAGGCATCGGCTGTGCGAAAAATCGAACCGATATTAAGCATACTTCGCACATGGTCGAGTACGACAACTAATGGAATTTTTGGGCAATTCCTGTACTGTTCGGCGGTAAGCCGGTTCAGTTCTGTGATTTTTAACTTACGCATGACCGGATCAACTCGATGATTTCGTCACCAAGCGTTTTGGCTTCCGGCATGGAAAGCGCTTCAGCATATACGCGGATGATAGGTTCTGTATTGCTTTTTCGCAAATGCACCCATTTATCGGGAAAATCAATCTTGACCCCGTCAATATCGGTGATATCGTAATCGCTGAATTTTTCTTTTATTTTTACAAGGATAGTATCTATGTCAATATCAGCCGTCAGTTCAATCTTTTGTTTCGATATAAAATACGCCGGATAGGATGCCCTCAGTTCGCTTACCGGCATTTTCTTTTTAGCTAAATAAGTCAGAAACAAAGCAATACCTACTAAAGCGTCGCGTCCGTAATGGCTGGCAGGATAGATGACGCCTCCATTCCCTTCGCCTCCGATAACAGCATCTGTCTCTTTCATTTTGGTAACCACATTGACTTCGCCGACAGCTGCCGTATCATACCGTCCGCCGTATTTTAAAGTGATATCGCGTAGTGCACGACTTGAACTGAGGTTACTGACTGTGTTGCCCGGCGTATGGCTGAGGACATAATCACTGACAGCCACCAACGTATATTCCTCGCCGAAAATTTCACCGTTCTCACAGACGATTGCCAACCGGTCGACATCGGGATCTACTACAAATCCAACATCGGCCTTGGCCTGCGTCATCAGTGTCGATATTTCCGTTAAGTGTTCCGGCAACGGTTCCGGATTCCGGGAAAAATTACCGTGCGGATTGCAATGTAACTTGAAAATTTCCTTTACGCCAAGTGCATAGAGTAAATCAGGTAAAACGATTCCTCCGACCGAGTTTACACAATCAATCGCCACACGGAAATCGGACGATCGAATGGCTTTCGTATCGACTAATTCCAGATTTATGATGCTTTCGATATGCCGTTCCTTATACCGGTTGTCTACAATTACTTTTCCTAACGCATCAATCCCTGCAAAAGAAAAATCCTCCGATTCAACAATGGCCAATACTTTTTTACCTTCTGCCTCATTCAAAAATTCACCTTTTTCGTTTAGCAGTTTCAGGGCATTCCACTGTTTGGGATTATGGCTGGCAGTCAGAATTATTCCTCCGGATGCTTTTTCCATTACAACAGCTATTTCGGTAGTCGGGGTCGTAGCCATTCCTAAATCCACCACATCAAACCCCATCCCAGTTAGTGTTCCGATAACAACCGATTTGACCATTTCGCCCGATATACGTGCATCACGGCCAACGACAATTTTGTTGTTTGTTGGATGTGTGTGCTTGCGGATAAAAGTTGCATAAGCAGCTGTGAATTTTACAATTGTTGCCGGATTAAGCCCCTCATTTGTTTTGCCACCAATGATACCTCGAATACCTGATATTGATTTGATCAGTGTCATAATTAGTTTTCAGTTTATAGTTTTTAGTTTTCAGCAAATAAAACCTCTGTATTTTTCCTGCAAAAATAACCATTCTACATTAATTTTCAATTTTCAGTTTTCAATTTTCAAATAATTTTGTATTTTTGCATCTATAATTCACAAACAGTTATGTTTACAAATATTTTCAAACGACTGATAGCGATTATACTAAATCCGGCAGATACCTGGAGGGAATTGAAAGGGCAGGAGAAAGAACAGGATATGATTTTATCTCAATTCGTCTATCCTTTGATAGGGATGATTGCGTTAGCTGCTTTTTTGGGTATCTTCTTTACACGTAAAGTGTTTGATATTGAAATTGCCTTAAAAATAACGCTTCGTACGGTCATAGCTGTTGCAGGAGGGTTTTTTATAAGTGCATATTTTTTGAATGAAATAAGAAAATCGGTTTTCAATCAGCCAAAAGTAATTGAGTTGTGCCGTTGTTTTGTGGGGTATGCTTCGTCGTTAATGTTTGTATTGTACATCATTACGTCATTATTACCCGAATTTTTCTTTCTGAAGATATTTGTCTTGTATACAGTATATATAATATGGGAAAGCGCAGTAATTTTTATGCAGGTATCTGAAGAAAAACGATTGAAATTTACACTTATCGCCTCATTTATAGTTATATTAACACCAATAATCATCGATCAGGCATTACGTATTTTCATGCCAGGGTTTAGAATTTAAAGACGGTTGAGTTGTGGGAAAAGGAAAGATCAGTAACACTATTACAATAAAAAATAAACGGGCGACTTTTGATTACGAGTTGCTTGAAACGTTTACGGCCGGTATTGTATTGACCGGGACAGAAATAAAATCCATCAGGCTTGGAAAAGCAAGTTTGGTAGATACTTATTGTATGATTGATCACAAAGAGATTTGGGTAAAAAATATGTATATTGCCGAATATTTTTATGGTACGTATAATAATCATGCAGCTCGTCGCGACCGTAAGTTGTTGCTAAACAGAAAAGAAATTCGTAAAATTGAAGTAGCTTCAAAAAACAGTGGTTTTACCATTATTCCCGTTCGCCTGTTTATTAATGACAAGGGATTGGTTAAATTGGTTATTGCCATAGCCAAAGGGAAAAAGGAATACGATAAACGAGCTTCCATCCGTGAAAGGGAGGATAAACGGGAGATAAAAAAAGAGTTTAGATATTAGAGTTTAGAGTTTAGTTAAATTATTCAGTTACTCAGTTATTCAGTTATTCCTAACTGTCCTATACTATGATAAAAGAACTTCTCGAAAAACGAATTTTGATCCTTGATGGCGGGTTGGGGACTATGATTCAGGGATTAGGATTGACGGAGGATGATTATCGCGGAGAAAGGTTTGCCGGTAATAACATTCCTTTAACCGGCAATTATGATTTATTGAGCATAACTTGTCCTGATGTTATCCGGGATATACATTATCAATACCTTGATGCAGGAGCAGATATTATCACTACAAATACATTAAGTGCCAATGCCATTTCGATGGAGGATTATGGCATGCAATCGCTTGTTAGGGAGATAAATCTTAAAGCAGCAAAATTAGCATGTGGACTGGTATGTGAATATAAGCGGACACATCAAGATAGAACGGTTTTTGTGGCAGGCTCGATAGGACCGACTAACAAAACTGTTTCGATGAGTCCCGACGTAAATGATCCTGTGTTTCGTGCCGTATCGTATATGGATTTATATCACGCATACTATGAGCAGGTTAGTGCGTTATCTGATGGAGGTGTTGATATCCTCTTATTCGAAACAACGTTTGATACGTTGAATGTAAAAGCAGGTTTGGATGCAGCTGTGCAAATGATGTCGGATAAAGGTCGAGAATTGCCGATCATGCTTTCGCTTACTTTATCCGGCAATGGAGGACGAACGTTTTCAGGGCAAACAATACCGGCATTTCTCGCTTCCATTCAGCATGTTCAACTGATAAGTATTGGTTTAAACTGTTCGTTTGGTGCATCTGAAATGAAACCTTATCTAAAAGAATTGGCTGGCATCTCATCTTATTTTATCAGTGCGCATCCGAATGCTGGTTTACCGAATCAATTCGGACAGTATGACGAGACGCCTGAAAGCATGGCATTGCAAATCAAAGAGTTTGTGGATGAGGGGCTTGTGAATATTATTGGTGGTTGCTGCGGTACAACTCCCTCGCATATCGCCCGTTATCCTGCATTAATCAAAGGGGCTAAACCACGTCAACCTGTCGGGAAAACAAATGCTTTGTGGCTATCGGGTCTGGACTTATTAGAAGTCAAACCAGGAAATCATTTGATCAATATCGGCGAACGTTGCAATGTGGCTGGTTCACGCAAGTTTTTACGACTTATCAAAGAGAAGAAAAACGACGAAGCGCTGGCCATGGCACGTAAGCAAATAGAAGTCGGCGCTCAGGTAATTGATATTAATATGGATGATGGAATGTTAGATGCAGAGCAGGAAATGAAAACTTTTTTGAATCTGATAGCATCCGAGCCTGAAATAGCCCGTGTGCCGATAATGTTAGATTCGTCCAAATGGGAAGTGATTGAGCAGGGATTAATGTGTGTACAGGGTAAAAGCATTGTCAATTCGATTAGTCTGAAAGAAGGCGAGGAAGTTTTTCTCAGAAAGGCCAAACGTATTCGCCGCCTTGGCGCTGCAGTTATCGTGATGGCGTTTGATGAAAAAGGACAAGCCGATACATACCAACGAAAAATAGAAGTGTGCGAACGTGCATACACTCTTCTTATTGAGCAAGTCGATTTTCCACCACAGGATATTATTTTTGACCCTAATGTATTGACAATCGCAACAGGTATACCTGAACATAATAGCTATGGATTGGATTTTATCCGTTCCGTTAGCTGGATAAAAAAACATTTGAAGGGAGCCAAAGTGAGCGGAGGAGTAAGTAATTTATCGTTTGCTTTTCGGGGTAATGATTACGTGCGTGAAGCCATGCATGCCGTTTTTCTGTACCATGCCATCCCTGCCGGATTAGATATGTGTATCGTAAGTCCTTTACATTCAGTTAAATATGAAGATATTGAACTTTCTTTACGTGCTTTATTAGAAGATATTGTACTGGATCGTCGTCCGGGAGCAACCGATGAATTGACAGAAAAAATTGAAAATGGACAAATTACAATGGACAAATATTCCGGAATAGCCGACAAACAGAAACAGGATTTTTGGCGTGAGTTGGTAGTAGATAGACGTCTGGAATATGCTCTTGTGAAAGGGATTGGAGAATATTTGGAGGTCGATTTACGGGAGGCTTTATTGAAGTATGACAGGGCGGCAAAAATTATTGAGGGGCCTTTGTTGAGCGGTATGAAAAGGGTGGGGGAGTTGTTTGGCAAAGGTAAATTATTTCTTCCGCAGGTTTTGAAAACTGCCAGAACGATGAAAAAGGCGGTGGATATTTTACAGCCGCATTTCGTGCGTGAACAATCTGCGTCGGATGTGACAAGCGCCGGAAAAATAGTGATTGCTACCGTAAAGGGAGATGTACATGATATAGGTAAGAATATTGTTTCTATCGTATTGACATGTAATAACTATGAAGTCATTGACTTAGGTGTTATGGTACCGGCAGAAACAATTGTCGAAACAGTCATTCGTGAGAAAGCGGATTTGCTGTGTCTTTCGGGATTGATTACTCCATCGTTGGAAGAGATGAATAACGTTGTAAAAGCAATGCAAAAGGCCGGACTGCAAATCCCTGTTCTGATAGGAGGTGCAACCACCTCGAAAATTCATACGGCGCTAAAAATCGCCCCCCATTATGACTATCCTGTCGTCCATGTAACCGATGCTTCACAAAATCCGTTAGTAGCCTCATATTTATTAAATACTTCGACTTCAGAACAATATATAGATGATTTGAAAAGAGAATATGAACAATTGCGTTTTTCGGCGCAACCGCAGACAGCAATGATAGTTTCACTTGCCGAAGCCCGAAAACACAAGCCTGCATTTGATTGGACTTCGTACCAACCTGTTGTTCCTGCTAAAAAAGGAATACATACCATGGAGATGTATCCGTCTGAAATCATTCCATATATTAATTGGAAATATTTTTTTTCTACCTGGGGGTTAAGTGGATATTTCGATACACTTATGTCCTGCTTTGAAGCGAATAGCGGGAGGCCTTCTTTTTCAGTTTTAAATGCTAATTACTCAATTCGTGAAGATTATTATACAGATTGGATTGCACAGTGGCCTGAAGCAGATCAAACAAAAGCGAAAGAAGTCGTCAAACTTTACCAGGAAGCACAGGTTTTATTGCAACAATTGACAGATGATCCGCATTGTGTGTGTCGTGCATGTTACGGTTTTTTTGAAGCCGTGAGTGAAGGCGACGATATCATTGTCGGAGAAGAACGGATTCCGACTTTGCGACAGCAATTGTTTAATAAAAACAATGTATATCTTTCGTTATCAGACTATATAATGCCTGTTTCCGAAGGACGTACAGATTATATCGGCGTTTTTGTGACAACAGCAGGGTACGTTTTCGATGTCTTCAGAGAATCTGCTGAAAAAGAGAAAGACAGCTACAGGCAAGTGTTGATTCAATCGTTGGCTGATCGGCTGGTCGAAGCCTCATCCGAATATCTTCATCAATTGGTACGCAAAGAGTTATGGGGGTATTCCGCCGATGAATCATGCGTTATTTCAGAATTATATAAAGGGAAATACCAAGGCATTCGTCCGGCGGTAGGATATCCATCGCTGCCCGATCAGGGCATTATTTTTACGCTCGACAAATTATTGCAATTTGAAAAAACAGGCGTATATCTAACTGAAAATGGCGCTATGACGCCTATGGCAACGATCGCAGGATTGTACATTGCCCATCCTAAGGCGCGGTATTTTATGGTCGGACCTGTTTCTGATGAACAACTGCATAATTACTCTTTCCGGCGTAATGAATCGTTAGATATGATTAGGAAATTTCTTGGTAAACTCATTGAATGAAAAATATAACATATCGGCAAAATATTAATAGAGATGCAAATTGTCGTGTCTCTGCTAATAAATTAGCAACAGAATCTAAAAAAAACTTAAATTGAATCATTTTTATGAGGGATTAAGGAAAAAATATCTATTTTTGGCCAAATATTTATTAAAAACAGTGTTATCTTATGAAAAAGTTTTTTATCAAAGTATTCATCATTACGATTTTAGGTTGTTTTGTTTCAAATTTTTCAGTCTTTTCACAGGGTACGCCGAAAAATTGGCAATGGCGGGGCGAAAACCGTAATGGAGTTTATAACGAAACAGGGTTATTGAAAGCATGGCCGACAGACGGGCCGCAATTGCTGTGGAAATTTGAAGGCTTGGGCGAAGGCCATACATCTGTGGCTATTGCGAACGAAAAGATTTATATCACAGGAATGCATGGCGACAGACTGATTCTTTATATATTCGACTTGGCAGGAAAGTTGCTTACTGAAAGGGAGATAGGTAAAGAATGGAATACAAGTTGGAACGGTACACGGTCGTCAGTATGTATCAATGACGGGAAACTGTATATCTTCAATGCACTCGGTACGCTATTTTGCTTAGACGAAAAGACGTTGAACGAAGTCTGGAAAAAGGATTTATTATCCGAATTTGATGGCAGAAACCTGATGTTTGGAATGACTGAAAATCCATTGATTGTAGGCGATACACTTTTTATGACGCCCGGTGGGCAAAAATTTAATATGGTTGCGCTCAACAAAAACACGGGAGATTTGATATGGTCGTCACAGGGTACAGGTACGCCAACTTCCTATTGTTCGCCATTGTATATCGGAGATCAGGCGGTACCCATGATCGTTACATGGATGGCGGGTGTAAAACCGGAAAATGCCGGACGTGATGCATGGATTGACAATTACATCGCAGCATTTAACGCCAAGACAGGTGAACTACTTTGGACACAAACACTTCCCAGCCAAAATGACATCAATCCAAACATGCCGCTTTATATGAATGGTAAGATTCTTGCCGCTACCGGATATAGAGGCGGAACATGGTTGATAAACTTGAAAAACGGAGGAAGAGAATCGGAAATAGCATGGAAAAACAGCGAAATGGACAACCAGATGCATGGAGTGATAAAGGTGGGCGATTATCTTTACGGTTCGGGACACCAGAACAGAAATTGGTTTTGCGTGGATTGGAATACAGGCGCTACCGTTTATAAAGTATCCGACCTTGCCCCTGCCAATGTGATTTATGCCGATGGGATGCTCTATGTTTACAGCGAAAAAGGCACAATGAATTTAGTAAAACCAAACCCTGAAAAGTTTGAATTGATAAGTTCATTTAATGTGACGCTGGGTACCAATCAACATTGGGCGCATACAGTAATCCACAATGGCATCCTGTACGTTCGTCACGGTGAAGCATTGATGGCTTATAAAATCAAATAACTATCTTACAAACAACAGTTCACGGTATTTAGGGAGCGTCCAAAGACGATCGTCTACGATCAATTCCAATTCGTCGATATGAAAACGAATGGCCTCGGTAAGTGGTACGATCATATCGTGGTAAGCTATTGCCTTTTCACGTTCAGACTCAATAATGTTGGCATTTTTGCGTGCCTCGATCATCTCTGAAGTCTTTTCGATGATAAAATCAATATGACTACTGATCTTCCTGATGATTCGCCGGTCCTGACGGCACATTAATGCTGCTTCCTCTGTAGTGAAAAGACCTGTTATTTTTGACACATTGTCAAGCAGTACAGACTGATAGGACGATGCAACCGGAACAATATGATTCATTGCCAAATCGCCGAGCACACGTGATTCAATCTGAATTTTTTTAGTGTAAGTATCCCACTTCACTTCACAGCGTGATTCTATTTCGGCTTTGCTCAATACATTACATTTGGCGAACAGTGTAAGATTTTCGGCTTTCAGGTAATTATCGAAAATAAGCGGCACACTTGATTCGCAGTCAAGACCGCGCTGTTGTGCCATCACCTTCCATTCGTTACTATATCCATTCCCCTCAAAATGTATCGCCTTACATTGGGGTATCATTTGTTTGATAACGGTTATGATAGCCTTATCTTTCGGCATTTGTTGATTGATAAGCGAATCAACGTCCGACTTGAATTGCTCGAGTTGTGCAGCAACAGCTGTGTTAAGCGTTAGCATTGCTTCGGCGCAGTTAGCAGACGACCCTACCGCACGAAATTCAAAGCGATTGCCTGTAAAGGCGAACGGCGAGGTGCGGTTTCGGTCTGTATTATCCAATAGCACCTCCGGTAGATGCGCCACACCAAGTTTCAGCGCTGCCTGATCATCGAAGTGAATCACATCGTCTGTATTGGCCTGTTCCAATTTATTGAGAACCTCACTGATTTGTTTACCAAGAAATACCGAGATAATGGCGGGAGGGGCTTCGTAGGCGCCAAGCCGATGGGCATTGTTTGCCGAGCTGATAGAGGCCTTCAACAATCCGTTGTATTGATTGACCGCCATCATTGTATTGACAAGGAAAGTAATGAATTGCAAGTTTTCAACATCGTTTTTGCCCGGTGCAAAGAGGTTTACGCCCGTATCTGTTCCCAGACTCCAATTGCAGTGTTTGCCCGAACCGTTTATGCCTTTAAACGGTTTCTCATGCAGTAACACACGGAATTGATGGCGACGTGCCACCTTTTTCATGATCGACATCAATAAAACATTATGGTCGTTGGCAAGATTGATCTCCTCATAGAGAGGAGCCAACTCGAACTGATTGGGCGCAGATTCGTTATGCCTTGTTTTTAGCGGAATGCCGAGTTTCAATGCTTCGTTTTCGAGGTCGGTAATAAACGATAGAACACGGGTGGGTATCGAACCGAAATAATGATCTTCAAGTTGCTGATTTTTGGCGCTTTCATGCCCTAATAAAGTACGCCCGGTCATAACAAGGTCGTGACGGGCAGTATAAAGCGCTGCATCAACCAAGAAATATTCCTGCTCCCATCCGAGGTAAGAAATCACCTTTTTTACATGCGTATCGTAATAATGACAGACAGCAGTTGCCGCCTTGTTCAATGCGCTTATTGAGCGAAGCAGCGGAGTTTTGTAATCGAGCGCTTCGCCTGTATAAGCAATAAACACAGTAGGAATGCAGAGTGTGTCACCTACGACAAAAACCGGCGATGAGGGGTCCCATGCCGAATAACCTCGCGCTTCGAACGTATTGCGAAGACCACCGCTTGGAAATGATGAAGCATCTGGCTCTTGCTGAACTAACAATTTGCCGGAAAATTCTTCCATGACGCCTCCATCGGGATTGGTTTCAATAAATGCATCGTGTTTTTCGGCCGAACCGCCAGTTAAAGGTTGGAACCAATGTGTGTAATGGGTAGCTCCCATATCCAACGCCCATTGTTTCATACCGGATGCAACACTATCTGCAATGGATCTATTTAATAGCGATCCCTTATCAATAGAGTCTGTTAGAGATTTATAGGTGAATTTTGAGAGATAACGCTGCATCTTTTCACGGGTAAAAACATTTTTGGCAAAATCACTTGCAGGGCGACTCTCATTCAAAACAGGAACAGCTTTTCGCCCAAAAGCCTCACGCAGCACTTCAAATCTTAATGAATTCATTTTTTTATACCATCATCTTTATCAATGATTCTCTGTCGCCGGGTAATAAGTCAATGACGGGTATTTCGGGCATAGTGTAGGCGCCGGGTTGTTGACGCATGGTTGCGCGGCAACATGAAACCATTATTTGGGCGGTAAGCGCCGGATTATTGATTTTCATGCTGTACTCGAACAGTTGATTGTGTGTTGCGCCCGACACACCTTTGCGTTCCATTAATACACCATGTCCCATATCTATCAAGGAATCAACATTGTCTACCTGTTTTACCGTCGTATGGTCCTTTATGAAATAAGCATCTGTTTTGATAGCCTTTTCTATTTCTGCGAAGTCGGCGTTGGACTCAATTTCCACATAAACTATTCTGCGATGAATGCCGGCGCCATCGGGGATAGTGACAGACAGCGCGTTACGCACACCTTGCTTTGATTTTACCGCGACAGTGTGTCCCATACTCATGCCGGGGCCAAAATTGGTATAGGTAATTCCTTTTGGCGCCATGGCTTCGAGTAAGACACGCATGATGGAGTCGCTGCCCGGATCCCAGCCTGCCGATACAATGGATACTGCATTATACTTTTTCCCTGTTTTATCCAATTGTTGTCGAAGATTCCATAAGGCGTCGCCGTGTATATCAAAACAATCAACGGTATGGATTCCCAGTGTGAGATATTGTTCCGCTGTATCAGGAACGTTACGGGAGGGACAGCATAACAACGCTACGTCAATTTTTCCCAAATCCTTCACATTGCTTACCACAGAAATACCATGAAAACTATGACGATGTATTACCTCCGCAAGCTCAATAACACCTGCCAATTCCATATCCGGAGATTCACAAACTGCTTCAACTGCACATTTTCCAACATTGCCGTACCCTACGACGGCTACTCTAATCTTCATGTTTTGTATTTTTTAATTCCTAATTCCTAATTTCTAATTTCTAATTTAGTATAACCCTTATTCCCATTCGATCGTTGCTGGAGGCTTTGAACTGATATCGTACACCACGCGGTTCACACCTTGCACCTTGTTGATGATCTCGTTGGAAACTTTAGCGAGAAAATTATATGGAAGCTGCGCCCAGTCGGCAGTCATGGCATCGGTTGATGTCACGGCGCGAAGTACTACTGCATTATCGTAGGTTCGCTTGTCGTCTGTCACGCCAACAGACTTAACAGGTAGCAGGATAGCTGCTGCCTGCCAGACAGTATCGTACAAATCAAATTCATGCAACATGCTGATAAAGACGTCATCGGCTTCCTGCAATACACGTACCTTTTCAGGTGTGATATCGCCCAGTATACGGATGCCTAATCCAGGTCCTGGGAAAGGATGACGTTTAAGAAAATGTGGCATCATGCCTAATTCGTTCCCTACACGGCGTACTTCGTCTTTAAACAGAAAGTAGAGCGGTTCTACTAATTGAAGATGCATCTTTTCAGGCAGACCTCCTACATTATGATGCGATTTGATAACGGCGCCTGTGACCGATAGCGACTCAATAACGTCGGGGTAAATTGTGCCCTGGCCTAACCACTTGATATTGTCTAATTTGCGGGCTTCTTCCTCAAACAGGTCAATAAAACCCTTTCCAATGATTTTGCGTTTTTTCTCCGGATCGGATACGCCTGCCAGCGCACTGTAGAAACGTTGTTTAGCGTCAACTCCTTTTACGTTCAACCCTAATTGTTCATAGTCGCGCAGTACATTTTCAAATTCGTTTTTGCGCAGCAACCCATGGTCTACAAAGACACAGGTCAGGTTTTTACCGATTGCTCTGTTTAGCAACACGGCTGTGACCGACGAATCAACGCCGCCTGAAAGGGCAAGGATCACTTTGTCGTCTCCCAATTGCTGTTTTAGCGATTGTACGGTTTTTTCAATAAATACAGCAGGAGTCCAGTCTCTTTTCATTCCGCAAGTCGAAACAAAATCGTCGAGGATTTTTGTTGCTTCTTCCGAATTAAACATCTCAGCGTTGTATTGTGTGTCAGTATAAAAATCCAACAGAGGATATTTATCGCTTTTAGCCGATCTATCAATAAACGTTATTTGATCATCTGTCGGTAATGGGTTTCCTGAAAGGATAACGCCTTTGATAAAAGCATCATCGGCAGGAAATTTATTATAGGGAATAATTTCGCAAAATACATTCAACTCTCTTAATCTACGACCAATAAGTTGTGTGATTGGCGAACCGAAATCGAGTATGATTATTTTTTCATGCATAACTTACTTTATTAGGAATATTGGTGTGACTTAACTAAATACGAACTTCAATGCCGTTTTCATTTAAATATTTTTTTAAATCGGGGATGGCGATTTCATTGTAGTGGAAAATACTTGCTGCAAGTGCAGCATCAGCTTTCCCTTCGTTGAAAACATCCAAAAAATGTTGCATTGTGCCTGCACCGCCACTGGCAACAACAGGTACATTGACCGCTTCAGCAACAGCTCGTGTGATATCCAGTGCAAAACCATCCTTTGTGCCATCGTGCTGCATGGAAGTGAGTAAAATCTCACCAGCTCCCAGTTCAACGCTTTTTTTTGCCCATTCAACGGTTTTTATTTCGGTTCTTTCCTGTCCGCCATTGATATAAACATACCAATCATTGTATGCAAAATCCGTATCAATCGCTAAAACAAGACACTGACTTCCGAATCGTTTTGCTACATCTGTGACAAGGTTCGGATTCAGCACAGCAGCTGTATTGATCGATACCTTATTCACCCCACATTGTAAAAGGAGCGAAACATCGTCGACACAACCGATTCCACCTCCGACAGTAAATGGGATATTGATTGCTTTTGCGACGCGTGCAACTAATTCTGATAAAGTTTTCCTTTTTTCGTTTGTTGCCGTAATATCAAGAAAAACAAGTTCGTCAGCGCCCATTTTGGAATAGGCAGCAGCCAATTCTACCGGGTCGCCAACAGTTTTGATATTTACAAAATTGATGCCTTTTACAGTTTTTCCGTCGCAGACGTCAAGGCAAGGAATGATACGTTTTGTTAATCTCATAAGAGTTAATAATTGAAAAATTGAGTAATAGAATAACAACACAAATAAGCTCTCGGCGGCAAAAATACGACATTTATTTGAGAATTGAAAATCACAGAAAAAAGAAAGTTTTGTTTTATTTGGAAATAATAAAACAAAACCGTACATTTGCACCCGCATAAGATAAAATAAAAGGCTCCGTGGCTCAACTGAATAGAGCATCTGACTACGGATCAGAAGGTTGGGGGTTTGAATCCCTCCGGAGTCACTTAAAAATCAAAGTCTTACAAGTGCTTTTATAAGACTTTGATTTTTTTTTGCCCACGATTTGCCCACAACTCTGCCGATGTTGCTATTTTCTTTTCTCAAAGATAAGCATTTTTTTTATTCTGTAAAACATTTTTGAATCATCCAACTCTGAAGAAAAGCGGTAGGCTTCAAAAGTCCTGCGCAACAGCCGCGCAAGCGCGTCTTTATTCGAGATTTTGAAGCGATTTATCAATCATCCGCCACTCCGTTTTGGATGATATTAAGCGCCTGCAAGCAGGCAGGTAGGTAGGCACGGAAACGCCACCAGCCTGAAAACACTTGAGTATCTTGTAATGATTGCGTTTCCGTGCGCGCTTTTTTGCGTTCACGCAGAAAGGGAATCGGTAGTCTCAAAAATCCAACGCAACACCCGCAAGCGGCTTTATGCGGGATTTTTGAGCGATTAATTAACGCGCTAAAGCGCGGGTATTCCCGATAACCGCCGCTTGTTTCCGTTTGACGCTTCTCCCCCCGCCCCGCTTTTTGCTTTAGTCAGGACTTTACCGCACAAGTGCGGCAAATACCTGACAAAGCAACCCCCACCCACCACCCTATAAAAATCGGTAGGCAAGTCAGCACAAAAAAAATTGCGCTCACTTGCGGTTTATTTTTGCGTTCACGCAGAAAGGAAATAGGTCGAACATTTATCAAGAATTGGCATACCTTTATTGGACGCACCTGACGCAAAGCCCGGCGTTATTTTGATATGGGGTGTTAGTTGTTATCTATATTTTCGTTTGTCCGCTTCCCATTCCTTTTAACCTTAACTTTGTGCATACGAACCCCACATCAAATAACATTGGCTTTGCGCAAGTGCTACATTCCCTTTTCGGCTATCAATTTGTGCTTCTGATTTCAGCGGCATAGTGATAATTCATATCTCAGTTCATCTCTCGCATGTCAAGTATTTGTGCAGGCATTCATAAGGCCCCTAAAGGGGACAGCGGTAGGTCTCGTATTTGCTACCGGCGTGCCGCAAGCGTCACGCTTCGGGCATATCCGAGCCGATTTTCCATCTGCCCTCCGCAGGCTCTGGGCAGAAAATTAACAATGAAAAAACATTAATACCGCGCACGGAGCTTGGGTATAAAATTATATTTGCGTTACCACGCAGGTAATCAAAAGCGGTAGGCTCGGAAAGCGCTGCCGGCAAGCCTCGCAAGCGAGGCTTGCTTCGGGCGTTTACGAGCGATTTTATAACCGCCCGCCGCTCCGCTCTGGCCGGAGAAAAGAACCCGCCCACCCTATTAAGGTAGGCAAGGGCGGTTTTGTGTTTTGGATTAGCTTAGTTCTATTCTCGCCCTTGCGAATTATTGACCCGATAAGACTATCGCAGCGCAAGCGCTTTGATTGCATTTTCAAATCATCAAAACAAGTTTCGATAATTTTAAAAAGCCATTCCCGATGTAGCGCATTGGGCTGGCTTTCCATTTATGCGATTTAGCATTCATTTTTGGGCAAATCTTTTTTTTGCGAAAAATTTTAACTCCCTCTTTCGCTTTTTTTGATACAAATTAAAAAGGGCAGTTATTTCGCTGCCCTCTCAGCGGTAAGATTCAATTCCCTTTGGCGTACTCTTCTTTGTAGTGATAGAAAATCTCCGGAACCCAACAGTATTCGCCCGCCATATCTTCAATAATACCCGCTAATTCGTAAACTTGATGTGCCATATCACGTATTTCATCAAATCCATTTCCGGAATATTCGATACCAATTTCTTTTGCCCTTTCCAACTGTTTTTTCTCAAACTCAACATATTCTTCAAGATATGTATTGATCGTTTTGATTGCACCACATAATTTAGTTATTCGATCCTCATGTAATTCATTGGCTATTTTACTGTCTTTCAGTTTGTCCAAAAGTTTCAGTAACTCGCTTGTTTGCGTGTTTTGAGCCGTCGCAAGGGCTGTAATGTTATTTGCCATAATTTTGTTTTTTGTGGCTGAGGCCGTATTTTTTAAGGCCTCAAGCCGGATTAATATTGATTGTTATTATTTGCTACTGCATTTTCTGCATTTTATTATCTTTGCCATAACTCGATCATCAACGATGACCAAAACGCCGTTGCGCTGATTGGCTCTCGGATACATATTTGCATCCGTTGGTTCCCAACATCGGCATCCTGTGCGGATACGGTAACAGGTTGCGCCGTTGGCTCTGTTATTGGCCAGTTGTTCCGTTAATTCTCGTCTGGTGGCGACATAGATTGTTTTCATATCGCAATTCTTATAAGGTTCAACTTCTTATAGCAGCGCCATGATTGCTTTTCCGTATCAAAATAAACTTGTATCGTGTCGTTCTTTCTGCGTTTCTCCATTTCAGTAGCCGGTAGATTCCGGCTGTTTAATGTGCCGTAGGCCTCCCTGATTGTGCCGTCAATCTTTTTGAAGTAGAACTTAACTATCCCCTTACTCATTGATACTTTCAGTTTGAAGTTCGCCCATGCCTTTTTTAAAGCATCCGACAGGCTTATGCCTGCAATCCTGATAAATCCGTGCGCCTCGCGCATAATGTTTGATAAATTTTCCCGTTTCATAATTTTAGTTGTTGATTAGTTATTATTAAATTGTAACTTATTTTATGATGCAAAGATAGGTTAAAGCCTTATTTTATGCAAATTATTTTAGTTAATAATTCTAAATATTAAGTTAAATAATGTTAAATAGTTAGGTTTTCGTTTATTGTTTTTCTAATTATTAGGCTTTATGTGATTTTTTTAATTATCTTTGCACATTAAATTATAATTTAATTAATATGAGAATTAAAGAAGTTATTAAGGAAAAAGGATTAACTGTAAAAGAAATTGCAGATCGTCTTGGCATATCTTCTCCATCATTATCGGATGCAATTAATGGCAACCCAACAAAAGATACACTGGAGCGCATAGCTGCTGCTTTGGGCGTACATGTTTCCGAACTGTTCGTACCGCCTGTGTCCGGTCAAATTGCCTGTCCGAATTGTGGCGCTTCTATCAAACTGTCAGTATCAAAAGAATAGGCTATGGAACTGCAACCGATTCAAAACAGGATATACGAGATAAGAGGCTACAAAGTGATGTTAGACTTTGATTTGGCTTTTTCTTACGGCATAGAAACAAGAGTCTTAAAGCAAGCTGTAAGACGTAATATAAAACGATTTGAAGGCGACGATTTTATGTTTGAGGTAACAAACGATGAACTTTCAAGATCACAATTTGTGACCTTGAACAAACGAAGAGGAGGTAATATTAAGTATAAACCGTTTGCATTTACTGAATTAGGGGTCGCAATGTTAAGTAGCGTATTATACTCCGAAACTGCTATCGAAATGAACCGCAATATCATGCGTGCATTCGTCGCCGTTCGTCAATTGGTATTAAACCAACCGGTGGACAAAGCAAATGATCTGCAAAACGAAGTCCGCGCATTGAAAGAATCAATCGAAGGATTTTTCAATGACCAGAATTACATCAACGAAGATACCAGGATGCAATTAGAACTCCTCCATGAATCACTGGCAGAATTACAGGTTAAACACAAGGGATTGATAACTGACGATTCACGCATTAGAGTTGGCTTTACCGCACCACAATACAGGCAGCCGGATAAGGAATAAAAAAAGAGTTGCCTCCCGGCAACCCTCCTCAAACGATGCAGGCATGTCTGTATTTTTTTTTTACAAATAACCTTTACTTCCGGGATTTCTAATCTGTTCGATATTTTTTCTATCGCCCATTTCCATCCCTAAATCCTCTTTTAACGCCTCAATCATTTCCCTGTCCCATTTTAACGTATAACCGCCCTCGCGTATTTCTTTTGCAGTCGCTTTCCGTATGATTGAAAAATTATAGTACAGGCTATGATCGCAATGTGCAATCTTTACCGGGTCGTTAGCTTCCAGTTCGCCCCTCAACAGGAATAGTTCAATATCATCATCCGTCAGTCCCAACCCTGCCGTTCTCTTACTCAAATACTCAAAATTTGTCATAATTTATAAATTTATATTGTTAATAATCAAATCCATAATCGGTGGCTGAGCTGGCCACGATCGTACTTATACACATCTCCTTGCACTCGGAACCCGACTGCGTCAGTAACTTTGACTGTCCTTCCTCGAGGGATTGTTTCTGTTCCCAACGGCATGAATACCACCGAATTGTTACGGGCAAAAACACCTGCTATCGTTTCAGGATCCCAACCGGCTGTTTCCTCGCGGCATTTGCTAACAAAAATCCATCCACCCGATCCGTCATCTTTCCAAAGATCGTGAGGATATTGTTCTATAACTTTCATGATTTTTACAGTTTAATAATTAACATTCTTACATCTCTTTGCAATATTCAGCAATCGCCGAATTTAGCTCCTCATCCAATACTACAGTTGTCAAATCGTGCCGTTCGTTACAAACTCGTATTCTAATACTGCGTTCCAAACCGGGTACAACAGCGTACGAAATTATTGAAATCTTTTCAGTTGCCACGTCAACTTCAAAACAACAAATATGTTTCCGCTCAATCTCACAACCTCTTGCAAATTGCAATAATACATCTTTACTCATAACTATCTTTATTTAATTGGTTTAACATTAATATTTTCTCCGTAATCACTTCTATCGCCTTGTCAGGCACATTGTTCAGCAACTTTTCAATAGCGTTGTATTCGGCCTGTATTTGTGCCTCAACGGTAACTGACTGCTGCTTGGGTATAGTGTACTGCATCAACTTCTCAAGAATATTCAACCTGTCTTTTGGCTCAAGTTTCCCTATATCCGAGATCATCAAATCCCTGCTGTCATTTAACAATACATCTATCCATGCTCTCATGCCTTGCGAGACCTTGTTTGGCACTCCTTTTGGTCGTCCAGACTTGTTGTTTGTTTGTCCCTTCTTAAGTCCCATATTTTTGTAAATTTTTGTTGTTTTCAAATTTTACTAATTAAAAATTCAATTCGTGGGCGCTCTTTGTCTAAATACTTCTCCGCTACAATCTTCACACATTTATTATCATTTCGGATTGCCTTAACCCTTTGCAGACAGTCAAGAATGATTTTAAGGCTGTTATCAAGGTCGCTGCGTTCGGAAGGGTAGAATACCCTCAAATACAGTTCAAAATAGCCTGTTATGTTTGCATTGCGGTATTTATTGCACTGGATATAAAACTTGTCCTCATAATCTTTCAGTGATTGCGTCTTGGCTAATGAGGCGTGACCTCTCATATTGATTACCTTGTAGCTGTTACTCTTGGACGGTGTGTTGCCTAATATTGTTTGATATTCCGTATTCATATTGTCAGTGAATTAAGATTGATAAATACCTGTTTCATGCCCGAAGTACATACGCTTTGATATGGCACGATTTCAGGCAGTTTAAGGCGTTTATTGTAATGGTTGATACTTGGATATACCGTGTATGTTGTTTGCATGTCGGGCGGCGTGGGAATGTACAGTGTACCGGCATCGGAAACATACGCCTGCGATTGTTCGGGTTGCGTTTTGGGCTGTTTCTTCTCTGTGAAGTCAGACGGCGAAAACCGTATCAAGTAATCGGCAATGTCGTAGCCGCCTCGCCGTTCCTCATCGGTTGCTTTTTGTTCAATCAACTCTGAAATGGAAAAGGAAAAACCACATGTTTTTGATAGTTCTTTAACTTTCGCATTCCATTTGAACATTTGGCCACAATCAGGGAAAAGTACAACATTTCGTCCACGAAGTACGGCGCACTTGTCAGCGTTCAATCCCTCGCTACCTCCACACGCAACCCATATCATACCCGGAAGGTAACAGCTTGCAATTATGGCGGTCTTTTCGCTTTCACAGATAGCAACAGGTTTAGCCTTGTCAGATAAAAGGTGTTCGCCAAACAGACATTGACACAAATTGAAGCTCTGCAATTTCAATAGAATGTGTGCCCATTTCACCGGAGGCATTATATCTTTGCGCCTGTGGCCATCGCTACCGTAATGAATAATCTTTCCGGATCGTATTTGATTTTGTATATCAATTTGCCAAAAGACAGTTCCGCCACTTTTTGAAACTCCGACGTGATAACGTCCGGATGCCTCAATTGCTTTTTCTTTTCCAACAATGCCGGATAACCACACGAAGAAATTGTTTTGACCGTAACCGGATAACGACTTTCTAAAAACAGCCTCATCAATAAAGGACGGTTGAGGCTTTTGTTGAGGTTTTGTAGCTATCCGCATATTAGGGGAAATATCCGTTTTTCTATCAAAGGAAATATAATTGTCCGCAAAGTATTGTTTCGGGCTGTAGGAATGTGAACAACTATCGGAGCGGTCACATTTGCCAACGGTCGAATGAAGCGACTCGCTTGTTGCATTGTCAATGTACAAAACAAAACTTTTTCGTCCGCACGCAGGGCAAATACTTTTCCCTTTTTTCGTCAAACTGTATCTAAATTTATACTCACTCATATTTTTTTTAATTTACCAACATTATAGACAAAATCTATAAGAATGGCAGTTTTTATAGGTTGCTGGTGCTTTGGTGCTTTTCCCTAAGGATTTGCACCAAAGCACCAGATTTATTAATTTGGATTTCAGCATAATACAAAATTATTAATTTTCGCAAAAGCACCAGTTTAAAAAGGCAATTTTTCATCTGTTTCCTGACTTTGTGCTACGTTGGTGCTTTCCGGTGCGTCATGCACCAACAAAGCACCATCACAATTTTCATACTTTTTCACCAGCCGCAAAACGCTGCTGTGATTTTTAAATCCAACCTTTTCGGCGATTTCTCTCATTGAGTATCCTTGTTCTTGATACATCTTTATTATCTCATATTTTTGACTTCCTGCGTCCTCAATTTTTGATAGATTCTCAAACGGTATCCGTTCGCCGGTATTTATGAAAGTCATATTTTCGGTAAATCTCAATTGATAACTTTCTTTTTTGAATTCAGCCGGTAAATAGTTCCCTTTGACAATGCAAAGATGTTTCAGGCTCGTATCTGCTATATCATTTCTTAGTTCAATAACAAGGCGCATTTTAGCCTCAAAAGCCTGCGAGCCTAATAGATTGTGTTTGCTCGGTTCGCCGTACTCTGTCCTTTTGCCGCAATGATGCAAAAACATTATCAAACATTGATGCTTTTGCGCAAGTTGTGAGTACTCATTTAGAAATGTACGCACTTGGTTGCTCTCATTCATACTGCGTCCGTACAGGTCTGTAAACGCATCTACACACACAATATCGGCAGGCGATTCACTCAAAACCGCATCAATGGTATGCAACAGGTTTTCCGTATCAAAAATAAATTCCAATCCCTGTATCATTGATGCCTCTACCTGCATGTCGCTGTTTTGTTTATTCAGTAAATAGGATATTGCTGTTTCGTCGTCTTCTGTCGAAACATAAATCGATCGCTTATGTTTTGCTTGGATTTGAAAACCTAAAAAATCTGTTCCACCCGAAACAATACACATACACAGGTAGCGCAATAGGGAGCTTTTACCGGTATCACTGCTTCCGGCTATACATGCCAGTCCTACCTTCTGCAAAAACGGTTCAACAAGACATGGGATATTTTCAACCCGCCTGTTTAATAAATCCATTGCCGATATGCTTGTTCTCTGTTTGGGTTCAGCCGCCTTTTCTGCGTGTTTCGCTACATCGGCCACAATATTAGCTGGAGTTACATTGCTGCCAATATTGACGGCATCCGGCGTTATTTCAGGTTGAACATCGGGGGTACCCTCTCTTTCCGAAAAAATCTCTTTCAAGTTCACGCCCATAATAATTCATCAAATAAAGAAGGTTGTTTTACTTCCGGCTTAAACAGTCGTTTGTCGGTTGTTAGAAATTGAACACCATCATGCTTTGATATCGGACAGCGTCCATACCTTAATATTTGGATATGGCCATTCATACGCAAATTGCGTACATACCAACATACATAAGGGCGGGGGATGCCGGTATCAACTTCGCATTGAAACATTGTAGCCGTTTTTTTAGCAAAATAGTCAAAAACTTTTTTGAAGTCTGCTAAATGTTTCGTATTTTTGCGCTGTATTGCGGGATTGGCGGCTAATTGGCTGCCTTTTTCGTTTTCTTGCATAACCTAACTCCTCCTTAGTTTACGATTAGCATCAGCGGCCAGTGTCATAGCGGCGGCGCTTTGTCCGACTGCTTTAGTCTGCGATTCCAACCAATTATCAATTTCACACTTATCAAACACAAGCCGATTGTTAAACTTCTTGCAAGGAATTTTCCCTGCGGCTGTGTCTTTCTGAAACTTGCTCGTACTGTAAACATATCCGGACTCATTAATATAATTGAGTACACCGTTAGAATCAAGCCGTTGAGGCCTTACAGGCTCTAACGGTTTCTTCAAGTACAATTCAATCCGATTTAGTTGCTCCCCAATTTGGGCGACCGCTATCGGCAAACGATCAAAAGTCAAAATTGTATTCATCTTTCTTTTTTTTGATGTTTTTAAATCAACAATACCCTGCAGGTGTACCGTTAATTTCTTGACAAATGTAAGTGTGTGCAAAAAGATGAAATACTTAAATAAAATAAAAAAAGCGACCTCTTTAGTGGTCGCTTATGGTCGCTGTATTTGATAATCAGGATTTTAAATTGTCGCTAAAAAGTTTGCCAATTCGTCGCTGTCTTTGCTTGGAATAGTCTTGTTCCTTGCAAGAAGCAAAGGTTTTCCTTTATAAAGGAACAATTTCTGCGCTTGACGTTTAACTTCCGCATCTGATAAACGGTCTTTAATTTTATCATGCGTTAGTAATTCCCTTGCAAGTTGTTTGTTTTGTAACCACTTCAATGGATATGCATTAGCATCTTCAATAAAACGCATTCCGTTGAGGCAAATATGATTTTTTAACCAAGTCAATACATTAATAGGGATTTTTAGCTTGGTATTTACCAGCGTTGAGGCAACTGCAATTAAACTTATTAGTTCGTTACATTTGACTTTCATTTCCTTTATTTCATCGTATGTTGGTGGTTCTCCAAGACTTGTCGAACAGTTTTTTATCCTTAATTTCACATTACTTATCTCTAAAAAAAGTGTCAAAATTTTTATTCTCAATCCGTATTCCTCTATATTTTGCATCCCCAACAATTCGCCATTTTTACCAAATTTGTAATATTTTTTATTAGTTTGAGAATTAAACAAGCCATCCACAATGTCCGTTATCTCTCTATCTGTATGGATGTAGTCTATATCATCCAGTTCCAATAATACCTTATCAAAGGCATAAATCTTTGTTTCCATTGCTCTCTTTTTTATTCAAAGTTAGTCAATAAAGCTGCATTTTTCATGCGCTCTTCTTTTTCAAAGCTCGCCAAATAATTTTCGGTTGTTTTCAGGTCGTTATGCCCCAACGATTCACTGATAAAAGCGATATTTGCGCCTGAACGTTTCAATACCGTAGCGTATGAATGTCTGGCTGCGTACGTGGTTAATCCCTCTATCCCAACCGCTGCGCCTATCTTTTTCAATCGCTTGTTGGTGCGCTTTGTCACGTCAAGAATAATTTTCTTTTCCTGCATTGGCGTTTCATTGCCGGTTAAATATTGAAAAATATAATTATTTTGTCTTTTATCAGGATTGCCCCAACGGTCAATGATTGCCTGCATTTCGGGTGTTATCATGGCTCTGATTTCTCGTTTTACCTTTGATGTGCGGATTGTCTTTTGCCTATAAAAACATATCTCATCGCCAACGATATTTGAATATTTGAGTTTAAGCAGGTCGGCAAAATTGATTCCGTTACACAGATAAGAAAAAAACCACAAATCACGGTAACACTCGGTGGTTTCCAGTCCATCCGAAAAAGTTATAACCGCTTTGATTTGCTGCATGGTCAATGCCAGTTTGCGACCTTCACCGGTTGGAATTTCATACTTGTTTTTCCCGAATGGATATTGACTTTCTTTTATTAGGCCGCTTCGTTTCGCTTCATTAATGATTGCCCTGATTGCTCTCATGTAGATACCTACCGTTGTATAAGTTTTTCCTTCTTTCAAAAGGTGTTTTTCATAACTTCTTAACCATTCGGACGTGATGTCTGAAAACTTAATACCGTCACTTTTAAATATTGTTATGCTGTTTAATACAGTATTATAGTACATTTGCGTACCAACCCTGCCTTCACTTTCAAGATTGTTTATTTTGGCTTTAAAAGCAGTATTTATTGTGTGGCTTAGTCCTTTGCTCAAACGAATATTCAAAGCGTCAAATGTGAAATTATCAGCGTTGAATAAATCCAAAACAACATCATTTATTATTTTGAATGATGTTTGTATTTCTTTCCTTATGGCAATTAATTTTGTGCTTTTTGTTTTCGGGAGTTCGTTCCATTCCCATTCGGTTAATCTTTTTCCGGTAGGATAATCTTTTCTATCCCTCTTATACCTTACTCTGATTTTTACAGGATATGTGTTTTCGCCCACAACTCTCCTCGTATCAAAGAAAGTGGATACTGTAATACTTCCATGAACGCTGTTATACATAATCATCAATTTTTTCTTGTGGGCAAATGCGCCCACAATTTGCCCACAAAGATAGCGATTATTTGAAAATAAAAGATATTTAATGAAATTAATTTATTTTGTTATGGGCTGAATATTAGTATGTAAATACGAACAATGATATTGCGTGAAACATATTGAAATATTGTTTGTTACGACTACGGATCAGAAGGTTGGGGGTTTGAATCCCTCCGGAGTCACAAGCTGAAAATCAGGCGCTTACATGATAATATGTTGGCGCTTTTTTGTTGTGTTTTCACACCATTAACCAGTATTTTTTAAACCATTTACCCCCGAACAACCTGATGTTTTTCTATAAATTCAGGGTCAAAAATCACACCCATTCCGGGTCCAGTGGGCGCTTTCATCTTTCCGTTTACAACAGATGGAGGCGCTGTAGGACATTCGTAACGTACATTGGTGTTGAAAGTTTTAAATTCGTGGTGAGGATCGGCATTGGGTATTGCCGATACAAAAATCACATTGTAAAGGAATCCTAAACCACCGCCCGACATGTGTGGAACACAGGTCTTTCCAAAAGCATGTCCCATAAGCGCTACACGCATAGAACGGATGAATCCGCCGAAATAGTAAGTATCCGGTTGAACAATATCTAATCCGTCATTAGCAAGCAACCACCTGAAATTGTAAAAGCTATGGTCCTGTTCTCCATTAGCAACAGGTAAGGTAAGCGCATCGGAAACCTTTTTAATATCTTCGAAATGGTAGAACATAACCGGCTCTTCAAAATACCTGTATTTGTATTCTTCCAATATCCGTCCTATCCGAATCGCTTCATCCACATTATAATAGCCATTAGCATCGGCATAGAGCGCAAAGTCGTCACCATATTGTTCACGTACCATCGGAATCAGTTTTTCCGATTTGCCCGGTATGCCCTGATACCGGATGTCTCTGTTACCTCCCCACATAAATCCTACTTTAATTTTTAAGGCATTAACATCATATTGTGCCACTTCATCTTTGATACGGGCAAAATGTTCTTCCAATGGCAATTCTCGAAATTCGGTTGCCATGTAAAGACCTACTTCGGGATTATGTATTTCGCCGATTAACTGCGCCACAGGTTTTCCGGCTATTTTTCCCAACATGTCTAAGATGGCAAATTCGATGGTAGCCAACGGAATACCTATGGTCAAACCATTTAACCGGAAATTAAGATTATACATAAAAACTTTTTCTAAAATAAGATCTAATTCTAAAGCATCCTGGCCGATAAAAAATGAACGAATACGTCTATTAAATACCGGAACCAACCACGAGATATCCGGATGAGCCACCGAAATACCTTCCGCCCCATCTTTCGAACGTACACGACATATATAGCTGTTATTGAACTGCAACAATTCGAGCGTATCAATAATCACAGGGGTGGAAAAAAGAGTCTTCTTCAAAATCGGTTGGGTTAGCGCATGATCAAGTTTAGCGTAACGTGCTTCGAGTTCTTCACTTGAAAATGAAGCCGGATTGCCGGTGGCACACGAAGATATCAGTGGCAGTCCGGCCATAGCTATTCCACCGGTTACGGCGGAAGAAATAAATTGACGTCTGTTAGTAGTTTTCATAACTTTGTAATTTTGGCTCAAAAGTATAAAAATAATTCTAATTATTAATTCCTAATTCCTAATTGGGTGCATTTCAATTTGTCGCATTACACTTTCTCTTGATTGGATTGCCCTGAAAGGGCAACAGCATCAGGATAGGGCATCGCCCTATTATTCAGGCATACCTCCCATTTTAGCCCTGAAAGGGCGTGATCATGATTTCGCCCTTTCAGGGCTTTTTCGAAAGGGGGCATTCAATCTGCAGGGCTTCACCCTGCGCTATTGATTACACGGCTTTCAGCCTTAATTTGTGCGACAATTTGAAATGCACCCTCCTAATTGCTTCCCTTCGGAGGGGGTAGGGGGAGGTAATTCACCTATATATTTCACCTCCATCTCCAGTTGCACGCCGAATCGTTGATAAACGGTTTTGCAAATATGGTCTGCGAGTAGCGCAATCTCGTTTCCTGTAGCGCCACCATAGTGGACAATAACTAATGCATGATGTTCATATATGCCTACTTGTCCGAAACGTCTACCTTTTAATCCGCATTGTTCGATCAGCCAGCCGGCCGATAGTTTCACAAATCCGTTTTTAGCCGGGAAATAAGGAATTTCCGGATGAACTGTTTGAATGATTGCCAGCTTTTCAAGCGTCACGACCGGATTCATAAAGAAACTTCCTGCATTGCCAACTTCGGATGGATCGGGTATTATTTTTTGACGTTTTGCAATAATGGCTTCACGCACTTGCTGCAAAGTTAGTGTTTTTTTTGAGCTAAGTATTTTATGCAAATTGCCATATTCAAGATTAAAAACAGGTTTTTTTTGCAGGCGAAGAGTCACGTATGTTATTATATATGATTTAGTTGATTTGAAAATACTATTTCTGTACCCATAGTCACATTCGTCATTTAAAAAAAAACGCTTTTCGAAATTCGACGTATTGATGACTTCAACACGTTCTATTACATCACTGATTTCTACTCCGTAAGCGCCGATATTTTGTGCGGCCGCCGCCCCTGTTTCGCCCGGAATTAAAGACAGGTTTTCAATACCTCCCCAATCTTTATCTACCGTATAGGCTACAACATCTTCCCAAATTTCTGCGGCGCCAACACGGATATAAACAGTATTTTCCGTTTCATTTATTAACTCAATCCCTTTAATGGCCGAATGTAAAACGATTCCGTTAAAATCGTTTAAAAACAACAGATTGCTCCCTCTTCCAATATGCAAAAATGGCAAATCCCTGAAATTCTCATCTTTCAGAATTTTTTCCGGCTCCGTATCATTTTCATATTCGATAAACCAACGGGCTTTTACAGCAAGGCGGAAAGTATTGAAGTGTTGTAATGAGAAGTCTTGCTCGATTTTCATGTTTTAATCATTAACCGCAAAGGACGCAAAGCATTTACGCAAAGAGCGCAAAGATAACAATTTTACTTGTTCTTTGCGTCCTTTGCGTCCAAACTTTGCGTCTTTGCGGTAAAAACTATTAAGAAATACTTATTTCAGTAGCTACGCTGTAAAATCCATGCATCCTGAAAGTTAGGATAGTATCTTGAGCGAATACCATCGCGACTTCTTACGGCATCGGCACGATTATCAAAGCTGGTTAGTATGACACGTAACATTCCCTGATCATTTTCTGCTAAAATTGGTGAATAGCCTTCATTTTGCATGCGTTCTTTCAGCGAATATGCGTTTGTTCTATTCTGAAAACTACCAACCACTACACTATATTGTCTGATGCCGGCAGCGTTTTCGCCTGAAATTGGCGTTATTCTCTCCTGCATATCCATTGTAGTTGATATTGGTTTAGATACGGGTGAAATTCCGTTATTATCGGCAGAGCCTGTCGTTTCTCTTGCTTTAGCTTGATCATAAGCTGATTTATAAGCGCTTTGTTTTGATTTACAAGATGTACAAAAAGTTGTCACTATACAAAGAGCCAAGCACGCTATTCCTATTTTTTTCATCATAATTGTTATTAAATATTTGTACAAAGATAACCATTATTTATGTAGAAATGCAAATCGAAATCATTATTTCAATTCTTTGATCCGGATATTTCGCATTTTTACAACCGATCCATGTCCCAGAAAGGCTATATGCCCTGTTTTATTGAACAGGCCAGGGTGTTGTCTTTTGTCTATGGTACCGTCTTTCGTTGCATCGCGAATATTTCCATCAAGAATAACTTCGCCGTTTAATGTGACCTTAATATTGTCTCCATTGGCGATTATTTCCTGATAATTCCATTCGCCGACAGGTTTCAAAAATCCGCGTTTAGCCGGAATGATGCCGTATACGGAACCATGATACTGATATTGTTCCAAATTAGCATAGACAGGATGTTCGTTATCAAGCATTTGTATCTCCATCCCAACGTATGCCGCATCTCCTGTAAGCGGTGTGCGGATGCCTACGCCATTGTTGGCTGCCGGAGTCAATTGAAATTCGAGGCGGTAAACAAAGTTGGCATATTCGTTTTTCGTATATAAATTTCCGCCGGACCCCCTGCTCGGATTCAGTACGATACACCCATCTTCCAATGTGTAGTCAACTAAATTTCCCGTCCATTCAAACATATTTGTTCCGTCGAACAAAATCTTAAAACCTTCTTTCTGTTCTTCGGCCGACAGTTTAAACGGTTCGGGGCGTTCGAGTTCTTTTACATACACATTACGGTAATAAACCCTGCTTTCATGTGCTTGTAATTCAATTTGTTCAATAGGAGGAAGCGGTTGACTGCGATCCCAGTAATTTTCAAGAATTATATCATCAACAACTAATATTCCGTTTAACTTTACCGTCACACGATCACCGACCATCTTGATATAAAATGTATTCCATTCTTCTAATTTATTATCGGCAGTTACTAACGGGTTACTCGGATGAACCTGGTTATTGAATAATCCACCGGATCCTATCTTCACGCCTCTTCTCTCACGCTGAGCATCCCAAATCTGAACCTGAGGTGTTCCCCGAAGGTATATGCCGGCATCCGGCGCCCTGCCCTGGGCAAGTTTCCAGTCCACGTACATTTCAATATCTCCATATTGCTTAACCGTACAAATATTGTCAAAAGCCGGCCCATCAAAAACAAGCAAGCCATTTTCGACCGACCAGTCTCTGTGCATGATTTCATCGGCTTTTTCCTGTGCTTTGGCCAATTCGGCCGGCTTCATTTTGGCACGTTTGATCGGATCTTCCACTAAGCCTTTCCAACCGGTCAGGTCTTTTCCATTGAAGATAGCAACAAATCCTTTTTCCTTGGGCATCTCATCAATATGTTTCCGAATGGATTGGCGTTGATAATCTGCATCCGGATTATTCAATGCCGCTCCCGCTTTGTTCAGCAATGCAATTACATTTTCGCCTGTATAATCCGGATTGTTTAAAGCAATGTTCATCACGGCAGTAGCAGCATTTTCTTTCAATGCGTTGTTGTCGACAAATTCGCCGGCATACAACATAGCTAAATAAGTGCCGGTACGTCCGATTTGGTTTAAGATTGTATTTTTCTGTTGATCAGTCTTAGCCACCTCCATTGCTTTACGCAGGAAGATCAGCCGGTTTTCACCGGTCAAAGAAGGATTGGCGACCATTCTGATATATGAAGTCAGTGCACGGTCGAAATAGGTGGACGCCGACGGATCTGTACATACTGCGTACAGTTCATCGGCAGCTTCAAATCCTCTCCATGTCAATAATGCCTCAAAAGCAGCATCTTTGGCTTCTCCCTGCCCTTTTTTAAATCCATCGACAATGGTTTCCAAAGCCATAGCTTCACCTGTGGAGGCCAACGGCAAATAATACAGATGTTTCTTGCTATCGCCTGCCTGGATCATTCGGCGTGTGATGGTTTCAACCTGTTGTGAAGCTGTTTGTGATGCAAGCGTCGAAATAACGGCTTGTTGCAGCGGTGCAACTTCAGGTTTTCCGGCCATTTCCAACATGCCGCACATATTGGTAAGGTCTTTTTCGCCTACCACATCTTTTAATGCTTTATAAGCAGCCATTTTCACATCGGGCGAGCCGGATTTTGTCATTTCCAGCACATTATTCATAAATCCGGTTGCTTTACGCAAAGCAAACAATTCGACAATCGCATTTTTGCCTTTGTCGGAGGCAAATGGGATCGTTTTGGCTATTACCGGTGAAATATCGCCTTTGATCGAGGCCAAAGCATCCTTTGCCAACGCAACTACTTTCGCATCATCGCTTGTAAGAAAGGAGGCAATCGGAGCGATTGCTTCGGGATTGCCAATCTTAACCAATGCCATGGTTGCAGCTTGCTTCACATCAAAATCGGCGCTACCTGCCTGCTTGATGATTAATCCCACCGCAGTTGTTTCAATGCCTGTTTCCAAATTGCTCAGGAACGCTTTTTTGTCAAGGCTACCTGATGCTTCACGCCCAAGCCAGTTCAAAATATCTGCCTTTTGCGCCGGTTTTTCTTTTTGTAACGATTTGATTATACTCACATAATATGCTTTGTCGGCTATATGTGAAGCGATGTCGAGCGCTGCATTCCGATATTCTTTATCGTTGTCTTTCAAGGCAGTTGTCAATGTTTTGATGGCTTTCTTTCCTTGCCCTTCTATGGGTATTATCATCGATCCGATAAATAATATTTCATCGTCGTTCTTTTTGTCTCCTTGTGCTTCTACAAGTAACTTGAGCGCAGCTATCCGCGTACCTGTTTGTCCGGCTTTCGTCGATTTTTTCAATAGATCGGTGGCTGCTTTTTCCGCTTCTTTCACATCTCCTTGTGTTATCACACGGCCAATCAAACGGATATACGCATCGTTGGCGCTTGTCTTTTCCATCGTGAAGCCTGCTTTTTCAGCGGCAGTCGCCAACACCGGAATAGACGATTTGGTACCTGTCCGACTCAATGCATATAATACAGTGCGTTGGAAATTCTCATCGCCCGAGCCAATCATCCCTCTGATTAATTCTTCGTTTACGGGCAGTTGCGCATCTCCTATAGCTTGAAGTATGCTTTGCTGTGTTTTGGCGGATCCCATACGGCGAAGCAGGGAAGCCTGCAATACCTGTCCGGCTTTTTCAGTTCCGATCGTAGCCAATGCTTTTGAGGCCGGACTGCATAAATCTTCCAGATTCAGGTATCGGGCTAATGCATCTATACAGTCATCTTTTCCAACAACCTGCAATTGACGGATGATAAATGCTTTCGTTTCAAGTTCGTCAGTCTGATCCAGCGCTTTGATATAAGCGCTTTCAATTGTTTTGCGAACGGCGGCTTGGTCTTCGCCTGTTGCATAATGGCTCATTCCGCTCAAGGCATAGTCTAATAATTCATTACTTCCTTTGCCCGGAGGATTCATCATCTTTATCATGGTCAGCACACCTTCTTCGCCTGTCGAACAAAGGTCTTTCATCAAACTCTGATAAGAGTCAGGACTTTGGGCGGGCATTTGTGCCAACGCATCGGCAATCATTGTCTGTGCTGTTCGATTTGCAGGCATCTGCGCCATCAGTACGCTCCCACAGAACAATAAAGCGCAACTGATTGATATCATTAACTTTTTCATATATTCAAAATATTTATGATTTACGATTTACGAAATGGGCGAAAGCATTTCGCCCCTACAATCCATTAACCAATAACCATTTAAAAATAATAATTAAACTCTTAACTCTACTAACTAAATTATCCAAGGCGCCCGTGCCGGTTGATTGATATACCTGTTTGCTGCCTCGTCATTGATAAACTCAAGTTTTACCGGATCAAACATGAGTGTCCTATTCAGGCGAAGCGCTATTGCACCCATATTTACAATCGTTGCCGACCGGAACGCATTCCGTTCATTTAAGGCAAATGATTGGCGTGTTTTTACACATTCGATAAAATCGGTTACCTGCATTTCCGGTTCCGGATAATCGGCCAATTTCTTTTCCCAATTAGGAATGTCGCACACAAAATTCTGATATACATTGCCATTTGGCCCTGATATATAAGGAGTGTTCGGGTCTCCGAAATCTTCGCCCCACAGGATAATCTGACAGCCGTCGTCGTAAGTATAGGTTATGGAGTTCCATGTTCCTACAGCATCAGGATGTTGTTGTGGCGCATCTACTTCCACTTTTATTGGGCTGGTATTATCTTTTCCTAAGAAATATTGCACAGGGTCGATATAATGTTGACCCATATCTCCCAGACCTCCTCCATCGTAATCCCAGTAACCTCGAAAAGTTTGATGGGTACGATGGATATTGTAAGGTTTGTAAGGCGCCGGGCCTAACCAGAAATCATAATCCAGCGTTGAAGGGATTGTTTCGGGTTCGAGGTATTCTTTGCCTACCCAGAAAAATTTCCAGTTGAAACCGGTATGTTTGCTGATAACCACTTTCAATGGCCATCCTAACATGCCGCTTTGCACTAATTTTTTGATCGGTTGGACGGTTGTTCCCATCCCATAGAACGAATCTGTAAAACGGAACCAGGTGTTCAGGCGGAACATACGGCCATACTGCTTGACTGCTTCCATCACGCGTATTCCTTCGCCGATCGTCCTTGTCATCGGTTTTTCACACCAGATATCCTTACCGGCCTTTGCTGCTTCGACCGACATGATGCCGTGCCAATGAGGAGGAGTCGCTATATGAACGATATCCACATTGGGATCCAAAATCAGATCCCGAAAATCATGATAAGCGGCAATGTTTTCCGAAACTAATTTTTTGCCCAGTTCGAGGTGGTTTTTGTCTACATCACATACGGCAACGAGTCGCGTTCCTGCATAATTCACATGGCCACGTCCCATACCTCCCGTACCGATAATGCCTTTCGTTAATTGATCGCTTGGTGCGATAAAACCTTGGCCCAGTACATGTCGCGGCACAATCGTAAAAAGCGCCACACCGCCCAGGGTTTTCAAAAATGTTCGTCTGTCTGTTCTCATATAATATTATTTAAAATTTTTATCTCTATTATTAATAAATGTAAGAAATACGAAGTACACAGCATCTTCTAAACTTTTTCTTTTAAAAAAAGCAGATCGTCGGCGACCTTATCAGCCAAATCCCGACCTTGAAGAGTAGCAAGCATGGTAAGGCCAAAGTTGAGTGCAAGACCCGGCCCTTTGCCTGTAATAATATTTTCGTCTGTTACGACCGGCAAGTCGATAAGCACAGCGTCTTGTATATAAGATTCCATGCCGGGATAACAGATAGCACGCTTTCCATCCAATAAACCTAAGCCGCCTAAAACCAAAGGTGCCGCACAAATGGCGGCAATCCATTTGCCTTGCTCATGCTTGGATACTAATAGTTGCTTTAAAGCTTCATGATCGTTAAGCATGAAGCTGCCCGGGCCGCCACCCGGTAGAATAAAGGCGTCGCCATCGGAAAAGTCAGCCTCTTCAAAAAGTATATCAGCTGTGACCGTAATTTGGTGTACGCCCAAAACCGTGCGTTCACCGGTTATGGATACAATTATTGTCTCGACCTCCCCACGACGCAGGATATCTATTGTTGCGATAGCTTCGATTTCTTCGAAACCGGTTGCTAAAAAAATGTATGCTTTCATAAATTCAAATTTTAAAAAAATAAGTATTTAAAGATTTAAAACAAATCGTCTATCTGTAGTGATATGGCGTGCCGCGTCCCTGCTATTTTAAGGAGAAACGATATGTTATCGTTCCACTTTGGTTGTTAGTGCCTTGTATGCTGTTGAATTTTGCGCGTTTAGCGGCCTCGAGTGCATTTGAGCGCATGGATGCATTATCAATATTTGTACCTCTTCCAATTTCGGCCATAATCACATCGCCTCTTGGATCGACTGTGATATTGACAACAATAGTCCCTTCATCCTGAATCGTATAGGCAGGACGGGGCAAGCCTCCGCCTCTGATGCTGCGCCCGCTCAGATTGAACGATCCGCCAAACCCGCCGACGCCGGTATTCGGCCCTGAATCAGAGTTGCCAAACGGGCTACCTTCATTGCCTGCCGCTATTGTTCCGCTCCCTTGACTGTCTGTGTCGGCATTGCCGATACCAAATGCACCGGCTACCCGATTTTGTATGTCTAATTCACGCTGACGCTGTTCTTCCTGTGCTCTTCGCTGTTCGTTCTCCAGCCTTTCTCTTTCTGCGCGCTCGGCATTTTCGCGTTGGCGTTGTTCTTCATCGGCTCTTCGCTGATTGGCTACTGCTATACTTTCTTCCGTCTGTTGGGTGATGAGTTCTTCAGTGGGTTGGGTACGGGATGGGGCAGTGCGAACAGGCGGAACTTCAGGAACTGAAACAGGGTCTTGCCCGACAGACGTCGTATTGCCTCTTGGTTCAAAAAGACCGGCAGAGAGATCTACTGTGCCGAAATTAACCATGATACCTTCTTCTTCGAAAGGCACAATGGTTTTTATAACGGTATAGAACAGTATCAGAAAGATTACAAGATGAAAAGCAATCATTCCTACCAATGCAATAAGTTTGTCTTTGTCAAATTTCATTCTTTTTATTTTGGTATCCTTGTTGCGAGATACATTTTAAAATTATTTTTATTGGCAATTTCCATTATTTTGACAACTTCCTTGTAGGCAATTGATTCGTCGGCATAGACAGCGACCCACATTTCAGGTTCTTTGCCATGTTGTTCCTGCAGGAAAGGTTCGATTTCGTCGAACGACACACGTCGTTCGCGTTGTGAGCCGAAAGCTACATAATAATTTAGATTTGTATCAATTGTTACCCGTGTAACAGGTTTGGCTGCCGTTTGTTTTTGAGCTTCCGGCAGGGTTACTTTGATGGCATTGGGTACAACAATTGTTGACGTTATCAGAAAGAAAATCAACAGCAGAAAAATAATGTCTGTCATAGACGCCATGCTGAATGATTCGCTTGATTTTGTTCTTCGTTTTAGTGCCATACACTTTTATATTGACGGTTCATTCAACAAATCCATAAAATCCATCGTACCTGTTTCTAACTTATTAACTACATTTCCAACCTGAGAAGAAAGATAGTTGTAAGCAAACATGGCGATAATCCCAACAACTAATCCTCCAACAGTCGTTACCAGCGCCTCGTATATACCACCGGAGAGCATGGTAATATCCACATTGGCGCCTGCATTAGCCATAGCATAGAAAGAACGGATCATCCCTGTAACAGTGCCCAGAAAACCAATCATCGGCGCGCCTCCTGCTATTGATGCAATGACCGGTATGCTTTTCTCCAATTTGGCCACTTCGATATTTCCTGCATTCTCAACAGTTGCCAGCACGTCGCTTATCGGACGTCCCAGTCGGCTAATTCCTTTTCCTATCATGCGGGCAATAGGCGAATTGGTTGATTGACATAGTTTCTGGGCAGAGTCCACTTTGCCGTCATGTATATAGTCCTTAATTCTACTCATAAAAGATTCGTCACGTTTTCCGGCCTGACGGATTACCATTAAACGTTCAATAAATACAAAGGTTACAATCAGCGACAAAACTAAGAGAATCAACATAATCCACCCTCCCTTGATAGCAAGGTCAATGACATTCATTTGCGCTTCTGTTGAAATGGTGGTTGGAGTAAGCTCAAAAGTATTATCTACCTGAGTCGGAATTTGCAGTAATACTGATAAAATTTTCATACGTTATTTATTATTAATTATATAAGACATTTTTTATATAAGTCGATTGTTTTTTCCAATCCGTAATATAATGCATCACAGATCAATGCATGTCCGATAGATACTTCTTTCAGCCATGGAATGTTAGCTGCCAGATAGCCAAGATTTTTTAAGGAAAGATCATGACCGGCATTGACGCCTAATCCAAATTGTTTTGCCCATCTGGCTGCTTTCACAAAAGGCTCTATTGCTATTTCTTTGTTGTCGGAATATGATGAAGCATAAGGCTCGGTGTATAATTCCACTCTGTCAACTCCTGTATTTGCGGCGTTTTCAATATTTTTTAAATCGGTATCCACAAACAGCGAAGTGCGGATTTGTTGAGATTTGAAAATATCAACCAGCTCTTTTAAAAAATCAATTTGTTCACTGACATTCCATCCCGCACTCGAAGTTATTGCTTCCGGTGCATCAGGCACTAAAGTTACTTGTGCAGGTTTTACCTGCAAGACCATGTCAATAAACTTTTGGGAGGGATAGCCTTCGATATTCAGTTCTGTGCTGATAAACGGCTTGAGCATATAAACATCGCTATACCGGATATGGCGTTCGTCAGGACGAGGGTGTACAGTGATACCATCTGCACCGAAAGCCTCACAATCTTGCGCTACTTTCAATAAATCGGGCATGTTTCCGCCCCTTGCATTCCGTATCGTTGCAATTTTATTGATATTTACACTTAACTTTATCATGTAAAACGCCGTTTTTTATTACATTTGTACACAAATACAAATGCAAAAGTAAAATGATTTCGGAAATATTAAAAATTTTCTTGAAAAAAGATTATGTAATTTGCGGAATTTTAGACTAAAATGTATTGATTTTAAGGTTTTTTATGAAAAATGACATGAAGATTGGAGTATTCGGAAGACAAGATCAGGCAGATAAATTGCCTTTAATTCAACGTTTATTTAGTTCATTAAACGAACGGGGCGGGGAGGTCTATGTTCAAAGAGATTTTTACGCGTTTTTGACAGAAGTATTGAATTTTTGTCCAAAAATTTCCGGCGTACTCGATGCCGATCCTGTAGATTTGGACATTGCGTTAAGTGTGGGAGGTGACGGTACTTTTCTGCGAACGGTAGCACAAATCAACAAACAAGCAGTCCCTATTTTGGGAATTAATACCGGCCGTTTAGGTTTTTTGGCCGATATTGGAAGCGAACAACTCGAAGAAACACTCGACGATTTATTTCTGCATAATTATATAATTGAAGATCGCATGATGCTCCAATTGTTCGACCACGAACATTTATTTCAGGGATATAACTATGCACTCAATGAAGTGGCTATCTTAAGACGCGATACTTCGGCAATGATTACCATTCATACATTCTTAAATGACAGGTACTTGACTTCTTACCGGTCGGACGGATTAATCATTGCCACACCGACAGGATCGACTGCCTATTCGATGAGTTTGAACGGGCCGATTATTCTGCCCGAAAGCGATAATATTGTGTTAAGTCCGGTTGCTCCGCACAGTTTGAATGTTCGCCCACTGGTTATTCCCGGGGGATATAAATTAACACTTCGGGTCGAAAGCCGAACACCATCGTTTTTAGTTGCTTTAGACGGCAGATCGGAAGTGCTAACGCCGAAAACTGAGCTAACAGTAAACAAAGCCGACTTTTCCACCCGCGTAATCCACCGCAATGACCATACTTTTTATCAAACTTTGCGCGATAAATTAATGTGGGGAGTGGACAAAAGAGTTAAATAAATTTAAAAAAAGTTTTTTTTTGCAGAATTATTTGGTGCATTCATAAAAGTGCTGTATATTTGCACCGTGTTTTTCATGGTATTAGATTTAAGGTTAACAAATGGAGTTTAGGTTGTCGTGAGACAACCTTTTCTTTTTTAAGTAATTACTTTAATTTTCAGCAATTAATTTCCGCATCAGGTCAAGGTATCTTTTACAGGTGGCTTTCAAATCTCCCGGATGTTCGTCCTGTTCGAGTGAGATAAATCCCTTGTATCCGATCTTTTTGAGTTCACGAATTATTCCTGCAAAATCCATAACTCCCTCTCCAATATGAATAAATTGACGCATAGCGCCGTCAATGTCTCTTATATGTAGATTATAAAGCCTGTCTTTCACCTTGTTGATAGCTACCGGAGGATATTCACGCTGTATTTGTGTCCATCCCACATCCATATTATAACCCAAAGCCTTGTCGGGAATTTCCTGACACAATAAAAGAAACGAGCTGGCATCAGGAATGATACAATTGGTGTGATGTTCGATTGTAAACAGCATGTCATGTTTCTTGGCTCTTTCCAAACATTCTTTTGTGGTTGCAACATACTGTTTCCATACTGCATCCCAATCAAAAGCAGGATCCATGACAATAGCATATTTTTCATTTTCCTTCGGATTGATGACTTCATAATAACGGGGCAAATATCCATCACTGGGATCGCGTAATTCGCGTGGCCAGGGCGCAACTATATTAACAATTTTGGATCCCAATTTTTTGGCGATAATGGTACCGGCCTCAAATTTATCCAAAGCTCTCATTCGTCTGTCATAATCCAAACTTGAAAGATCTTCGACAACAGGTTGAAACATTGCCATTTGAGATACTTCCATCGAATATTTGTCAAGGTGACGGCGAACTTCTCCAATAAATGGGTCTGTCCATAAATCAGTCAAATCACGCGAAGCGCTAACGATCAGTTCAATCCCATCAAATCCCATTTCTCCCAAAAGTTCAATCGAATTGATGGGAGATTGATTAGCGCTTAAGGCGTGAAAAACCCAGCTACATGCGCCCACTTTAATTGAAGCATCCGAAGGAGATGGGACAGAGGATAACAACGGTTCCATTGATTTGGCAAACAATGGATTACTTTTTATAGCAGCCATCGTGGCTGCTGAATACAAAACTGTTTTCTGAAGAAAACTGCGGCGATCTAATACATTCATGATAAATAAGGAGTTTTAATTAATAATTTCGGGCAAATTTATGGAAAATTTTTATTCTATACAACAAATATAAGTTTGAAAATGCCAGCTAACGTATCATTTTTTTTAATTTTCAATTTTCAATTTTCAATTTTCAATTAAAAAGTTGTATATTTGCACCCTGAAAATGCAAAAATATTCAAAGTAATAACGTAAAACATAGGAAAATAAGATGCAAAACAAAGGATTTGTCAGGGTTTTCTCGGTATTATTAATGCTTGTCTGTGTGTTCTATCTGTCATTTTCATTTGTGACAAACAGGTATAACAAACAGGCTGCATCGTACGCTGAAGGAGACGCTGCTAAAGAGAGTTTTTATTTAGACTCATTGGCGAATAAAAAAGTATGGTTAGGCTATACTTTGAAGCAATGTCGTGAAATGGAAGTGACCTTGGGACTTGACCTGAAGGGAGGAATGAATGTCGTTCTCGAATTGAATGTGCCTGATGTGATCAGGTCGTTGGCTAACAATAATCAAGATCCGAATTTTAACAGCGCTTTAGAATTGGCTTATGCCCGTCAGGCAACGAGTAACAGAGATTTTGTGGACTTGTTTGTGGAAGAATACCGCAGATTAGATCCGGGCGTACGTCTGGCTGCAATTTTCAGTACCTTTGAAGCAAAAGATAGAATTACCCCGCAAAGCACAGATGTTCAGGTGATAGCCGTGATAAAAGATGAACTGAAGAGTGCGATTGATAACTCATTTAACGTATTGCGTACCCGTATTGACCGTTTCGGAGTAGTTTCGCCAAATATCCAGCGTTTGGAAACAGCTGGCCGTATATTAGTCGAATTACCCGGCGTAAAAGAGCCGGAGCGCGTTCGTAAATTATTGCAGGGTAGCGCCAACCTTGAGTTTTGGGAAACGTTTGATTTACCGTCGATTTACCAGCAACTTTTAGCTGCCGACGAAGTTTTGGCCAGGATATTGAAAACGGATACTGTACAGGAAGATATATCTGTTGAAACTGCAACTAATCCTGACGCCGTAGCAGAGGCAGAGGCTGATTCTACATCATCCGATGTTGAATCGTTATTGGCTCAATTAGAGGGAAATGAAGATTCCGATGCTGCAAGCGAGGGTATGACTATGGAAGAATATGCAAAGTTACACCCTCTGTTTGCCAAGCTTCAACTAAACGCAGATAATACAGGAAGACTTTCGCCTGGGCCTATTGTTGGTTATGCGCATAAATCCGATATGAATAAAGTCATTGAATACTTGGAAATGCCGCAAGTGAAAGCAGTGCTTCCGAGAAATGTTGAGTTTAAATGGGCAGTAAAAGCGTTCGATCCGCAAGAAACGTTCTTTTATCTATACGCCATAAAAGTTACGAACCGCGACGGCAGTCCTGCATTGAGCGGCGATGTTGTAACCAATGCGACGGCCGATTTTGCGCAACAACAGATAGGACGTTCAGGTCAGGAAGTATCCATGTCGATGAATGCCGAAGGAGCCAAAGCATGGGCGCGATTGACAAAAGAAAACATTGGACAAAGCATTGCCATTGTACTTGATGGATTGGTTTATTCGGCGCCCAATGTAAACGATGAAATCACAGGTGGCCAATCGCGCATCATGGGACAATTCTCTGTAGAAGAAGCAAAAGACTTGGCCAATGTATTGAAATCAGGTAAAATGGCTGCATCCGTGAATATTGCTCAGGAAGATATCGTCGGGCCTTCGTTAGGCGAGGAAGCGATCAGGGGTGGTATTATTTCATTTATTATCGCACTGATTATCTTAATGATTTATATGTGTGCGATGTACGGAATAGTTCCCGGCATGATTGCAAACGGCGCCTTGTTTCTGAATATTTTCTTTATGATGGGCGTATTGGCCTCATTCCAAGCCGTATTGACCTTGCCGGGTATTGCGGGTATGGTGTTGGCGCTGGCAATGGCTGTTGACGCCAATGTGTTGATTTATGAGCGTGCCAAAGAAGAATTGCGTAGCGGGAAAGCGTTGCCGAAAGCCATTGCGGACGGTTATAAAAATGCTTTTTCGGCTATTTTTGACGCCAACCTGACATCAATCATCACAGGTATCGTATTGTTTGTATTCGGCACAGGCCCTATTCGCGGTTTTGCAACGACAATGATTATCGGATTGGCCGCTTCGTTTCTGACGGCAGTATTCTTAACCCGTTTGGTATATGAATATTTAATCGCAAAGGATAAGTTGAAAAGCAACGTTACTTTTTCAACATCCATCTCAAAGAACTTCCTCGCTAATCCGAGTTTTGATTTTTTGGGCAATCGCAAAATCGGTTACCTGATACCCACAGTTATCATTGCCTTGGGGGTGGTATCCATGATGACCATCGGACTGAATAACGGTATTGATTTTACGGGAGGACGTAATTATGTGGTTCGATTCGATCAAAATGTACGGACGGAAGATGTGCGCAGTGCGTTAGAACCTCAATTTGATGGCGCTGTAAGTGTGATTACGATCGGAGCGCAGAATCAGGTGCGCATCTCTACAAACTTTAAAATAGCAGATAACTCCGAAGGAGTGGGCGAAGAGATCGAAAGGTTAATGTACGAAGGCTTAAAGGGTTTCCTCTCTGCAAGTACGACTTTTGAGCAGTTTACCGACAGTTATATTATACAATCTCAAAAAGTAGGGCCGAGCATGGCCGAAGATATCAAAAGAGCCGCTCTTATGGCTACGGTATTTGCCATGTTCTGTATGGCGCTCTATATTTTAATACGATTCAGGGATGTAGCCTTTTCGGCGGGCGTATTTGTTTCTACATTGGCGTGTACGCTTTGTATCATTGCGTTTTACACACTCTTGTGGAAAGTGCTTCCGTTTTCGATGGAGGTTGACCAAACTTTTATAGCGGCTATTTTAACGGTTATCGGTTACTCTATCAATGATACGGTAGTTGTATTTGACCGTGTCCGCGAAACGATTCAAAATTACCCGAAACGCGAACGCTCGCAAGTGATAAACGATGCGTTGAATTCAACCTTGGGCAGGACGTTTAACACTTCTTTGTCCACCTTATTAGTTGTTTTATGTATTTTTTCGCTGGGTAGCGCAACCATCCGCAGTTTCACGTTTGCCATTGCGCTGGGGGTTATTTTCGGTTCATATTGTACCTTATTTATAGCTACGCCTCTTGCCTACGAAATACAGAAAAGAAAACTTGCCAAAGCAGGCAAAACGTTAATTGCCGCAAAAGCGTAAACTTAAAGTGAAAGCGCCCTTTAGAAGGGCGCTTTCACTTTAAATAATTACTCAATGGATAAAGCGTTACATCAATTAGGTGAGTATATTATGCTGTTGGGAAAAACATTTACGATCCCGACACGGTGGAGTATGTTCTTTAAGCAACTGATAAAGGAAATATATAAGTTGGGAGTTGATTCCATTTGGATTGTGGTGATTATTTCCATTTTTATCGGTACAGTAATCGCACTCCAGATTGCGCTCAACTTTACTTCGCCGCTGATTCCGAAATTTACCATTGGTTTTGCCGCCCGCGAGATTATCTTGCTTGAATTTTCGTCGTCGATTATGTGTCTGATTTTAGCCGGAAAAGTAGGAAGTAATATTGTGTCCGAAATCGGAACCATGCGTGTAACCGAACAAATCGATGCCATGGAAATGATGGGCGTTAATTCGGCCAATTTCCTGATTTTGCCTAAAATCGTTGGTTTAATGCTCTTTATTCCGGTATTGGTTTTCTTTAGCATGACAACAGGCATTATGGGAGGCGTTTTCGCCAGCCATTTCGGGGTAGGAATGACGCCTGCATCGTTTGAATTTGGGCTGCAATACTATTTCAACTCGTTCTATATCACCTATTCGGTCGTAAAATCCGTATTCTACGCATTCCTGATTGCCTCCATTGCTTCGTATAACGGTTACAATGTGAAAGGCGGATCGTTGGCAGTGGGAAAGGCAAGTACGAATGCGGTAGTGACAAGCAGTGTGATGATTCTGATGTCGGACGTGGTCATGACCCATATAATGTTGATGTAAGATGATTGAGGTCAGGGATTTAACTAAATCGTTCGATGGGCGTACCGTGCTGGATAATATGTTTGCCTTTTTCGAAGCCGGTAAAACGAATCTGATTATCGGCCGAAGCGGATCGGGTAAAACAGTCATGCTGAAAAGTATCATCGGATTGATTCGCCCCGACAAAGGCGAAGTCAGGTACGACGGACGCAATATCCTGACAATGAACAAAACAGAAATGAATCAACTGCGTCGCGAGATGGGGGTGATGTTTCAGGGTTCGGCATTGTTCGACAGTATGACCGTGCTGGAAAATGTGATGTTTCCTTTGGATATGTTTTCGCACGACACGGCCAAAGAACGTCTGATGCGTGCACATTTTTGTTTAGAGCGGGTCAATCTGTCTGATGCAGAGGATTTATATCCCTCCGAGATTAGCGGCGGGATGATGAAACGCGCTGCCATTGCGCGTGCTATTGCTCTGCAACCCAAATATTTACTATGCGACGAACCTAATTCCGGCTTAGACCCCAAAACGGCGCTTATCATCGACGAACTGATACATGGCATTACCAAAGAATATAATATCACTACGCTGATCAATACACACGATATGAATTCAGTGATGAATATCGGCGAAAGCATCATCTTTATCAAAGAAGGCATTAAAGAATGGGAAGGGACAAAGAATCGCGTGATTTCATCGGGAAATCCGGCCCTTCAGGATTTTCTTTTTGCCTCCGACCTGATCCGCAAAGCAAGCGAATTAGACGAACAGCAGCATAAGGATTTTATCAGGGTCTGACATTGCCGCGGCGGGCGGCGCTGACGGGCGACAGTTTCAGCAGGGTGTTTGATGTGCGCCAGGCAACGTCCTGCAAGGCGCTGTCGCTCAAACCTAACTTTAGCATAAAACGTGCATGGCACAGGAAACCTTGTACGGCGTACTCGTCGATGCTGCCGGGGCGTATGTCGGCATCGGTGCCGAACAGGATACGATCCGACCATTTTTCGATGAAATCACGCAAATTGATACGGTCTGCTTCGATGAAATCGTCAGCCCAGCGCAGGTACATGCCGCAACTGGAGTCGATATAAAGGTTGTCGTATTCGCGGAAAAGGCTTTGCAATCGTTCAGGTCCGACATGCAACTGATGTGCGCCGATGACTTTGAGTTTGGGATAGCGACGCATGATTGCCAGGACATCCTGAAGAAGGTCTTCGTTGGTGAAATCAACGCCACGTTCCCATCCGCTTTGCCAGTACGCATACAGCCCGCCGCCATGGTAGGGTGAATAACTGTGTCGCTGGGTTACATGCCAGAGTAACGGTAGTCCGGTAGCTTCGGCGAAAGCAAAAATCTGCTGCCACTCGGCCAGCTGCCAAACATCGCGTGGCACTTTGCCTTCCATGATCTCGCGGTTATGCAGTTTGATTCCGCAGGCGCCGTTTTGTACGGCTTGCTGCACGGATGTCAGGGAAGGTTCATCATTTTTAGGCCAGTAAAACCATGCAAAGCGCGGGTCGTTGGCGACGGCTTCACCGAAAAGTCCGAACATTTCTGTTTGCTCGGTGATCGCAACCACTTTGCCGAGCCTGTACGCATCAAGACGTTCAAACCAGCTGTCCATCAGTTGTTTTAATACTTCGGGACTTGTCACACCGCTCAGGTGGGCGTGCATATCGACCCAATATTCTTCACTTGGCACGAAATGAGACATCCAGCCGCGTGAAAAACCGCCATCCATCGTATCGCGTTGCATTAAGTACGGCGAATGGGATCTGTCGGATTGAAAAGGTGTTGCTTTCTTTTTGATTGGGGAAAATGCAATATAAACAGCGAACACAAATACAGAGCCAAGTCCAAGAACCATCGCTAAGTTATCAATATTGAATGGTTTCTTTCTGAGTTTATTTTTATCCATGAATATCTATTATTATACAGTTTCTACATTAACTCCGCAATGGCATACCAGGTGGTAAATAATGAAAAGATGATAACAGCTGCAAGCCAAATATTATCCTTGGCCGATGCGCTATACGATCCCATCAATCGTTTGCGGTTCAGTAAGATAAGGACAGGAATGGCTACAGCAGGCAGGATGCAGGCCTGGAATGCCTGAGAGAATATCATCAGCGCCGGTGGCCTTTGTTCTAAAAATACCGAGCCGAAAGAAATCAGCAGGGCAATCAATATCAATAGCCTTGATTGTGCGGATTGCAGGTTGCGCGGTTTACCTGCATAGTCGGCCACTAACCATGGAGTAATCAATGCAATCGGAAATATACTTGACAATCCTGCGCCTGCAATACCCAGAATCAGGATGAAAGCAGCCATTTTTCCCCCGACAGGTTCGAACAGGGCAATCATTTCTGTCGTGTTATCCAATTTCAATCCCATTACGTGTAGCGTACCGGCTGCAACTGCCATAATTACAGCGCTGAGTAAAAACATCATGGAGGCAGAAACCAATGAATCTTTCTTTTCTGTTTGCAGGTCGTTTACGGTCCATCCCTTTTCGGCAACGACCGTACTGCGCATAACAAAAACGGCCGCCGAACAGGTAGTACCGGCTATGGCGGCAATCAATCCGAAATTTTTGTCGGGTATGCGGGGTATCAGTCCTTGGGCAAGGGCAATAAAATTTGGCTTAACTAACACAAAGACGACTAAAAACGATAATCCCATCAGTATCACAAAGAAAACAAGCACCTTTTCGAAAGAACGGTATTGTCCGTTCCACATCAAACCATACATCAGGGAAGCAATTATCAGAATAATCCAAAAAGGATGCACAGACAGGTCTGTTGTCATCCGGATTCCTTCCCGAATCAGATCAGCTACAATGCCCATGATACCGATTATAGCAAGCAATTCGCCTATTATCAGCGCTATCATTATGTACAACGCCAATAGCCGTCCTCCTTTGTTGAAACCGGTTTTAAT
>Ga0082212_10000201_pt1 | contig 88226 bp, 70 predicted proteins | sample TergutNt197P3_FD_71548 | JGI IMG/M metagenome (GOLD analysis project Ga0082212, IMG submission 71548) | Neocapritermes taracua P3 segment gut microbial communities from Petit-Saut dam, French Guiana - Nt197 P3 | ecosystem: Host-associated > Arthropoda: Insects > Digestive system > Gut ...
ACATTTTACTGTATAAAAAAAGTTTTTTTAATAAAATAATATTAAATTCAATATAAATTAATAATTTTTTTAATTTAATAAAATTATTATTTTTATAAAATATTATATAATATAATATAAAATCAAAATTAAAGAACAAATAATAATTATATTTTAAAATTATAAATTATTATAAGTAAAAGAAATAAATGGAGAATTGTTTTAAAAATTTTAATAAAATCTATATAAAAATATTAATAAAAATAATAAAAATAATAAAAAAATAATAAAAAAATAATAAAAAAATAATAAAAAAGTAAATTAATCAAATAAAAGAAAAAAATTAAGAATCTTCACTAGCCATTTCTTCTATAAATCCAAAATGCAACGATAGCTACTACTATAACAACAGCTATTATAATTATAATGTTAGTAGTATTATCAATATTGTTTGAATCCCTACTATCTCTTGAATCCATTGTGTTTCTTCTACCAGTATTATTTTGAACTGTTAAATCATTAACCTCTTTTGTATTAACTTCAGCTTTAACTACATTAATTAAATCTTCATTTGATCCAGTATTATCAGCAGTAATAGTAGCTGCAAAATTTGCACCAAGACTTGAAACTAAAACGAAAACAGTTAACATTAATATGAATAAATAGTTTAATGTTTTTTCACGATTTTTCAATATCATTGATTTTCACCTTTTATAATTTTAATTAATTAATAATATTATAATAACAATATAAATTATGATATAAACATTATATAAATATATATTATAATTAGAGATTATACAAGAATTTTAAATATAAAATATAAATAAAGAAATATATTATTCTAAATATAAAATATAAATAAAGAAATATATTATTCTAAATATAAAATATAAATAAAGAAATATATTATTTAAATATAAAATATAAATAAAAATATTATTCTAAATATAAAATATAAATAAAGAAAATAGCTAAATCAACTTTTCTATTTCTTCTTTAACTATTCTATTTACAATTTTTCCATCAGCTTTTCCTTTAAGTTCTTTCATAGACATTCCCATTAAAGGACCCATAGCTGCCATTTTTCGTTCTTTTACCATAGCTACATTATTCTCAACGATTTCTTTAATAATCTTTTGAACATCTGCATCATCAAGAACTAATAAATTCTTCTCTTTAGCTAATTTTTCTGGATTTTCATTTGGGTTTTCACAAACAAGGACAATAATTTCTGATATTGCATCTTTTGAAACTTTAGAATCTGCAAGTAATGTGAAAATTTCAATGAATTTATTTTTATCTAATATAGAAATATCATAGCCTTCTCTTGCAATTTCTCTTAAATCATAAGCTAAAACAGATGCTATTGTTGTAAAATCAAGATTTGAGGAATTGATTTCATTAACAATATTTTCAAAATCATCTGCTCTTAATCTTCTAACTAATTGATTAGCTAAATCTTCACTTAGATTATACTCTGAAATAATCCTTTTAACTTTAGCATCAGGAAGTTCTGGTAGATTATTTTTAATATTTTCAATAGAATCTTCATTAATTTTATAAAATGGAACATCAGTTTCAAGATACATTCTACTGGAAGTTGGAAGCGGTCTCATATACTCAGTATTTCCATCATCAAGAGACTTTCTTGTTTCTTCAACAACGCCGTCTAAAGCAAGATTAGCTCTTCTTAGGACTTCTTCTAATGCAGAAATAGTTGTATCTTCATTGTGAGCTACAATAATAATAGCATCCATATCATCAACTGACAAATACTCTTTCATAGCTTTAACTTCTTCTTCAGTTATACCATAAGCTGGTAATTCATCGGTATGAAATATTCCAGATACTCCGCGTCTTTTAGCATAGCTAGCTATTTCAGTTCCAAATCTCCTTCCTTCTTGAACTTCTTTACCAATCAAACCACCAAAACCTTTAAGGACAACACCTTTAACAGACTCTGCAGAAGATATAATCTTAGATTCTGTATTTTCAAAAATAGCCTGTAGATTATGAAAAGTATCTAAAACCTTAGCATTTCTTTTATTAAGTTCTTTTTTAATTTCAATAAGATTTAATTGTCTTTGAACTTCATTTTCAACAATTTTAGGCATTAAATCAAGATTTTGCACACCTTTTATTTCACATCTTGCTCCTTCACTTATTGAAATATTTAAATCTTGCCTTATGGTTCCAAGGCCTCTTTTAACATTGGTACTTCTTAAAATTTGACCAATAGCATAAGCTACTTCCTTTACATGTTCTGGATTAAAAATTGAAGGATCTGTGGTAATTTCAACTAAAGGAATCCCTAATCTATCCAATCTAAAGTGAGTGTAACCTTCTCCCTCTTCACCTTTCTCTTCTGAAGATACTATCTTTGCAGCATCTTCTTCTAAACAAAGGTTTTCAATTAATACCTTTCCATTCTTAGTTTCAAGATAACCGTCAGTAGCTACTAAACCTGTTCTTTGAAATCCACCTACATTACTTCCATCGATAGCTTGTTTTCTCATAGTATGAAATTCATCCACAATATTCATATTTAAAAGAGTAGCTATAACCATAGAAATCTCTAAAGCTTCATCGTTTAAGTCATATGGAGGTTCATCATCAGTTTCGACTAAACATGTGTGATAATCATAAATTTCATAATTAAACTTCATCTTTCTACGAGATTCTTGAAGTGCAGCTCTATCAATTTGACCTAATTCACTTTGTGTTGGTCTTAAACTCCTTTTAATTTCTTCGTCATATTCTTCATCAACAAATTCAGCTGCACAAGGACAAAATAGCTTAGTTTTTGTATTTAGCTGTTGATGAATTTCCAAACCCATCTTAAGACCTAATTCATTCCAATCCATATAATCACATACCTTGATATAATAATAACAACAATAATTATAATTTAATTGTAATAATTATAATTTAATATAATAACCTCATTAATTTAAAAATCTTAATTTAAAAAATCATTAATTTAAAAAATGCTTAATTGAAGACTTTTCAGATAATTCCCCAGCTATATTAGTATTCATTATTTTTTTAACTTCTTCAAGTATATCGGATTGACCTAAAGCCCAAGACAACTTAACATATGCTGTTTCAGGAGTCATGTCACCTGAAGATATTACATTAGCTTTTGCTAAGTTTCTACCAGTACTGTAAACATTTAAATTAACCTTTCCATATATACATTGTGAAGCTATTACAATAGCTATATCTTCATTAGTTGCTCTTTTTATTGAATCAATCATATAATCAGGAATATGGCCAAGTCCAGTTCCTTCAATAACAAGTCCCCTATATCCTTTGTCAATATGATAATCAATTAATTCACTCTGGATTCCAGGGAAACATTTGATTATAGCTACTTTTGATTCAATATTATCACGAATATTTAATTTTTTCTCTCCTCTTTTATTGTAGGGAATATTAGGATTAATCTTAGCTATTTCTCCAGCTTTTAAAGTAGCTATTGGTTCTGTATTTATACTTCTAAAAGTATCACGTCTTGTAGTATGCATTTTACGAACTTTATTTCCTCTATGAAGATTACAATACATATCATTTAAATTTTCGTGCATACAAAGAGTAACTTCAGCAATATCAGATTTTGCAGCTCCAACAGAATTGATTAAATTAAGATGCGCATCAGTTGATGGTCTATCTGAGCTTTTTTGAGCTCCAGTAACTACAATAGGAACTGGAGTTTGGAGAATAAAACTAAGTGCAGCAGAAGTATAGTGCATTGTATCGGTTCCATGAGCTACAACCACACCTTCAGCTCCATTTGAAATTTCATTAGCTATAGAATTAGCTATTTCAACCCAATAATCAGGTTTCATATTTTCACTTAAAATATTGTAAAGAGATTTAACTTCGAAGTTAGCTAAATCAAGAAGTTCTGGGTTTGTTCTAAGTAAATCCTCAGCCATAAATGCCGGATGAACTGCTCCAGTTTTATAATCTATTCTAGAAGAAACTGTTCCACCAGTAGATATGATTGAAATATTCATTTTATCAGCATTTTTTTTAATGTCAATAGGATCATATTGAATCTTAGGTTCTTCACCTTTTTCAAGTAGTTCAATTTTAGCTTTTGAAATATTTATACCTATATTATATCCATTATCAAGCTTTAATATAATATGTCCATCTTCAGCATCATCAGCTCTATCAATTAATCTTCCTGTGTAAGATACCTTTTCTTTTTCTACTTTTACTATATCTCCAACAGAAACATTAGCTGAATCTAAAAACTCCTTAGCTAATTTTTTATACACCATTTAATCACTCTAATTTTGATATATTATTGTTTAATTATTATATTTTTTATCTCAAACTATAAAAGGATGTTAATTTTTATAAATTTTAATAATTTTTTATATAAATAAAATCTATAATTTAATAAATATATAATAAATATTAAATTCTATTTTATAATAATATATAAATAAAATTATATAATATTATATAAATTATAAAATTATACTCTTTACAAATTTTATTAAACATTATTATTAAATATTATTATTTTGTAATTTGCAGGAATTCATTAAAATATATATTTTATAGTTAAATATATATTAAAAATTGAATTTATAAGAATAGTATTCAAAAAATGAATATATAGTCAAAAATTGAATACATATAAATAATATTCAAAAAATGAATATATAGTCAAAAAATGAATATATAGTCAAAAATTGAATATATATCTAAAAATTGAATATATATCTAAAAATTGAATATATATCTAAAAATTGAATATATATCTAAAAATTGAATATATATTAATTATATTCAAAAGATGGATATATATTTAAAAATCTTCTATTTATAAAAAATTATAAAAATTTAAATATAGCTATAACACGACATTATAGCTAAAAAATAATTATTTAAAGAGCCTTTCAGTAAAGCTCATCCATTTAGCTCCTTCTTTTAAAACATTTATATTAGCTTCTATTAACTTAGGTTTTGATGCAAATATTTCTTCAATACCTTTAATATAAGAGTCTTCAGAAATTATATCTCCAATTTCCATTAGTGCACCTAAAATAGCTGTGTTAAATGCTCTTGGATTTCCTTGAGAATTAGCTATATCTATAGCTGGAACTGAAAATATTTGAATGTTTTTATCTTTTTTAACACCTTTTTCAAGCCTTAATTCATTGATATCAAAGTCACCTATACGTGAATCATATAAAATAATTCCACCATCTTTAACATCTAATGCAAATTTTTCAAGAGCTGGTTTATTTAATGCAATTAAAACATTACACTTATCAACAACAGGAGAACCAATAGTATCTCCAGAAATTACAACAGAACAATTAGAAGTTCCTCCTCTTTGTTCAGGACCATAGCTAGGATACCAAGAAACATGTTTTCCTTCTGCACATGCAGCTTGAGCTAGAGTAAGGCCTGCACTAAGAACACCTTGACCTCCAAAACCAGCTATTTTAACATTTACAGGTTTAAAATCTGGGTCAATAATAATTTGAGTACTACTTTCTCTATTAATATTAAATATTTTATCTAAACTTTCTTTTGAAAAATCAGAGACTCCTCTTTCAATTTTTTCTCTTTCTTTTGATTTGTCTCTAAATCGTTTTACTGGAAATTCTTTTTCCATCTGCTCTTTAATGAATTTTTCAGTACCTTTAGCATCTTGTCTTAAGTTAGTTGGACAAGGAGCAAGAACTTCAACAAAAGCATATCCTTTTCCTTCTTTTTGAACATTTAATGCTTTTTTAACAGCAATTTTTGCCTTTCTTATGGATTTAACATCTGCCAAAGATACTCTTTCAATAAATACAGGAGCTTCAAGGTTATCAAGAAGTTCACACATATGCATAGGATAACCTGTGTAGTTTGGATCTCTTCCAGTTTGAGAGGTAACGGTAACTTCTCCAATTAATGTAGTAGGAGCCATCTGTCCACCAGTCATACCATAAACAGTATTGTTTACAAAGAATACTGCCAATTTTTCTCCTCTGTTAGCTGCCTGAATAGTTTCATTTAAACCAATAGAAGCTAAATCACCATCACCTTGATAGCTCATTACAATAGCATCTTCTTCTGCTCTTGATATACCAGTTCCAACAGCAGGAGCTCTTCCATGAGCAGTTTGAACATTTCCACAATTGAAATAATAGTATCCAAAAACAGCACACCCAACAGGTGAAATCATAACTGCTCTATCTTGGATTTCAAGTTCATCCATAGCTTCACCTATTAATTTATGAAGAATTCCATGACCGCAACCAGCACAATAATGAGTTACTTTTGGAAAACTTCCTCCTTTACGTGGAAATTCATCATATAATGAATCAGGTTTTTTAATAATCTTTGTTTCATATTCATAATCCTCTTGATCTTGTGATTCTTTTACAATATTTGATTCATTTGTAATATTTGATTCATTTGTAATATTTGATTCATTTGTAATATTTACATTATTATTATTATTATTATTATTATTATTATTTCCCATACTCTCACCTCCTCATTCTCCTCAGTCAATAATTAAATAGTCAACATCAGCTTCATTGACCATTCCTTCTTTATAATTAGATTCGTTATGTTCATCATCCAAATCCTTATTATTTTTTCTATGAGCATATTCTTCAGCTAAATCTACTTTACATGGTTCACATTCAACTACATCATAGATTTTATCAAGTATATTTTTAACTTCAATTAAATTTCCACCCATTCTATTAACTAAATGGACATCTTCATAATCAGATACTGCACAGTTAATAGCCATCTTAATATCTTCTTTCATTTGACCATTACTCATTTCAACTGATATGAACTTGCAACCTTTTTTAGCTAATTCACCAATTCTTTCATTTGGAAAAGGGAAAAGAGATATTGGTCTTAGTAATCCTACTTTTAGTCCATCTTCTCTTACAATGTCTACTGCAGATCTAGCTAACCTACTACTAATTCCATAAGCAATGAGAATTATTTCAGCATCTTCAATATCTTCACCTGAAATCATATATTCTTCAAAATCAATTTCATTTTCTTCTATTTCACCATATTTCACTTGAAGTTCTTCATTAAAATCTTCAAGTTGATCAAAATCAAGAAAGATTGAAGTAACAAGATTTTCCATAGTTTCTTTATTTCCTTGAACTGCCCATGATTGGTCTGGTCTATGTTCTATAGCTTTATTAGGGAAGCTAAGTGGTTCAGCCATTTGTCCTAAAACAGCATCAGCTAAAATAATTACTGGAGTTCTATATTTATCAGCTAATTCAAAAGCTTTTATAGTTAAATCACACATTTCTTGAACACTGTTTGGTGCAAGAACAATGCTTTTAGAATTTCCATGTCCCCCACCTTTAACAATTTGATTGTAATCTCCTTGTTCTGGACCAATGTTACCAAGACCTGGACCTGCTCTCATTATATCTACGATAACAGATGGAAGTTCTGCACCAGCTAAAAAAGTAATACCTTCTTGAAGTAAACTAATTCCTGGTCCTGATGAAGCAGTCATAACTCTATGACCTGTTGAAGCACCACCATAAACCATGTTAATAGCTGCTTCTTCACTTTCAGCTTGAACAAAGTTTCTCCCAACCATTGGGAAATATTTAGAAGCTTCATGTAAAATTTCACTTGCAGGAGTTATGGGATAACCAAAAAAGCAATCACAACCAGCATACATAGCTCCAACAATAATTGCTGTATTTCCTTTAATCATTTGACTACCCATTCTACTTGCTGGGACTTCAGCACAAGTTGGAGTGTTATTGGGATGATTGATTTTATTATCCATTTAATTCCCTCCTTTTTCTTTTTGGAATATGAACTTCAATAGCTAATGGTTCTGGACAAGTGTAGTAACAGTCTCCACAACCATTACATCCTTCTCCTTTATACTTTGCATAATTGTAACCACTATCATTAAGATTATTACTCATTTCAAGAGCATCTTGTTTACAAGTGATTATACATCTATCACATGCTTTACATTCATTTTTATGAATAATTGGAAAAGGTTGTGGTTTTTCTTTTGATTTAGTCATTTTATCCTCTTCTTATAATTTAATAAATATAATTTTTATAGATATAATTTTATAGATATACTTTTTATAGATATGATTTTTATAGATATACTTTTTATAGATATGATTTTTATAGATATAATTTTATAGATATAATTTTTTATTATTTTGTTCTATTATAATAATTATATTAATAATATAATATATAAGTTTTATCATTATTAATCATGATAATATATTATAATTTATTATGAATATATATTTATGAAAATATACTATAGAATTAATAAAAAATTATATTATACATTATAAAATTTATAAAAAATAAAAAAATAAAATTTATAAAAATATAATTTATAAAAAATAAAAAATAAAATTTAAAAAAATAAAATTTATAAAAAATAAATTTAAAAAAATAAAATTTAAAAAAAATAAAAAATTAATGAAACGAAAATAAAAAAATTAATAAAAAGAATTATTTTTCATCATCAGTTCTGATTTCTTTTCGTTTTATTTTTCCACTGATAGTTTTAGGTAATTCTTTTACAAATTCAACTACTCTTGGATATTTATAAGGAGCAGTAACTTGTTTAACGTGATTTTGAATCTCTTTTTTTAAGCTATCAGATGCATCATATCCTTTTGCAAGGACAATTGTGGCTTTAACTACTTGACCTCTAATATCATCGGGGAAAGCAGTAACAGCACATTCTAACACACTTGGATGAGATACCAATGCACTTTCTACTTCAAAAGGGCCGATTCTATAACCTGAACTTTTAATGATATCATCGGTTCTTCCAATAAACCACAGATAATCATCTTCATCTACCCATGCAGTATCTCCACTATGATAATGACCATTATACCAAGATTCTTTATTTTTTTCTTCATTTCGATAATATTCTTTAAATAAACCTGTTGGAATACCATCACTAACATTTAATGTTATTTCTCCTTCTTCACCAATATCTACAATATTCTCTTCCATATCAAGAAGTTCAATATCAAAAGTAGGAGCTACCTTACCCATAGAACCTGGGCGAGGTTCTAAGAAAATGAAATTAGCTATAATAACCACAGTTTCACTTTGACCAAATCCTTCTCTAATCTTTAATCCAGAAATTTCCTCAAATTTATTAAATACCTCTGGGTTTAAAGGTTCACCAGCTGTGGTAGCATGAGTCCAACTTGAAAAATCATATCCAGATAAGTCTTCTTTAATAAGGAATCTATAGATTGTTGGAGGTGCGCAAAAAGTGTTAACTTTATATTTTTGAACCATCTCTAAAAGATTTAAAGCATCAAATCTATTATAATCATAGATAAATAAGCTAGATCCAGCTATCCACTGCCCATATAAAGATCCCCAACTTGTTTTAGCCCAACCAGTATCAGCAGAAGTATGATGGATTCCATCTTCTAATACATTGTGCCAATATTTAGCTGTGATTATATGGCCAATTGGGTAAGTAAAGTCATGCAAAACCATTTTAGGTGGACCACTAGTTCCTGAAGAGAAGTATATTAAAAAATTATCCTCATTTTTTGACCCCTCTTCTCCAGTAGGTCGTATAAAAGTATCATCTTCATTATTTATTTCTTTGGTAAAATTAAACCAGTCTTTAAACTTTTTATTACCAGTTTTATCTCCCACAACGACTTTCTTTAGAGGTTTTTTTAATATTTGTTCTGCTTCCTCAAAGTCTTTAATTAAATCGCCCTCATCAACTGATAATATCATATCTACACTTGCACTTTCTATTCTATAAATCATATCTTTAACTTTTAGCATATGTGTAGCAGGAATAGCTATAGCTCCAATTTTATGAAGAGCCATCATTGAAAACCAAAATTCAAAACGATTTTTTAAGGTTAACATAACAGCATCTCCTTTTTTTATTCCAATAGTTTTAAAAAAGTTAGCTGCTTTGTTAGAATATTTTTTCATATCAGAAAAAGTAAATATCTCTTCATCTCCATCGTCATTGCACCAAATAAGAGCTATTTTTTCTGGATATTCATTAGCATATCTATCAACAACATCAAATGCAAAGTTAAAATTTTCTGGAATTTTAAATTTGAAGTTTTCTTTGAAATCTTCATAAGAGTCAAATTCAACTCGATTTACAAATTCTTTAGTTAATGATGACATTCAATACCTCTATTTACTTTTATTAATTTATTTTATTACTTTTATTAGATTTTTTATAATTTTTTAGATTAATTAATTTTTATAAAATATATAATTTTTATTTTTATAAATATAATATATAATTTTTAAATATATTTTTTAAATTAAATTGAATATTAAATTTTTATAAATATAATATATAATTTTTAAATATATTTTTTAATTAAATTGATTATAAAATTTTATATAAATATATAATTTTAAATTATTTTATATATTAAATTGATATAGTCTTATTGTACAATTATAGCTAAAAATTTAGCTTGCTTATTATTTAAAGCTATCATAGCATGCTCATAATTAGAATCAAAGAAAATAGAATCTCCTTCATTTAAGATAATTTCACGATTATGTAAATACAACCTTAATGAACCTTCTAATACATAGTTAAACTCTTGACCAGGATGTGAATTTAAAGGGGGTTTATCCTCACTTGGTTCAACAGTAACTGTCATAGTTTCAAGTTTTTTATTTATGAATCTATCAGCTAAACTTTCACATTCATAGCCATCTCTTTTTTCAATTGGAAATCCTTTTCCAGAACGTGTAATGTTAAATATGTGCATTCTTGTTTCTTCACCAGAAACTAAAAGACCCATATCTACCTTTAATATTTGAGAAATTTCGTAAAGAATACTTACTGAAATATCCTTCTCACCAGATTCATACTTAATATAATCATCATTACTTATATTAAGTTCTTTAGCTACTTCCTCTGTGGAAATATCCGAAAGTTCTCTAAGTTCTTTTACTCTGTCTCCAATATCTTTAACAATATCTTTCATGTAAACACTTCACAATATTAGAATCATTATTTTTGATTAAAATTTATAATAATTTCATATATCTTTTTGACCGTTCAAATCATGCACGGTCATGAACAGCAAATGAACAGTTATGAACAGCAAATGAACAGCAAAATTTTAATTTATATTAAATTATATTATTTTTTAAATCATTTATTATCTTCATTTCTTATTTCAACACGTCTTATTTTACCACTTATTGTTTTTGGAAGTTCTTCTACAAATTCTATTACACGAGGGTATTTATAAGGAGCAGTAGTTTTTTTAACATGATTCTGTAATTCCTTTTTAAGTTCATCTGTAGGTTCATATCCTTTTGTAAGAACTATAGTAGCTTTAACCACTTGTCCCCTTACAGGATCAGGAGTTCCAGTAATTGCACATTCTAAAACACTTGGGTGAGAAATAAGTGCACTTTCTACTTCAAAAGGACCAATTCTATATCCTGAACTTTTAATAATATCATCATTTCTTCCTACAAACCATAAGAAACCATCTTCGTCTTTCCAAGCTGTATCTCCACTATGATAAAAATCATCATTCCATACTTCTTTAGTTTTTTCTTCGTCTTTATAATATCCTAAAAAGAGACCTGGTGGTAAGTTAGATGTTTCAATACTTATTTCACCTTCATCTCCAACATCTACCTCTTTATCTTCACTATTTAAAAGAGTTACATTAAAACAAGGAGATGGTTTACCCATTGAACCTGGTTTTGGATTCATAAAAATAAAGTTAGCTACACTAACCACAGTTTCAGTTTGACCAAAAGCTTCCATTAACTTTAATCCAAAAATTTCTTGAACTTTATTATAAACTTCTGGATTTAAAGGTTCCCCTGCAGTTGTAACATATTTTAAGTTACTAAAATCATATTTTGATAAATCTTCCTTAATAAGGAATCTATAAATTGTAGGTGGTGCACAAAAAGTATTGACCTTGTATTTTTCTAACTTTTCAATGAGATTTACTGGATTGAACCTATCATAATCATATATAAATACTCCAGTACCTACAATCCATTGACCATAAAGTCCTCCCCAAACAGCTTTCATCCAACCAGTATCTGCAGAAGTATGGTGAAGTCCATCTTCAATAGCATTGTGCCAATATTTAGAAGTTAAAATATGGGATATTGGATATCTAAAGTCATGAACAACCATCTTTGGTTGACCAGATGTTCCAGAAGAGAAGTATAAAATCATGATTTCTTCATTTTTGTTAGCTTCTTCACCGAGAGGTCTTGGGAAATCTTCACTTGCTTCTTCAAGAAGTGATTTAAAATCATCCCAACCATCAAATGATTTTCCACTACCTGAAACCAATAACTTAGGTAAGTTAAGTCCAAGCTCTTCTTCTGCACTTTCAAATTCTGATATTAATACTGGATCATCTACAGACATAATCATTTTTATATCCGCTAATTCAAGTCTATAAACAATATCTTTGGTTTTTAACATATGGGTAGCTGGAACAGGAATAGCTCCAATCTTATGAAGAGCTGTAATAACAAACCAAAATTCAAATCTATTTTTTAAAGTAAGTATTACGGTATCTCCTTTTTTAATACCATAGCTTTTTATTAGATTAGCTGCTTTATCAGAATACTTTTTAATTTCAGAAAAGGTGAATTTTTCTTCGTCTCCTTCATCATTACACCAGATAAGAGCTATTTTTTCAGGATCTTCTTTAGCATACCTATCTACAACATCAAATGCAAAGTTAAAGTTTTCTGGAACTACAAATTCAAAATTCTTTTTAAAATCTTCATAAGAGTCAAATTCTACTCTGTTAACAAATTCTTTCAGTAAGGATGACATTTAATAGCCTCGTATTGTTATTAAAAGTTATTTTTTTATAATTAAAGTTAATTTTTTATAATTAAAGTTAAATTTTTTATATTAAAATTTATTTTATTATTATAATCTACATAAATCATTTCATTTCATCAAAAATGTAATCTACATCATAATAGCTAAAAATTTAGCAGACTTATTGTTTAATGCTTTCATAGCATGTTTATAATTTGAATCAAAGAAAATGGAATCTCCTTCATTTAGGGTTATTTCATTTTCATTGATATAAAATACTAATGAACCTTCTAATACATAGTTAAATTCTTGACCAGGGTGTGTGTTAGTTTCAGGTTTATCAATGTCTTTTGGTTCAACTGTTACAATGAAGATTTCTCCTTTTTTATTGATGAATTTTTCTACGAGATTTTCATATTTATATTGTTTTCTACGCTCAATAATAACACCTTGATCACGTCTTGTAACCGTAAAAACATCCATTCTAGTTTCTTCACCAGTAAGAAGTAATCCCATATCAACATTAAATTTATGAGCTATTTCATATAGTACACTGGCAGGAATATCTTTTTCACCATTTTCATAGGTAATGTATTCTTCTTCTGGAATATTACATACCTCAGCCATTTCACTAGTTGTAAAATCAGATACTTCTCTAAATTCTTTAATCCTTTCACCAATTTCTTTAATTTCTTCCTTCAAAAGCAACACCTGTCTTATTTTTATAAATTTTTTAAAAGTTATTTTATCATGAAATTGAAGTTAATTTTTTATTCAATAAATATATGTTTTTAATAATATAAATATTATGTAAATTCATTGATATCTTAAAAAAAATTGTTTAAAATTTTGAAAAATTAGAATAATATTATTATCAATTTTTTGAAAAACTGATTAGTTAAAAAGGTATTGCTATCTATATTTTTTATTAAATTTCTGTTTTAATATAGTTATTCAAGTTAATATATGTAAATGACTATAATTTAATATAAACAACCATTAAGTTCCTTTAAAAAAGCAACCAAAAGAATTTTATTAATAGTTGATAGTAATATTTATATACTAAAAGTAACATAATAATTTTACCAAATGTTAACTCATTTGAAAATGTGTTATGGAAGATTTATCTTCCAAATTTTGATAGAAGTTCTCAAATTTGAGAACTTCATTATCAATATTTAATAATCTATTGTTCTTACGGCTGGAATTTAGTTTTTAATCTCAAAAAAAGAACATAACACATTTGAAAATGAGGTTTGGCAAAACCAACCTCAAAATTAATGGATCGGGGTTTATATGTATAATCTATTTCTCAACATTTTTAGAATAATAATTACTTATTTCCATTTTGAAGATTAAATTCTTCTAAGATTCATTAATTAGATGAGGTAAGTTTTTTCTTCTAAAGTTCTTTTTTCACTCTTAGATTGACTAATTCTAGCCACTAAAAATAATACTTTTTATTAATTTTATATTATATTTAATATTTAAATTATTATTTAAACTAAAAAGATTATAAAATATTTCTCTATGTTTATAAAAATTATTGTAATTAATGGTAAAATATAATATACTGATTAACTTTATATAAATATAATATATAATTTTTATTATAAAAAGATAATTAGAAATAAATTTAATAATATTATAAATAATATATATTATGTGTTTTTATATTATACCAAATAATAAATATAATCAACAAGGTGACTATATGTCTGAAATAGAGGATAATATCATTTTAAGAAAAGATACAGGAGAAGAATTGGATATCCTTCAAAAATTCGTAGGTCTTAAAGTTAGAAAAGATGGAATAATGTCTATGAATTTCAGATGTCCAAAAGAAGAAATGGATAAAGTAATATCATTCTTTCAAAAATTTAACTCAACAGAACCAGTGACTTATGATATTGGAAATACTGGTGAAGTAAACTGTTATTATAGGGGAATGGCGCCACTACTCGAAAAAAAAGATAATGCTGGTTTTCAATACTACTTTTTATCAATAACTTTACAAGAGAGAAAGGAAGAAAGGGAAGAAGAAATGCCAAGCTGTGGTTGTGGATTTTAATAATTATATTCTTTTTTTAAATTATTTATTATATTTATTTTATATTTAATTTATATCTAATTTTTTAAAAATTATTATTATACTTATTTTATATTTAATTTATATCTAATTTTTTAAAAATTTATGAAACATTACATTCAAAAACTCCAAATACTTGTAAGTTTTTTAAAAAATACTTTTGGAAGAATTGAAAAGATCAAACCTCTTTTTATGAATTCTTTTACTAAAACAGATTGTTTATCCATATCTCCATATTTAGAAATAATTTCTTCTGCATTTTTTTCCTTTAGCTTGGTAAACATATAATCTAAATCATCATCAGAAAGACTTTCAATGGTTTTTTGAACCCTTATTTGATAGCTAAGCTCTTTCGAATACTTCTTTTTAAAGTTCTTCTCATATTCTTTTAAAAAAGAAATATTGTCATTATCCAATGATTTACTTATTGCATCTTTAGCTATATTACAAGTATCAAAACCTAATATAAGACCTCCTCCAGTAGTTGGCTTTAGCTGAGAAGCAGCGTCACCAATAAGAAGAACTCTTTTGCTAACTAATATTTTATCTTTATTAAAAATAGGAATTTTTCCACTGTACTTTTCCATAATATTAAAATCTTTAAATCGATTTTGATTAGCTAAAAAATCATTTAAGACATCTTTTTGCTCCTTATAGCTATTTTTTGAAAATAAACCAACTCTATAAATATTATTTGAAGTTGGAATACACCATAAGAAACCTGGAAGAATTTTAGAAATAGCAAAAAGGTCTACATAATTATTCTTATTATTAGATTCATACTCTTTCTCAATTTGATAATTATTATCTTCTTTAGTTTCAAAATCATTTACTTCAACTAAATATTGTGAAGCATTAAAATAATCAAATTCTTTGTTAAATAAACTAGAAACAAATGATTTAGAACCATCTGCACCTACAATCACTTTAGCAAGTATTTGTTCATTGTTTTGACATTTTATTAATCCTTTTTCAGAATCTATATCAATAACTTTATGTTGATTAAATAATTTAACTCCTTCATCAACAGCTCGCTTAGCTAAAAATTGATCATATCCCACTCTATCAATAATTAATGCTTCAGGAGTATCTTTTTTAACGTGTAATGTGTGATTAGCTGAATGTAAGTAAGCTCCCTTAGCTTCATTTAAAATTAGTTTATCTGGAATTTCGTTAAATTCCTTTAATTTTTTACTTACAATACCTGCACACTGAAGAGGAATACCTATTTTTTTCTTTTTTTCAAAAATAGCTACATCATATCCCTCTTTAGCTAATTTATAAGCTAAAGTAGATCCAACAGGCCCTCCTCCTATAATAGCTACATCTACCTCAAAAGTCATAGCTCACCTAATGTCACTTTATTAGTGTTAATCGTGTTTTTCAAACTTCTTAGCATGTCTTTCTAAAACTGCATTAAATTTACTTTCATTTCCTCTTTTATTAGTTCTTTGATTATTTCTAGGATTTTGAGAATTTACTTGGTTTTGATTATACTGATTTGGATTTTGATTATACTGATTTGGATTTTGATTATACTGATTTTGGTTTTGATTATTTTGAGAATTAAATTGTTGAGGATTTTGCTGTTGATTAAAAATCTGATTATTTTGAGAATTAAATTGTTGAGGATTCTGTCTATTATAATTTTGTTGATTTTGTGGATAATCTTGAGGTTGAGAGTTATAATCATTATTCTTTTTAAATTTAAGGTTTCCATCCATATTATTTATAGCTTGATTCATTGTTTGATCAAAGTTATCCTCTTCATGATAATCATTATTTGTATACTCTTCATTATTATCATAATTTTGTCGATTGTGACTATTATCTCTTGGATTTTTTTGATTTAGATGGTTATTTTCAGAAAAAGCTGATGAATTTTGATATTCTTCTGGGTTTTCTACATAATCATTTACATCTAAGTTATGATTGTTAGAATTATTATAGTTACTATCCTCTTTAAAACCTTTTTTATCTTCATTAAGAAATGGAAAATCCCTACTGTTAAATGGATTTTTTGATTTTTTCTGTGATTTGTTTATATTTTGAGGAGGGTTATAGCTATCAGAGCTATTTGAATTCCTATATCTATCTTTAATATTAGATTCATTATAGTTTTGATTATTATACTGTTGATTATCTGGATAGTAATTGTTATTCCTCTCATTAGGATTATAGCTATTATTCCTATTATTAGGATTGTAATTATTAAATTCTTGATAATTAGGAGGTCTATTGTTATAATCATTAGGATATTGATTATTTGGATTAACATTATTATAGCTATTATACGGTGTTCTAAAGTTATAATTATCATATAACCTATTTATCTCATCAAAAATTACACTTTCAACATGTTTTGGATCATTAATGTTTTCAAGTTCTAACTTAGATCCATCATAGGCACTATAAGCTGTGACAGTTCCTACCGAAACTATTCTGCCAAAAATACCTTGAGAAACAACTATATCTTGAATTTTAGAATATGGCATATGGATGGTTTTTTGAAAAATAAGACCACTTTTATAAGAAATCCTATGGTCAGATATGATATATTCTTTAGATAGAGCAGAAGCTACAATCCATATTACCCAAATGAATATTAAAAATATTATTAGAATTGATAGTAAACTTACATAAAAATTTAAAGGCATGTCTGTTAAGCCTAATTGGGACTGCATTATCTCAACAAAGTTTATTATTATTGGTCGAACATAAAAAATAACTCCTAAAAGAATAAATAAAAGATAAGCCTTTTTACAACTAATAAAAAGATTTGGCTTTCCTTCAAGAATTATATTATCATTATCTATTCTTTCAATATCTTTGTTAAACATCATATTGTATATTTATCTTATCTTTTAAATAAGTTTTTTGTATAATTTATTAATTATATATAAAAAATAGGAATAATATAAATTTTAGAGTATATAATTTAAAAATTAAGAAAAAATATAAATTTATTGAGAACATGAGAAATTGAAATCTAAAAAAAGTTAAATAATGATAAATATTATCTCTTTTACCAACATTAAATAGAATAATTTTTTTATCTTTTTCATTTATTTTAAAAACTATTCTATAACTACCTTTTCTGCTTTTACGATAACCTTTAAATTTACCTTGTAAAACCTCAAAGCTATAAGGATTGATAACAATTTCTTCTATATTTCTCCAAATTCTTTTAAAAGTTTGTTTATCTTTTTTGGATAATTTTTTTAAAAATTTATCTGGTCTACTGAGAATCACTAATTTGTAGGTATCTTTTGGCAATTTTATCTATGTCTCCTTCAACATAATTGCCTTCTTTTAAGTCTTTATTGCCCACTCTTATTTCCATTAATAGTGCTTTCTCAGCTTCTTCTTTTTCTTTTTCTAGACCTTTTTGTAAATATTCCTCAATTATAACATCTTGACTGGTGTTTTTAGCTATAGCTAATTTTTTAATAATTTTAAGCATATCTTCATCAAAATCACTATTATTTACAACTGTCATGAACAATCTTCCTATTTTTTATACAATTATGTTTATTATATTATAAATATTTTTATATCCATCTATTCTAAATAATAGACTGAATTTACATTAAAATTTTAATTTTGAAAATACTATATAAACTTAATATTTTAATATTATAAGATATACTATGATATTATCCATATATAAAGTCTTTTGTTTTTTTAAAACAAAAAAAACACATAAAAAATAATTAACAGACCAAAAAAAGAAAAATCAATCAAATTAAATTATCAATTTTGTAAAAAAAACTTTATATAAAAAAAATTATATTATAACAAAATTATTCCACAGAAAAAAATATCTTAACTCCTAACTAAAATATTATAATATACAAAAAACAATATTAAATCAAATGAAAACTGAGTCTCCATTTACTAGAAAGATATCCCTTGATGAAACAAATATTAATTTAAATAGTGATATTGATATAAAAAATCTAAATATTGAAGAGTATATAATAAATGAAAGAAATCATTTAAAAGATTTTATAGTTAAAAATCCATATTTTGCAAAAACTTTAGAACCCTATAAACTAAAATCTGAATCTAACAATAATGAAGAGATTCCAAAAATCATCAAATTAATGATTGAAGCAGCTAATATAGCTAAAGTAGGACCTACTGCAACTATAGCTGGAACAATATCGGAACTTACTCTTGATTACCTTATAAAAAATGGTTCCAAATATTCAATTGTTGATAATGGTGGAGACATAGCTTTTTTAAATAATTATGATGAAAAAAAAGTTGTTTTTGGAATTTATGCTGGAGATTCTCCACTTTCAGGAAAGATTGGTCTTGAATTTAAAGGTAGGAAAAATCAGACATTTGGAATATGTTCTTCATCTGCTTCAGTAGGATATTCACTTAGCTATGGGCGATCTGATTCTGTAACAGTAATAGCAAGTCAAGCTAGTATAGCTGACGGTTTAGCTACATCTATTGGAAATAAAGTTAATGGGAAATTAGATAAGACTGCTGTTGAAAATGGTTTAGAATTTGCAGAAGAGTTTAAAGAGCATTTTATTGGAGTTTTAATAATTGTTGGGGAAACTATTGGTACTATAGGGAAATTTCCTAAAATAGTTGAAACTAAATAAAATAAAAATATTGTCAGCTTAAACGAACATCATAAAAAGGTGGATATTATAAAATTATAAAATAAATAAAAATAGCATAATCATTTATACAAAATTTGAAGAAAATTTAACAATAAAAAAAAATAATATTTTCCTCTTAAGCTAAAGAAATAGCAAATCCTGCTTCAATATCTGGAATTAGAGATTTATCATCTCCAACAACATTAATAGGTTGTGAACTAGCTTCTTTATCAAGAGGAATTTCTAAGCTAATTTTCACTTGAACTATGTCATTGATTTTTATATCTATTTCTCCACCTTTAATGTTTTTAATAAGATTTTTTTTGATATTTAAAACTTTAGAAGCATCTAATATTTCTATACCAATAGGAAATTTGTTATCACTTAACTCTATTGTTACCATTTTAGTAACAAATTCAGAAACTTCATATTTATATTTTTTCTTAGTATGAAAATACAGAATATCTTCTTCCCAGTCATAATGATATAACATAATACCTTTATTCATTTTTTCACCTTTTTTATTAAATATATGTTGAGTTACTATGTTAATAAATTTATCTTTAATGGCAATAACTATTAAAATATAATGTTTATCATCATAATCATAAGTTAAAGCGAATTTCTTAGAACCTTGTTGTTCAATGATAAATAATATTCTAAAAAAAAATAATATATTCAAAAATAAAGAATGAAAAAAATAATAATTTTTTATCATCACTATTTAATTATAATTCACTAAATTAATTACAATACAAATATTACTAAGCTTGAATTATTTTAAATTTCACTTGGGCTACCTTATTATAATCTAATTTTTTAACATTCACAGTTATTTTTTTAGTTTTGCTGTTATATTTATAGCTAACATTTGAAGATTTAGTTATTTTTCCAGATAATTTGTACTTTTTAGCAATTTTTATAGTGAAAGTTTTAGATCCAGTTATGTGACCTGTGTTCTTATACTTATAAGTCTTTGTGTAAACCTTCTTAGTTTTTTTCTTAGTAGCTTTACTAGTTGTTGCTTTAAATAATTTCAGTTTTGCAGATGTTACAACCTCATTTTTAGTTGCAGTAGCTACAGGATAAATATGACTGCGACTAGCTACAATAGTTGTAAATCCATTGATTTTAGCATCAACTTTATAAGTTCCTGATTTAGAAGTATTGTAAATAAAAGTAGCTACACCTGCACTGTTAGTTATTTTAGTTCCCACTTGTTTTCCATTTACTATGAAGTAAACAGTTTGACCAACAATAGCTCCTCCTGTATTCTTATTAATAGCTTTAGCAGTTATGGTTATTTTATTGGCAGAAACAACAGTAGCTACTGTAAGAGAAGTTTGTTGTGAAATAGTATCTAATTGAACATTAACGTTTCCAGTATCACTAGATGTTAAATAAACATGCTTGAGGGATTCATTTATTATGTTTGTATTTTCTTTAATTTCAGCATCAATTTTATGAGTTCCTGATTTAGAAGTAGTGTAAACATAAGTAGCTATACCTTGAGCATTTGTCACTCCTGTGCCTACTTGTTTTCCATCAACATAGAAAATAATAGTTTTATTAGCAATAGCTTCTCCCGTTTTTTCGTTAGTTAGATTTGCAGTTATGGTTATTTTATCATAAGAAATACTTGTTTCAATAGTTAAAATTGTGCTAATTAATAAATTATAGCTAGGTATAATAGTAGTTCCACTAACAGTATTCATATGTGGAGTCTCTGTAAAATTACAATCATATAAGTAAGAAGTACCCTGACTATTATACAAATCCCCACCAGAAAAATTACCGGGACCTCCTTTGTTTCCTGAAAAAGTACAGTTATTAGTGGTTAAAACAGAAGCCATACCACTTGTAAACAATGCACCACCCATTTGTGTTGCAGAGTTATTTATAAAAAAACAATTTGATAAATTGCAAATAGCATTGCTAAATATTGCACCACCCCAAAAAGAAGAAGTGTTATTTGTAAAATTACAATTATCTAAAGTTAAAGTACCTCCATTATTCCAGATTGCACCAGCCCTAGCTTGAATTTGACTATTACTACAATTAACTTTATTTTCTGTAAAGGTACATCCAGTTAATGTAGCACCACCATTATTATAGATAGCACCTGCACTATTATTAGTAGCAATGTTAGCTATAAAATTACAGTCAGTTAAAGTAATATTACCCTCATCACTACAGATAGCACCGCCCCTATTAAAAGCTATGTTATTTGTAAAATTACAAGCAGTTAAAGTAACATCTCCTTTATTATAAATTGCACCACCACTGCCACTATTAGTAGAAGTCATACTGTCATTAAAATTACAATTATTTGCATTTAAAGTAGCAGTCTGAGTATTATAAATCGCAGCACCATCATCAGCAAAACTATTTATAAAAGTACAACGAGTTAAAGTAACATTAGCTGTATTATAGATTACACCCCCTCTATCAGCTGTGTTATCTGTAAATATGCAGTCAGTTAAAGAAATTACTCCATTATTACGGATTACACCACCACCACCTAGCATGCCCCCAATTGTAAAACTCTCTGAAAAAATACAATCATTAGCAGTTAGATTAGCCTCTTCACAATTAAAAATTACACCACCCCCATAATAATTATGATTATCAAAATCTGCTATGTTATCTGTAAAATTACAACCCATTAAAGTAACATTACCACTGTTATTGATTACACCACCACCACCAGCAATGTGTCCATTTACTATTGTTATATTTTTAAGGGTTAAGTGTCCTCCACTTAATACAGTAAATGCTCGGCCATTACTTTTTAGGTTTATTACAGCGTTTTCTAATTGATTTGCACTTTGTATAGTAATATTTTTACTAATTTCTATATTTGGAGAATTTAAACTATATTCTTGACTTGGATCTAAATTGAAAATATCTGTGTCCTCTCCAGATTCTATCCTATCTTTTGTAAAATTATTTGTACCTAATTGTATTGTTTCTGCATTAGCTGAACTCAATATCATAAATAATGAAAAAGCTAATAAAAATAAGAGAATTATTCTCCTTTGATTAATATTTATCATATATTCACTCACCTTTTTATTAAAATATATAAATATAAAATAAAATACTCTTAATTATTTAAATACAATAAATAATTATTATATATTTTAATTCTTTTTTTATGTAATAAATTTTATAGATATATAATATTCTATATAATTTATAAATATTCCTATATAATATATAATATTCTATATAGATTATAAATATTCCTATATGAATATAAATAAATAATACAAATTTATTTAATATTATACAAATTTAACTATCATGAATAGTATTACATAATCAATAAATAATTATATTATATATGTACTCAAATTTTTCGAAAAAAAATAAAAAATTTCTAAAAATTCCTCAATTTAATTTATTTTAATTTTTAATAAAAAAATTAATTCATTTTATAATAAGATTTAGTTTTTAATAACAAATCTTTTATAGTACTATTTATATACTATATATCATTTTATATTTACAAATAAAATACATTAATGATGAGTGTATGAAGAAGGATTAATGATGAGATTTAAATTTTTATCTATAATATTATTTCTATTATTTATTTTACTTATTATAGGTCAAAGCTCAGCTGCTGAATTTAGAGTAAATAACAATAACTCTACAGAAGATATCAATGCTATAATCAATACTATGAATGTAAATGATACCTTATTTTTTGAAGATGGTGTCTATCAAGATAAAACTATTTTAATTAATAAAAACAACATCACTTTAACTGCTAATAAAGATAAAGTTCTCTTTAATGGATCTGGTTTATCTTATAATCAAACTGGTTTTAATATAACTGGATTACATGTTGTCATTGAAAACATAAATGTTAGTAATTATTTTGATGGAATTTATTCCTATGGCTACAATACCATCAATAACTGTAATTTATATGATAATGAAAATGGGATGTTTATACTAGGAAACTTCAATATTATATCAAATATTCTCACTCATCACAACGGAAATAATGGAATTGTTATACTTGGTCATAACAACACGGTGTCTAATTGTGTAATCTTTAATAATCGTGATGGATTATGGATTATGGGAGATTTTAACTATGTTTTCAATATTCTCACTCATGACAATAGATTAGGGTATGAAACTACCTATGGAATTTTTATTCAGGGTGTGGATAACCATATTTCTAACTTTACATCTTACAATAACTCATTTGGAATACATTTAGAAGGATATAATAGCTCTATTTCTAATGGAAATGCTTGCTCTAACTCTTTGGGAATTTCTATTGAAGGCGATTACAACAATGTAAGCTATTGTAATGGTAGTGACAACAATCAAGATGGAATTATTATTGTTGGAAGCTATAGTAATATAATAAATTCAATGGCTAACAATAATTACTTTGGAATATTTGTTTTAGGGAGATTTACTAATATAATAGGATGTATAGCTAATTACAATGGCCAATATGGTATTCACACTGCAGGTAGCCATAATAATAGTACAGTAACAGGAAATAACAATGTTTCTAATTCAATTGCTATTAATAATAGATTTTATGGAATATTTTTAGAAGGGGGAGAAGATTTCATCTACAACTGTACTGTAGAAGGAGGAATGTTTGGTATTGCAATGACAAGAAACAATAATAACCTATACAACTCCATAGTTTCCAATGCTGACTATGGTATTTTCTTTGAGAGGGGATCTAACTTTAATATAACTGGAAATGTGATTCATAACAATCTATATGGTTTCGGTTTTGGTGGAATGGGGTCTCTAACTAATGTTAATATTGACTTTAACCTTATCTTTAACAATACAAATAATTTTTATATTGATACTCGCTATAGTACAAACAATTTAGTAGCTAACTATAACTGGTGGGGTGGAGACTCTCCAATCAATGAATTTTCAGGTTTAGTTTTAATCGAATATTATATTATGGGAGCATCTCTTATTAATTCATCCCATGTTTGTATAGGTGATGAAGTAACCTTAAATTATGAATTTATTATGAATGATACTGAAAAAACTGTAAAATTACCTGATTTTGTATCTTATTTAATAAATGAGGATATTATTATTAAATTAAATGGAGATTCAAAAGGATATGCAAATATTCCTATAAATTCAATAGATAATACCATTTATCTCATATTCAATGGTGTTGAATTAGCAAACTTAAATTATATCGCTTCTCCTAGTACTGGAACCTTATTTACCAGTGATGTGACTACTTTCTTTGGAGAATGTGCTAATATAACAGGAATCTTTAAAGATGTAAATGACAATCCTCTTGAAAATAAAGAGCTGACTCTTTTTATTTTTGGTTCAAATTACTATGCTACAACTGATGAAACAGGTTTAGCAGTATTTTATAATATTTCTTCTCTAATTTTTAGAACCTCCCTTTTTACTATTTTTTATGATGGAGATGATTATATTTGTCCACCTGTAAATGGTAATTTCTTAGTTAATCCAATTCAATCACTTCTCTCTTTAGAATCAATGAATAATTCCTATGTAAATGATAATGTCCTCTTTAAAATTAGTTTAAAAGATATTAATGATAAACCTTTGAAAAATGTTTCTCTTAAATTAACTATCGATGGTAAAGAGTATATTATTAAAACCGATGATAAGGGCATAGCTACCTTTAATCAGATATTTACTAAGGAAGGAAACTTTAAAATAGATATTTCCATTAACCAAGAAGAATATGTTGGAGAGAATATAACAAAGTATGTTCAAGTATTAAAAAAAGCTTCTTTAATTGCTGTAAGTGATTATAATAGTGTTTATAACAATATTATCATTTTACAAGGAAAATTAGAACATAATAAACAAATGGTTAAAAATCAAATTATTTATTTCTATGTTAATAATGTCTTTGTTGGAACTGGGAAGACCGATGATAAAGGTATTGCAAGGTTAAGTTATAAAGTTAATTTAACAGGTAAACTCACAGTTAAAGCTGTTCACCAAGTTAACAATGAATATCTTGGTGATGTTAAGGTTAGCTATCTAAATGTCCCTAAATTATCAGTTGTTAAATTAAAAAATACTAAAGAAATAAAGACAAAGCAAACTAAAAACAATAAAAACAAAGGAAATACTAAAAAATATCTTATATTGAGAACTGAAGTTTATAACTGGGGACCTAATAAATCTAGTTTTGAAATTAGCTACAAAATTCCAAAAAATTTGATATTAAAAAACATATATTCTTCAAATTTCACCAATAAAATGAGTTTCAACAAAAAAACTCAAACTATCACTTGGAAAATTAATAATATTAACTCTTTTAACACTAATAAAATATCTATTATTTTATATCCAAAAATAAATAAAAAAAAGGAATATTCTTTTAAACCAAAAGTTCAAAAAGTAAATACTCTTCAAGTGAGTTATAATAATAAAATCACATTAAAAATTTAATAAAAAAGATAAAAATAATGATAATTTTAAAACTAAATAAAAAAAAATAATGATAATTTTAAAACTAAATAAAAAAAAATAATAAGCCTCAGTTCGCCCATCATTCATCACATATCAGAGCTCATAGGGTTCATCATTGGCTAATTATTTAATACAATATATATAAAAATATAAAATATATAAAAATATAAAATATATAAAAATATAAAATTTATAAAAAATATAAAATTTATAAAAAAAGTAAAGTTGTTAATATCAAAGTATTAACCAAACATTACTCCTGCTTCTTTCTTGAATTCTTCTTCATGTTCAAGACCCATTATTTTATCAACAGCGTCCATGAAGTCAGAAACAATAACTTCGTCTCGATCTTCTCTTATTGCAAACATTCCAGCTTCAGTACAGATAGCTTTTAAGTCTGCACCTGAAACACCTTCAGTAAGTGTTGAAAGAAGGTCGAGGTCAGCTTCTTCAGATAAAGCCATTTTAGCAGTATGGATTCTTAAAATTTCTTTTCTACCATCTTCATTTGGAAGAGGTACTTCTATAAATCTATCAAATCTTCCAGGTCTTAAAAGTGCTGGATCTAATATATCAGGCCTATTTGTAGCTCCTACAATACCAACATCTCCACGAGATTCAAATCCATCTAACTCTGCAAGCAATTGCATTAAAGTCCTTTGAACTTCTCTGTCACCACTTGTAGAACTTTTAAGACGTTTTGCAGCTACTGCATCAATTTCATCAATGAAAATAATACTTGGAGCTTTTTCTTTAGCTAACTCAAATACTTCTCTTACCATTCGTGCTCCTTCACCAATGTATTTTTTAACAAACTCAGAAGCTACTATCTTAATAAAAGTTGCATTAGTTTCATTAGCTACTGCCTTAGCAAGTAATGTTTTACCTGTTCCAGGAGGACCATATAAAAGAATTCCTTTTGGTGGTTCAATACCTATCTTTTCAAATAATTCTGGTTTTTTAAGTGGAAGTTCAACGGTTTCTTTAACTTCCATAATTTGATCTTCAAGTCCACCAATAGTACTATAAGAAACATCAGGTTTTTCTTCAATCTCCATTCCAGATACACTTGGATCTTTTTCAGATGGAAGTATATCTACTACAGAAAAAGTTTGTTGATTTAAAGCTACTCTTGAGCCAGGAACCAATAGTTTTTCATCTAACATTTTTGAATAATTAATTACAAAGTGAGGACCAGTGCTACTTTTAACAGTCATTCTTGCATCATCAAGAACTTCCATTATGGTAGCTAAAACTAAAGGAGGTGATCTGAATCTTTCAACCTCTCCTCTAAGAGATTTAGTTTCTCTTTCAAGGCGAATCTTTTCGTTTTCAGTTAGAACTTTATCTTTTTCAAGTTTTCTAACTTTCCACATCAAATTCCTTTTAGTCTTTGTATTTTCTTCTTTTAACATTCTTACTTCTTTTTTAAGATCTTCAATCTTACTAAGAAGTGATTGTGGATTTTCCATGTTCTTAGAACACTCCTATAAATTGTTTAATAATAATTTATTATAATTTTATGTGAAATATCAAATTTTATAATATATCTTATGTGAAATATCAAATTTTATAATATATAATATAATTTTTCAAGTTATTATAAATTTCTATTTAATATTGAACTATAATCTTTTAATTTCTTTAAATAAATAATTAACTATTTTTTTATAAATTTTAATAAAAAATATTTTTATATATAAAAAATAATTTTATTTAGTATTTAAACAATTAACCTCTATTTATAATCTTATTTAAAATAAAACAAATAATATCTGATAAAAAAAATTAATTTTATAATCTTATGAAAATAATATATATTATAAATAATTATATATCAATAATAATATATAAATTTTTGGATTTATAGAACAATTTTAAAGTTTAAATAAAAAAAATAATCTTTTTTTTTAAAAAAAATAAGAAAAATATAAAAATAATTAAAAATAAATATTTTGTTATGAGATGCGAAATTTGTGGTCAACCCATAGAAGAAGGAAAATCAAAAAAAACAAAAATTGATGGTTCAGTTATGGAAGTTTGTCCAGAATGTTCTAAGTTTGGTGTAGTTCAAAAACAAGCTCCAAAGCCAAAATTTGTTTCAAGTAGAGGGAAAAAACCTGGAAATGAGGTAAAACAACCTACTAGAACTCGTCGACCTATGTATTCCCTTGATGAACCAACTGAAGAATTAGTTGAAGACTATCCATCAATAATCAGAAATGCGAGAGAGAAAAAAGGTTTATCTAGAGAAGAACTTGGTGAGAAAATATACGAAAAACTATCAGTTATCAATAGAATAGAATCTGGAAAAATGGATCCTGATTTAAAATTAGCTAAAAAGCTTGAAAGAACATTAAATATAACATTACTTGAAAAGATATCAGACATGGATTTAGAAGACTTTAGAAATAGAACTTCCGGTGGTCCAACTCTTGGAGATATTGTCAAAATAAAGAAAAAATAAAGAAAAACTACAAAAAATAAATAAGAACTATGAAAAATAATAAGCAAAAGCATTTTGATTCCAGTCTTCCTTTTTTTGAATCTTCTCATTTTAGAGATAGCTTAAACAGAAAATGTACTAACTATGGATTGAATCCAAACAAAACTTTGGAAAAAATAAAAAATAGAAAACCCACACACATCATTTCTGATGCTCGTGGAATAAAATGTGTTTATGAAATTGCTGAATATAAGATAACTATCCCTCTTATATACAAATATGATGAATATGAAATGGTTACATTTCTTATAGAAAGGAAATAAAAGAAAGAAATTAGCACAAATTTATAAAAAAGCATCTAATTTTTTCTTAAAATTTCGAAAAATAACAATATAATTTAATTAGTTTTTCCTGGGAAATCATTTCTTTTAGAATTGATTTTAGTAGTTTTATAATCTTTTAGTTCAGCAGTTTTAGCTTTATTAGAATAATATCCTCTAAAAGCAGGTGCCTCAGTTAAATATTTTTTTAATACTCCATACTCATCATATTCATCACTAACAACAATAACATGTGCTGGAGGATGAATTTTTTTTACTTGCAGAATAGCTAATGTAGTATCTTCTTTTACAAAAAATGCTATAGCTACATTAGATTTATTTCTTAAAGAAGTTTTTAAAATACTTTCCACTATAGAATCTGCAAACTCTGCTTCGACCTTTAAAGGTGTGTCTACTACATTTAGTTGTGCATGTCTTTCAATATCTGCAATTGCATTTAATAATTTTGAATTATTATCTCCACGAATTAATATAAGTGCCATAAATATCACAATTTAATCATAAATCTTTAAATTTTTTTATTTTAATCTTTTTTTATATAAATCTATAAAATATTTTTAATAATATAACTTATTTTTATAAAATCTATAAAATATTTTTAATAATATAACTTATTTTTATAAAATCTATAAAATATTTTTAATATAATATAAACTCTTTAAAAATGTATTAGTAGCTAAATATTCTATATTTATTTCTTTCTATTATGGAAAGCTACTAACAATCTACTTCTAAATACTACCAAAAGAACAAGTATTATGCCTATTACCGTTTGTATACTTCCTAAAATGTTTAATACAAATGGATCAACAGGTAAATTCCATGGTGGGGAAGTCCTTTGATTAGGTAACATAGTGAAATAAACCCCCACTGCTTTTGAATCTTCTTTAACATTTAAGTCCTTAGGTTCAACATAGTTTACACCTACTAAAAGTCCATTGTTAATACCTCTGTTTAGAGAACCTGCAATTGCATTTGCATCATATCCATACTTATTAACAGAAGCTTTCACAATCTCACGAGTAGTTTCAGCAAGTCCTGGAGATTCACTACCATAAACAGAAACCGAAACAGAATCTTTAGTTACTGTTATAGCATCGATTAAAGCTTCATAAGCATAAATAATTTTCAGTTCCGAACCATCATTTGGACATCTTTCATAGTTTTCTGCCTCAGGGAACCCTACACCCCATCCATCATTTGGACAAACTTTATAATAAGGTTCGTCCATGGGATAACCTGTAGTGTTCATGTCAGGAGGTGTAAACATATCATTAGTAGAAATACCGGCTACTAAGTTAACAGCTCCTCCTCCATGTTTTTCACCAGAATCATGAGCAACTTCTTTAAATGCTTGACCTACAATATATGTTGCAGAATATCCATCACGAATCATTCTACCTATATTTAAAGCAGTTTGTCTTCTAACAGCACTAGCAGTACCATATTGAGGATTACCTCCTGTATTTCGCAAGTGAATAATAGCTCCTTTTTTCCCAGCAGGTAAGACTGCAAGTCCATTAGCATAAGGAGTAATTTTTATAGAATCATCATCTTCCACAGTAACTAAATAAGCATCAAATGACCCACCAACTGCAGCACCGATATGTGGTCCACCAACCATAAGCCGAATTCCTGGATAACCTGAAGCAAGCCCTGCTCCTTCAGCAGCTATTGCGCCATTTTCTAATCGACTAATTGAATCAACAATAGCTCGAAGCCTAACATCAGAACTACCTTCACCTCCAGAGAGTACAACAAATTGATGGTTTTTAGACATAATAAATGTTGATTGAAACATGTTTTGTGCAAAAGACTGGCTACCACCAGCTACACCATTTACATCTTCACCACTAGGATCTGTAATGACTATTACATTCATTGTAGCAGAAATAGCAGCTAGTGTTCCAAAAACAATCATTAGTAAAATTAATGGAATTAAGAATTTTCTCAAATTATCTCCTCTAAAATATCCAAATTTTATGCAATTGGTACTTTTTCAGTAGCATTACCTAAATCAACTGTCGAAAAGTCTTCAATCACTGTTATAGTTACAATTCCTGTAGCTCTATCTATTTTAACATCTGCAGCAGCAATAGGTTGAACTTTAGTTCCAGGTATCGTCGTAAAGGTTGCAAATTCCTGAGCATTGGCAATAGCTTCTGATAAAGGCAATTCTCTTTTAGAAGTTATTAGCATATCTCCTTTTATATAACTTCCAGCCCTAAGTCCAGAGCTAGCAACATTTACTCTGATACTTTCTATTGGAACAATATCATTACCTTTAATAATAATTCCTGATATAGGAACCCCATCTTCAACTTGAGTAGATGATGCAAATGCCATGTATGTAATTAATCTTCCTGAAAGAATTAATATAAATGCTAATAATAAAATTATTAGGGTATCTCTTCTTATTTTAATCAACATAAATTTCGCTCTTTGATATATGAATTTCACTATTTTAAATAGAATTTTGCTTATTAATTAATCTTTACTTAAATTATATACAATGTAAGTAAGATTTTTTTTAGTATATATTATAATCTTAGAATTTATAATAATACAATATATATTTATTCTATCATATATTAACTTATCTAAAAAATACTATATTCTTATAAAAATTATAATAAAAATAGAATATAATTAAATAAATAATTAAAAAAGAGTTTTCATTAATTATCATTTATTTAATTATAGCTACTATTCATTATATCATTTTTATTAATTATATTTAGATAATAAATATAAATTATATGTTTTATTTTAATTGAAGAATTTTTTTAAATTTAATTTATTTTTATTAATTATACTTTAATTATATAATTATTATAATTTATATAAATTTATTATAATAAATTTATAAAATAATATAAATTAAAAAAATTTGATATAAAAATTATAATATTTGATATAAAAATTATAATGTTTATATATTTAAATTAAAAAAATAGCTATTTATTATTAAAAGATATCCTTTAATAAATCTTCAGCAGGATCCATTCCCTGAGCACCTATTAACAATATGATATCCGTTTTACCAGAGGATTTATATGTATCTGTTAAAGCTTCATAAAGATTTTCATAATGAATATATTTAATATTTTCTTTATTTAAAGTTTCAAAAAAGATATTTTTTTCGAAATCCTCTACAAAATTTAGTTCATCTACAACATCAACACTACTTGATAATATTAGATTAATTTTTGAAGTCTCACTATCAGAACTAATAGATATAATTGATTCAGCCAAACTTTCAGCATTAATTTTATTTATTTCTTCACCACGAGACCCTCGAATAGCACAAACTATATTAATTTGAGTATCAGAATCTTTAGACACTAAATTTGAAACTGCTTTGATAGTAGCTTTGATACCTTCTGGATTATGAGCAAAATCATCAATAATAAGAGGTTCTTCATGAATTCTTCTAAATCTTCTTTTTAATGATTGGTAAGACTTAACTCCTTTAACAATCTCATCTATAGGAATATTTAATGAAATACAAGCAGAAATAGCTGCCAAAGTATTTTGAATAAAGTGACTGCTTTTAAATGGAAGCTCATCTAAACTTAAAATTCTAGCATTATTATAAAAAATAGCTTCTTTAGATACATCATATATTAAAAAATTGTTTATAATTTCTTTATCTGAATTTACATCCTCTTTATCTGAATTTACATCCTCTTTATCTGAATTTAGATCTTCTTTATCAGAAAATACAGTTTCTTTATCTGAATTAGTTATACTTCCTTTATTTAAGCTATTTAGATTCTCTTTATTAAGATTCATTGAAAAACAAAACTTATTAACATTTTTATCTAAGAATTGACCCATTGCAATTACACGGTCATCATCACGATTTAAAACTAAAGTTCCTTTTTTAATAGCTCTAGCTACACCAGAAGTTTCTTGAAATACTTCTTCAATTGAATTTACTAAGCCAATATGATCCATAGCAACATTTGTTATAACTGCCACTTCAGGATCAACAGCTTTGGTCATTAAGTATGCGTGGTCATGCATTAACTTACCTAGCCATCCTTGAACTTCAGATGCTTCAACCACTATATAATCTAAATCATATGACTCTTTTATTCCAACATTTGATTTATTATCAACTTTTAGACTTGATTTGAGACTAATATTCTTTTTGTGAGATTTTGAGTTTGGGTTAAACTCTGATTTAATTTCAGAATCAAAGATTGAAGAAGAGATTGAACTACAATCAAAATTAGATGAATCAAAATTAGAAATACCATGTCTATTAGCTAATACATTTTCTGAAATTAATTTAGGAACCATTGGGTCTATTAAAGTGTTAAATTCAGATTTAGAATCAGTATTTGTTAAAGTATTAGCTCCAGTAGATGTTAAAATATGGTTAATCATATGTGAAGTAGTAGACTTACCATTGGTACCACTTATAATAACTTGTTTTGAATTAGGGGCAAAGACTTTTAATGTCCAATTTAATGCAATAGCATTGGCCATTTCAATTTTATCAACTATAATTAATGGAAAATTAAGAGATTCTGCTAAAAGAATTGAATCATTACGAGGATCTTCAGTGATGATACAAGCTACCTTTTTTTCATTAGCTATTTCGATACCTTTCTCATCAATCCAATGCCTTATTACTATATCTCCTTCAGTAGAATCTTTTAAAATGTTAAAAATTCCTGTAAAGCCGTCTTTAGATTTAAAATTGTCTGCGCCAACAATTTTTCCATTTATAGCCTTAGCTAAAGATTTAATAGTAATTTTAGTACCTATCATCTATGTATTCTCCGCCTAATTAAATACATATGAAATAATAATGTCCACTTTAATGAAAAAATATTTAATATTATATAATTAAAAAATATAAAAATATTAAAATTATTTCTATAAAGATTATATAAAAATATTAAAATTATTTCTATAAAGATTATATAAAAATATTAAAATTATTTCTATAAAGATTATTAAAAATATTTTCTACAATATACTATATAAACTTATTTATTTTATTAAAAATGAAAAAAATAGTATAAATTATTTAAATTATTGATAAAAATCTTATTTTTTTAGTTTTAAGAAATATAAGTTAAATTATAAAAAAATAATAGTCAATCAATAAACCAATTAAACAGATAATAGCTGTAAAGACCCAATAGCTAAATACAATAGTTTTTTCTGAAATTCCCTTATAATTTAAAGTGTGGTGTAATGGCTCTACAGGTAGTTTAATAATGTGAGCTCTGTGGAATAAACTGATAATTACAGAAAAAATTGGAACAGCTAATGATAAAACACCAAAATAAGGAATATTTGTTATAAGAACTCCTGTTGCAAATCCTCCTCCTAAGGCAAATGATCCAATATCTCCCATAAAAATACTTGCAGGGTAACGATTAAATACTAAAAATCCTAAACTGATAGCTGTTAAAATCATGAAAACAAGAATTGCTCCATTGTTGCCATTAATAAACCCGAATATAACACAAGCAAAAGATGCAATAGCTATAATTCCACTAGCTAAACCATCCATTCCATCAATTAAATTCACAGCATTGATAGCTCCAATAAGAGCAATGATAACCACTGGAATAGCTACTATTCCAATTGCTGTTCCACCTAATAAAATAAATGGACCCATAGAAAATCCACCAAGTGTAGTGATGGTACCTGTAACTATGAGAAATATTCCGATGACTAACTGACCAATTATTTTTTCAAGTTCTCCCATTTCATTTTTTATTGGAAGTTTAGCTATAAGTTCAAGTTTCTTTTCGGATAATAAATCATCCACCATAGCTTTAGCTTTAGGAGTAGCTGCCCTAGCTTCTTCACCAGGATTAAGAGTTAATTGCCCAATAGTTAATGGACTATCTGTGATATTTTTAACTAATTTTTGATATTCTTTAACTTTAAATCCAATTAAATCATCTAAAAGTCCAGCTATTCCTGCAGTAAGCATTATAAGAAGGGTGATGAAAATATACTGATTTTCAAAATAAATTGCTCCAACAAAAAGAACAACAAATAAGAAAGCAATTCCTCCCATAGTAGGAGTGCCTGTTTTATGTCTGTGTTCTGAAACAATAGGGTTATCTGAGATGTTTGCACCAATTAAAATCTTTCTGATAAAGTATGTAAAAGCTAAAGAAGCAGCAAAAGTTATTATAAATAATACTAGCACATCAATATGAGTTATTATTAAATCAATATATGTCATTTTATCACTATTTTATCACTTATTATTAATAGTTTATTGAAATAAAACTTTATTATAATTATATATACTTGAAATAAAACTTTATTATAATTGTATAAATAAAATCTTATTTATAAATCTATATCTTATACTATAAAAGATTATCATTAAATAGTATATGATATAGGGGCTTTAAATAATATACAATATATAAATTTTATCAATAATTTTTAAGTTATATTTTTTATATAAAATTGTATACAATATATAATTATTATAGAATATTTCTTATTTAAATTCTTATTAATAATGTATATTCTATATAGAGTTATATAGATTATTTATATTATATAAATCTATCATTTATAATTTAAATTCTTATATAAATAATAAAAATATATAATTAAAATTCTTAAATATTACAATATAAAATAAATTTTTAAATAAGTAAAAATTAAAATAAAAATATTAATAATAAAAAATGTTAATAGTTTAAAATTGAATAAAATAAATACTCATATACTATCTAAGTTAAAATAATAGTATTTATCCCCAATTAACTTTTTAGATAATTTTTTACATTCTTCCTTAGATACACTACTGATAGTAATACGTTCATATCCTGGAGGACCATGCACAACCCATGAATTTTTTGTGAATTTCTTCAAGGGTTCCTCTTTTTTTGAACCCTCGAAATTGCCAATTGGTATCTCTAAAGCAAAATAATCTTTTATTTCTTTTTCAATAGTGCTGATGTCAAATTTTCCAGAGACCATATCAATTAATTTTGTTAAAGGATGAATTGTAGAACTAGCTGCAGTTAAATAACGTGTCCCACTAGGACGATTGTTAATCTCTAAAGCATACAATTGTTTATCTGTTTTTGAGAATATAAAATCAATATCAATGATACCTTCAGCATTTAAAGATTTAGCTATTTTATAAGCAAGGTCTCTTAAGTTTTCATTATTTAACCCATCAATTTCAGCTGGAGCCGATCTAACCTTATTCAAAGGATGAATACCTTCAATAGTAGTTTCTCCTTTATAAACTGGAATCAAAGGCAAATATTCTCCATTAAAACCTAAAACTTCAATTGATAATTCACTACCTTCTATGAATTCTTCTGCAAGTGTTTCACCAAATTCAGAAATATATTCTTTTGCTTCATCAATATTGGTAGCTATAACTATATCTCTTCCACCTTGACCACTTCTTTGTTTTAATACAATAGGAAAGTCTAAATCAGAAAAATCTAAAGAAGAGGAAAAATCAATAATTTTATATTGGGGTGTAGCTATATTATTTTCGGTAAAAAATTCTTTTGTTTTGATTTTATCAGAACTAATTCCTATAGAATGAGTGTTAGAAGCTATAACTGGAATTTTTAAGTCATTTTCTACTTTTTCTTTAGCAATAGCTACATCCATTAAAGGATCATCAATTCCAATAAGAGGAATAATTCCATCTACCTTTTCTTCTTTAGCTATTTTTACAGGATCATTCATCCCTCTTGAAACAATAAAATATTTATCTGCAAGGTCTAAATTAGGAGCATCTGGATTAGATTCTGTTAAAATACTTTCAATACCTTCTTCTTTTAAGTAAAATCCAACATCATCAAATAATCTTGATCCAATAAACAAAATTTTCATAGTATCACTAAATAAAAATTCTCATAATATCCTTTTAATTAACTAAATAAAAATTCTCATAACTATCCTTTAAATTAACTAAATAAAAATTCTCATAATATCCTTTTCAATTACTAAATTAAGTAGGGAATAATAATATCTTTAATATAAATTGCTTTTTCAATAATTTCTGAGGATAATTCCTCTCCAAGATTCATAGAAAATGGTTCTATTCCAATAAATAATAATTCAAAATCAATGTCTTTTTTCAGATATTTTATTAAAAATGATAAAGACATTGAATGGGTAGAAACGCTTATATTAGCTATTTCATCTTCTTCTATAAATTTAATAGTTCCAGGTTCACTGCCCATTATAGCAGCATCAACTATTATTATATGGCTCGGGTTTTCTCTTTTAATTTGACCTGTGAAATTTTCTGGAGCAGACCCTCCATCGATTAAGATTATATTATTTTTAAAATTACTATTATTAGTAGCTGTTTTTAATTCATTTTCAATTAAATTTATAATATAAGAACCAAATCCATCATCACCTCTTAATTCATTACCTATTCCTAGAATGATTAATTTATCATAGTCTTTTAAAAATTCTTTTATCTTCAATTCAATTGAAATAATATCACCAATAATTATAATATTATTAAATATATGATTATATTTTTTAATTATATTTAATTTTTTATATAATTTTTATTAATTTTATAATAATTTTTAAATAAATTTAAATAACTTTTAAATAAATTTTAATATTTTTCTAAATAAATCTTTATATTAAATTAGCTTTAATAGTTTCTATTCCTCCACCCATTATATATTCTAATCTAACAGAAACATTTTTTTTATTTAAATCATTATTAATATTAGGTGAATTTAAATTATTTGTATCGAAATTATCAGTTTTTAAATCTATTGGAATAAAAAGAGGAGGATTTAACATAGGTGTTGGTCCACAAATGATATTATCAGTAATCTTTGTAAAAGTTGTTATTTTCAAACCATTAATCTTATTCTTTTTAAAATTATCATCTAAATTGCTTTTATTCAAATTGAAATCAATAGTTGTCTTAAATTCAGGATTTATATTATCCAAAAAATCAAATTCTGCAAATTTTACTGAATTTCCTAATACTTCATAATTAGGTTTTTTTCCATGATATTCTTCATCTTCATAATGTATATAATCTTTTTCCATAAATACTGGTTCAGCTATATTAATTATCCCTTTAGGAATTATTTTTCCATCTACTTTTAAGTATTTACGAAGATTATTTAAGACAATGATTTCTTCTTCATCTATAAGTGCAGTATCTAATATTTCACATATAATTAAATCTATAAAATTTTCTTTCTCAAAGCTGTAAGTTGTAGCATCTCCACTTATAAAAGTTACATTATCAATTTCAGCTTCTTTAAAGGATTTTTTTGCACAATCTATAATTTTATTATCTATTTCAATAGCTATTATATTGTCAAAATAATTTGAAACAAAATATGAAAGAACTCCAGATCCAGAGCCTATATCAAGAGCTATTTTAGTTTTATAACTACTTTTATTAGAATCTTCACTTGAAATCTCATTAGAAAATTCGAGAATACCTTCATAAAATGCTGATAATCTATCATTATCCTTTATTAGATTAGAATGATAAGGGGTTGTATAGAATTTCATAGCTACTACTATTTAATGAGAAATATTTAAAAAATATAATATTATCAGATAAATAAAATTAATCAGACAAATAACAATTAATCAGATAAATAACAATTAATCAGACAAATAACAATTAATCAGACAAATAACAATTAATCAGACAAATAACAATTAATCGACTAATAATCCCCACCTAAATTTTTAAAATCTTCTTCTTGTTGTTTTAAATTAGCTATATCTTTAGCTTTAATTGATTGCCATTGGTCAATTATGTTAATATCTCCACCAACAGACTTTCCTTCAAATTCAGTTATTTTAACAAGTGTTGGTACTTTAGTCATAAGCCCTAAAACAACAGCTTCACCAATATTTAAGGAAGGAAGTTGTTTTAAGAGATCTTCACTTAAATTTTCACTTGCAGATTGAACATGCCTTTGATCTTGAGGTTCTACCAGTCGTAAAATAATCATATTGTTAGCTTGAGATAAAGCATCGGAATCAACAGATTTTGGACTTTGACTTACCATACATAATCCAAGGCCGAATTTACGACCTTCTCTAGCTATTCTACTTATCCAATATTTTGAAGGAGTATTTCTATTTTTAGGAGCTAAAATATGTGCTTCTTCCATTATAAAGAAAACTGGGAAATTTAAAACTTTTTCATAATAGCTATCTTCTTTGCCTTGGATAGCTGATTTTCTAGCTTTTAAAGCATTTCTTAAAACATGACTAACGATAACTTCTGCTGCTGATTCATCAGCTCGACCTAAATCAAGAACATTAGCTTGACCTAATTCTAATTTAGATAAAATATTTCCTGCATTAATATTAAGTAGATTGTTATATTTACTTTGTAAATCGTCCATTTTGTTTATAACATCCATTATTTTAGATTTGTCTGAAGCGTTTAACTCTTTTCCTCTAAACATTTCAGTATTATACCATTTATATAAAATAGAAGTCATAATTTCGATGAAATCTTTAGTTTCAGCAGTTCCTTCTTTAACAATAATATTAGCTTCTTTATAAGCTTCTCTAAAGTATCTTTCTTGAATAAATGCAGAAGATTGAATATTAGCTAAAGCTTTTATTTCTGCAAAAGACATATAAATTGGGTTGATAACAGGTTCAATTCTATTGACACTCCCATTTTCAAATTCAGCTCCCACATACTCAGAGTGCATATCAAAAATAAGAATACACCCATTGTGTTCAAGTAAACCATCAATTAAAACAGAAACAGTATTTGATTTTCCAGCTCCAGTCATAGCTAAAATAGCTAAGTGTCTTGAAACCATCTTATTAATATCTATTTTAACATCAACATCTTCTTGACTAATAAGATTTCCAATTTTTAAACCATTTTCGACTTTAAAAACTTTTTTTAATATTTTTTCACTTGCTATTTTAATCTCAGTTCCAGGAGGAGCAGGCGTTCTTGGAATTTTAAGGTTATCATTAATATCCCCAAGGATTCTTACATTACCTCTGATATAAAAGTCCTCACCTTCAATTTCTCTAATTTTTTCCACAGTACTTGGATCAAAAATATCTCCATTTAAAGAAACACTCCCTCTAACAAGAGACTCAATCATTCCCAATATAGTTTTACCTTCATATTCAAGAGAAACATATTCCCCCACTTTTGGCATTTCTTTTGAAATAAAACTTACATCAATAAGGGATGTTTCACCTATTACTCTTCCAATTGTCATGAATTTTCTTCCCATAGCTTAATTTAATTACAATAATTTTATTATTTTAAATAAATTTTATTATTTTAAATAAATTTTATATATTTTAAATAAATTTTATATATTTTAAATAAATTTTATATATTTTAAATAAATTTTATATATTTTAAATAAATTTTATATATTCTAAATAAATTTTATATATTCTAAATAAATTTTATATATCTTTAATAATTTTAATATATAATTTAAATAATTTTATATATTTTAAATAAGTTTTATACATTTTTAATAATTTAATTATAATTTAATAAGGTTATATAATTCTAATATTAGTTATATAATTAAATATGAATTAAATAAAAATTAAAGCATTTCTCTACCAGTTTTTTCATAAATTCCGATAATTTTAGATAGATGTTCGATATCTCTATTTTTAATAACAACATCATGATGTGCTTTTTTAAGAAGATAAGGATATCCTCCAGTAGAATCCTTTGAGATGATTTCAATTATTTCTTCAACTTTAGATTTATTAGCTTTATAAGGTAGTTCAATTTTTAAAATATTTTTATTTTCTTCTAATCTAACATAAAATATAGTAAATATTAAACTTTTAAAGAAGCTATCTTCAACAGGAAACTCACGTTTTAATTTCTCATCAGAAACTGGTTTTATTTTTGGATAAGAATATCCGGTTCCTTGGGTAAATTTATCAAAAAGAGCCATATCTGGAATATTAGATTTAAAATAATCATCAGCCTGGGATGATTTTGATATAGCTATAATCTTATCATTATACTTCAATAAATTAGCTAAAACTAAAAGTTTTTCAATATTTTCAAGATAATTTAAGATATTTTCAAGATACTTATAATCATTATTATCTCTAATTTTATCAAATTTATTTTTTAAAGCATTAGCGACTAAATTATTTGAGTAAACTTCCACATTATGATTTTCAATAGTGTTTATCTCTTTATTCAATTCATCCTCAGCAAAATCCAATACATCAAATCTAATATCTTGAGAAATTTCGGTTTCAAGAGGATAAGGTCTTATTAAATCTCCTAAAAGTGAACCATCATATAAATAATAATCGATGTCGTAGGATTTAATAGCTTTTAAAGCATTTTTAACCTCAAATAATCCCATATAATTTCTAATTCTATCTTTTGAAAATTTTCCATAATCCATTGTATTTACATCTGAACTTTCAATTTTTAAAAGATTGTCTTTAGAATTTTTTTCATTGTATATTAAAGATTCTGCAGATACTGCATAAAAATAAAAACTTAAAAACTTCTTTTCACTTTTACTACCATCACCTGCACCAATTGTGAAGTTTTTATTAGATTCAGGTATATTATAATCATCCCAAAATTTACTAATATCCAAATTAGATTCTTTGTATTTATCCAACTGATCTATAATAGTTCCTTTTTTCTTAATTGCTTCAGTGTAAAGAGATTCTAACATTTTATTACCATCAAAAAAGTTAAAAATTAAATAAATAAAAGATTAATATTTAAAAAATATATAGAATTTAATAAATAAAAATATATAAAATTTAATAAATATAAAAAAATTAAATATTTAAAAAGTTAATTATAAAAATTAATAAATATAAAATTTTTATTCAGTCGTTTTGCGAATTGCAGAAACAATTTCTGATATTTTAGCTTCGACATCATCAGTTTCTTCAACGATTGTTCCAGTAACTACAATATCTGCACCTGCTTTAGCTACTGTGTAGGCTGCTTCACCATCTCGGATACCTCCACCTACGACAATTACCATATCTTCTGTAGCTTTTTTTGAATATGCAATCATCTCAGGAGACACATATTCTTCAGCACCAGAACCTGCCTCAAGATAGAAAAATCTCATTCCAAGAGATTCTGCAGCCATTGCATAAGCAGCAGGTATTTTTGGTTTGTTACGTGGAACAAGTTTAGCATCTCCAACCCAACCAACAGTTCCTCCTGGACTAACTACCATATATCCCATAGGAATAGGTTCAATTCCAGCTTTTTTAACACTGATAGCACCTAATGCTTGAGCTTCTATAATCCAATAAGGATTGTTAGAATTTAAAAAACTCATGAAAAAAATTGCATCAGCATATTTACTTACACTACTTGTATTTCCTGGAAATATTATAATTGGAAGGTCAATGTTTTCAGATAATGCTTTTGCTGTTTTATCAACATCAGAACCATCTACTGTAGAACCTCCAAGCATTATACCATCAGTTCCACCTGATATTGCAGCTTTAGCTATTTTTACAGCCCCTTCAGGTGTTTGTTCATCTGGATCTATTAAAGTTAAGTGAACTTTACGAGTTTTTAAAATATCTTTAATTTGATTTTCGACTATCATTTTATCCCTATTATTAATAATCAATGCATTTTTTATCCTAATATTTTTATTAAGTTTTATTTTAATATTAATAGCTATTCAAAGTTAATAAAATTATTATATTCTTATAAGTTATATTATATTCTTATAAATTATTATATAATATTTATTTTATATTATATCCATAATTAAATTTAATATTAATAATATTTTAATGTTTTTATTTAAAAAAAATATAGATTAAAAAAAGTATACAATAGATTAAAAAAAAATATGATATATACTAAAAAAATAAACAATTAAAAATAGAACAAAACAAAAATAAACAATTAAAAATAGAATAAAACAAAAATAAACAATTAAAAATAGAATAAAACAAAAATAAAAGCTAATTTAAAATAAATTAGCTATCATGACTATCCTCTTGGTTCTTTTGCTTTGTATCTTAACCCTTTGTAACCACATTTTCTGCAAGTAGTAGCTCCAGCTGGGTTACGAGCATTACATTTTAAGCAAATTTTAACCTTAAAAATTCTATTTTCAGCTTCTTCGAATCTAGCCATTGATAATCCTCCTTGTAATCATTAGTAAATAGTTTAATTTGATTTAAATTAGCATATAAATTTAATTGTAGAATAATCATCTTTATAATCATCTAAAGCAAATAAATCTATATTTTAAATAATATAATTAAGTTATAAACAGAATAATATTATAATTTAGCTATACTTTTATCATGCAACAAAATAAGATTATTTAATTAATCATGATAAATAATAATAACATTAAAAACTATTGTTTTAATAGTATTTAAATATTTAGCTATTTATATAATTTTTGTAAAAAATTTAATAAAAACAATAAAATTAAAAAATTAAATTTTTTTATATAAAAATTATGTAAAGTATATAAAAATTATAAAAAATATGTAGAATATATAAAAATTATAAATTCAATTAAATAAGAAAACACCTGTTAAATGATTACTACTTGAATTTTCAGCTATCAGACGATCTCCATCAAATAATTTAATAGCTAAATCTCTTTCATTATCAAAGGTATCATTTACAAAAACTTTTAACTTATCCCCTTTATCACGTTTAATTGTAAAATTTAATGAACCTCCACCCATAATATCTTCATGAGTTACCTCATTATTTAATGTTAATTCATAATATCCTTGCCATTCTCCTTGAGAAATAATAGCTAACTCTTCATTACGAGAACCTTCATCCATATAAACAAATAAACCAATGCATGCAAGAGTTAAGATAGCTATTATTAAAATTAAAAGTATTTTATTCATTTTTTCACCTTTAACTATCCCTATGATTCATATAATTATAATCTGTCTATTACAATATATTAACTTTTTTATAAATTTAAAAAATAAAAAAAAATTAAAAAATAAAAATAAAAATTAAAAAATAAACGAAAAATTAAAAAATTAAAAACAAAACAACTATTCATACTGCTTTAAAAATTCATTTTGAATATTTACAACTTCTTCACTAGTTTCAACACCACTATAAGCTTCAAGTAGCTCAAAATTTAATTTTATAAAAGTAGGTCCCCATTTAAAACCATTCATAATATCCTCAGCTTCTTTTTTAAAATTTACAATATATAAAGTAGCAGCTATAGCTTCGACTGTGGAAAGTTTACATGGCTTTCCATAATTTACAGGACTTGTAGCTATTAAAAATGGAAGGCTTCTGTGATATTTAGTAAGTGCAAAGAATTTAGCTGAAGAAGAAACTTTATTCCAAGAACAATCAAGCCCTACCACTCCTTTTTTTTCAACAAAATGTTTATCTTGAGGAGAAACGGACTTTTCAGAAAAAGGGTTGAGAATAATAGCTCCATGTGGAATTTGATTAATATTATATACTATTTTACAATTATTAAGTTTTTCCATCTTATAAGCTGTGCACTTCTTCTTATCACATTCATTTGCATGAAAAACAGTTATATTTATTTTATTCATTAGATTTATATTGAGTTTTATATTTTATAAATTTAATGAATATAAAATTAAAATATAAAAATAAAATATAAAAATAAAATATAAAAATAAAATATAAAAATTAAAATATAAAAATTAAAATATAAAAATTAAAATATAAAATATAAAATAATAATAAATACAAATATATATTTGATTATCATGAATAAATCTTTAATTTTTATAATAATTCTTATTTTATTAGGTATGATTATAGCTATAAGTAATGCTGAAAATATCCACAATACATTTCTCGATGTAAAAACTATACTCCAAGGAGAAGCTAACAAAGAACCAATAGCTATACTTTCTAACGATACAATAGAAAGTTCAAAAAATAATTTAAAAGTATACAATAAAAGTGGAATATACTTTAAATATCCTAGCTATTGGGATTATGATTATTTTAGAAATTTATTAGCTCTCTATCAACAAGAACATATAAATCGTTGGGACGATGGGGTTATATTCTATATATCAAATAGATTCCTTCAAGAAGAACTTGAATATCAAAAAAAATATGGAAGATATAAGGATTCAAAAAATATAGTTGTTGATGGAAAAAATGCTTACTCTCTAACTGCAATAAAAAAGGATTACTGGCAGTATTTAATTATTGTAGAAAAAAACAGACATCAAAGCTATGTTTTCATTTTTTATACTGATCAAGATTTGAAAAAAAGAAATAAAGTACTTTTTGATGGGATATTAGCTACAATGCGATTAGCATGAAATGAGATTTAATTAAATATTTTTTTTAATATATCCATTTTTTATAATTTTCATATGATAATTTATATATTTTTATAATAATTTTATAAATTTATATATTTTTATTATAATTTTTATTATATTTATAATAATTTTATAAATTTTATATTACTTTTATAATAATTTTATAAATTTATATATTTTTATAATATTTTAAATAAATTAATATAATTTCTAAAAAATAAAAATAAGCTATTTAAGAAAATATTAGAAAGAATTAAAGAATTTTTATAAAAAATAAATGAAAAATAAATATAAAATGAATAAAAAGAGATAAAAAAATAATATCTCAAAAAGGTTTAATTTTATTTTCTTCTAGCTCCGATAAGGATTGATATTAAAAATACTACAATAATAGCTAATACTGGTATTCCAGTTTCTCTCATAGTTGCTTTTGCATGTGGATTGTTAGTAGAATTATTTGTAGAATTATTAGTTGTATTAACTGTAAAAACAACAGATGAACTACCACTATTGAAGTTTCCACTTCCATTAATCATTACACCAAAGGTATGTTTTCCATTATTAAGCATACTAGCTGGAATAGTGAAAGTAGCTATACCATTACTATTCGTTGTTCCAGATCCTATTACCTTGCCATCTAATAAAAATTCAACAGGTTGATTAGCTATAGGGTCTCCACTTGCATCAGTTAATTTAAGTCTAATAGTTACAGAACCATTAGGATTTTGAGTAACTGTAATGTTAGAAGTAGAATTACCCTTAACCGCTATAAAAGATGTAGAATTAGCGAAGTTGGCATGAACATTAGTTCCAACTGAATTAACAGTAACTGTAATATTTCCAATCAGGTTTACTTTATAATTTAAAGTCCATTTACCATTACTATCAGTTGTAAGGAAATATGTCTGTCCTCCAATAGTAACACTAAGCGCTGTATTGGAAACTAAGTTTCCAACTTCTTTAGCTTGAGCTATTTCATTATTAAATATATTTGAAGCAAGGTTAGTAACAGGATTTCCCAATCCATCAATTACATATCCGGTTATGGTAATTGTTTGACCAAATTGAACAACACCAATTGCTGGAAGAACAACTGAAGAGTTCATATAAATTCTAGCTACATTTAAAATAAAGCTATAACTAAAGCCAGAATATGCACTATTTCCAGGCCAAGAAACTGAAACACTAAAGTTTCCACCACTTGTTGGAGTATATGGTAAAACCCAATTTCCATTACTATCTGTAATAACTGGATAATTAGTTCCATTTATATTAATATTTACAGTTGCTCCTATGATTGGGTTCCCACTAGCATCGGTTAAAGTACCAGAAATGTTAAAACTTTGTCCAACTGTAACATTAGTAGTTGATAAACTTGGAGGAGTAGCATTGATTGATAATTTAGCAACACTCCAAGTTGTAGTACTTGTAAATCCTGCATAAACATTATTACCCGCAAAAGATACTGAAACTGGAAGATTTCCACCAGCACTTGGAGTATAATTTAAAGACCAAGAACCATTAGCTAAAGTAGGGGTTGAATTATAACTTACATTATTTATAGTGATAGTTAAAATAACACCTTCAACAGGAGTAGTTCCATTAGTTAAAACACCGCTAATAGTAGTATTTTCATTTACAGTAACTCCTGAAGGAACAATAATAGTAGAATTGATAACAATGAAATTAACTTCCAAAGTTGTACTATTAGTAAATCCATAGTAAGTTTCATTACCTGCCCAAGATACAACAACACTAAGGTTTCCACCTATGGTTGGAGTATATGCAAAAGACCAAGAGCCATTACTTAAAGTAGGGTTTAAAGTACTACTTGCATTATTTATAGTGATTGTTAAAACAGCACCTTCAATAGCTTCATCATTATCTAAATCCCATAATACACCAGAAATTGTAATAGAGTCATTAACTGTAACACCTGTTGGCACTACAATTGTAGAGTTAGTTTTTGCTAAGCTAACAGACATGTTAGTACTATTAGTAAAACCAGCATATGTTGCATCACCATCCCAAGTTACTGTGATATTATAAATTCCTGCAATAAGTGGTAGGAAAGTTAAATTCCATCCACCAGTAGTGTTAGTGGTTACTGTTTGATTATTAGTTCCATTAATACTAACAGTAATATTAACACCCACTACAGGGTTGCCTAAATCATCAGTTAAAACACCAGTGATAGTGGCATTTTCTTCAGTTTCAGAATATTGAGGAACCAGAATAGTAGAGTTGGTTCCCATTAAACTAACAACTAAAGTAGAACTATCAGTAAAGCTATCATAAATATCATTACCTGAGAATGTAACTGTAACATTAAGATTTCCAGCAATAGATGGAGTATAATTTAAACTCCAAGAGCCATTAGCAAGTGTAGGTACAGTATAATCAACACCATTTATAGTGACAGTTAAATTAACACCCACAACAGGATCACCATTACTATCGGTAAAATTACCAGATATTTCAGTAGGAACAAGAGCTGTTGCATTAGTTGGAAGAACGATAGTAGAACTAGTTGGTACAAAGTTAACAACTAAAGTTGTGGAATTTATAAAACTACCATAAGAAGCATCACCTTCATAAGATACCACAACACTAAGGTTTCCACCAATAATTGGAGTATATTCTAAAGACCAAGTACCATCAGGTTCTGTAGTTGTATTATAATATACTCCATTAATAGTGATATTTAAAACAATACCTGGAACCTCAGTACCATTAACTACTTCAGAAACATTTCCTGTGATATTAATAGTTTCATTAATATTTACATTGGTTGGAACATTGATAGTAGAATTGATTACTGCCAAATCAACATGTAAAACAGTAGAACTATTAAATCCAGCATAAGTTGTATTACCTGCGAAAGTTACATTAACTGTATAAGTTCCACCAGAAGGTGGATTAAAGGTAACATTCCAAAAACCAGAAGAATCAGTAGTTGTTTGTTGAGCAGTTCCATTAACAGTAACAGTAACAGTAGCACCCACTACTGGATTACCATTGTCATTGGTTACAGTACCATTAATATTTTGAGCTTCATCATATGTGGCATTATTTGGTACAACAATTGTAGTATTGGTTCCAATTAAATTAACAAAGAATGTTGTGCTATTATTAAATCCTGCATAAGTTTCATTTCCAGCCCAAGAGACTGAAAATGAGTAATTACCAGTAATATTAGCAGTGAAATTAAAATTCCAATTACCACTACTATCAGTAGTTGTATTGTAATTTACACCATTTATAATAATAGTTAAATCAACACCACCTATAGGATTTTCATCATCATCACTTAAAGTACCATTGATAGTAATATTTTCTAAAGTAGTGACATTTGATGGAATAATGATTGTAGAGTTGGTTCCTAAGAAATTAACCACTAAAGTTGTATTGTTGGTAAATGTAGCAAAGGTTTCATTACCTGCCCAAGATACTACAACACTAAAGCTTCCACCAGTAGTTGGAGTATAGGATAAATTCCAAAAACCATTACTATCTGTAGCTTCAGATTGATAAATTACACCATTTATAGTGATATTTAAAACCACACCTTCTACAGGATATGTATCTACACCATCAGTAGCAGTTAAAGTACCATTAATTTCAATAGTTTCTAAAACTGTAACATTTAATGGAACGATTATAGTAGAATTAGTTGGTGTTACAGCAACAGATAAAGTAGTAGTATTAGTAAATCCAGCATAAGTTGTATTACCAGTCCAATTTACAGTAACAATATAGTTACCTGAGGCAGTTATATCAAAAGTTACATTCCAATTACCACCTGAATCAGTAGTAGTTGAATTAGTATTTCCATCAACTTCAACAGTTATTAAAGCACCCTCTACTGGATTACCATTAGCATCGGTTAAAACACCGCTAACTGGAATAGACTCCTCAGTATCAGCAATAGCTGGAACATTGATAGTAGAGTTGGTTCCAATTGAATAAACAGTAAAATCTGTAGTATTAGTAAAGTTGGCATAAGTTGTATTACCCTCCCAAGATACCGAAATGTTGAAAGTTCCATTTACAGTAGAATTAAATGATACTTCCCAAGCACCATTAATACTTGTAGTTGCATTATACTCTTCATCACCAATAGTAACATTTAAATCAACTCCAGAAATCCTATTACCATTATCATCAGATAATATACCTGTAATGGAAATATTTTCCAAAGTAGTAATATTTGAAGGAATGACTATAGTAGAGTTAATACCTAATAAATTAACTACTATTGGTGTAGTATTAGTAAATCCAGCATAAGTTTCATTACCATCCCAAGAGACATTAACAGCAAAAGTTCCATTAACACTAGAATTATAAGATATGTTCCAGAACCCATTAGTATCAGTAGTTGCAGTAAAATTCACATTATTTATACTAATATTTAAAACTGCACCTACAACAGTATCATTATTATTATCCAATAAAGTACCATTAATATTAACAGTTTCAAGTGTAGTAACATTAGATGGAACTATGATAGTAGAGTTAGTTCCTATTGGATTAACAATTAAAGTTGAACTATTGGTAAATCCCTCATAAGTACCATTACCTGCCCAAGATACTAAAACTTCAAAAGTTCCAGAAATACTTGGAGTATAAGGCAAAGTCCAAGACCCATCAGAACCAGTAGTTGCAGTAAAATTCTCACTATTTATAGTAATAGTTAAAACAGCTCCAACAACAGGATTTTCATCATAATCAAGTAAAATACCTGTAATATCAGTACTTACCAATGTAGTAGTTGGAGAAATAACATTAATAGATGAATTAGTTCCTAATAAAGAAACATTTAAAATTGTACTATTAGTAAAACCCGCAAATGTATCATTACCTGCCCAAGATACTAAAACTGTGAAGTTTCCTGCAACAGTTGGAGTATAAGTTAAATTCCAAAAACCATTACTATCTGTAGCTTCAGATTGATAAATTACTCCATTTATAGTAATATTTAAAACCACACCTTCTATAGGTGTAGGGCCATCATCTTCATAGGTTAATGTACCATTAATTTCAATAGATTCTAAAGTATTAACACTTGGTGGAACAACAATAGTAGAATTTGTTGGATTTACACTAACTGCTAAATTTGCACTATTAGAAAAAGCAGCATAAGTCTCATTACCTGCCCAAGACACTGTAACAATATAGTTACCAGCATCAGCTGGAGTGAAAGTTACATCCCAATTACCATTAGAATCAGTAGTTGGAGTAAATGTTTCAGTCCCATTAATATCAACAGTAAGAGTGGCATTTTCCACAGGATTACCATTAGCATCAGTTAACACACCACTAATAGTTACAGGTACTTCAGTATCATCACTTGGTGGAACATTAATAGTAGAGTTAATTCCTATTGGATCGACATCAAAGGTTGTACTATTTGTAAAGTTAGCATAAAGTTCAGTCCCATTCCACGATACTATAACTTCATAAGTTCCAGAAATTGTAGTATTATAAGTAAAATTCCAAGAACCATCCGAACCAGTAGTTGACGTAGTAAAATTCGTATCATTTATACTAATATTCAAAATTACATCTGGAATTGGATTTCCATCTTCATCAGTTAAAACACCTGTAATAATAATGTTTGTTAGAGTGGTAGCATTATTTGGAACATTGATAGTAGAGTTAACAAAATCTTGCACAAATACAGTAATTGACTCACTCCAGTAATCTATAGTAAAATTAAAGGTTATATTTCCAAATTCTCCTGTTACTGGAACTGCTAAAGTTTGAGAAACATTAGCATCAAAGGTTCCATTATAAGCATCAGGACTTGTAGTAATATCTCCTAAAAATATAGGTAATCCAGTTACAACACTTGTATTAGTACCATTTAAACTTATTATATAATTAAAATAAACGGTTTCTCCTGTAACATTATCAAATGTAACATTAACCACATAATAATTCGTAGTTACTGCAAGAGCATTTGTAGCAAACTCAGGAAGATAATTCATTCCCCACCAATTATAGTCTAAAGTAGCATTTGAAAGTGCACTATCACTATATACTATTTGATTAAGAGGATCCCAGTTGTTATAAAAACGGTTATTTGTAATGTTTACAGGATGGTCAGCATAAAGTAGTATAGCACCAGAAGCAGTTGAAGGATTCAATGCACCATAAGCATAATTATTTACAAAATTACATCCTGAAACAAAAACACTTGCAGTAGAATACTCTGACCAAGATCCAATTGCCCCTCCTCTATCATAAGCTCCATTATCTGTAAAGTTTGAATTAGTAATATTAGTAACTGAATCCCTGATATATACACCTCCACCTTCACCATTACTAGTCGAATTTCCAGCATAGTTACCTATAAATAAACAGTTATTTATATTTAAATATGATGGCATGGTTGAAGCATAGCTAGTAATAGCTCCACCAGTAAGAAGAGCCGTATTGTTTGTAAAAATACAATCATCTATTGTGAAAACACAATTTCCACCATAAACATAGTATGAAACTCCCCCATATGAAGATGTTGCACTATTTCCAGTAAAATTAGAACTATTAAATGTTAAATTAACATAATTAGCTTGAACAGCACCACTTCCACCAGAAGAACAATTATTAAAAGATGAGTTTATTATATTAACCGTGTCTCCATAATAAACAGATATAGATCCTCCATAACCACCAGCAGTATTATTTGTAAATGTACAATTTATAATTGTAAGATTAGTATTACCCGCAGAAGCAAAACTCCCTTCGGAATTTAAGAATATAGCTCCTCCTTCAGTAGAAGCATTGTTATTTTCGAAGCTACAATTTGTTATGGTTAAATTGATATTATAAGTTGTAAGCGACGGGGCAGTCGCTGTGATAGCTCCACCACTCACAGAAGTAACCCCATTAACAAAGTTTATGTTGAATATACTGAGAATAACACTGTTATTAATAGTTATAATCTGATTAGAATTTGTACCATCAATAGTAACTTGAGATGTATTATCCCCTATCATTGTCAGATTGTTACTAATAGTAAGATTAACATTTCCAGCTCCAGAATATGTTCCTCCCATTATATAAACGGTTCCTCCATTACCTGCAGCATTTATTCCACTTGAAATAGTTTGCATAGCTGTTGTCTGAGTAGCACCAGAATTACTATCATTACCCGTAGTGGAAACAAAAATTTCTGCTGCGAAAATGCCTTGTAAACTACAAAGAATAATTAGAAAAGTAATTGTTAGAAATATTAAAGAGGTTAAATATTTTCTATAGTTAAATCGTATCATATTTGTTTTCACCTCCTTTTAAATCGATTAATTGATAGTTATTGTTATACAATAATTTTTATACAATTTTTATATTTCTTTAAAATTTTTTATATAATTTTATAATTTTTATATAATTTTATACAAAAAATTGTAATAATATTAAAATCAAAATTTTAATACATTTTTTAAAATAAAATTATTAAACATAACATATATTTTTTATATTATTATTATATAAATAATTTACTTTAAAATAATTTAAAATAAAATAATTTGTATAAAATTAACATATATACATTAAAATAAATAGAATAATAATTAAATATCTTATAAATCAATTAAAATGTTTTATATTATATAAACTATTTTTAAAAGATAAAAAAATAAATGATAATGAAATAAAATAATAAATGAAAAATCAGTCTTAAATTTTCGTTTACTCATAACATCTTACGTTCATAGGTTAATATTTTTTCAATAGCTAAATCAGGATTATAAACATCTTCTAAATCATAATAGCGACCATTAGTTAAGAAAGCTAATTCCATATTAATATTTCGACCATGTTTATGCTTTTTTTCAAAATCAATGATTATGGAATAAATATTATTTTCACCTAATTCTTCTCCAATAGCTAAAACATCTTTAACTGGATTGCCACTAGCTTTTTTAATATAACTATCTCTCAATCCAACATTGGGCATTCCATCAGAAAGTAATATTAACATTGGGATAAATTCTCCATTTTTACTCTCATCTTTTAATATTTTAAGAGCTTTTTCTAAACCTGAAGCCATAGGTGTGGTTCCACCAACAGTTATCTTATCTAGTTTGTTTAAAAATGAGCTTGGTCTTTTAGTATTTGGAATTATAATTTCAGATTCTTGACCTTTAAAACCAATAACAGCTAACTTATCTCTATTTCTATTGATATTCTTAATAATTCTATCTAAAATACCTCTAATCTTATTGACTTTTCTCTCATTAATCATAGAGCCACTCATATCAACGACTATAGCTACACTTGCCCTTGCTTTATGTTTTCTTACCTTTTCTCGAAGATCTCCACTATTAACATTGATTTTAAGTTCATTAATAGACTCTTTATGATTATCATTTTTTTTAGAATGTAAAACAGCAGCTCTAAGAGTTGCATCGATAGCTATATCTGAAGAACTTATATTTGGAGAATATTTGCTTTTAACATACTTTCCTTTTTCACTTTTAGAATCAACACGACTTCCATAAGATTTTTCCTTTTCACGACCCTCCATTACAAGCATCTTACGAATATCTTTTTCAAGCCCTTCTAAATCAAATTCATCTATTTCTTTTTGAGCTTTATTTTCATTATAATCAACTTGGTGTTCATCATCGGAAAATTCTGATTCATTGACTTCCCCTTGAAGATGATTATCCTCAGAATCTTCACTATCTGATTCTTCATTATTAGAATCATTATCTTCTTCACCCTCGGAATCATCATCTAAGTTTTCATCATCTAAATCAGAGTTATCATTTAAACCATTATCATCTAAATTATCATTTTCTTCTAAATTATCTCCCTCATCTAAACCACTTAAATCATTATTTAATTCATTTTGATTATCATCTTGATTCTCAGATTCTTCACTGTTTAAATTACTATCCTCTAAATTTTCATCCTCTGAATCTTCTTGAGAAGTTTCATATTCTTCTTGATTTTCCTCCATATCATCTTCCATCTCACTTAAAGCTTGTTGGATTTGATTGGAAGCTTGCTCTTGGTTATCACAAGAGGTAATTTCTCCTAAAACAAGTAAAATAGCTTCTTCTAAATCATTTAAATCTACTTTCAAATGACCATTAAAAGCAGCTATTGTTTTAGAGGTTTTAATAATAGCTATATCACTTCTATGACCTTCAACTCCTAAGTTTTTTGTAATTCGAGCAACGATTTCAATAAGTTCATCGCTAATTTCAACAGAAGATAAAATATTTCTTCCTTTGATAATTCTATTTTGAAGGGTATCTTCTTTCTCTTTGTATTTAGCTATAAATTCTTCAGGATTTCTTTCAAACTCATCTTGAGCTAACATTATATTAATTCTATCTTCAACATCTTCAATTCCAGAAACTGAAATCTTTAATCCAATTCTATCTGCGAGTTGTCCGCGAAGTTCTCCTTCTTCAGGATTCATAGTGCCAATAAGAATAAATTTTGAAGGGTGAGTAATAGAAATTCCTTCTCTTTCAATGATATTTACACCTGTAGCTGCTGCATCAAGAAGAACATCCACTAAATTATCATCAAGTAAATTAATTTCATCGATGTAAAGAATATTACGGTTAGCTTGAGCTAAAATACCTATTTCAAGAGCTTTAATACCTTCAGTTAGGGCTTTTTCAATATCAAGGGACCCAACAACTCTGTCCTCAGTAGCTCCAAGAGGAAGTTCAACCACTTTCATATTTGTCTTTATTATATCAATTTCATCATCCTGAGATTTATTATAAAATTTAAAAAGTTCAAAATCCATAAAAGATTCTAAATCTGAATTAAAAACATCTCCATTCACAACATCGATTTCAGGAAGAAGGTTAGCTAACGCTCTAACAGCTGTGGTTTTTCCTGTACCTCGGTCACCTTTAATCAAAACTCCTCCAATTGAAGGATTGATAGCATTTAAAATTAGTGCCTTTTTGATTTTATCCTGACCAACTATAGCTGTAAAAGGGAAAACTTTTTTTTTCATAAAATCACTTAAGAATTTAGTGTTAATAAATAATTAACTATTATATAAAATATTTATAAATTTTATTAAAATAATTATAAATTTTATAAAATAATTATAAATTTTATTAAAATAATTATAAATTTTATTAAAATAATTATAAATTTTATTAAAATAATTATAAATTTTATTAAAATAATTATAAAAATATATAAAATAATTATAAATTTATATAAAATTTTTAAAAAATATACAATATATTACAAAATTTTATAAAAAAATTATAAAAATATACAATATATTACAAAATTTTATAAAAAAATTATAAAAATATACAATATATTACAAAATTTTATAAAATAATTATAAAAATATATAAAATTTAAAATTTATTCTACATTAAACATTATCACGTTCATAATCCAAAATCTTATTTACGGCCATATCAGCTAAATCACTATGAAACGAACTAAATATGAAAGAATCTTCATCAATTTCTTCATCTTCAAATATATCTTTAGCTAATATATCTCCTAATTGTTCTAAGTCATAGAAGTTACCATCGGTTATAAATGCTAACTCTCTATTTACACTTCTACCTTTATTACTTTCTCTTTCAAAATTCACTATAACTGTATGAATATCATGTTTAGCTATTTCTTCTCCAACTTTTAAAACATCAATTATAGGGTTATTTACTAACATTTTATGATTACAATGTTTAGATTGATCTACATTATTGCACATGTTTAATTCAGAGTTGCCTTTATTTAATGAAATATTAGAAGAATTTGATTTATCTAAACTAACATTAGTCACTCCATCAGATAAAATCATAAGCATTGGAATATATTCTTCCTTTTTAAGATCTTTTTTTAGACTTTCAAAGCCTTTCTCTAATCCTGCAGCCATAGGTGTTGTTCCACCAATAGTTATATTTTGAAGTTTATCTAAAAATAGATTAGGTTTTTTTGTATTTGGAATGATAAGTTCAGAATCTTTTCCTTTGAAACCAACAACAGCTAATTTATCTTTATTAATATGGACATTAGCTATTATTTTATGTAAAATTGATTTAATTCTACTTAGTTTTTCCTCACTTACCATAGATCCACTCATATCAATAACTAAAGCAATTGATAATCTAGCACCGTGTTTTCTTATTTTTTCCCTTAAATCTTCTTTTTTAATGGAGATATTTTTAGAATTACTTTTTAACCCTTCTTTTTTAATAGCTAAATCTTTAGAATTATTTTTTAAATCCTCTTTTTTATTAATTAAATCTTTAGAATTACTTTTTAAATCTTTATTTTTAATAGCTAAATCTTCTTTTTTAATAGCTAAATCTTTAGAATTACCTCTTAAAGCAGCTGCTCGAATTGTAGCATCGATAGCTATATCATTTGAATTAGAACCAATTTTACTTTTTACATACTTTCCTTTTTTACTTTTGGAATTAACTCTTTTCCCATAGAGTTTTTCTCTTTTTTCTCCTTCGACCATTAAGATTTTTTTATATCAAGCTTCCCCTCAATATCTTGATTAAAATTCTCTAACTTTTCACCTAAATTAGGTTCTGAGTCAAATTCATCTTTATTTTTAAAATCATTATCATTTACAAAATCTGCCTTTTTAGATTTACTATTTCCTAAATCAACATTTTCTGCATTTTCTTTGTCTTTTAGATTTTTTTCTTCAGTTAGCTGATTTTCCATGTCTTTTTGAGTTTTATTAAATTGTTTTTTTAAAGAATTTTCTAAAAGTTCTTCAATTTCAGTTTTAGAATTATCAATTTGAGAATTAAGTTCTTCTTCCCTGTGCTCAATATCTCTTTTTATCTTTTGAATTCTCTGGGAAAGTAGCTTATCTTCTCTTAATACAAGAGAAATAGCTTCTTCTAAGTCATTATCATCTACTTTTAAATGACCATTAAAAGCAGCTATAGTTTTAGCTGTTTTCAAAATAGCTATATCACTTCTATGGCCTTCAGCACCTAATTCCAATGTTATTCTAGCTATTATTTCAAGTGATGTAGGGTCAATTTCAACATCATTTAATATTTTTTGGGCTTCAATAATCTTATTTTGAAGTTCTTTTTCCATATTCTTGAAGTTAGCTATAAACTTTTCTGGATTATTTTCAAACTCTTCTCTTCTTTTCATAATAAGAATTCTATCTTCTATATTAGCTATTCCTTCAACTTCAATTTCAAGCCCTATTCTATCTGAGAGCTGTCCTCTAAGTTCTCCTTCTTCCGGGTTCATAGTTCCAATAAGAATAAATCTTGAAGGATGAGCAATAGAAATTCCTTCTCTTTCAATGATGTTTACACCAGTAGCTGCTGCATCCAATAATACATCCACTAAATTATCATCAAGTAAATTAATCTCATCGATGTAAAGAATGTTACGATTAGCTTGAGCTAAAATACCTACTTCAAGAGCTTTAATTCCTTCTCTTAAAGCTTTTTCAATATCAAGAGAACCAACTACACGGTCTTCTGTAGCACCAAGAGGAAGTTCAACAACATTCATTGGTTTTTTAGTTAATTGAAAATCTTCATCTGAATTTTTGTTGTTTGCTTTATAAAGTTCAAATTCTTTATAGCTATCTTCATCACTATTAAAAGAACAATTCTTTACAACTTCAATTTCAGGAAGGAGGTTAGCTAATGCCCTAACTGCTGTAGTTTTCCCAGTACCACGATCTCCTTTAATTAAAACTCCTCCAATAGAAGGATTAATAGCATTTAAAATAAGAGCTTTTTTAATCTTTTCCTGACCAACTATAGCTGTAAAAGGAAATGGATTCTTTTTCATTATTTTCACCATATTTTTAAATAAATGTTGAAAGATTTAAATAATATATTTTATTTATTATTTTAAATATTTTTAATTAATTATTTTATTTATTTAAGATGTTTTTATTAAAATAATTATTTTTATTAATTTTTCATTTAAGATATTTTTATTAAATAATTATTTTTATTAATTTTTTATTTAAGATATTTTTATAAGATAAATATTTGTCTTTTATATTATATTTATTTTTATATTTAAAATAAAATAAATTAAAAAAGATAAAAATTAAATACTAATAATAAGATAAATATATTATAATATTAAATTATATTTAAAAAATTTTTGTATATAAAATACTTTTATAAATAGAATAATTTTTATAAATAAAATATTTTATATAATAAAATAGATTTTAATTTATTTAAAATAAAAAGGTGATAATATGTGTACTGTTGGAGGACCAATGGCAGATGTAAAAATGAAAAATCTTAAAACCAAACGCTGTAAATGTTTAGATTGTGGCAATGAGTTTAAAGGATTAGGAAAAAAAGTCGTATGCCCATCATGTCAAAGTGATAATGTAGAATGTGGAGAATAAGTTTATTTATTTTTTATTTGTTTATTAATTAAAAATTCATTTATAGCCAATAATTTACTTTTAAATCTAAAATTTTCATGTTAACTTATTATGTTAGTCCATGTGTTATTAATTAATAAATAATTTATTTTTTCTAAGGAGAATTATATTGAAACCCGAAATTAAATTAGATTCATCAGAGATACTTTTTTTAATTGGAGATACAGGTACTGTAGGTATTGTAAAAGTAGCAAATGACCAGATGCTTTTTATTGGAACACCTGATAATGATGAGATAGTAATATATCTTGAAAAAGATGATTTAATAGCTATATCTGCATTTGGAAAAGGAGAAAAATATGAAAAAGCTATTAAAGCCCTTGCATATCTTACTCGTGAAATGGAATCTCCTATAATTGTTCTTCCAAAAGATCATCCAAGTTCTAAAAGGTTAAAAACAGTTTTATCTGTTGGAGAAAGAGTTAGGTTAGATTGTAATATAACTCCTGGAACACATCCAGAACAAGATATTCTTTGTTCTTGTGATAGTTTATCTGGCCTTGTAATTGATAAAACTGATAGTGGAGTAGCTATTACTGGTGAACTTGGAGATTATAAGATAAACTCTTTATAAGATAATATACTTCACTGTTAAAAATTTAATATACTCACTATTAAAAACTTAATATACTCACTATTAAAAACTTAATATACTCACTATAAAAAACTTAATATACTCACTATAAAAAACTTAATATACTCACTATAAAAAACTTAATATACTCACTATAAAAAACTTAATATACTCACTGTTAAAAACTTAATATACTTCATTGTTAAAAAAAATTGAGAGTATTTATTTTTTTATTAAAAATATTTATAACTATTAAAAAGCATATATATTAATGATTAAACTATGATACACGAAACTTTATTTCAAATTTTTGGACAAACATTAGTTATAGTAGTTACTGTACTATTTATTTTACTAGTCTTAGCTCTTATATTAGGAAGAATGTTAATAAAAAGAAATATTCTTATTTTTCCTAAATTAATTATTTTTATGTTAGATGTTTTCTATTCTCCACTAAAATGGTTAGCTAGAAGATTGGGTTTTGATGATACTATGGTTGATCATATTGGAGTAGAAGTTAGAAATAAAGTAAATGAAAAAAAATTCAATGAAATTGAGGGTAAAGATAAAATACTTGTTTTTCCACATTGTCTTAGAACTCCTAAATGTGAAGCTATTTTAGATGAAACAGGTCTTATTTGTAATTGTTGTGGAAAATGCGCAATAGGCATTATAAAACCAAAAGCTGAAAGTCTTGGATACAAAGTCTTTGTAATTCCAGGTTCAACATTTGTTAAAAAGATTGTTAAGAATAATAAATTTGAATCTGTTTTAGGTGTGGCATGTTACGAGGATTTGAATTTAACTATGATGAAACTATCTGATTTTAATCCACAAGGAGTCTTACTTTCAAGAACAGGTTGTTTTAAAACAAAAGTAGATGTAAAAACAGTTCTTGAAAAGATTGGTTATGTTGAAGAATCTTATGATGAATATGATTCCACATTAGATATTGAAACTTGTTCTGATGGCAAACATGAAAAGATTCATTGAATATATTTTTTATTAATTTTTATATGAAAATAAATTAAGAATTTTAATAAATTTTTTTTAAATAATATTATATTATATTGTGTTATAATATATTAAAAAAACTATAAGATCTAATATATATTAAAAAATAACTATAAAATCTAATATATATTAAAAAATAACTATAAAATCTAATAAATATTAAAAAATAACTATAAAATCTAATAAATATTAAAAAATAACTATAAAATCTAATATATATTAAAAAATAACTTAAATCTCATATTATAAATTCTAATTTTAAAAAATTTAATTTTATAAAATATAATATTTACAATCTAATTTAAAATAAGCTTTAATTTTATAGGTATATTATATAATATTTTTAAATTCTAATTTTAAATAAATATGAAAAAAAGATTATTTATATAAATTTAATTTAATTAATGATAAATAAAGTTTAAAAAAAAGAAAAAAAGAAAAAAGATAATAAAAAGTTTTATTATCTATTTACCTTTTGCAATTTTAAACACATTGTTTTTATAGTTAGATTCCTCAGCTAATTTGTTAAAGTTAACTTCAACAGTTTTAACAATTTTCCTATGTGAGGAAAATTTGAAGAATTTAACATTTACAGATAAAGATCCACCTGCTTTTATACCTTTAACATTAACCTCTTTGGAATAAGTCATACCACCTTTTTTATAGAAAATTCTAAGTGTAGTTTTGGTAGATGCAGTTTTTCCATTATTTTTAATGGTTACTTTATAGGTATTTTTTGATCTTTTAACTTTTGAAACTTTTAAGTCAGCTTTAGCTGGAGCCGGAGCTTGAGCAGCTAAGTTTTTACGAGCTTCACTTAAAGTAGCATGTCGACTATCAATTTCAGCTTGTGAATTTGCAGCACTATTAGCAGCTTTTAAAGCATTTTGTAAAGTAGTCCAAGTTGCAGCTGTGTATTTAGTACCATCTAAAGCTAATGCAGCATTAATTTCAGCGAAAAGTTTGCTGTAATCAAGTGGAGCTGGAGGTTGAACAACAGGAGTTAAATCTTTAATTTTAGCTTCTAAATTAGCTATCATTATAAGAACCTCAGATGCACGAGCAGTACTATCCTTAGACATAGCTTGAGCATCAGCAAGGAGCACAAGTAAGTCTAACCAATCAGTAGTCTTAAAGTCATTTGGATCTAAATCTCCAATTTGAGCAAGAGCATCATCTAAACCATCAAAATCAGGTTCAGCTTCTTTTAAATCATATCTAGCTTCTTGTAATGTATTTTTAACTTCATCTACATGAATTTGAGTAGCATCAAAATCAATAAGTAAAGCTTTAGCATTAGCAAGAGCAGTAGCTAAAACATCCCATGTTTCAGGAGTCCAATCACCTTGGACTAAACCTTCATCATCAATATCAGTAATAAGATCAGTTAAATCAGTTAAATTAGCTCTTTTAACTAACCTTTCAATAGCAGCTTCTAAATCTTCAACCATTTGATCAACTTCATCTTGACTCAAATAACCAAAAGTATCATCAACCATATCTTCAGCAGGACCAATTAAAGCATTTAAAACAGCCCAAGTTGAAGGAGTGTAATCGGTTAATACTAAATCAGAAATATCTTCAAGAATAGCTTTCAAATCATCAAAGTCATTAGCACGAATTATTAAACCATTAATAGCATTTCCTAAATTAGTTACCATATCATTAATCATGCTCTGAGTAGTAGCAGGATTGGTAAGTAAACCTATAGCCTCATCACGAGTTGTTGTAAAAGTTTCCCAAGTAAAAGAAGTATATAATGAAGGATCATCATATGTTTCAGCTTTGGTTATAAGAGGAGTTAATGCAGTGAAATCAAGTTCTTCTTCAGGAATTGTTACAGTAACAGTAATACCATCAATTAACAATTCATCTTTAGCATCATCATCAACAGAATAAACTTCTATATCATAAGTTTCACCGAAAACAAGATTATCACTAAGAGTTAAAGTCTTAGTAAGCGCATCAAAAGTAACTAACTCATTAAATAAATTACCATCAACATCTTTAATAATAATCCAATAATCACCAAGTATATTAACAGTAACAGCAACTTCATCAGTACCTGCAACACCAACACCCTCAACAGTCAAAGGAACAGGAGCAGCAGTAACAGTAACAGTAATACCATCAATTAACAATTCATCTTTAGCATCATCATCAACAGAATAAACTTCTATATCATAAGTTTCACCGAAAACAAGATTATCACTAAGAGTTAAAGTCTTAGTAAGCGCATCAAAAGTAACTAACTCATTAAATAAATTACCATCAACATCTTTAATAATAATCCAATAATCACCAAGTATATTAACAGTAACAGCAACTTCATCAGTACCTGCAACACCAACACCCTCAACAGTCAAAGGATCAGAACCTTCGGATACAATAATATCACCAGTAGCAAGTTCTACTTCTAAAGTTGAATCCACATAAGCAGTTATTGTGTAAATTACATCAATATCAAGAGTAGCATCATTATCAAGAGTTATAAGAGCAACACCATCTTCGAAAGTAACATCATCCTCAAATAATGTAGCATCAGAATCGTCCTTAATCACAATATAATAACTACCATCTTCATCAACACTAAGGTCAACATCAGTATCACCATCTACACCAGTACCTGAGATAGTCTCCAAATCATTAGAAATAGCAATACCCACATCACTATTATCATCAGCATCGTCAATATCTGCAGTTGCAGCACTAGCAGAACTGACTACCGCAAACAAAGCAAAGACTACTAAAATCAAAGATATCAATCTCAACGATTTTTTATTTATCGTCATCTATTTACATCCCCCTTTTAAATATAATTTAAAAGTATTTTTTTCAAGAAGAATATTTGTATCACAAATTCATTTTCAATGTATCAATAGAAAAAAGCCCCATAAAACTTTAAGATAATAGCTTTTTTAGGTAATGAATTGTGAAACATCTTCTCTATTTTTTAAAAAAGTATCAATATATTCCTAAAAGTTTGTGATTTTAATAAAATAATATTAAAAAAATCTTTTGTTTTATTTAGAAACATTATGACGGTTGACCTAAAATAGCTAAATATGAGTTTCATAAAAGTTTTTTCTGTTCTTATTATATAACTACTTCTTTATATATTTTTCTTTTTAGCTCTATTAAAGGTAGATATAGACTTATTGGATAGTTTTGTGAGTTCCGAATAGTCTTTAAATAATCGCACTAAATTTAAACACTTTTAGTTTTTACAACCTTTTTAAGACCACTTATAAATAGTTTTTTTAAGTAGCTTTTGCAAAAATTCTAAGTAAATTCAAAATAAAATTCAATGCTTATTATAGATTGATTATTGATTATATTTATAGTATGAATCTAATTTACAGCGATATATATCAATATTATGGCTATGATACTCGTTCTATATGTGTTATGATATACTTTTCATCCATAAATAAATGATTTATTAGTCACGAATATAATTTTTATATATTAATATAAAATTTTATTATCATGCACATAATTTTTATATATTAATATAAAATTTTATTATCATGCACATAATTTTTATATATTAATATAATATTTTATTATCATGAGTATAATTTTTATATACCTTACAAAAATATTATATAAAATATTTCTTCAGACAATTTTAGAGAATATAGGTAATTTTTAGTAATTCTTCTCTACTTCATCATAATACTTCTTCTCAGCATTTTCTTCTGGATGAATTTCCAAAAATCCTAAATGAATAACTGCATAGTTATCTAAGCAAAGTCTTTCATCATCATCTACCCAAAGGTTGAAAGGTAGACGATACTGCCTAATAATCTTTTTTAATGAAACAGGTGCTTGTGGGATAAATATTTTAAATCCTTCCTTGTGAGCAGCTAATAAAAAATTCTTAAAATATCCTTTACCTTTATCTGTGGTTTCAATATAATCAATATAAAGCTTTTTACCATATTCAGTATAGACTCTTGAGTTTATTTTGAAATACTTTGGTATAAAATTGATTCTTTTAGCTACTGCATGATCTTGATTTAAACGTATCTTCATTTTTTAACCTTTAAATAAATGATATTATAATATATTTTTTGAACATAAGTAGTATTATATATAAAAATTATTCTAAAAGTTCTTCTAATTCTTCAAGAGTTAGTATTCTAACATTTTTATCTCTTTTTTTAAGATAATCGGAAGATACTGAAACTATTGTTCCACTTCTAGATAAGTTTTTTCTATTTTTTTTAAAATAATGTAAAGGTTTGTAACCTTCTCCATAGGATATCATGATATTTCTCTTATAAATTAATAAAAATATTATGACTTTTATTATATATAAATTCTTATTAAAAATATATTTTTATTAAAGTAAATTTTTATTAAATGAAATTTTTATATATAATATATTATCATATAAATAAATTAAATGATTATAAATTTGAATAAAAAAACATAAGCAAAATATAAACTAAAAAGTTTCAAATTAATATAAAAAAGCAAAAAAAAATATTAAGGGATATTTAAAATAATGGGAATTATAAAGATGTTCAAAGCAAATACAAACAATAATGCTGACAACACTGAAAAAGGTTGGTTTAAATTTGAAAGAGAAGGTCGAGACTTTCCTTTCTACAAACACAACCCCCATATAGGTATCGTAAAATGGATATTATTATTTATTGCTCCTTGGATAGCTTTAATATTTGCACCACCTATTCCATATGTAGAGGGCATTATAAGACTCAGTATAATGTTAATTATCTTTGGATTTATAGCTGAAGGAAAATTTGGTTTAATTTTTAAAAAATTTCAAAAAGGTGATTTAAAACTTATAGTTATTGTTGTAATCTTAGGAATATTTTTTGCATTAGCTATGAGTATGCTCGTTGATTTTCTTGGTTTTGTAGGTCATGGCAATCCTGTATATGAAGAATTAGATTCCCTTTATTTCTGGTTTTCCTTTCCTTTTGATATAATGATTGAAGAATTTTTAAAGTTAGGTCCATTTTTAGCTATTCTAACCTTGTTTTATCAAAAGACAAAAATGAGAAGATTGAGTATAATAGTTGCAACTATAGTAACATTAGCATTCTTTGGTTTATTACATACCGATTCTGTGGGAAATGTTATTGTAGCATTAACTGTAATAGGAATTCCCTCAGTTTTAGATGTTTATGCATATATTAAAACGAAAAATATAGTAGTTACTTATTTAACCCATATACTTTTTGATATAGCTCTATTTAGTATTTCAGCTATATTTTCATTGATAAGTTGAGTAATGAGAGCTATATTTTATACATTATTAATAATAATATTTATTTATACATAAAATTTATAAAATTATATAAAAAAATATATAAAAATTATAAAAAAATTATATAAAAATTATATAAAAATTAAAAAATTATATAAAAATTAAAAAATTATATAAAAATTAAAAAATTATATAAAAATTAAAAAATTATATAAAAATTTTAAAAAAAATATAAAAATTATATAAAAATTATATATAAAAATTTTAAAAAAAATATAAAAATTATATAAAAAAATCTACAATAGATTAATGAAATTATAAAATAAATATTATAAAACAAAATTAAATAACCTGGTTTCAAACAATGAAACAAAAGAGGATAGTATGATAGCTAATTCATTAAATATTCCAATCACTGACAATCACATTCATGTAGATCCTATAAATGGTTTAGGTCCTGTAAAAATAGCTAAACAATTCTACAATGTTGGAGGAAGAGTTATGATGATTCCTAATAAACCTTCCTGGACCTTTAATGAGCCTTTTAAATTTAAAAAAGCTATGGATTTAGTTATTAGCTATTGTGAAGAGATTAATCAAAACACTGAAGTAAAAGCTTTTCCAATAGTAGGAGTTCATCCTGCTGAGTTTTCAAGGTTATTGGACACTGGAAAATCTTTAGAAGATAGCTATGAATTAGTCAAAGTAGGATTAGATTATGGAGCTAAACTTGTTCAAAATCAAAAAGCAGTAGCTATAGGAGAAATTGGAAGACCCCACTATGAAGTATCCTCTGAAGAAATGGATTATCAAAATAAAATATTAAAATATGGTTTAAAGTTAGCTAAAGATATTGATTGTCCTGTTCAATTACATACAGAATCAGCAACTGAAAGATTATTTAAAGAATTTGCATCCTTTGCAGATGAAATTAATTTCAATAAAAAAAAGCTAATAAAACACTTTTCAGGTCCATATATTTTAGAAGAAGAAAATTTTGGACTTACTCCATCAGTTATGTCTGGAAAAGATAATATTAAAATAGCTATTTCTAAGGGAGATAATTTCTTAATGGAAACAGATTATCTTGATGATTTAACACGCCCTGGAGCAGTACTTGGACCAAAAACCGTTCCAAAACGAACACTTGATTTTATTAAAAAAGAAATTTTCACAGAAGAAGATGCTTTTAAAATCCATAAAGATAATGTAGAGTCTATTTATGGTGTTAACTTAGATTGAATACTCTATTTTTTATTTAAATCTTCATATTATTTTCTTTTAGTTATTAATATAAAGTTAAATCTCTTTTTTTTAAAATATAAAATTAATCTTTTTTTAAAATATAAATTAAAAATCTCTTTTTTTCCTTTATTTTTTAGTTTTATTGTGTATATTTTATATAATTATATATAAATAAAAATTATATCTATATAAACAATTTTAATAATGTATAAATAATATTTATAAGAATATGAATAAAATCCCTATTTAAATCTAATTTTAATAATAAATAGCTAATATTTATATAAATATAAATAAAATTCAGTCTTAAATCTAATTTTAATCTTAAATAAACAATAGCTATGTAAATATAACTAAAATTCATTGCTATATATGTTTTTATCCTCTCCTAAATCCTGCTTTTTTGTTTAAAAGGACTATTTAATTTTGTATCGAACGAACATTCAGTATTAATATCTATATGTTTATATACTCACAGTTCTAAATAATAATTTTTATAAAAAAGTAATTGTTTTTTATTAAATGTCTTTTAATATCAGAACAAGTATCTTAAAATTATAAACAATTTCAAAAAAAATAATTAAAATAAAATTTTCTATTGATGAGAAAAAAGTCTAAAAATAGATGGATTCTGATTTAATTTATTAGACTTTATTCCATTTTAATTCATTAGACTTTATTCTGATTAATAGAATCTTAATTAAGAATCTTAAAGTTCATTACAATGAATTTTGTGCTTCTAATTATAAATTATTTTTTTATTAATCAAGTTTATACAATTAACTTTTTAAAGTTATCTAAATTAAAAGGAGGTGAAAATATAAAAGGAATGCAAAAGTTGATGATAATTACTATAACAGTTTTTTTAACATTAACAATGCTAAATGGAATTAATGCAGCTACATTCGCTGAAAACAATTCAACAAGTGATATACAAAATTTTATAGATACACAAAACGACAATGAACTAATTCTCTCAGGTCAATTCACTAACCTAAGCCATATAAATATCACTAAATCCATGAAAATTAGAGGCATTAACAATGCAGTAATAGATGGTTCAGGGCTTACTAATAATGCAATCTTGTTTAACATCACTGAAACTAATGTATTCATTGAAAATTTAATAATAATTGGATATAAACAAGCTATTGAATCTAATACTGGTGGATTAACTATCCAGTATAATACAATAAAAACTAATGGAATTGCAATTTTAATCAGTGGTTCTTCAGTATCTAACAATAAAATTAACAATAATATTATAGAAACCAATGCTAACGATGCTTATGGGATTTTTATAAGATCACCAAATAGTATTTTTAACAACAATATTTATGAAAATGATATTACAGTTATTAAAGATCTTGGTGACAACATAGCTATCCATTCTACAAACGGTGATTTATATAACAATAATGTTTATAAAAATAACCTCAAAGTATCTGTGATGAGTATTGGTATTTATTTAAGAACTAATTATGGAACATTACGTGACAATAAAGTTTTTGAAAATAATATTAATGGAAATGCATTTTATTCAAGTGGTATTTGTATAGAAATCCGAGAAAATGGTAATCTAATCAACAATGAAATTTATGGCAATACAATCCTTATCGACACCACTTATGCTTTTGGTATAAGTATGGGAATATTGAAATATGGAAATTTTAGTAATAATAGCATCTATAATAATTCTATCAATATGACCAGTAGCGTTGCTTCAAAAAATAATGGAATCGAATTAGCTTATGGAGATGGATTTATTGGAACTAGTATTCATATCTTTGGAAATAACATTTTTGTTAAAAACGGAAATGCTATTGCAAGTACTATGGGTTATGGTTTCAGTGGTTTAGATATTTCATATAATAGAATTTTTGCAGGAAAATATTTCATCTTAATTGATCGATTAGGCACTGATAATAAAGCATATGCCAATTGGTTTTGGAATAATACTCCGGATAGCAATAAATTCACTAATGTTTTAGTGGAAAGCTATTATGTTGTTAATGCAGTAGCTATAAAAAATAATGTTGGTGTTGGGGAAAGTTGGACTATTGATTATACTTTCTATCTCAATGGAACTACCAATATTGGAGAGTATTGGAAACTTCCGTACTTCATCGCAATACTTTTAAATGATTATGATGAAGAAATTGATAATAGAATAGCTTATAGTTTGGGTATATGGTCTATCCCTGTTAAAAATATCCGATTTGAAGATTTCACTTTAATTTTAGATTATGAAATTATCCCTTTAGGATTTTTCCAATCTGAAAAAGGAAAAACTGATATAACAATAGAAATTATTGGAAATTCTTCTATTAATGAAACTGTTATTATTAAAGGTGTATTGACTAATGGAGCAGGAAATGTATTAGCTAATAAAGAAATTAACATATATATTAATGGTGAACTAGTTGAAACAATGACAACTGATTCTAATGGAGTAATATCTTTTGAATATACATTTAAAAACATTGGAGCATACCAATTCCAATTTATCTTCAAGGGAGACGAAGATTATTATGGTTGTGAATCTAATGTATTAAATGCTATTATATCTATTAAAGAAACTCCTGATTTAGAAGAAAAGAATCAAGACCCCGAAGAAAAAACAAATAAAACAAAAAAGAAATCAACAAAACAAAGACCAATCAAACAACCAAAACAATCAAAACAATCAAAAATGAACAAAGATTATAATGATTACAATATAAACAAAGGAAGCGCAAGTTTAAAACAAACTGGAACCCCATTAATAGCTATATTTTTAATATTATTAGCAAATTTAGGACTTTTTATTAGAAGAAAGTAAATTAAATCTTAAATATTTTTATTTACTTTCTATTTTTTCTTTTTTTTATAAATTATTTTATTGAAAATTTATTTCTATATATTATAACTTTTTATTAAATTATATCTTATTTTAAATTATTTTATAAAGTTATATATTATATTAACATTTTTTATAAAATTATATCTTATTTTAAATTATTTTATAAAGTTATATATTATATAAACATTTTTTATAAAATTATATCTTATTTTAAATTATTTCATTAAATTATATATTATATAAACATTTTTTATAAAATTATATTTTATTATAACTTATTATAATTAAAAAATATAAAATAAAAAATATAAAATAAAAAATATAAAATAAAAAATATAAATATAAAAATAAAAATTTAATTAAAAATAAAAAATAAAAAAACCAATGAAAATAATCAAACATTAAATTCTCTAGCTATTCCAATAACATTAGAAGCGTCTGTCCATTTTTCGACAGCTACCATAACAACAGGAGTTCCATTTACAACTGTATTAATAACACCTTTGTTATCACTAGATAAAAATATTCGATTACCACTAATATTACCTAATCTTTTTATAAGAAGCCCATATTCGTCATCTTTTACAACAATTATGTCTCCAACTTTAGGATATTTATTTTTTTCAATAATAACATATTCTCCATTTTGTAATGTAGGAAACATTGAAAGTCCCTCGACTCTTACTTTCATAGGTATTATATTTTCTCCAAATTGAGAATGGATATTAACATCTATATATTCAAAGCCATATCTTCTAGCTATATTTTCTAAACCTTCTTTAATAGAACTTGAATCACTATCCACATTATTCATTTGTTTTAAAAGATATAAATTCATTTGATCTTTCATTTCATCAATATCTTTTCCAAAAGGAACAGCTATTAAATCTACTGAAGCATTTATTCCATTCATTTCAGCATTTATAATTACATTTTCACTAAAAATAAAGCTAGCTGTAGCTACTCCTGCAGCTATTAAAATGATCAAAGCTATTAATATATATAAAAATTTATTACTTCTTTCCATAAAACCACTCTTTTTTCTTATTATAAATATTGTATTAATTATATATTCAATATAAAATAAACTTTTTGATAAAAAAAGTATTTCAATAAAAAAAAATTCACAAAAAAGTTATTGGTAAAAATGATTTCAAATAAAAAAAAATTCACAAAAAAGTTATTGATAAAAATGATTTCAAATAAAAAAAATCACAAAAAAGTTATTGATAAAAATGATTTCAAAAAAAATTACAAAAAAAGTTATTAAAAAAAGTGATTTCAAAGATGAAATTTCAAAAAATAGCTAAATATCATCTAAAAGTTCATCGTGATCAAGTAAATCCATATTCAATACTAATTTCATGGTTTCAATATCTATTTGACCAGGAGCTGTAACATCTCCTCCAGTTGCAAAAGTTATAGGGGTTGAAAATTTTGAAGCCATGACTCTTGTATAGCTTCCTAATTCTCCCATTGAAATAGCTATTGTATCCTTACACCTGCTCATTATAGCTAAAACATTTATAGTATCTTCAAGATTATTAGGCATTACAGCTATCTTAGCTATACTCCCAAGAGATTTTTCTTCTTTTACAATTTCAAGTAAATCGTCTACTGAAGGTGTTTTTTCGAAATCATGAAAAGATATAATGGTTTTAGTACCTGCTTGCTCACATTTACCTAAGATATATCTTCTAAGACAAGGATCAGTATTAAGTTCAATATCAACATACTCTACTAAATCACAGCAGGATTTTAAAATATCGATTCTTTCTCTTTCACTTCCTAAAAAATGTCCTCCTTCATCAGGACTTCGGTTAGTAGCTATAATTGGAAAATCAATTTCTTTAATGATTTTTCTAATCATTTCAGCTTTAACATCTTCAATACTATCAATTCTAAGTTCAAGTATGTCTGCACCCTTATTTATATAATCTTCAGCAGTTTCAAGAACAGCTTCTCTATTTTTTTGTAAAATCGGAACAGCTATTTTAGTTTGAGAAATCAATATTTTATCCTCTTTTTATATATTATTGAAATTTTATTAAATCTTTTTAAAACATTCAATTTAGAATTTAAAATATATTTAATTTAATTAAATATTTAATCTTAATGAATATTTATATATTATCTATATATTATTTATATGGTATCTAAAGTATTTAATATAAACCTATTTTTTTCTTAATATTGAATTTACTTTTGACTTTTTATTTTTTATAAATTAATTAAAATTATTAAAAAAGTATAAAATAAAGAATATCTAAATTAATTAATAGTGATTAAAAAAGAATTGAATATTATAGTTAAATTATAAATATAATTTTAATTAATAAAATATCTAAAAATATTATAAAATATCTAAAAAATATTATAAAATATCTAAAAAATATTATAAAAAAATATTATAAAATATCTAAAAAAATTTATAAAATATCTAAAAAAATTTATAAAAAAATTTATAAAAAAATATCTAAAAAAATATTATAAAATATCTAAAAAATATTATAAAAAAATATTATAAAATATCTAAAAAATATTATAATAAAAAAATAAATAAAAAAAAGGTGTAAAATTGAAAATAACAGCTATTGGGGCAGATATATCTAATAATGATGTTTCTTGCAGTGATTCATTAATTAAAAATATTGAAAAAGATATTCACAAACTCAAAGAACTTGGAGCTCATAGTGGAGCTTTAACTAATATCACTGGTGATGATGTTGTTATATCTGCTTTTGTAGAGGATAATCTTTTAGAAACAGTTAATAAAGGAATTGTAGATATACTTACAAATAATGCAGAAGATATTGGAGATATAGCAGGAATAGGTGAGAGTCCAGAAACTGCTGGAGAAGGAATATCCTATGCTGAAGCAAGTATACGTCAAGATAGATATCCTGATGCTGTAATAATAGCTTTTGATACATATGGAGGAGAACCTTTTGTAGGAGATGTAGCTAACTCATGTTTAGAAGCAGCTACTGGTATGAATGGTCTTACTGATATCTCTAATAAAATAGGTGAAAATTATAATAAAAAGATTCCTGGAGTAGGGTATGTATCTTATGATACTGATGATCCAGTTGTTGTTGCAACTGTTGAAGATATGGAATCTGTTGGAATAATTGCTAGTGCTATGATAGGTGCAGCATGTGGAAATAAAAATACTTATCTTGTTGAAAGAGGAAGTCCAAGTTATGTTATTCCGGGAAGTGTTATATTTTCTGCTACAGCATTTATGAATGGGAATGTCATTGATTTAGCTATTCCATTTCAAGAAAGGACTCGAATTTTAAAATAAATTCTAGGTTTTTTCATATATAATTCTGAATTTTATTTTTTTAATAGCTAAATTTTTACATATATAAAATTTAAATAATTGTAAAATAAATATTATAATTAATAGATATAATATTAAAATTTATTAATTAATATTATAATTAATAGATATAATATTAAAATTTATAGATATAATATTAAAATTAATAGATATAATATTATATAGCTAATGTATAATCCATATTAAATAAATATTTAATTAATAATTAATAACAAAATTAATAAACAATCCAATGAGAGGGTAAAAATGATTTTATTAAATGAAAACACAAATTGTTTAGTTCAAGGAATTACAGGAAAACAAGGTTCTTTCCATACAGAACAAATGCTTAAATATAACACCAATGTTGTAGCTGGTGTAACTCCTGGAAAAGGAGGGCAAGATTTCCAAGGAGTTCCTATTTTTGACTCAATTGAAGCAGCTAAAGAAGGCACTGATGCTAATGCATCCATAATATTTGTACCAGCACCATTTGCAAAAGATGCTGCATTTGAATCAATAAAACATCTAAATCTTGTAATTATAATAACCGAACACATTCCGGTTCATGATTCAATGGAAATTATGGCTTATGCTAAGAAAAAAGACGTTACTGTTATTGGACCAAATACCCCAGGAATCATATCTCCAAAAGTTGGAAAAATGGGAATTATGCCTACTCATATCTTTTCTGAAGGCAACGTAGGAGTTATTTCTCGAAGTGGGACTTTAACCTATGAAGTAGCTAGTCAATTAACTAGAGCAGGACTTGGGCAAAGTACATGTGTAGGTATAGGTGGAGATCCAGTTATTGGATCTAGTTTTTCAACTATCCTCCAAAAATTCGAAGAAGACCCTGAAACTGAAAAAATTGTAATGATTGGAGAAATTGGTGGAAATGCTGAAGAAAAAGCAGCTGAATATATTCACGACAATATATCCAAACCAGTTGTATCATATATTGCAGGAATTACAGCCCCTCCTGGAAAAAGAATGGGGCATGCTGGAGCTATAATTGAAGGAAATACTGGAACAGCTGAAAGTAAAATTAAAGCTCTTGAAAATGCAGGAGTTAAAGTAGCTAGAAAACCTTCAGACATTGTTGAATTAATAAAAAAGATGTAACTATCAAATATTAAACATAGCTATGATAAATCTAAAGTTAGCTATACTTGTACTATTATAAATATAAAAATTATAAAATTATATAAAAAAAAATTATAAAAAATTAAATATAATAAAATTCATCAGGTAAATTAAGATATATCTGATGAAATAAAAAAATCAGATAAAAAAAATACTATAAAAAATATCTGATAAATAAAATATATCTGATAATAAAAAAAATATCTGATAATAAAAAAAATATCTGATAAAAAGTATACGGATTTTAAAAAAATATATGATAAATAAACATATTTTCACAGGAGATTTTAATGAACCAAAATGAAATTTTCCAAAAGCTTAAAAATGGTGAAATAAAGCTATACAATCTTGAAAAATACACATCATCAGTTGAAGAAGCTATTGATGTGCGAAGAAAATTTATTGAAGAATTCACCAATACAAAACTTGATACTATAGCTAAATACGATTTAGATATGGAATCAGCTTCACAAAAGAATATTGAAAATCCTATTGGTACAATACAGATTCCAATAGGAGTAGCTGGTCCTTTAAAAATCAATGGTGAATATGTTAAAGATGATGATGAGTTTTATGTTCCATTAGCTACATCTGAAGGTGCACTTGTAGCATCAGTAAATAGAGGTTGTTCCACAATAACTGAAGCTGGAGGAGTAAACACTACAATTATAGATGACAAGATGACAAGAGCTCCAGCTATTCGAGCAAAATCAGGAAGAGAAGCTGTGGAAATTAAAAAATGGTTTGAAGATAACTTTCGAAAACTAAAAGAAATAGCTGAAACAACAACCAATCATGGAAAACTTATTAAAATCGACCCAATTCTCATTGTAGGTAATTTTGTTTATCCTCGTTTTGTTTATTCTACAGGAGATAGTATGGGAATGAACATGGTAACAATAGCTACTGAAAAAGTTTTAAATCTTTTATTAGAAGAAAAAGATGCTGAATTAATTGCACTTAGTGGTAATGTATGTGTTGATAAAAAACCATCTGCTCTAAATTTAGTTGAAGGAAGAGGTAAAACTGCGGTAGCTGATATAGTTATTCCTGAGAAAATAGTAAAAAATAAGCTAAAAACCACCTCAAAGGCAATTGTAGAAGTTAACACAGCTAAGAATTTCATTGGGTCAGCTATTAGTGGAAGTATGAGCTTCAATGCCCATTTTGCAAATATGGTAGGTGCAATATTTTTAGCTACTGGTCAAGATATAGCTCATGTAGTTGAAGGATCTATCGGAATAACAACTGCAGAAGATAGAGATGGTGATTTGTACTTTTCAATTACTATGCCTGATTTACCAATAGCTACTGTTGGTGGAGGAGTGAGTCTTAAAACAGCTACTGAATCCCTTGAAATATTAGGTGTAGCTGGTTCAGGTAATGCTCGTAAATTTGCAGAAATAATAGTAGCTACTGTTTTAGCTGGAGAATTATCTTTACTTGGAGCATTAGCTGCAGGCCATTTAGCTAGGGCTCATGCAGAATTAGGTAGATAATTTAAAATATTTCAAATATTATTCAATCTTAGGTTGTTAACTATGGATTTAGAAGAATTTGATAATCTTGAAATAGAATTATCTGAAATAGAATATCCTGAGATAGAACTTGAAACAGATGATATTAAACTAATTTTAACTTTAAAAAAGGATTATTCTAAAATAGATAATATTGAATTAAGAAAAAAAGAATTCATCAAAGATATGAAAGATTTTATTGATGAATTTGTAAGTAATCCTGAATTTGATGAATTGATAGAATACTATAAAAAATAAATACTCAAAATAAATAAAATGGATTGATTTGAATGGGATGTGATTACAAAATTCTAATTTTGATGAAATAACTTTTCCTGCTTATACACATGGTGAATTCGTTAGAATCCATCCTTTTGCAGATGGTAATGGTAGAGTATCTAGACTTATAATGAATTATCAACTTGTAAAAAATGATTTTTTACCAATTACTATTAAAACTAAGGATAAAATTAGATATTATGACGCCTTAGAGGAATATGCAATGAGCAATAACATAGACCCATTTAAGGATATGATTTGTGAATTAGAAGAAAAAGAATTAGATTTTTATATAAAACAATTAAATCAACATAATAAATAGGAAATGAATATAAAAAAAAGAAACTAAAAATTCAAACCATAGCTAATTCTGTTTCTATATTTGGTAAATTCATATCATTTATTATAGTAGAATTGGTAGATTTTATTTTTTCTCCACTATGAATTGGAAAATTGAAAATACATTCTACAATTATTTTATCATTATCAATACACATTTTAAGGTGTATACTATTAATTCGTTTTAAACTATATTTCTTAACATCTAAAACTTTTGAAGCATCTAAAATTTCGAGTGCAGTTGGATAGTTATCCTCCCCAATGACTAAAAAAATGTTGGAATCTAATTCTATTGCTTCTTCAAAACGAGACCCATCAACTACATAAATAGATAGAGCATCAGCTAAAGTATCATATTTATACTTTAATTTTTGATTTTTTTTAATCATAGTGTTTCCTCCTTTCTGGATGAGTGGTATTATCTTAATTGATTTTAAATTTACAATAAATATAATGATACAAATAAAATAATTCTCATTATTTGGATGAAAAAACCTAATTTTAAATTTATCATTTTTTGAAAATTGAATATCATAATATTGATAATTTTTAAGTAAATCATAAGTTAATTCATAACTACAATATTTATATTTTTGTGCTTGTTCAACAAAATGTTTTGTATCGGTAATTTTTATATTTTTAGAAAAATTAATTTTTTTTAATATTTTAGAAACTTGTTTTATGTTATAATTAAAGATTCTTATACATCCTCCTAACTATAAATCATAAACCCCAATTTTCTTAATACATTTTTTCACCTTAGTATTATTTAATATTTTCACATATATAAACATTTCTTATAAAAAAAATAAAAGATTTAAAAAAAATTAAAAGAATTACAACTAAAAAAATTAACCAACATTGAACACAAATAAAAAAAATTAAAAGTTAAATAAAGATTTTTGACCAGATTCCTTTTTTTCATCCTCAGTTTTCTTTTCTTTTGATTGTTCGGTATTTTCTTTTTCAATTTCTTTCTTTTTTACTTTCTTTGTTGCTTTCGATGCTTTTGCTTTTTTAATTGATTCACTTGCCTCTTCTTTATCTGTGGAACCAAATACTAAAGTTTCTGAACTTGTTTGTGGAGGTTCTTTTGAACTTCCTTCAGTTCTTGTTTTTTCCTTTTCTTTAGCTAATTCTTCTTGTCTTTCCTTTTCTTTTCTATTAATGACAGATTTAGGTATTTTCTTTTTTCTAAATCTTTTTATTTCATCATCCTCAAAATCAAGATAATTAGCTATATCATATGCAATATCATCATTTTCAAACATTATTTCCATATAAGGAAACATTGAAATAGCTACACTGTTAGACATATGTAATTTTTCATTCATTTTTTGAGCTATTCTATCTCTTAAATCTCTTTTAGCTCTAGTTCTTCCCATGAGAGCAAAAGATGTAGCTCCAGTTAATCTTGTGAATTTTTTATAAGTTTCATCCTTTGAGATAGCTACACCAACACCCATAAATTCACTAGCATATCTCCAATATGTGTAATTCCTAGTTTGTCTTGCTCTTCCAAAGTATAAATCAGATAAACTAATCATTTCATAAGCTTTTTTAATTTCCTCTGGTTTTTCATATTCTCTTGGAATGTTTTCAGCTATATACTCCATCACAAGTGTAGGATCTTCATCTAAACGAAGGGAATTTTTAACTTTATCTATACTTTTACTTTTTAAAACACGCCTAACACTATCAAAAATATTGTTAATGTTATCTTTTTGACCTACTGACTTTAAATCATCTAAGGTTAACTTTTTAGTATCATCGGTTAAAACTTGTAAAGTGTTTAAAGCTGAACGCATATCACCATTGGCTCTTTTAGCTAACTCTTTTAGAGCTTCAGGATCAGCATCTATTCCTTCCTTATCACAAATTCTTCTAAGTAAAACATTAATAGAGGGTGTACGAATTTTTGAAAATTTAATAACCTTACATTTTGTTTTAATGGTTTTAAGACGTGGACTATAAAAATCATTAGCAGTCATTACTATTGGATGAATACTTTCTTTAATAATCTTCCCAATAGCTCTAGTTCCTCCACTATCCTCTCTTCCATGAATTCCATCAACTTCATCTAAGATTATTAGCTTATGTTCATTATCTTTAGTAAAAAATGATTTTGTAGTGGCAGATTCACCTACAGTACTCATTATAATATCATAAGAACGCTTATCACTAGCATTTAACTCGATAGAGTCGGAAAATTCATTAGCTATTACATGGGCGAAGGTAGTTTTACCAGTTCCAGCAGGTCCCACAAGTAGTAAGGGCATTTGAGGATTATTTTCTTTCCAATTTTTCACCCAATTTTCTACTATTTTTTTCTCTTTGACAATTCCAACAATGTCATCAAAAGTTTTAGGGCGATATTTTTCTGTCCAACGCATGATTCTACCTTTACTTTCAAAATAACAGTTTCAAAATAACACTTTCAAATAACAGTTTCAAAATAACACTTTCAAAATAACACTTTCAAATAAATTTGATAAATTTTATTTATATTAAATTCAAAAAACACTTTTTAAGTTCTATAAAAATTTAGCTAAAAGAGCTTCGAGTTGTATTCTAGGATTAGCTCCTTCTCTAATTCTAAAATCAGACTCTGCAATAGATTCAATTAAATCCATATAAATTTCATTGGCCATTTTTCCTTCCATAGCTCTTTTCGTGATTTCTTGATAAATCTGATTTATCATATCTTCACCACTGGTTCCTTGTAAAACCATAGATTCCCTAAGTAAATCTCTTGCAGCCATAAAATCTCCAGTAAGAGCTTTAGAAACCATATCACTAATATCCTTTGGTTTAGCTTTTGAAATAACCTCATAAATCTTATCTTCAGTTACTCTATCTTCTCCAGATGCTGCTGCTTGTAAGAGATTAACTGCCTTACGCATATCCCCTTCTGCAAAGTAGACTATAGTTTCAATAGCTGTATCCTCATAATCAACATTTTCTTCTTCGGCTATAAATTTAAGTCTAGAAAGAACATCCTGACCTTTAATTGGAGCAAATCTAAATATTGCACATCTTGATTGAATAGGATCAATAATTTTAGAAGAATAGTTACAGGAAAGAACAAATGAAGCAGTTTTTGTATACATTTCCATTTCCCTACGAAGTGCATGCTGAGCATCTTTAGTCATATTGTCCACTTCATCAAGGAATATAATTCTAAATGGAGCTCCTACAGGTTTTAAACGGCAAAAATTCTTAATATTAGTTCTTACAGTATCAATACCTCTAGCATCAGAAGCATTTAACTCGAGGAAATTTTGCCTCCAGTATTCTCCAAGAATAGATTTTACTAAAGCAAGAGCAGCTGTTGTTTTACCAACTCCTGCAGGACCTGTAAACATTAAGTTTGGCATTCCTTTTTCATTTACATAATTTTTTAACCTATCCATAATGTGTTTTTGTCCTACAATATCTTCTAATTTTTGTGGTCTGTATTTTTCTACCCAAGGTCCATTCATTAAATCACCATAATAGCTAATATTTAATTATAATTCTGTAAAATTGATTGAATTCATTAAATAAATAATTGATTTTTATTCATTTTTTTTGATTATTATAATTTTTTTATTTTAAAATATTTTTTTATATATTTTATATAACTTTTTATATTTATTTGAAATTTATATAAATATAATATATTTTAATATAAAATATAATTTTTGATAGCGATTGAAAACTATTATAAATTATAAATTATTTTTCAATAAATATTATTTAATAAAATATAAATTATTTTGATATATAATAATATTATATTAAAATAATATAAAATTGTTTATTATATAAAATCAAATTAATATTAATAATAAAACTATTAAAAAATCAGGAAGTATAATATGTTTGGAGTTTTTAAGAAAAAAGAAAAAGAAATGGATTCTGAAAATCTAATTGAAATAGATATTGATAATGGCGTCGATTGCCTTTGTGATTTTACCTATAATTTTTACTGGAGTCATAAAGGAGAAGAAATGGAGTTAACAGATAAGATTCCAAATACTAGCTATAGCTTCCAGGATATTGTTGAGCATTTAAAACAAGGACATCCAATTAAAATAAACGGGAATGTTGGACATAGACTATGTTCAAGTATGGGTGTTGATTTAGCATACTTTGGTGGAACAGGATCAGCTATTGATGTTGGTGATGTTTTTATAAATGGAGATGTAGCTAGTAGAATGGGAATAAGTATGAGAAAAGGAAACATCTATGTTAGTGGAAAAGTTACAGACCCTATTGGCAACTTAGTTGAAGTTAAATCAGATGTTAAAGGATATAGGAGATTCATTTCAATAACTGAATTTTTAATGGATAAACCTAAAAATATAAAACTTATAGGGGCTAATTTATCTGGAAAAAAACTAGAAATAGAAGATGGTTTAAGTCGAGATACTGTTGGTGCGAGATTAAATGGAGACTTCGAAATAACCATTACTGATGCAGATCTTTCCACTGGAATTTTAATGAAAAAAGGTATTGTAAGAGTTATTGGTAATTGTGGAAAAAATACAGCTACTCTTTTAAATGGAGGAGTAGTAATTATTGAAGGAAATTGTAATGATTTTACAGCTACTGAGATGAAAAAAGGAATCTTAATTGTAAATGGAAATGCAGGTAAGTTTTTAGCCCATGATAAGTTATCTGGAAAAATTTATGCAAAAGAAGGAAGTGCACTTTATCCTACAAAAGAACATAAATTAAACCAAGAAGATAAAAACATTCTTCAAGAGTATAAGTTTAATCCTGCTGGTTTTGTTAAATTTGAATAATTTATAAACAATATTTAAAAATATTATAAAATATATATAAAAAATTATAAAATTATAAAAAAATATTATAAAATATATAAAAAAATATTATAAAATATATAAAAAAATATTATAAAAAATAATTAAAAATCAAAATAAAACAAAATAATAACACAAAATTACTATCTTTCTAGTTTTCCTTCGATGAACTCATTTACTCGTCTATATGCTTCATCGTCTGTGAATTGTTCAGGAGGATGTTTCATTGTGTAAGAAGAAATTGAAGTAAGTTTTCCACTAACTTTTCTATCAATAGCTAATTTACATGATCTGATTGCATCAATAACACAACCTGCAGAATTTGGAGAATCTTCAACACTTAATCGAAGTTCTATGTTCATTGGAACGTCCCCAAATGTTTTTCCTTCCATTCTAAGGAAACATAGCTTGTTATCTTTTTGCCAAGGAACATAATCACTTGGACCAATATGAATGTCATGAGGATCCATTCTCTCACTAAGAACCGATTGAACAGCTTCAGTTTTAGATTCTTTTTTGGAAGTGAGACGCTCTCTACTAAGCATATTAACAAAATCAGTATTTCCACCAGTGTTGAGCTGATAAGTATGTTCTAATTTTACTCCACGCTCTTTAAATAGATTAGCTAATGTTCTGTGTGTTATAGTAGCTCCAATTTGAGCTTTTATATCATCTCCAACAATAGGTATTCCTTTTTCTCGGAATTTAGCTTCCCATTTTTCATCACTTACAATAAAAACAGGCATACAATTTATAAAAGCTACACCTGCATCTAATGCACATTGAGCATAAAAACGAGCAGCTTTCTCAGAACCTACGGGGAGATAATTTATAAGTATTTCAGCACCAGAACTTTTCAATGATTTAACAATGTCAACAGGTTCAGCTTCATCTACTAAAAATGTATAATCATCTTCAAAATTTTTCATATGAGGAGCTACACCATCTAAAACATTTCCCATTTCCACTTTTACATTAGATTTTGGAATGTCCTCTTGAAATACAGTAGTGCAATTAGGTTTAGCAAAAATAGCTTCATCAATAGTCTTCCCAACTTTCCTCTTGTCCACATCATAGGCAGCTACTACTTCAATATCTGAAGGTAAATATCCTCCAATTTCCCAATGCATTAAACCAATTGCATCTTTTTCAGCTTTATCTTTGTAGTAGTAAATTCCTTGTATAAGAGAACTTGCACAATTTCCCATTCCTACTATAGCTACTTTTATTTTATTCAGCTTTAACACCCTATAAATTTTAGTATAAAGATTTAAAATAATATAAAATTTTAATCTAATTATGATTTAATTTTAATCTAATTATGATTTAATTTTAATCTAATTATGATTTAATTTTAATCTAATTATGATTTAATATTTTAATTAATGTATTAATTTAATATTTAAATTTATATCTTATAATTATATATTAATTTAAAATTTAAATTATATTTTAATTAATTATATTAATTTATATTTAAATTTATATTTTTATTTATAATAAATATAATGATTTAATAATATTAAGATATTATAAAAAATATTATAAAATGAATAAAAAATAGTATAAAAAGATAAAAAATATTATAAAATGAATAAAAAAAATACTATAAAAAGATAAAAAATATTATAAAATAAATAAAAGAATATTATAAAAAGATAAAAAATATTATAAAATGAATAAAAAAATAATATAAATATTAAGAATAATTTAAAGAATAAATATTAAATATTTAAATTGAGGAAAAAAATGAGAAAGGTTCTTCTAATAGCTTTTTACTTCAACCAAAAAAATGAAGTGGCATCAAAGCGTTTAAGAGGTTTAGCTAAATATTTACCAGATTTTGGGTGGGACCCCATCATAATAGCTCCTAAATTAAACAATACATCATATAATAATAATTCCAATTTTAAAGTTATTGAAACAGAATATGAAGACATGGTGGATAAATGGCTAAAAAAATTTAATATCTCTTCAACTGATGAAAATAAAGAAGAACACACGGATATTAACAAACAATCCCCAATAGCTAAAAACAATCCATTATTCTCTAAACTAATATCAATAGCTGGAGAAATATTTGCATACCCTGATGGAATGAAATACTGGTATGAACCTGCTATTGAAATTGCAAAAGAAGTTATTGAAATAAATAATATTGAAGCTATTATTAGCTCATCATGGCCTATTACCTCACATATAATAGCTAAAAACTTGAAAAAAGAATACAATATTCCATGGATTGCTGATTTAAGAGACCTTTGGAATATGAATCCTTATGTACACCATACTTTCATAAGAAATTACTTTGAAAAAAGGCTTGAAATTAAGACTTTTAAATATGCAGATGTTTTAACTACAACTACAAATTTAGCAAGAGAAACTCTTCAAAAAATTCATCCAAATAAAAATATTTATACTGTAATGAGTGGCTTTGACATTGAAGAGATTAGTCTAAATAATACTCCAAAAGATATTAAAAAACTTAATTTTACCTATGCTGGTTCCCTTTATAGTGGAAAAAGAGACCCAACACTACTTTTTAATGGAATAAAACAACTAATTGATGATGGAAAAATTGATTCATCATTGCTACAATTAGATTTTTATGGAGATAGTGAAAGTCTTGAGGAAATAGCTAAAAAATATAAAATAGAAAATATTGTAAATATTCATGGCCCAATACCTCATAGCGAAGTATTAAAAAAGCAAAAAGAATCTCAATGCCTTCTTTTATTATCTTGGAATAATGAAAAAGAAAAGATGTTTTTACCTGGAAAAATATTTGAATATTTAGCCGCAAAACGTCCAATTTTATCTATTGGATATAAAGAAGGATCTCTTAAAGAATTAATTGAAAAAACAAATACAGGACACCATGTTTCTACATTAGAAGAAACTAAACTTAGTTTAATGGATTTTTACAATGATTTTATTACAAACAAATCTTTAAAATATAATGGTAATAATCAAGTAAATAACTATTCAATGTTATCTACAGCTGGAAAATTTGGAAAAATATTAGATTCGTTGAATAAATAATAAAAAAAGAAGTAATAAAAAAAGAAGAAAAAACAAAAAAAACAAAAAATTACTATTTCCTTACAAAACCAAGAATTCCTGCAACTAAGAGAAGTACAAAACCAACTACGCCAAAGACAACTATTCCTCCAGCTAAACATAACACACTAGCAATTATTGCAAGAATACTAGCTATTTTAGTATGATACTTAAAGATTGATCCAGATACGACCCCAATTACTCCTCCAGAAAGAGAAATTACTCCAAATATTAACAACCAATAATCAGGTTCGATATAATTATAATAATAGTCTACATTATAACCAAAAGTAGCAAAAGCCATAGCAATAAAAATTATACCAAAAATTAGCCCTGAAACTCCACCAATTATGCTTAAAACAGTTTCTCCTACTCTTGAAATTTCATTGTCCATTATAAATCACCTATTTTTTATATATCCTGCTAATAATGTTTCTAAGATTGATTAATCAAAGATTAATTATTTTAATATTGCTTAAAATTATATATAAATTTTTTTGTTTGTCTCTAACACATTTCATTTAAGAACTACCTAACATCATTCTATATTTCAATGTTTCAAAACGAAACATATTTATATTTGAAAATATATATTGTAACACACAGGTAAATCCTAGAAGTGGTGCGTTCTTGATGCTCGCAATGATGTTTAAATACATCCCTAGTGGCTTCTAGGTACTGGCCTTCGGGTTAACTTATTTTAATAAAACTTTTTATATAATTGAAATACTTTTATTTAATTTGATTAATTTAAAATATCTATCATTATTGTGTTCAAAATACTGGAAAAATGACCATGCTATAATATCCACAATTTGTAACCCATTGAAAAGATGAGATAAATTATGATAAAGTTCTACATTTATTTTATTAGTATAATTTAATTTTTGTAAAAAATATTCATTAAATTCATCCCTATGAGATTTTTTAGATTTAGATTTATCAATTCTTATTATTGTATCATTTTTCAGAGTTATTTGTGTTGCTAATTTTCCAGCAAGAAAATTATACAATTTATTCTTATTATTAAAAAAAACTATCTTGTTTGATTTATTCTTATTCATAGCTATACAAAATATTTTTGCATCTTGAACATTATTGAGATTTTTTAATAAATATTCAATTATTTCGCTTGAACTATTTGACCCTTTTATTTCATTTATTTTAGATAATTTTTTCTTGAATTTATTCCTTCTAGCATTCTTTATTATTCTATCAAGAGCTCGAATGTCTTCAACTAAAAGACCAATTAAAATAATGTATTTTGATCCATTAATACCTAAATCTCCACTTTCATCGATAAACAGATAATCTTTATTAATAAAATCATTCTCCTAATTATTACTTAAAATAGAATATACTCTAAGTATTATTAATACTTTTTTATTTTTTTTTAATAATTTTCTATAATAAATAATAAAAAAGGAATGAAAATATCATGAAAATTGTATCAATATATACCTTATTATTAAGTATATATACTTAACTAAACAAAAGATAAATAAGAAAAGATTAATAAATGATGTGAATTTATGAATGCTTATTTGGAAATAATCCGACCGGGAAATGCGATAATGGCTGTAATTGCAGTAATTTTAGTTGCAATTGTGGGTAAAAACTATGATTTGCCTATTATATTAGGTGCTTTAGCTGTTTTTATAGCTACTGGTGGAGGAAATGTAATTAACGATTATTTTGACCATAAGATAGATGCTATAAATAAACCCAAACGACCAATTCCTTCTGGAAGAATTTCTTTAAAAAATGCACATATCTATGCTTCATTACTATTTATAATAGCTGTTGTTTTGGGGATTCTCCTTAGCTATTTAATAGATAACTTTATACCTGCATTAATAGTTGCATTGTCATCATTATTAATGTATTATTATGGACACACACTTAAAAAAATAGCTTTAATTGGAAATATATCAGTATCCTTATTAACAGGACTGTGTTTTATTTTTGCAGGAATTATAATAGGTGCAGACACGAATTCATACATGATTGTTACAACTTCAGCTTATCTTGGTTTTTTTGCATTTTTAATGACGATGGCAAGGGAAATCACAAAAGATATGGAAGACATTGAAGGAGATAAAGTAGAAAAAGCAAGAACTTTTCCAATTAAATATGGATTAAAAATCTCTTCATATTTAGCAGCATTTTTAATGATTTTAGCTAGTATTTTAAGCCCATTATTATATATTTACAATATTTTTAATATTTACTACTTATTAATCCTTTTAATTGGAATAATTATATTTTTTTATGGAGCTTATACAATATTAAAAAACCAAAGTCAAGAAACTTGTGCTAAAGTGTCTAAATTTATTAAAATAGGAATAATAATTGTATTTATTGCTTTTGCAATAGGATCAATTGGTTTTTGAATATAAAATATTATTTAAATTCTATCTTAAATTTGATATAATGATATATAAAATAATTATATAAAAATTTAATAAAATTATAAAATATAAAAATTATATAAAAAATATTATAAAAATTATATAAAAAATATTATAAAAATTATATAAAAATTATATAAAAAATTTAATAAAATTATATAAAAAATATTATAAAAACTATAAAAATTATATAAAAAATATTATAAAAATTATATAAAAAATATTATAAAAATTATATAAAAAATATTATAAAAACTATAAAAATTATATAAAAAATTTAATAAAATTATATAAAAAATATTATAAAAATTATATAAAAAATATTATAAAAATTATATAAAAATTAATTAAATTATAAAAATACTGATAATATGAATATTTTACATATTGTTCCAACGTTTTATCCTTGTTTAGCTGCGGGAGGAGTGGTTAATGCAGTTTACGAACTATCTAAAAAGCAAGCACAAAATGGGTACAATGTAGCTGTTTTTACAACAGATAGCTGTAATGAAAGAGTACAATTAAAAAAAAGATACGAAGTCGATGTCGATGGTGTTAAGACATACTACTTTAGAAACTTATCAAATTCATTAAAATCCTCATTTTTAATAGATACTCCTTATTCTTTTCCTTTTAAATTGAGAAATGAAATTAAAAAATATGATATTATTCATATACATGAACATAGGCATTCTTTAGCTATTGCAACAAGTCACTATGCTCGTAAATTCGATATTCCCTATGTAATTCAAGCTCATGGATCAGTCCTCCCTTTTTTTCAAAAAGAAAGATTGAAAGAAATATTTGATAAATTATGGGGATTTAAAATACTAACAAATGCAAAAAAAGCTTTGGCACTTACTGAGGTGGAAAAAAAGCAATATTTAAAAATGAATATTAAAGAAGAAAATATTGAAATAGTTCCATTAGCAATTAACTTAGAAGATTATGATGAAAATAATTTACCAAAGAAAGGGAACTTTAGAAAAAAATATGATGTAAAAGATGATGATAAATTACTTCTATTTCTTGGACGAATCAATAAAATAAAAGGATTAGATCTTTTAATCAAATCATTTTCAATTTTAAATGAAGATTCAAAGTTATGTGATAATTCTATAAATATAAAATTAGCTATTGTAGGTCCCGACAATGGATTTTTAGAAGAATTAAAAATATTAATTGAAAAATATAATCTAAAAAAAAATGTTATTATAACCGGTCCATTATATAAAAATGATAAAAAAGAAGCTTATGTAGACTCTGATATCTTTATTATGCCTTCTCAATATGAATCTTTTACAACAAGTGGATTAGAAGCTATGGCTTGTGGAAAACCATTAATTTTAACAAAAAATAATCATATAAGTAACTGGGTTAACAACGTAACTGGGTTTTCATCTGATTATAATGAAACAAAACTTGCACAATCTATTAAAAAGTTAATCAACAATGAACTCCTGATGAAAGAATTTGGTCAAAATGGAAAAAGACTTATAAAAGAAAAATATAACTGGGATTCTGTTGAAAATCAAATTAAAAGAATTTATGAAGAAATATTAAAAAAATAAATATTTAAAAAATTTAAGATCAACTCCCGCAATAAAAAGTAAGAAGATTATCGACATAACAATAATAACTCCTGTTCCAAAGTCTGGTTGGAGCATTATAAGTAAAAAAGATAGTAATACTATTCCAATAAGTGGTAGAATATCTTTTAGTTTTTTATAGGCCTTGGGATTCTTTGTTAAATACTTGGAGGCAAAAATAATCATCCCTAATTTCATAAACTCACTGGGCTGAATGCCAAAAGAACCAATCCCAAACCATGATCTTGATCCATTTCTAATAACTCCAATTCCCGGAATTATTACTAATATTAAAAGTAAAAAGCAAATTCCTAAAAATAA